>Ga0137388_10002152_pt1 | contig 12301 bp, 6 predicted proteins | sample 15con2h14AmetaG_FD_104644 | JGI IMG/M metagenome (GOLD analysis project Ga0137388, IMG submission 104644) | Vadose zone soil microbial communities from Angelo Coast Range Reserve, California, USA - 15con2h1.4A metaG | ecosystem: Environmental > Terrestrial > Soil > Vadose zone > Saprolite...
AAATCGGTGAAGGACCAGGTGATTGAGCGCAAGGTGCAGGAACTTCCGCTGGTCGGGCGCATTGCCGCCGGCCGCCCACTGGAAGCAGTCGAAGAGCACGAGACCCTTTCTCTTGGAGATTTCGCCCGCGGCGGAAATTCCTTCGCGTTGAAGGTGAAGGGCACGTCCATGATTGAGGTTCACATCATGGATGGCGACTTTGTGGTTTGCGAGCAAACGCAAGTAGCGAATTCCGGTGAGATTGTGGTCGCCCTGATTAACGGAGAAGAGGCCACGCTGAAAAGATTTTATCGTGAAGGCCCCGGTAAAATTCGTCTCCAGCCCGCAAACTCGGAAATGGCGCCCATCATCGTTCCCGCGAACGAGGTAAAGATACAGGGCCGCGTTATCAGCGTGCTACGCAAATACTGAAATCCGAAGCACTTTAGCGCGTCGCTATATCGGACAGGGATCTGCGCGCAAAGAGCTACCATCTTCCCGTGCGTTCTTTTGTACGGTTGCCTACATCAAACTGACAATGATTCCTCGGGGCGTGAGCGGTCGCGCTATCGTGCGCACGTTCTAGACTCAGCTGCCCTACTCAATTGCCGTCGGATTTGCGAGGACTCATCGGAGGGGCGGAATTGTTCTCAAAAATTGGCGCGCTAATCCTCATTCTTGCCTTCATTGCTTTTTGGCCTTTCCGCGCCGCAGCTTACTCGGTCCTCTCCCACGAAGCGATTATCGACTCCGCGTGGGACACTAATATCAAGCCGCTATTGCTGAAGCGTTTTCCCGACGCGACCGCCGACGAATTGCGCGAGGCGCACGGCTATGCCTATGGCGGGGCCATCATTCAAGACATGGGTTATTACCCGCACGGCAGCATGTTCTTTAGCGACTTGGCGCATTATGTCCGCAGCGGCGATTTCGTTGTCACTTTGTTGCGAGATTCCAAGGACTTGAATGAATACGCCTTCGCAATCGGTGCGATGGCCCATTACGCCGCCGATACCGACGGCCATCGCCTCGGAACAAACCGTGCCGTGCCCATTCTTTATCCCAAGCTCAAAAAGAAACACGGCGACTCGGTAACCTATGAAGATGACCCGCTCGCCCACGTGAAGACGGAGTTCGGCTTCGATGTTCTGGAAGTTGCAAAAGAGCGCTACGCGCCCGACAGCTATCACGACTTCATTGGTTTTCAAGTTGCCGTTCCATTGCTGGAGCAGGCGTTCCGCGAAACGTATGGCTTGGATTTGAAAAAGGTGCTCAGTAACGAAGAAAAGGTGATCGGCTCCTACCGCAGAGACGTAAGCCGGCTTATTCCCAGAGCTACGCGCGTGGCTTGGTCTCTGAAAGAAAAAGATATCAAGAAGGATGTGCCCGGAATAACGCGCAAGAAATTTCTATATAACCTGTCGCGCGCGAGCTACGAGCGTAATTGGGGAAAAGAGTACCAGCGGCCGACTTTCTGGGACCACTTCCTGGCGTTCCTTTATAGGCTGCTACCAAAGGTTGGACCCTTGCGCGTCTTGCAACTCAAGACGCCGACTCCAGAAACCGAGCGAATGTTCGAGGCTAGCTTTAACGCTACGATGGACCGCTACCGCAACTTGCTGAAAGAACAGGGTGAGGGTCGACTGAAGCTAGCCAACAACAATTTCGATGTGGGCGAATTCACCCCTCCAGGGAAATACCGAATGAATGATGATGCTCATGCCATGCTGCTTGACAAGGTCGCGGAACAGAATTTCGCGGACATGACGCCGGGTCTGCGCGCCGAGCTGCTGGACTTTTTCTCCGATCCCAACGCGCCTTACGCCACCAAGCGCAATCCGAAAGTGTGGACCAAGGTCGAGGCCGAACTACAACAGTTGAAGTCGAGAGCGCCGCAGCCGGTGAGCGCCGAAGCGTTGCCCGTCGCCTACGCTCAATAAATTTTGTTCACCCTCCGCATTGAAAAAACTCCTGCGGCATCACGGCCCGCTCGTGTGAAAATGTAAAGTTTCGCACGAGCATTCATTCGCACCCTTGATGACGAAGACAAAAAACATCCAAAAACTGCTGGCCGCCAACCGCAGCGAAATCGCCATTCGTATTTTTCGCGCAGCGAACGAACTTGGCTTGCGCACGGTTGGCATTTATTCCCAAGAGGATCGCCTCGGGCTGCACCGCTTCAAAGCCGACGAAGCCTACCAAGTCGGCGCGGGCAAAGGACCGGTCGAAGCGTACCTGGACATTGCGGGAATCGTGGCCTTGGCGAAAGAGAAGGGCGTAGACGCCATTCATCCCGGCTACGGATTCTTGTCGGAGAATCCCGCCTTCGCCCGCGCGTGCGAAAAGGCCGGCATCACTTTCGTCGGTCCGACGCCAGCGCTGCTCGAGTTGTTGGGAGACAAGACTGCGGCGCGACGGCTGGCTGCATCGGCAGGCGTCCCTGTGCTGGCCGGCACGGAAGAGCCAGTGCAATCGCCGGCCGAAGCCCAAAAAATCGCGCGCGGAATCGGTTATCCGGTGATCGTGAAAGCCGCCATGGGTGGAGGCGGGCGTGGCATGCGCGTGGTGCACGATGCCGCGCAGCTCGATTCCAGGCTGGAAGAGGCCCAGGGCGAAGCGCGCTCCGCCTTCGGCAATGCCGCAGTTTTCCTCGAGAAATTTCTTCCCCGCGCACGGCATATCGAAGTGCAGATTCTCGCCGACCATTACGGCAATTTGCTGCATCTCTGGGAGCGCGATTGTTCCGTGCAGCGGCGTCACCAGAAAGTTGTGGAGGTCGCCCCCGCCGCAAACCTTCCGGCCAGCGTGCGCGCCGACCTTTGCGAAGCCGCACTGCGCATCGCCCGCAAGGCAAACTACCGCAACGCCGGCACCGTTGAATTTCTTTACGATGTTGACGCCGGCAAATGGTATTTCATCGAAGTAAACCCGCGCATTCAGGTCGAGCACACCGTAACCGAGATGGTCACCGGCATCGACCTGGTCCAGGCGCAAATTCGAGTCGCGCAAGGTCACCAGCTTCACGATGCCCCGTTGTCTCTGCCGAAGCAGGAGAGGCTGCCTCTCTACGGCTCAGCCCTGCAGTGCCGAGTGACCACCGAGGATCCCGAGAAGAATTTCGCGCCCGACTACGGCAAAATTTCCACTTACCGCTCGCCCGCGGGATTCGGCATTCGTCTCGACGGTGGCACGGCCTATGCTGGCGCGGTCCTCGCCGCCTACTATGATTCGCTGCTCGTGAAAGTCACCGCTTGGGGGCTCAATCTTCCCGAGGCCTGCCAGCGCATGGATCGCGCCCTTCGCGAATTTCGCATCCGCGGCGTCAAGACCAACATTCCCTTCCTGGAGAATGTCGTCAATCATCCCCGGTTCCGCGCCGGCGAAGTCACCACCTCTTTTCTCGACGACTCGCCGGAACTCTTTCGCATTTCCAGCCGCGGCGACCGCGCCACCAAATTGCTTTCCTATCTCGGCGACGTAATCCTCAACGGCAATCCCGAGGTTAAGGGGAAGAAGATTCCCGATGTCTTCGAGCCGCCGGTCCTCCCCAACGTACCTGGAATCGAACCGCCTCCTGGCTCGCGACAACTGCTGCAAAAGCTGGGCCCAAAAAAGTTTGCCGCCTGGGCCCGCAAAGAAAAGCGCCTGCTCATCACGGACACCACCCTTCGCGACGCACATCAATCTCTCATGGCCACCCGCGTGCGCACGCACGATCTTTTGGCCACTGCCAACGCCATAGCCCAGCGGCTCCCCAATCTTTTCAGCCTGGAAATGTGGGGCGGAGCTACCTTTGACACCGCGCTGCGCTTCTTACACGAAGACCCCTGGCAGCGCCTGCGCGAGCTGCGCCGCCGCATTCCGAACATCTGTTTTCAGATGCTCCTCCGCGGCGCGAACGCCGTAGGTTATGCGTCCTATCCCGATAATGTCATCGAAGAATTCGTGCGCGAGTCTCACGCTCAAGGCATCGACATCTTTCGCATTTTCGATTCGCTCAACTCCATCGAAAACATGCGCGTCGCCATCGACGCTGTGCTCGATACCGGCGCCATCTGCGAACCCGCCATTTGCTACACCGGCGACATCCTCGACCAAGCCCGCCCGAAATATTCCCTGAAATATTACGTGGCCATGGCCAAGCAACTGGAAAAACTAGGCGCGCATTTCCTCTCCATCAAAGATATGGCCGGTCTCTGCAAGCCGTACGCCGCTTTTCAGCTCGTTCGCGCTCTTCGCGAGGAAATCGATATTCCCATTCACTTTCATACCCACGATACCAGCGGCTTGAACGCAGCCTCCGTGCTGAAGGCCGCCGACGCCGGCGTGGATGTCGCTGACGCAGCCGTCGCCTCGATGAGCGGCGGCACCAGTCAGCCAAACCTGAATTCCGTCGTCGAAGCTCTGCGCCACACCTCTCGCGACACACAGCTCGATATCGACGCGCTCAATGAATGCTCCGATTATTGGGAAACTGTGCGCACCTACTATTTGCCCTTTGACTCCGCCCCCAGATCAGGCTCCGCCCGCCTCTATCAACACGAAATTCCCGGCGGCCAATACACCAACTTGCGCGAGCAAGCCTCCGCCATGGGTCTCGGTCAGCGCTGGCGCGAAGTCGAAACAATGTACGCCCGCGTCAATCAGCTTTTCGGCGACATCGTTAAGGTCACGCCCTCCAGCAAAGTTGTGGGAGACATGGCGCTTTTCTTGATGGCCAAAGAAATGACCCCCGAAGATTTGCTGAAGCTCGACGAGCACCACGATCTCTCGCTTCCCAACTCCGTCGTTGAGATGTTTTCCGGCGTACTCGGCGTGCCTCCCGGCGGCTGGCCCAAGAAACTGCAAAAAATCATCCTTCGCGGCGCGCCGCCAATGCGTGGCCTGCCGGCCGATAACTTGCCTGCGGCAGCCTTGGATCACGAACAGCAAGCCCTCCAAAGTAAAGTCGCCCATCCAATCAAGCGCGACGATCTATTGAGCTACTTGCTCTACCCCGATGTCTTCCTCAAATACGATAAATTCCGCCAAACGTATTCCGACGTCGGTGTGCTGCCCACTCCCGCATTTTTCTATGGCCTGAAATCCGGCGAGGAAATCACCATCGAGATCGAACAAGGCAAAACACTCATCGTCAAATTCCTCGCCGCCGGCGACCCGCATCCCGACGGCACCCGCACGCTCTTCTTCGAGCTCAACGGTCAGCCCCGCGAAGTCAACGTTCGCGATCGCGCATTGCGCGTAGTCGAGCGCGCTCACCCCAAAGCCGACCCCGCCGATCCCGGGCAAGTTCCAGCGCCTACCGCCGGCGTAATTTCCGGCGTCGCCGTGCAAGCCAACCATCCCGTCGAGCGCGGCGCCAAATTGCTCACCCTCGAAGCCATGAAGATGCAATCCAACATCTACGCACCCATCACCGGCCGGGTCACCAAGCTATTGGTCGCCCCCGGACAGCACGTCGAAGCCAAGGACCTACTGGTGATGATCGTTCCGTGAGCGCACCCGATCTTCATAGACACGAAAAGTTCCGCTCGCGTTTCCTCCGCAATCAGCGCGATTTCATCGTTTATCTTCCGCCTCGCTACCACGAGCAACCGCAGCTCCGCTTCCCGGTTCTGTACATGCACGACGGCCAAAATCTTTTCGACGGCGCCACCTCCTTCGTTCCCGGCATGGATTGGCACGTCGGCCACACGGCCGACGACTTCATTCTCACCGGCGCCGTCCAGCCGCTCATAATCGTTGGAATTTACAACGTCGGAAAAGTTCGCATTCACGAATACACGCCCACCAAAGCGCCCCGTCTCGGCGGCGGCCGCGCCGACCGCTACGCAAAATTTCTCATTCAGGAAGTAATGCCGTTCATTCAGCAGGAGTACCGCGCGCTTCCCGATCCGCGCGTCACGGGTATGGGCGGTTCATCGCTGGGTGGATTGTTGTCCCTCTATCTTGGGTTGAAACATCCGCAAATATTCGGGCGCCTCGCTGCTCTCTCTCCGTCCGTCTGGTGGAATCAGCGCGTGATCCATCGCTTCGCCGCCGCCGCTCCGGTCGAGCCCCGCCCGCGCATCTGGCTCGACATCGGCACGAAGGAAGGTCCACGCATCGTTCCCGACGTTGAGCAGTTTCGCGACATTCTCCTTCAAAAAGGTTGGCAGCTCGGCAAAGATCTCTATTACCAACGTATCGAAGGCGCAGAGCACAACGAAGCCGCCTGGGCTCAGCGCGTCGGCCCATTTTTGCAATTCTTGTATCCCGCGGCGGAGTCCACAGTATAATCCGCGATATTTTCGCGTTCACGGAACGCTTCATGACTGACCAGCGCCCGCTGACCATCCTCTGCGTAAGTTCCTACGAAAAAGGTCAGGAATTCCTACGCACCTGCAAATCGATAGGCTGCCGCGTGCTCCTGCTAACCGTCGAAAAACTTCGCGACGGCGACTGGCCGCGCGAATCTCTCGACGAATTATTCTTCATGCCGGAAGACATCGCGCAGCACCACTTGGTCTACACCGTCAGCTATATGGCCCGCTCGCAACCCATCGATCGCATCGTAGCCCTCGACGAATTCGATATGGAGAACGTCTCCGCGCTCCGCGAGCACCTCCGCATCCCGGGAATGGGGCTCACCACCATCCGTTATTTCCGAGACAAGCTGGCCATGCGTGCGCGCGCGCAAGAAGCTGGCATCCTCGTCCCCGAATTCGTTCCCATCCTCAACTACGACGCTATTCGTGATTTCATGGCCCGAGTTCCCCCGCCCTGGCTGCTCAAGCCCCGCTCGCAAGCCTCCGGCATCGGCATGAAGAAGATTCACAAGTCCGACGACCTGTGGCCCTGGCTCGATCAGCTCGGCGATCAACAATCTTTTTATCTCCTCGAGCAGTTCGTGCCCGGCACCGTCTACCACGTGGATAGCATTGTTTCCGAGCGCTTAGTGCTTTTCGCCGAGCCCCACGTCTACGGTTCGCCGCCGCTGGACGTCTCGCATCAAGGTGGTGTCTTCACCACTCGCACTCTGCCGCGCGATGCCGCCGAAACCAAAAATCTTCTCGAAGTAAATCGCAGCGTGATCGAAGGCCTCGGCTATCTCCGCGGTGTGACCCACGCCGAATTCTTAAAATCGCACGCGGACGGCAAGTTCTACTTCATCGAAATCGCTGCCCGCGTTGGTGGCGCCTACATATCCGATGTCATCGAGTCCGCGACCAACATCAATCTTTGGCGTGAGTGGGCGCGCTTGGAAGTGGGAGCAGGGAAGGAGCCTTACCAACTCCCCGCCGCACGACGCGACTATGCCGGCGTAATCCTTTCTCTCGCCCGGCAGGAGCGCCCGGACACCTCCGCGTATAATGATCCTGAAATCGTCTACCGCGTCTCGAAATATCACCACGCCGGATTCGTTCTCAAATCCTCAAAGCCCGACCGTATCCAGCAGCTCCTAGATTCCTACTCCGCGCGTTTCGTCACGGATTTTCTTGCCACCCAGCCCGTTCCCGACAAGCCGACCGCCTAGTTCTCGCAAATTCATCGCACGCGTCACCAGGACAGGGTGTATGCTGTCCGCCCCGGCCTAGTAACTCTCTGGAACAGTTCGGTCACACTTTGTTTGCTGCGCGCATTCCGCAGGTCTAGAGTTTCCTCTACCCCGGCCGGAAATCTGCGTGGGGTGTTACTGTCCCTTTGGGGAGGTCCGATGTGGGGGAATAAGAAACCGGAAACGCCGCAAGCCGCTCCAGGGCCGCAAGCCGCGCAACCGGAGCAAAAAATTTCACAATTGAATCAGGCGCCGAAGCCCGCTCCGGCGACTTGGGAGGGAAAAACCGTGAGTACAGATGCTTTGCGTCCATTGGGTGCGACTGCGGACCGTGCAACCGCGCGGCTGGGGTCTAGCCTGCATGTGAAAGGCGAAATTACGGGCAACGAAGATCTGCAAATCGATGGCTCGGTCGAAGGACTGATCCAGCTCGATGAGCGGAAGCTGACCGTCGGCGCCACCTCGAAGGTGACTGCTGACGTCATTGCCCGCGAAGTAGTGGTCTACGGCAACGTGAAGGGAAATCTTCGCGCCAAGGACCGCATCGAAATCAAGAAAGATGGCTCGGTGATCGGCGATTTGACCACCTCGCGCATCATGATCGAAGACGGCGCCTACTTCAAAGGCTCCATCGAGATCGACAAGAGCGCGGAGAAGGAATCCCGCAGCAGCGCGTTCGCGAAACCCGCGACCGCCAACGCCGGCGCAGCAAAAACGATCTAACGTTCGCCAAGTCCGAGTACCTCCCCAAACGGCGCAGGCGTATAGCTTGCGCCGTTTTGTTTTGTCCCGTAGGGGTGCAGCCCGCCTGCGGCAGGCAGGCTTTGCTACACCCCTGCCCGGCGTGATCGCTCCGTTCAGGTCTCGTAATGGAACTTGTCAGAATCTCTCTGTGCCCCTCGCACTCGGATCCTCCCCGGTAATATTAATTATCTCGATAATCTCAAATTGTGATTTACTATCCAGGAATAAATCAGCCAAGCGGAGCATCGCAACGTGGGCAATTGGCGAAAACGCGCATCCAGCAGTGCACTCGTCACTTTGCTATGCGTCAGCGCAGGATGTGGCGGCGCCGGCAGCTCAACGTCAAACGTTAAGCCTCCGCCCTCACCGCTTCCTCCCGACTTTGCAATCACGCTTTCAGCCAGCTCTCTATCTATCTCGCAGGGCACAACCGCCGCCCCCATAACGGTCTCTGTGGCCACCCAAAACGGCTTCACTGGCGCCATTCAAGTAATACTAGCCGGCGCCCCCAACGGCGTACTCTCCAATCCCGCAAGTCCGTTCACCATCCCGTCAGGCGCGAGCACTCCCGTCGTTCTCGGCGCGCTGCCAAACGCACCCACGGGTAATTTCACAATCACCGCGCAAGGGACCAGCGGCTCTTTGTCTCATTCCGCCACTCTCGCACTTGCTATACAAGCGTCCCTCGGCCCGCCGCTCCCGCGCACCACCTATGTGCGTACCGACGCCGTAGCCGTATCCGATGACCCGCCCGGCGAGCCGCATCATCGCCGCATCGCCTATGACGTCGCAAACAAGCACGTCTTCGTCGCCAATCGCGCCATGAACCGGGTGGAGGTATTTTCCACGTTGGACCAGATCCGCATAGCGCAAATCAATATTCCGGGGGCCAGCAGCGCCGACATCTCCGCCGATCTCGCAACGCTCTGGGTCGGCACCACAACCGAGCAAGCCGTCGCAATCGACACCACTACGCTAAAAGTCAGGTCGCGTTGTTCCATCCAACCGCTCGCCCCACTACCCAACAGCGTCTTTGACCGCCCCGAAGAACTCGTGCCCATGTCCAGCGGGAAAATCATGATGCGTCTCCGGCAGTCAGCCGCAGCGCAATCGCTTCTCGCGATTTGGGATCCCGCGGCCAATATTCTGACCAACCTCACGTCCGCAGCGCCCAGCGTATTTCAGAACGGCCTCGGTACAATGGCACGCACCGGCGATCACACCGAAATGATTGTCGCGGCCAATGACGCCAGTGGCGAACTAGCGAGTTTCGACGCCAATGGCTCCGCGGTCGCCGGCCCCCGCAGCCTCGGCACCGGAACGGTGCCCCTCGTAGCCGCGAACGTCGATGGCACCCGCTTCGCCGTCCAGTTTGTCGCGGCCGGCGCAGGTCAGCTCATTCTTCTTGACGCCGCGCTCAACCAAATTGCTGCACCAGTCTCCTTCAACGCGCAAAGCTTGGCCTTTTCACGCGATGGAAACTTCCTCTACGCAAGCGAGGGCGCCGCTGGCCCTCCGCTCATAGCCGTTTTCGACGGGCACACTATGCAGTCCATCGGACAGGTCCCCGATGCCGGTATCCAAGGTGTCCATTCGGAAATCGAAGAGGCTGACGAGACCCAACTCCTCTTGGCTATTAGCAATCGTGGCTTCACTTTTATCGACGCCGCGAATCCCACAGCGCTTCCCTCGTCGGTTCCATCCTTCGCCCCTGCGCCTGCCGCGCAACCTTCCCAAGGACCAGTCATCGGCGGCACATCCGCATTTCTCGCCGGCCAAAATTTTGAAGCCACCGCGCAAATCAAATTCGGGCAGTGGCTCGCGTCTGCTCCAGCCGTCAGTCCCACGCAAATTCAAATCACCGCTCCACCCAGCATCACCAACGGCGGCGTTAACTTATCCGCGTACTTCCCGAGCGGGTGGCTAGCCATCGCACCCGACGCCTTCAGCTATGGCCCGCAAATTCTCAAGATCCTCCCCAACGTAGGCTCGAACATCGGCGGCGACATAATTCAAATTTACGGCTACGGTTTCGGCACCGACGCAACGCAACTCACCGCCAAAATTGGCGGCGCAGTGGCAATCATCCAAACGCTAGAGAACATCACGGCCATCGCGCCGTCTCTCTCGCTTGATTCCACCTATCCGTTCTCCCTGCAACGCATCACGCTCCTGGCTCCCGCGGGAACTCCCGGCCAAGCCGACCTCACCATAAGCTCAACAGCCGGCAGCACCACCTCCGCGCGCGCGTTTCAATACACGCAACCCGCGCAAGTTTTCGCCAAGCCCACGTTGTACAAATTTATTTACTACGATCAGAAGCGCCAGTGGCTGTACCTTAGCGCCACCGACCACATCGACATCTTCGACCTACCCGCCGCGCAATTCCAATCTACACCGATCACTCCTCCCGGCGGCCCGCCGCCAAACGCCGCAATCCGCGGCCTCGCTCTAACTCCGGATGCCTCACATCTCGTCGTCGCCGACTTCGGGGCGCAAAGCGTCTATCTCCTCAACCCCGACGCCGCCACCGGCACCACCATCCACGTCGGCGGAGTTGCTGGCTTTCTCAATTCCGGGCCCGCCCGCGTCGCTGCCACTAGCACACAAACCGTTTTCGTAGCCATGAGCGGCGAAGGCACTTCCTCCACCGCCTGCAGCTCCTGCCTCTCGCAACTTAATCTCTCCGCCATTCCGCCAACAGTTCAGCCCGCTCCGCAGCCCCAGGTCACTAGCCTCACGGGTACGCCGCTAGTTCAGGCCGACGCCACCGGCAATCAAATTTTCCTCGCTTACAACGCTGCCGCCGGCGGCCCTGTCGGACTCTGGTCGGCAGCCGCGCCTAATCAATTCACCACCTCGCTAGCAAAAGAATCCGCCATCGATCTAACTGCCGCCAGCGACGGAACCATGTTCGCGTCCCGCACCAGCACCACCACCGAAATTCGCGGCGCCAATCTCACCGTCGCCGTAATTCCCGCCAGCCCCGAACTCGAGCAAATCCCCACTCGCGTTCTCGTCCCCGGACTCGCTCTTCATCCCAGCGGCGCGCTTCTCTATCAGCCGTTCCTAACGGGTCCCGCGCCCGCTGCTCCCTCCACCATCGGAATCCAAGGTGGTGTCGACATTCTCGATGCGCACACCGGTCTTCTCCGTCTCCGCATCATCTTGCCCGAGCCGCTCGCCACCCTATCCGCCGATATCGACGCGCTCCATGGCAGCTTCCTGGCCATCGATGAGAATGGCCAAAGAATTTTCGCCCTCACCACTTCCGGCCTGACCGTAATTCAACTCACAACCGTCCCGCTCTCCATCGGCACAATCTCGCCCACCTCAGCCCCCGCCTCCGGCGGAACCGTCCTCACCATCCGCGGCAGCGGCTTCCAATCCGGCGCCACCGTAACCATCGGCGGAAAACCCGCTCCGGTAACATTCAGAGACATGAACACGCTCTCCATCACCACGCCGGTGCTGTCCATCGGCGCGCAACAAATCGTAATCGCGAATCCAGACGGCAATTCGTACACCCTCGACGCCGCCATCACCGCCAACTAACCACAACCGCGGCAGCGGCCTGCGCAAACAGCGGCCGACTGAACAAAGTATCTTCTCCGTCGGCGACACGAGGGCCTTACTAATTTGGGCAGCTTCTTACTCCTTTAATCATTGCGCAACGAAAAGCAGGGTAATATTTCACTCCTAAGCCCCGCTCCCAATCCGCTCGAGGAGGCATTCATGAAGCTCGTCATCGCAGCGGCTGTTCTAACTTTTGCTCTCGTCTCTGTCGCCACCCAATCCACAGACGCCCCCACGGGCTTCGACAACAAAACCAACGGCGTCGTCGACGATGCCACGCATCAAGCCGACCAAGCGAAATTCGACGAGGTCGAGCAGCTCACCGATGGTCTCGGGCCTCTCTACAACGCCCAATCCTGCCGCGAATGCCATCAGAGCCCTGTCTCCGGCGCAGCCTCCCAGGTCACAGAATTGCGCGTCGGGCACAATGGACGCGACGGGCGCTTCCGCACTCCTGACATCCCG
>Ga0137388_10002164_pt1 | contig 12266 bp, 9 predicted proteins | sample 15con2h14AmetaG_FD_104644 | JGI IMG/M metagenome (GOLD analysis project Ga0137388, IMG submission 104644) | Vadose zone soil microbial communities from Angelo Coast Range Reserve, California, USA - 15con2h1.4A metaG | ecosystem: Environmental > Terrestrial > Soil > Vadose zone > Saprolite...
ATAGCTGCGAACATTTGCCGCGTAAGCTTTCCGGTTTGGGTATTTTGATTTGAAGGGTGGTAGGAGGCCAACAAGGTCTTGCCATCCGGCATCCTGTAACTGGCGCCATGCCCGAACTGGTAAGACTTCTTGCTCGCGAGCAGGCCCCGGCGCTTCAGGTAGTTGAGGTAGGCTTCGAATCCGATTCTGCCCAGCGCCACCACCACTCGCAGGTTTTTGAGTCCGTCGATTTCGCGATCGAGGTAAGGCGCGCAGTTGGCCAGCTCCTGCGGCAGGGGCTTGTTGTCGGGCGGGGCGCAACGCACGGCGGCGGTGATATAGAGACGCTTCAGTTCGAGGCCGTCCTCGCGATCGGTGGCATGGGGCTGATTGGAAAATCCGGCCTCGTACAAGATCGGATACATGAACTTGCCCGATGCGTCTCCGGTAAATGGCCGTCCGGTGCGGTTCGAGCCGTGGGCACCGGGGGCGAGGCCGAGCACCAGCACGCGTGGGTTGGGATCGCCAAAGCCCGGGACGGGCTTTCCCCAGTACTCCCACTCGAGGTAGGCGTGCCGTTTCTCGCGTGCAATTCTTTCGCGATATTCGACCAGGCGCGGGCAACGAGTGCAGATGATGACTTCGCGGTTGAGGATAGTGAGCCAGTCAGACATCGGTCCTAGGTCGTTCGTCGTTGGGCTTTAGACCAACCGCAGTTGTTTGGCACCGCTTGGCGAAGTCGTCGCGAAGATAACTCCCCGCAAGCCGAGAATAACCGTTTGTGATCTCAAGACGATCGCCGAGCACGTGTGCGCCCTGAGCTTCGATCAATGTTGGTGCTTTCCATACCTCGTCTACGGCGTAGTCAAGGTCCCATTGCGCAAAAACCGCGAGTTCAATCATGGCTTTTACATCAGCCGCAGCCGTCACTTGGCCCCCCAGAGAAATCTTCCCGTCGACCCCGGGTGGCTACCCCTTGTGAATCATCGCAGAAAGTCGCACCTGTCGCCAATGAACGAGAGGCACGCACGGGAATCACCGAAGAGGGACAGGCGGGCGCTATTGTTCACGTTACGCTGCGCTTTAGGTGGGTCACATGCTCCCGCTATGGCCACAATCCGCGGAAAACGTGTCGCTCCTACAGCTGGACACCAACCGTGGTCTTGGCGTGGTCAATCCGCCTGTCCGCATCCTGTCCTTCTGAGGTTACGTTTGTCACCTTATTTTCGGCCTTCCGCGTTTGACGCTACTCTCCTCCAGTCTTTACACTCAGGGTTGCAGCCAATGCTGCTCAACTCTTCGTTCCGTTCCAAAAAGGGACGGTTCGACGGGTCGAAGTTTGAAAGGTACATGTGAGCCCCACTGAGACCAGCAGCAGCACCCGGCGGGAAATCGAGGTTGAAATTCCCGTCGAAGCAGTAAACCGCGAGACAGATTCCTTGATCCAGAAATATCAGAAGCTGGCGCGGATCCCCGGGTTCCGCCGCGGACACGTGCCCGCCTCTGTCATCCGCCAGCGCTTTTCCGAAGACTTGAAGAGTGATGTGGTCGAAGCCCTGGTCCCGCGCTATTTTCGCAAAGCAGCCGATAAGCAGGGACTGATTCCGGTATCGCAGCCCCAAGTCACTGACCTGCACCTGAAGGAAAACGAACCCCTGCGTTTCAAAGCCAGCTTCGAAGTGATGCCCGAAATCAAGGTTGAGGGCTACAAAGAATTGCGCGCGGAAAAACCTGAGATCGTGGTTACCGACGAGGAAGTCGAGCAATCCCTCACCAACGTGCGCGAGCAGCACGCGACCTACAGTGCGGTGGAAGGCCGGGCGCTGGCCGACGGAGACTACGCCCAGGTCTCACTCGACGGCCAGCCCAAAGACGGCGACGGCAAACCGGTTCACATGGACGAAATCATGGTTGAAATCGCGGGCAAGGACACCATGCCCGAGTTCACCGAGAACCTGCGCGGAGCTTCTGCCGGCGACGAGCGCGTATTCGACGTTGTCTATGCTCAGGACGCAGCCGAACAACGCCTGGCCGGCAAGACCTTCACTTACACCGTGAACGTGCACTCCATCAAGCAGAAGAGCCTGCCCGAACTGGATGACCAGTTTGCCACCCAACTGGGAGAGTTCAAGAGTTTGGACGAAGTACGCCAGCGCCTTCGTGAAGGTATGGCAGCGGAGCGAAAGCACGCAGCCGAGCACGGGGCCAAGGACAAACTGGTGGCGGAACTGGTGAAGCGCAGTGAATTCGAAGTGCCGGAAGCGCTGGTAGAGCGGCAGATCGACGTTCGTCTGGAGCGCGGCTTGCGCGCCTTGGCGGCGCAGGGCATGAAAGCGGAAGACATCAAGAAAATGGATTTGAACCGTTTGCGCGTGGGGCAGCGGGAGCAAGCGCTGCAGGAAGTGAAGGCTTCGCTGCTGCTGGACAAAATCGCCGAGGAGGAAAAAATCGAAGTCAGCGATGAGGAAATCAATGGGGAGATCAATTCGCTCGCCCAACAGTCAAAACAGACGCCGGAAGCAATCCGGGCTCGTTTGACACGCGATGGAGCGCTGGATAGAATTCGAAATAGAATCCGCAGCGAAAAGACCCTCGATTTTCTATATCGCCAGTCCGCCTGACGCGGACACTTTCGATCCTCCCAGAAGAGCTAGTAGTCGGGAATAGGAGTGTGGCAGGTGAATGTGAACGAGCCCAAAATGATGCTGGTCCCCATGGTCATCGAGCAGACTGGCCGGGGTGAGCGGGCCTACGATATTTACTCCCGGCTGTTGCGGGACAACATCATTTTCATCGGCACCCCGATTGACGACAACATCGCCAACCTGGTGATTGCGCAAATGCTCTTTCTGGCGCAGGAAGACCCTGAGAAAGACATCCAGCTCTACGTCAACTCGCCGGGCGGATCAATCACCGCCGGCATGGCGATCTACGACACCATGCAGTACGTGAAGAACGATGTGACCACCATTTGCATTGGCCAGGCGGCCAGCATGGCGGCGCTTCTGTTGGCGGCGGGTGAGTCCAAGAAGCGGTTGGCCTTGCCCAACTCGCGCATCTTGATTCACCAGCCGTCCATGGGCGGACTGTCCGGGCAGGCCACCGACATTGATATCCACGCCCGGGAAATCCTGCGTATGCGAGAGATTACTAACCAGTTACTGGCCAAACACAGTGGTCAGAAACTTGAGAAAGTAGAGAAAGACGTCGAGCGGGACTTCATTATGAACGCTCAGCAGGCTAAGGAATACGGAATCATAGACGATATCATCTATAAGACGAGATAAGGGTATGATCGGGTTTCGCGTGATCAGTTTCCGAGCCGTCTCGGCGCGAAACGTTCTGTCCCGCCAAGTGGGCAACGGGCGCATGGAGAGCGGGAGAGAACGGGTTTAACAAGGAGTAAAGCCGAGTGAAAAACAGGACCGGTACCGAGGAGATGTTGCGTTGTTCGTTCTGCCATAAATCGCAAGACGCAGTCGCCAAACTGATTTCATCCCCCAGCGACTATCCCAGGGCCTACATTTGCGACGAGTGCGTGGCGGTTTGCAATTCCATCCTGGAAGACGACCGCACGGCGACGCCTCCTACCACCACCCCGAATCAGCTGCCTAAGCCGCAGGAAGTAAAGACCTTCCTCGACGAATACGTGATCGGCCAGGAGCAGACCAAGAAGAAGCTCGCGGTGGCGGTTTACAACCACTACAAACGCATCTACATGAACCGCCAGCGCGCCGGCGATGGCGTGGAGTTAGCCAAGTCGAATATCATGCTGATCGGGCCGACGGGCACGGGCAAGACCCTGATGGCGCAAACTCTGGCCCGCATGCTCGACGTGCCCTTCGCCATCGTGGACGCCACCACGCTCACCGAGGCGGGTTACGTCGGCGAGGATGTGGAGAACATTATCCTCAAGCTGCTGCAGGCAGCCGACGGCGACGTAGGCCGCGCTCAGACCGGCATCATCTACATCGACGAAGTGGACAAGATCGGGCGGAAAGATGAGAACCCCTCCATCACCCGCGATGTTTCCGGCGAAGGCGTGCAGCAGGCGCTGCTGAAGATTCTCGAAGGCACGATCGCCAACGTACCTCCGCAGGGCGGGCGCAAGCATCCCCACCAGGAATTTACCCCGGTCGATACCACCAACATCCTGTTTATTTGCGGCGGCGCTTTTGTCGGCCTGGAAAAAATCATCGGACGGCGCGTGGGCAAGAAATCGCTGGGCTTCAAGATGGGAGCGGAGGAGGGCGAGCCGGAGGAAACTCCAACCGCCAACCGCAAGCGGAATTTCGAACTGCTGAGCGACATCCAGCCTGAGGATCTGATCCGGTTCGGCCTGATTCCCGAGTTCGTGGGCCGTCTGCCGGTGGTCGGGGTGCTGGAAGATCTGGATGAGTTCGCCTTGATCGAAATTCTCACCCGTCCCAAGAACGCGATCATCAAGCAATATCAGCGCCTGTTTGAGTTCGAGAACGTGCGGCTCAAATTCAGCGATGAGGCTTTGAAGGCGATCTCACGACAGGCCATGGCACGCAAGGTCGGCGCCCGAGGTTTACGTATGATTCTGGAAGAGTTAATGCTCGATCTCATGTACCATTTGCCCAGCCAGAAGAAGGTGAAGGAGTTCGAAGTGACCCGGGAAATGGTGGAAAAGCGCAGCGTTACACTCGCAATGATGGAGAAGGCGGGGTAAACTGGAACGCCAGTACGGCCCAGGTTGGGCCCATTGTATTTGGGAGAAATAGTGACCACAGCTAAGGAAAAATTCGAAAGCAAAAAACTTCCCATGATGCCCATCCGGGACGTGGTCATCTTCCCCTACATGATGACGCCTTTTGTGGTGGGGCGGGAATCGAGCGTTCGTGCCCTGGAAGAGGCGCTAGCCGCCGACAAGAAGATCTTCCTCGCAACCCAGCACGACGCCAGCATCGACGAACCTAAGCCCAACGAGATCTACCAGGTGGGCACCATCGTCAACATCGTGCAGAGCCTCAAGTTGCCCGACGGCAATATCAAGGTTCTGGTCGAGGGCATCGAGCGGGGCAAGGTACTGCAGATCAGCGAAAGCGAAGGCTACATGCAGGTTTCGCTCCGCGTGGCCCGCTATGCGACCGAGACCAACCCCCAGATCGAGACCGGCATGCAGCGGGTCACGGCTCTTTTCGAGCAGTATGTGAAGCTGTGCCAGTCGCTGAACTACGAGACTATGATCGCGGCCGTGCGCATGGAAGATCCGGCCAAGCTGACCGACACCATCGCCGCCAACTTGCAGCTCTCCATCGAAGAAAAACAGGAACTGCTGGAGATTTTCGACCCTGCGGAGCGCCTGACCCGGATCGGCGACGTGCTCGACATCGAGATCGAAAAGTTGAACATGGACCGTACCATTCAGTCGCGGGTGAAGCGGCAGATGGAACGCGCCCAAAAAGAGTACTACCTCAACGAGAAGATCAAGGCCATCCAGAAAGAACTGGGGCGCGGCGAAAAGAGCGAGTTCGACGAACTGAAAAAGAAGATCGAAGCCGCCGGCATGCCCAAGGAAGTGCGCGACAAGGCGGTGCAGGAACTCAAGAAGCTGGAAGCCATGCCTCCGATGTCGGCCGAGTCCACGGTTTCGCGCAATTATCTGGATTGGCTGCTGGCCGTTCCCTGGAAAAAGCGGTCCAAGGAAATCCGCAACATTACTCGCGCGGAAAAGGTTCTCAACGAAGATCACTACGGGCTGGAAAAGATCAAGGACCGCATCCTGGAATTCCTGGCGGTGCGGCAACTGGTCAAGAATCCAAAGGGTTCGATTCTGTGTTTCGTTGGGCCTCCAGGAGTCGGCAAGACTTCGCTGGGGATGTCGATTGCCAAGGCGACCGGCCGGAAGTTCGTGCGTATGTCGCTCGGCGGGGTGCGGGACGAAGCCGAGATCCGCGGCCACCGCCGCACTTATATCGGCGCCCTGCCAGGGCAGATTATCCAGATGATGAAGAAGGCCGGTACCAAGAATCCGGTTTTCATGCTGGACGAAGTCGACAAAATGTCGATGGACTTCCGTGGCGACCCGTCGGCGGCGCTGCTCGAAGTGCTCGATCCCGAGCAGAATTTCATGTTCGTCGACCACTACCTCGACGTAGAATACGACCTCTCACAAGTTTTCTTCATTGCCACGGCCAACGTCATGCATACGATTCCGCCCGCTCTGCAGGATCGGATGGAAGTGCTGCGTCTCCACGGCTACACCGAGCACGAAAAAGTTGAGATTGCCAAACAGTTCCTGGTCAAGAAGCAGTTGCAGCAAGCCGGATTGACCGAGAAGAATCTGAAGTTCACCGATGACGCCATCACCGCCCTGATTCGCTCGTACACGCGGGAAGCTGGCGTCCGCAACCTAGAACGCGAAATCGGCAACGTTTGCCGCAAGGTCGCGCGCAAGGTGGTAAAAGACGGGGAAGGCTACAACGTCGCCATCGCTCCGGACAACGTGAACGATTTCCTGGGCGTGATTAAGTTCCGCGACACCTTGGCCCACGAAAAAAGCGAAGTTGGCCTGGTTACCGGCTTGGCCTGGACCGAAGTGGGCGGATCCATCCTGAGCACCGAAGCCACCGTGGTGGACGGCAAGGGCAAGCTCACGCTGACCGGCAAACTCGGCGACGTGATGCAGGAATCGGCGCAGGCAGCCATGTCTTATGTGCGCTCGCGCGCCCATCGCCTGGGATTGCAGCGCGATTTCTACCGCACTCTCGACATTCACGTGCATGTGCCGGAAGGCGCCATCCCCAAAGATGGCCCCTCGGCGGGCATCACGATCGCTACCGCTATTTCCAGCGCTCTGAGCAAGATTCCCGTGCGTCGCGATATCGCCATGACCGGCGAGATTACGCTGCGCGGCAAAGTGTTGCCGATCGGCGGATTGAAAGAAAAACTTCTGGCCGCGCATCGCGCCGGATTGTTCGAGGTGATCCTGCCTCAGGACAATGAGAAAGACCTGGCCGAGGTTCCGGAGAATCTGCGCAATGCCATGAAGTTGCGTTTTGTCGAAACCATGGATCAGGTTCTGGCCGTGGCCCTGGAGCAACCGCTCCCGCAAAGCAGCGAAGAGACGGCGCAGCCGATCGCGCCCATCGCGCCCCTGCCCGCCGAGAGTCCGGCGGCGCACCAGTAAGCTCCCATACCGCCCATACCGCCATGTCCATACCGCCATGTCCCTTGACAGTACGGTGGTCTGCCTCTAGAGTCTGCGCTCGAACAATTGGGGCTGATATAGTCGGGTAGCTCATGGTCCTGAAGTCAGCACCTCAGATTTCGCTGCTTCCCGGAGGTCCTAATGCTGGTAATTCCGCTGGTCACATCGGGCCTCAAGCGCACCGTTGTCGCTACATAAGAGGAATTTCAGGCCGCTGGTGGCTTCGCCGGCCATTCACTCCTCATCTTCAACCTTGACGCAACTAAACTCGTAGGCAATGATCGAGGCTACAAACAAACAGTGTAACCAAGTAGGCCACGAAGTAAGGCGTAGAGTGAATCCACTTTCACTGGCGGCCGCGAAGGTGCATGTCGGCAAAAGCCAGGAATTGATCCCAATCGAAGGCGGTGACCGCATGCTTGCCGGTACGAATGTGATACGCGATGGTATGCATGATCGGCTGGTCGAGCGCCGGCATCTCACTGGTCCCAAGATCCTGCCGGCCCAGTAGCCGATAGACAGGGCCAGCAGCAATACATGCGAGGAACTCACCCTTGGGATCGCCCCAGCGATCGTCTTCGGCGCCCGTAATATATACGGGGCGGGGAGCGATCAGGGCAATCAATTCGTGGGTATCGACGGGAAGCTGGTCGACATGATCAGGATATTTTTGGAAGTTGGTACTGAACCAGTAAGGAAACGCGTCGACAAGATGGGTGACAGTTTCGCCATAGTTGCGCCGCGCCAGTGAAGCTCCACCCTCTCCCGAACAACTGGAGAGCACCATGGCAAAGCGGGTATCGATGGCGCCTGCCCAGAGAACGGCCTTGCCGAGACGGGAGTGGCCCATAATCGCCACCCGCTTCGCGTCAACATCCTTGTCCTTCTCCAGATAATCCAGGGCCCGGCTTAGACCGTAGGACCACGCCGCGATGGCACCCCAGTCGTCGGGCGCGGGCTCGCTCTGTCCTGGTTTGAAGAACAAAGGGCGGATGCCGTCGACATAGCCGCCTTTGAAATCCGGCTCTATGTCTTGGTAGCAGATGGTGGCAAAGCCGTATCCCCGGGCCAGGATTTTCTCGACCTCGAATTCCGTGTCACGCCCGCGCGATTCTTCGGACGCTGGTTGCCGCCGGTGCGTCTTCGAGTCCCAGATTGTGGACAGCTTGATCCCTGGGTCGTTGATGACAGACTGGTTGCCTGAAAAATTAAGGGTGAGGATGATTGGAACCGGCTTGCGCGCCCCGGCAGGAACGTAGATGAGCACATCCTCCTTCGGCCCGTCCTTGTTGGCAGAAAAGTAAATGGTCACTTGCTTGCGAATCGCCTTGCCGCCAAGCGCAGTCTTGGCGCTATCAAACATCTCGAAAGTTATGCGTTTGGGCGCTTTTGGGCTGTGGCCGTACACACTCGTCGCAAAGAGTTCGACAACCTCCTCTCGCCGGCGTTTCCAGTCACGCGCGCTACGCACAGGCTTGCCATTGTTGAAGATCAGCGGATCGGGAAGAGCGTAGGCGCCGACTTTTGATTCATCGTAATTGGCGGACTGCGCCTGTGTGCCAGTCCAGCTGCAGACGAGCAATGTGGCAAGTAAGAATCGGTAGGGCAGTTTCTCTAACCCGGGTGACATTTATCTAAACCCCTTCCGGTAACGGATTGCAGCCGGCATTTCTCATTCCGTTGAGGCATGCAACTCGACGTAGTCCAGAGGTGCGCGTTCCTGGCTGTCCGGAATGCCCTCTATGCGGATTTCATCTCCTGGGCGAAGAGCTAGCCCGGGAATTCTGCGGCGGGTGGAAGAATCGCCGCCTGGCTTGGTCGCAGGCAGGCGATCGCTGGCCACCCATTCATCCACCTGCCGATTGCTTACAAAGATCCGGAACTTCGATTCCCCGTTGCTCTGATCGAAGTACTGCACATCCATCTCATATGTCCCTGCGGCCCAGTCGAACACTAATGTGGCCGTGCAAGTCGACGCCTGCACACATTCAATGCCTTTGCCTCCCGAAGCGTTTTCCCAGGGAATCACGTCCATGGCTGTATAGCCCTTGAGCGACATGGCTTCCGCCTCAATGCGATGGGGATGATTTCCCACGCGCCCCTGCGCGTCAGGAATCCCGGACGTTCGTAAAAACCAATTGCAAATCGCGTCGCGCCACACGATCGCATGCCCCGCCTGGTATTCAAGCCTGGCCAGCACCTCTGAATACAACTCGGCCGGCACCCGAAGTTCAAGCGATTTCCATTGCCGCACGAAATCGGCCGCCTGCTCCGCGCCTTCGTAATGCGAGTCATAGATGTGCTGGATTACCGTTTTACCCGAACGGAGGCGGTAGGTGTATGGAACATGATGGAAAAACAACAGCAGTTCGTCCGGAGTCGTCTGCACGGACTCGTACAAATCTCGAATCGCAGGCGGATATTGACCGTCATAACCAGTGCCGGTCGCCACAGTGCGGTCCATGCCGATACCCTGGTGATCAGCGCGATGCCACTGCCCCCAGCCATTGCGCTCGGAGGATTCAATTCCCGGCCCGTAATGGCTGCCCAGAATATCGGTCAACGTTTGTGCGCCCAGCGGCCCGGTGTAGTTCTCATAGGTATGCCAGGACGCAAGCAGCATGGCGGTGATCGTCTTCACCACCACCGGATCGTTGCCAAAGGTGAGACCAGTCCACTCCCGGGCGATGGTCTCCGCGCTCAGATTGGGGTTCCATGCCAAGCGCCCGAAACCGTAGAGGTTGGCCATGGCCAGCGGATGCCCGAGCCAGTTCGGGTTCATGCCGACATTGGCCACGCCCACAAAAGCTCCAGCGATGCGATGAAACACTTTGCCAGCGACCAGGTCTTTAACTGGTGTCCGGTCACCGTTCACGCGCAGGTCGAAGTCCAGCACCTGTTTCCACATCGTAGGAAGGAAGCACAGATGCCGCTGCTGCCCCGTGTACTCCTGCGTGATTTGCAATTCGATGCCTTCGTTGGTTTTCTCCAGCCCGCCGAAAAGCGGCGATACTGGCTCGCGTGCCTGAAAGTCGATGGGGCCGTACTTGGTCTGGATGATGACGTTGGCGTCGAACTTCCCGTCGAGCGGATGGAAAATGTCGTAAGCAGCTCGGGCGCGGTCATTCTTGGGGTTTTGCCAATCCAGGTGATGGTCATACACGAAGGCCCGATAAAAAAGAACGCCGCCATGCGGCTGGAGCGCGCGGGCAATGACGTTGGCCGCGTCAGCAGGTGTCCGGCCGTAGGAGGATGGACCGGAACGCCCCTCGGAATCTGCCTTGACCACAAACCCACCGAAGTCCGGAATCTGCCGGTAGATCTCGTCGGCCTTTGTCCGCCACCATTCGACCACCCGGGGATCGAGCGGATCGAAGCTGTCTAAGTTTCCTAAAGTCTTAGGGCTACCCAGATCGACGGACACCGCCAGCTGCACGCCCCAGGGACGAAATACATCCGCGATGCGCGCCAGTTGCGGAAGAAAACTATCGTCAACAATACGGGGATCAGCATTCACGTTGTTGATCGTGCAACCAGTGATGCCGAGGGAAGCAAGCAAGCGTGCGTATTCACCGGCGCGGGTTAAATCAGGGCGGACACTTCCCTTCTCAAAGAAGATGGAAGGGCCCGCGTATCCACGCTCGATGGTGCCATTCAAGTTGTCCCATTGATCCACCCAGCGAAGCGCCGCGTAGGGTTGCTGCAATTCGTGGAGCGGAGAAACAGGTTCGCCGCCTGCCACTTTGCTCAGGAACGCGAACACGCCGTAAAGAACGCCCCGCTCCGTAGGGGAGGTGACAATTAGGCAGTCGAAGCCACGAACTTGCGTAGTGATCAGCCAAAAGCCACCCGCTCCGAGCGGATTGGGTGGCGCCAATCCCGGGGCTGCAGCGTGGATGGTTGCGAGTGTTCCTAGGACAATCGCCCTCTCCCGGACGCCTCTCCCTGCATCCAGGGTTTTGCCGGTCATTCCCTTGAGGCCACGAATCATCTCTCCCTGTGCCGTCCTGAGCACGGCCGAATTCCCCAGAACAACCACGCTCGCCGGAAGCGATTCGTATTTTGAGCGCACCGCGCTCTCCAGGGGCGCATACCGCAACCATGCGTCTCGGCTCGCTTCGGCGTGCAAGGTTTCGAGGCCCCAGCCTCCGAGCAGGAGTACTACTAGAATTTCAAGGTGCTGGGGGCGCGTCATGACTTAGTTGAGAATTTAAGGTAAGGTTCGGCGCATAGATTCTATCTTGGCAGGTTACGAGGACTCGTCCTCCACGGTTGGCCGATAGGAGGCGTCACCGCTCCTCATAGACTTCCTCCTCGGCCCTCCCTCAGTCCAGGTCACTCAGCCCAAAACCGACACCACCGCCGGATATATCCGGCGGTATGCCGCGTAGCTCGCATTCATTCGCTCAACCACCGCAGGTTGCGGAGCCACACGTTGGGCGACCTTTACTACTTCACTGCAGGCGGTGTCGACCGAACTCCAGACTCCGGCTCCAACCCCGGCAAGAATTGCCGCTCCATAGGCCGCGCCCTCTTCGGCTTCGAGGACTTCAACTTCGCGTCCATAGACATCAGCCTGAATCTGCCGCCACAACGGAGATCGCGCTCCACCTCCGCCCAGACGAATGTTCCGGACGGGAACGCCCATCTCGGCAAAAAGTGTGAACGAATCCCTCAAACTGAATGCCACGCCTTCAAGAATCGCGCGGACCACATGCCCGCGGGTGTGGGACGCAGTCAGGCCAATCAAAGCTGCGCGCGCGTTCGGGTCAAGATGCGGCGTACGCTCACCCATTAAGTATGGAGCCCACAAGAGGCCGTCAGATCCGGGTGGGAGGGCAGCGGCCTCTGCCGTAAGGCGCTCGTAAGCATCACGCCCATCTTCATTTCCAGCCGCGCCGAAGCGGTCACGAAACCATCGCAAGGAAAGGCCCGCCGCCTGCGTTACTCCCATCAGGTGCCAACGACCCGGCACGGCATGACAGAAAGTGTGCAGCCTTCCTTTGGGATCAAGAGCCGGACGATCCGTCGCCGCGAACACAACTCCAGATGTTCCGATGGTTGCGCTCACCGCACCCGGCGCCACGATTCCCATGCCCACGGCTCCGGC
>Ga0137388_10002165_pt1 | contig 12265 bp, 8 predicted proteins | sample 15con2h14AmetaG_FD_104644 | JGI IMG/M metagenome (GOLD analysis project Ga0137388, IMG submission 104644) | Vadose zone soil microbial communities from Angelo Coast Range Reserve, California, USA - 15con2h1.4A metaG | ecosystem: Environmental > Terrestrial > Soil > Vadose zone > Saprolite...
GCGCGTGAATTCGACATGCTCATCGGTGACAACGACCGGCATCCGGACCAATGGAAATGGGCGCGGTTTGGGAAAAAAGACGACGCACCCTGGGAACCCATAGCGGTCGATCGCGACAAGGCGTTCGTCTCGTATGGGGGTCTCGTGATGAGCATCGCGCGAGTCATCCAGCCGAGTCTCGTCACCTTTGACAAGGATTATCCGAATCCCACGCATCTGTTCGCCAACGCCGGCGAGTTCGACCGCCGAATGCTCGCTAGTCTCGACAAGCCGGTCTGGGATTCGGTGGCGACGAGCTTGATGGAGCGAATCACCGATCCGGTGATCGACAACGCCATGGGAGCGCTGCCGCCGGAATATGCGAGCATGTCGCGCGACGTTGCCGACAAGCTCAAGGCACGACGAAATGGCCTCCGCAACGTAGCCGATCGTTATTACCACGAGCTATGGCGAGTCGCCGACATTCACGGCACTGATGGCGACGATCAGGCGACGATAGTGCGCTCCGGCGAGGGAATCGTTGATCTAAGTATTCAGTCCGGGAACAGCGCTCCCTACATCGAGCGGCGGTTCGACCTGGGCGAAACGAAAGAGATCCGCATCTATCTGCACTGCGGCAACGACAAGGCCACTGTCGAAGGGAATGTGCGACGGAGTATTCCGGTGCGAATAATCGGCGGCAACGGCACCAACACCTTCGTCGATCTCTCGACGGTGGGAGGCAAGAGGAATACGACGCGGTTCTATGATGCCGGGACAGTGCAGGACGTGAAATACGCCAAGGACACCATCGACGAGAAGATCAACGTCGACAACGCGCTTAACCACTCCTTCAATCGCCGGCCGTGGGTTCGCGCTTACGGCAAGCTGATACCTCCCTTGACGGACAACGGCACGACGGTCCGTCCAGTAGTGGGGATCCACTCGCAGCGCGGTCTCGGTATTTATCCGGTGATCGGCCTGGCGCGCTATTCATATGGATTCCGCACTGTTCCGTACTCCAGTTTGGCGGAGGCGGATGTCTCGTATTCGGCGGCGAGCAATCGCTTTCGGATCCGCAGCAACCTCGATAAGCGATTCGAAGGATCAGACGTGCACATTCCGGTGACAGCCCACATGTCACAGTTCGAGATCGTGAACTTCAAGGGCTTCGGCAACGACCTGCCGGATTTGCGGGGACGCCTCTACGACGTCCGTCAGCGGCAGTGGCAATTCAATCCGGGCATCGGCAAGTCCTTCAGCCCGGTGAGCGATTTCTCGCTCGGCCCCATCGTTACCTACACGACGACCGACAGCCTGGCCAATCGTTTCATCGCCCAGCAACACCCATACGGCTTCGCGAAATTCGGACAGGCGGGTCTACGGCTAAAGGTGCACCTCGATAGCCGCTACGTCGCGGACACTCTGAAGCCGCGTTTTGTTTTCGATGTGGCGGGCGCGGGATATCCTGCAATCTGGGACGTGCTGAACCACTATGAATCGGTCGACGGCTGGGCAGCTGCCTTTTTCACGCTGCCCGTTTCCAAGAAGCCTGTGCTCGCCTTTCGCGGAGGCGGGAAGAAGCTGTGGGGAAGCTTTCCATACTTTGACGCTGCGTTTCTCGGCGGATCGGAGTCGTTCAGGACAGAAGAGCGTTGGCGATTCGCCGGCGACGCCTCGGTGTACGGAACCGCCGAGCTCCGGGTGCCGATAGCCAAGTTTCCGTTCATCCTTCCGCTCGATGTCGGAGCGCTCGCCTTCACTGATGTGGGGCGGGTTTATTTGAACGGCAACTCACCCGGTGGCTGGCACTCGGCAACGGGGGCAGGGTTGTGGTTTGGGTATCTCAACCCGGGCCTCAACTTCAACATTCTGTACACGAATCACAGCCCGGGTCATATCAAGACCACTATCGGATTTGCATTCTGATGTGAGGACGGCCTGATCGGATCGCACGAGCTCTTGCGATCCAGCACGCGCCAGCGATCGAGCGATCATCGAAGGCGAACCGATCGTTTCGCGCGGGGAGCTGCTCGGATGCTGTGGTCGGTTGCATTGCCGGGATTCGTGCTTTGCTGCTCGCAAGACAAAAACCCGACCCCGACGCCGCCGGGTGCGCCTCCAAAGGAGCTCGTGCTGGCTGGAGCGCGCGTGATGATCGGTGCGGGCGATATCGCGGTGTGTGGAACGAGCGGAGACGAAGCGACCGGAAGGATCGTCGACAGCGTGCTTGCGGCCGACAGCACCGTCGGGGTGCACAGCGAAGTGTTCACGCTCGGCGACAACGCTTATCCATCGGGCTCCGGCGGAATGGACAACGATTTCCCGCGGTGCTTTTCGCCGTCGTGGGGGAGAAAGCGCATCATGAGCGTCATTCATCCTGCCCCCGGGAATCACGATTACGATACGGGCACTGGCGCGCCGTACTTCACGTACTTCGGCAGCCGAGCGGGTCCTCCGGGCAAAGGATACTATAGCTACGACGTCGGCAACTGGCACGTGATATCGCTCAACAGCGAGCTCTATTTCAAGGGAGGAGATTCCGCCCAGGCGAGAGCGCAGGAGAACTGGCTGCGGCGAGATCTCGCGGCTCACCCCACACTCTGCACATTCGCCTATTTTCACCGGCCGCTTTTCAGCTCCGGCACCTACGGAGCTACGCCAGAGTCCCAGGGCGTATGGAGAATCCTCTATGACGCCGGCGTCGATCTGGTACTAAACGGGCACGAGCACCATTACGAGCGATTTCTACCTCAAACACCGTTGGGCGTCCCGGACTCGGCGCGTGGAATCGAAGAGATCATCGCGGGAACGGGCGGAGGAGAGCTACGGAAGCTGCGGTATCCACTTGCGCGGAACTCTGTGTTTCAGATCCACGGGCACTTCGGCGTGCTGAAATTGATGCTCGGCTCGGGGGAGTACAGCCACGCATTCATCGACACGAACGGCAGAGTCTGGGATCCCGGTGCTCGAAAATGTCATTGACTGAGAGGGTTTCATTTCGCACGACGATGCGTCTACTTTGAGACATGGCCGGATCGACGAATCCTCACCTGACTCTTAGCACGACCCCCGCGCCGGGAAGCGAGGGGGACATCCGCATCTCCGCTATCGACATCGGGTCGAATTCGATTCGGCAGACGATAGCTGACGTCTCGCCCACTGGCACCATTCGCGTGGTAGACGAAATGAAGGCCGCTCCGAGACTGGGGGCGGGCCTTTACAAGAAGGGGGCGCTGAGCGAGGTCGCAATTCAAAACGCGCTGACCACGCTGACCAGGATGGCGACGCTCGCCAACCAGCTCGGTGTGAAGCGCACCGAGGTCGTCGCTACGAGCGCGGTGCGTGATGCTTCGAATGGCGACGAATTCCTCAAGCTCGTGCGGTCGGAAACCGGTCTCAAGATCAGAGTCCTGCGCGGAGAGGACGAGGCGCGTCTCAGCTTTCGCAGCGCGCTCGCTCATTTTGATCTGGGAGTGGGTCGTGCCGTCGTCATGGATATCGGAGGCGGCTCGCTCGAGCTGGCGCTGAGCGCGGATGGCCTTGTCGACAGGCTCATTTCGCTTCCGCTGGGGGCAATCAGCGTGACTGAGCGTTACCTCGGCGCTGACATGAAGAAGAAAGGCATGCGCAAGCTCAGAAAGCACGTCTGGCTCGAGCTGCGTCGTCACCTGTCCGCGCGTCACTGGCACGCGACGAGGATCTTCTGTTCGGGAGGCACCTTCACCAGCCTCGCATCGATCTACCTGGCCCGCATAGGAATGGAAAGCGCCAAGACGGTTCACGGAACCGTCATTCCGCGGATCGAGCTCGAACACATCGTGGACATGCTCCGCAACATGTCGCCCGCCGAGCGGCAAGGTGTTCCGGGACTCAGCGCGGCGAGGAGCGACATCATCCTCGGCGGACTCGCGGTTGCGGCGGAGGTTGCCGCGCGAGTCGAAGCCAAGGAGCTCGTCGTTTCAGCGTACGGCATCCGCGAAGGGATTCTGCTCGAGAGCGCGCACGTCGCGCCATCGCCTGCAGACCCCGGTGAGGCTCGCGAGCGGTCGGTCCGTGAGCTGGCAGAGCGGACTCATTACGAAGAGCGGCACTCCAAGCACGTTCAGAAGCTGTCACTTCAGCTCTTCGACGCGATTGGTCAGCGCCTGGGCTGCACGCCGGACGACAGAAAGCTGCTGTCGGACGCCGCGCTTCTCCACGACATCGGCTATCACATCAGCTACGACAAGCACAACAAGCACTCGTACCATTTGATCGAGCACGCGGAGCTGCTCGGCATGACGCCGATCGAGCAGATCGTGGTCGCGAATGTCGCACGCTATCATCGAGGGGCTGAGCCAAGAAAGAAGCATCGCAACTACGGCGCACTCGACCGGCCGGTGCGGCAGACGATCAAGAAGCTTTCGGCCCTCCTTCGCGTCGCCGATGGCTTCGACAGAGGCCACGCCAGCGCGGTCGCCGAGATAAAAGTTCGGTGGGTGGAGCGCGCGCTGAGGATTACCGCGGTGCCAGCCCACCACGTTTACAACCTGCGACTCGATTTGTGGGGAGCGAGTCGGAAGTCCAACCTGCTGGCAGAGGTCGCGGGAGTTCCGGTCGAGATCGTCGCGCCGGACGGATCGGTCACTACCTATCAGGATGAGGTTGGGGCGGCGGACTAGGTGGTTGATCACAACTGCACCTGAACGGGTGCCAGCTGGAAACTGCAACTGAACGGGTGCCAGCTGGAAACTGCAACTGAACGGGTGCCAGCGGTCAGTGGCAGAGATGCCAGTCGATAGTTCAGTACGCCCTGACTCTTCTACCGGTGATTGAAGCACAGGCAACTGCCTGGGTCATTAATGCCGCTGGGGTAAGTCCGGGCGTCGTGAACTAATCACTCGGAACTACGCTACTGACGTCTGGCACCAGTTCAGTTGCAGTTAGGCCGTTAGCCGTTCAACCACACTCAACTTTTCCTTCACTGCCCGGCCATCATCCGCCGCAGTAGGAAGAGCGATGATCCCCCACGAGTTCTGCAGCAACCGTTCGTGGGTCGAGATCACTGGATTGGAGCCCGGCTTTCTCTGCACGTAAGTGCCGTCGGGATGTAGATCCCACGCCTGCCTGTTGTCGGCGAGGCAAGTTTCCAGCAGTGAGCACACGCGGGGATGCAATTGGCGATTCTCGATTGGCGCGACGACCTCCACGCGCCGATCGAAGTTGCGAGGCATCCAGTCGGCTGACCCGAAGTAAATCTCCTCGTTGCCGTCGTTGCCGAAATAGTAGATGCGGGAATGCTCGAGAAAACGCCCAACGATGCTGGCAACTCTGATGCGATCGCTGATTCCCGGAATTCCCGGTCGGAGACAACAGATGCCGCGGACTATGAGATCGATGTCAACTCCAGCCTGCGACGCGTCGTAGAGATGCGCGATTAGCTCCGCATCGACCAACGAATTCATTTTCGCGATGATGCGAGCAGGCCTCCCTGCCCTGGCGTGCTCCGCCTCCCGGTCCACCATCTCAGTAAAGCGCTGACGCATGTTGCGAGGCGCAACGAGCAGGTTCCGGAACGAATTCTGGCGCGAGAAGCCGGTCAGTGAGTTGAAGAGATCGGTAAGATCCGCACCCATCGAAGGATCGCTGGTCAGCAAGCCCAGATCCGTGTAGACGCGTGCGGTTTGCGAGTTGTAGTTTCCCGACCCGATGTGGGCGTAGCGGCGAATACCATCCGCTTCTTTCCGGACGACGAGGGCGGTTTTGGTGTGGGTCTTGAGACCGGGAAGGCCGTACGCAACGTGCACTCCGAATCCTTCCAGCGTGCGGGCCCATGCGATGTTGTTCACCTCGTCGAACCGGGCCTGCAGCTCGATCATCACAGCCACCTGCTTTCCACTTTGTGCCGCCTCGGTCAGAGCGCGCACGATTTCCGTATCGCCAGAAGTGCGGTACAACGTCATCTTGATCGCAAGGACGTTGGGGTCGCGCGCGGCGGCGGTCAGAAAATGCTCGACGGTGGCGGAGAACGAATCGAACGGATGATGAAGGAGGATGTCCGTCTCGCGGATTGCGTCGAAGATCGACCGCGACTGGTCTCGCAGCTCGGGTGGGATCACCGGAATGAATGGCGGATCCCGCAGCTCCGGGATGTTCATCGTAGCGAGCCACATCAAATCACCGAGGTCCAGCAAGGGTCCGGTTTCGATCAGATCCGATTCGGTCAGGTTCGGCATTTCCGGAGGCTGATCCTCCAGGACCTCGGCGAGTATCAGATCGCGAAGCTCGGGCGGTATATCTCTATCGACTTCGACGCGTACAACCTCGGCGAACCGACGCTGAAAAACCTGTTCCTCGATCATGGCGAGGAGATCGTCGTCTTCGTCCGCGTCAGTCAGCTCGAGGTCTGAGTATCGCGTCACACGGAATGTGCTGAAGCCGCGTATTTCCATACCCGGAAAGAGCGCGTCCAGGTGGGCACCGATGACCTGCTCGAGGGGAACGAAATGGTTCTCCTTGCCGAAGGGAACCCAGCGTGGCAGGCTCTTCGGCACCTTGATGCGGGCGAGGCGGGTAATTCCAGTAGCGGGATCGTGAACCTGAACCGCGATCGAGAGCGAAAGATTGGATATGTACGGGAATGGATGTCCGGGATCGACGGCGAGCGGTGTGAGTACCGGAAAGACCTGGGATTCGAAAAACGCATTGACCCGCTGCGATTCAGTTTCATCCAGGTCATTCATCGTAACGATCTCGATCCCATGCTCCTTTAGCTCGGGCAACAACACATCGTACAGGCATTTCCGCTGCTGCTCCGTCAGTTCGGCGACATGCTCTGTGATGGCGTCGAGCTGCTGGCTGGGGGTCAGGCCGTCCGCCGGGACTTGCTGTACGCCGGCGGCGATCTGCCGCCTGAGTCCGGCGACCCGGACCATGTAGAACTCGTCGAGATTCGTGCTGAAGATCGAGAGAAACTTGACGCGCTCGAGCAGCGGGTTTCTGGCGTCGAACGCCTCGTGGAGAACGCGGGCGTTGAACGCGAGCCAGCTCAATTCGCGGTTGATGTAAAGGGAAGGATCGAGTGCCATGTTGTCTTATACCCCGAACCAAAGATGTGCTGGGCCGGAGTTATTGTTAAGCTTGACTGATTAGATTTTTCACACCCGTTACCCGGACCTGCATTTGGGCCACACCGACGCGGTTGTAGTTCTCACCACGCTCGCCACCACGGACGAAGCGGCGAAGTTCGTCAAACAGCTCCTCGAGCGGCGGTTGGTCGCTTGTGGGACGATTCTGCCCGCATCCCGGTCGCTTTACCGGTGGGAAGACAAGCTTGCCGACGAAACCGAGGTCGTAGTGATGCTCAAAACGCGGTCCGGAGCGATTCACGGGCTCGAGAGAGCGTTCAAGGAGCTGCACCCCTACAAAGTCCCGGAACTGCTCGCGGTTCCCGTAACTGGCGGGCTCGAACGCTACCTTGGCTGGATCAACGACGAGACGAGTCTAACGATCGTCTAAATCGTCCTATACGTGTGAGTCCCGCCACGTCTTCCAGCACACAACCATTCATGTCGTCGACGCGTGCAGCGCTCGCTGTGCTCATCGTCGCGCTCTGGGTCGGCGGAATGGCGATGATGTTCCGGCGCAACGCCAACGTGAGCGAGGCGCAGCAGTTCGCCGAGGTCGCGCTGAGGCTCCAGCCCGAGACCTTCTATTACACGATCGAGCGCGACGGACAGCAGATCGGCGCCGCATCTTCCACTCTCGATACGACTGTCAACACGCTCGTCAGCGAGGAGTATTTCGTCGGCGACTATCCGTCGGGGAATTCGGTCGAGCGTACGTCGGCTCGCTGGCAAACGAGACTGACCCGCGGATTTCGTCTCGTCGATCTGACCATCGACATCGCTCGGCCGACGCGTCCATTCTCGATCAACGCCGCGGTCGAGGAGGACACCCTCCTCTTCATCGCCGGAACGAAGACGACGGGCGGACATCCGCCGGCGCACTACACGTTCACGCCACCACTATTCACACCATCTCTGGCGCCTGTCGCGTTCATGCTGGGTGGTCCGCACACGATCGGACGAAAGCAGGCGATGTCGGTGTTCGATCCCACGACGCGCCTTGTTGTCCGGCCAGAGCTGACGATTCGCGCCGAGTCGCTATTTACGGTCGTCGATAGCGCCGAACGAGATCCTGCCGGAGAATGGCACGCGGCACACCGTGACACTGTGCGCGGGTGGCGCATCGAAGGAGCACGACAAGGCCTCACAGCATGGGTCGACGCCGAGGGGCGGGTTGTCGCAGCGCGGGCCGGGAGTCTCTCGGCCATCCGCACCGCCTTTGAAATCGCATTTAAAAACGCAAAAGCCAAATGATAGAGCTCAGAAGTCTCACCAAGAAATACGGTTCGTTCACAGCCGTCGATTCCATAGATCTGTCAGTGCCCGACGGAGAGTTGTTCGGGTTCCTGGGCCCGAATGGCGCGGGAAAGACGACGACGCTTCGCATGATCGCGGGGATCCTTCAGCCGACCGCGGGGAGCATCCATCTAGCGGGGATCGATCTCGCTCTGGATCCGCTCGCGGCAAAATCGAAGCTGGGTTTCATTCCCGACCGCCCCTTCATCTATGAGAAGCTGACCGGCGCGGAATTTCTCCGCTTCGTGGCGGGGTTGTACGGCCAGGACGGCGACAAGGTCGAGCACCGCGGTCGCGAGCTGATGGCGTTGTTCGATCTCGAGGAATGGGCCGACGAGCTGGTAGAGAGCTACAGCCACGGAATGCGACAGAAGCTGATCATCTCGAGCGCATTCATTCATCGGCCGGAAGTGATCGTGGTCGACGAGCCGATGGTCGGACTCGACCCGAAGGCGGCGCGAATTCTAAAAGATCTGTTCCGCGAGTACGTGAAGCGCGGCCACACCATCATGATGTCCACGCATACTCTCGAGGTCGCGGAAACACTATGCGACCGCATCGCGATCATCCAGAACGGAAAGATTCGATCGGTCGGCACGATCCAGGATTTGCGCGACGAGGCAACGGGGGGCGGAGGGCTCGAAGAGATATTCCTCAAGCTCACAGGTGAGCGCGCGGCTCGCGATGCGATGGAAGTCCTCGATGCATAGTGACCTTGCCCTTCAGGCTATTGGAGCGGCCCCGACGCCGCAGCCACCACCATCGCCCAGTTTGCTCCACGTGCTTTCGCCAAAGTTCTTGTCGGTCAAGTCCCGGCCGCTTGCAACCACCGAGACCCGCGCGGGCAGGCTGATTCTCTTCGGCGTGATCGGCGCGGTCTTCTGGCTGTTCGTGTTCGGAATGTTGTACCGCCTTCTCAAGTATTTCCGCGGCATTCCCGAGATCGGCGCGCTGCTGGCTGCCAAGCTGCTCGGACTCATGTTCGTGAGCCTGTTCGGCATTTTGATTCTGTCGAACGTTGTCACAGCACTCTCGAGCTTCTTTCTGGCGAAGGATCTGGATCTCCTCGTCGCGGCGCCTGTTGACTGGCTGAGACTATACGGCGCAAAGCTGCTCGAGACGACGGGCCACTCGAGCTGGATGGTGGTGCTCGTCGCGACGCCCGTTCTCACCGCCTACGGCATCATCTATCGGGGCGGAGTCCTCTATCCCTTCGTGGCGATCGCCGCGGTGTTGCCATTCTTGTTCATTCCGGCCGCGATCGGAAGTGCGATCACGCTCGTGCTCGTCAACATTTTTCCTGCACGGCGTACACGTGACATTCTGAGCGTCATCGCCGTTCTCGCGGCGGCGGGAGTTGTGCTGCTATTCCGACTCGTCCGGCCGGAGAGACTGGCGCGCCCCGAAGGCTTCCGTTCGCTGGTGGAGTTCATCTCGTTGCTGCGGACGCCGACCTCTACATGGATGCCCAGCGAGTGGGTGGCACAGGGGATCATGACGTGGCTGAGAGGCGACCCGGAGATTCTGCACTTTTATCTGCTCTGGTCGACAGCGGCTGTCGTTGTGGTTTTCGGAGCGGTCCTTCACCGTTGGCTCTACGCGCGCGGTTTCAGCAAATCCCAGGAGAGCGGCGAGCGGTGGGTGCGTCAGGGGACGCTGGGCCGTTTTGTTGCGCATTTGCTCACACCCTGGGGCGTGATGCGGCGGGAGCTGGTGCTCAAGGAGATGCGCCTCTTCTTCCGCGACACAACCCAGTGGTCGCAGCTGATTCTGTTGACTGTGCTCGTCGTCGTCTACGTGTTCAACATCAAGTTCCTGCCGCTGCGTGGCGAGGGCGTAACGTTCTTCCTCGCCAACGTGATCCCGTTCGTGAATCTCATTCTGGCCGGATTCGTTCTCGCGTCCATTGCGGCGAGATTCATCTTTCCTGGAATCAGCCTCGAGGGCCGCACGCTGTGGCTGCTGCGGTCGAGTCCGCTCGAGATGCGTCAGCTCCTCTGGTCCAAATTTTGGGTGGGAACGATTCCGCTTCTCGCACTCGCGCTCATCCTCGTGTTCGCGACCGACGTACTGCTGGAGGTCAGCGGGTTCATGATGGCGGTGTCGATCTTCACCATCACGATGATGACTTTTGCGATCGCCGGTCTCGCGCTCGGCTTCGGCGCGCTCTTCCCGAAATTCAATACCGAGAACGCCGCTCAGATTCCAACATCATTCGGCGGATTGGTGCTGATGATGGCATCGGTGGTCCTGATCGGCGTGGTGATCATCCTCGAGGCGCGGCCGGTCTATCAATTCGTGGGCGCGCGGCTGCTGCACGCGGATCCGGATCCATCGGCGCTGTGGCTTGGCTTTGGTGGCGCGACGCTGATCTGCCTGGCGACCACGTTCGTTCCGATCCGGATCGCCGTAAAGCGGATGAAGGAGCTGGAGCGGTAGCTACTCCCGGGACTTGTCCCGTAGGAATCCGATCGCCTCCGTCGGGGTCCGAAAAATCTTCTTCGCCAACGTCCCGTCCTCGTAGCGCACCTCGACCGCTACGCTGAGCGGAATCTGCGTGTCCTGGGGTCGCTGGCTGATGTCGATGTCCAGCGCCGCGGCGACGCCCTCGCCCTGAAGAAGCCGAACGATCTCGCGTCGTAGTGTTGGCTCGGTCAATCCCGCCGCAGTAAGCGCCTGCGCCGCGATTCCCTGCCGCTCGCGAATGAGACCAAGCAGAAGATGCTGGGTCCCGACGTACCCATCGCCGAATTCGTGTGCCACTGCGATCGCCTGGTCGAGAACGATTCTCGCCCGCGGCGTGTAGGGCAGATCCGGCAGGCGCGTCCTCGCGCTCGGCGGACCGTTCTGGATCACCTGCTCGACTGCGCTCTGGATCTCGAGTGGCCTGGCGCCCAGGTTCTCGAGAACGTCCATCACGAGCGCGTCGTCCTCCTCAAGCAGACCGAGAAGGAGGTGCTCGGTTCCTACGTACTCGTGGTTGCGTCGATGCGCTTCCTCTCGCGCCTTGATCAACGCGCCGCGTACCCTGTTGGTGAAATCGTAGCCGGGCAGAAAAGCCTCCTCGTCGAGCCATAAGATTCTGATTTGGCGGTGATACCGCAACCCCGAGCCGGCTTGAACTGCAACTTACGACTACCCGCCGGGGATGAACTGCAACTTACGACTACCGGCCAAGCGCTGTCGGCGGACCGGCTGGGGGCTACGGGCGGGAGTCTTCGAGAGGGGTGTGGCGCTATCTACTCGATGGCGGTGCGATTCGTCAATGGGTGCCGAAGAAAATGATTTTACCGTCGGTATCGATTCGATAGATGAAGTGGTCGGTCGCAACGTATTCCGGGACCTTGGGAGTCCTGCTGAGGACATGATAGACGTCGGTATCCTCCGGAATCTCAGCGACGACAGCAGTGTGAAACCCGGCCTGCATCGTAGAGCCCGCTGGCTTCTGGACTCGGGATGCGCTGAATTCGATCACGGAATTATGCAGCCGCCGGCGCTCGAGAATGGTGCGGCCATCAGCGGAAATCAGGTAGCGAGCGTCGGCGCCGAGCGGCCAGACGCCGGCAATGGTCGGCGCGGGAAAAAGATAGACATACCAGTTTCCGGAGGACGTCGGCAGCGCGGCGATGTTGTACGATCGCCGAACCAGCCCGAATTCGACCGTGGCAGTGTCGATAGCTCGCGCGGCATGAACGAAATAGCCTGTATCGACGACAGGCTTGGCGTGAGATACGCCCGTGAAGCCTTCGAATTCTCCGTTCGTGGAGGTGCGAACGGCTTCATAGGCGACAAGGAACGTGTCGCGAGACGCGGTCAGCCGGCCAAAAGCGACAGCCCAACCTTTAGGTGTTTCGCGTGCAATGTACCGAGTGACAGTCCCC
>Ga0137388_10002176_pt1 | contig 12235 bp, 11 predicted proteins | sample 15con2h14AmetaG_FD_104644 | JGI IMG/M metagenome (GOLD analysis project Ga0137388, IMG submission 104644) | Vadose zone soil microbial communities from Angelo Coast Range Reserve, California, USA - 15con2h1.4A metaG | ecosystem: Environmental > Terrestrial > Soil > Vadose zone > Saprolite...
ATTGATCCGACTACCTGTACGATAAATCAGGTCAAATTTGCTACTGATCTGGCAACCCTCGACGCCAACTTGACTCAGGTCATTTTGCCGCAATTACATGCCGCATTGACGGTGAACGGCCAGTTGACAGGCGACCTGGTGATGATGAACTACTATGACCCCTTTCAGAATATCTGCCCAAATACGGTACCATTCGTGGAGGGAGAGAACCAGCACCTCGCCAATGATGTGAGCGGATTTGGTAGCATTGTGGACGTTTTTGATGCCTTTGGTGGCGCAAAAGTACCCAATCCGCATATCTGCAAGTATACCTGGATATGCAGTAGCTTCCACGATATTCATCCCATGGATAAAGGGTACGAAGTCATTGCTGACACCTTTGATAAGGGTACCAGGTTTTAGGTAGTTTTAGGTAATATATATCGAAGTCAATACTCTCAAATCCTCGAACGCCCCCAAGGCGCGCAGTGACGCCTTTTGTGTGTCGGAGAGGCCCCTGATTCCCATGATATTGAGTCGCTCGTAGGGTCGATCTCGTCGCAGTGTGCGCAGATGCTCGCCACGCTCGAGGTTCCAGAGCGTGATGGCTCCATCATCCCCGCAACTGGCCAGCCGGCCCCCATCGGGACTCACCTGGAGCCGCCGGATCGTCCCCTGATGCCCCTTTTGCATCCGCACGCACTCCCCGCTATGCACCTCCCACCAGCGCAGCACGCCGTCACTGCCTCCGCTGACCAGCACTGCGCCGGTCGGACTCCATGCCACGGCAGAGACCATCCCAGGATGCCCTGCCAGGGCTCGCACACGCTCCCCGCTGCGTATATCCCACACGAACAGCTCCCCGCCGTCTCCCTGCCCCTGGCTGCCGCCGCCCGAGGCCAACCGCGTCCCATCGGGGCTCCAGGCCACGTCGTTCACTCTGCCTTGATGTCCCGGCAGCCGCTTGAGCAGCGTGCCGTCCGAGGCGTCCCAGGGGCGCACCTGATCGAGCAGGGCGCACAACTGCTTCTCCACGTCGGCTCGCGAATGTCCCACGCTCTGCAGGCTCGCCAGCAGGGGAGCCACGATCAGCCGCTCCTGGGTCTGCCGTACATATTCCTTATTGTTATCTTTATGTCAAGTTTATGTGATCTTCTTGTAAACTTAGTACAGGATTCCACAAATGTGTTCATATACGATTCTAGGCCTGAGGCCGATCGAGAACCTCAAAGCTCGGAAAGAACTTGTGATACGCTGTACTTAGTCTGATATTTCGACTAGATCATCTACGCATACACCAAGAGCTAGAGCTATTTTGATAAGTGTTGAAGTATTCACATCTCGATAAGGGTCTTTGTAAATTCGTTTCACAGTTTTGAAATCCACGTTTGCGGCTCTTGAGAGTGTGGATTGGTTGAAGCCTTTTGATCTGGCTATTTCAGCTACTTTCAGGCGTGTTCTCATGGGCGGATTGTAGCAGTATAAACCTCTTGACAAAATTGCCCTTTACAGGTTACCCTTTAGAGGACGAGTATAATTATTGGTAAGAAAGCAGGAAAGCTATGATTAAAACGCTTTGGTTGCTTGAATGCAGAGACACAAAGGGTTACTGGTGGCAATTATTTACGTTATATGCTATAGATGAGAATGATGCAGAGGCGCAAGCTAATCACATCTTGGGAGATCATCCACATCTCATTCAAGAGAAGCTCACCCAACAACCGCACGGCTTTGTATTGGTCAGATACAGATTACCAGGAAGCATTTTGCTAGAGGAGAGGGGGAGCATATGGATATAGCTCACCAACCAGTCGGCTTAGGGTTTCTACAATTCTTGAGCGGGGAACACGCGGGAGGCATCTTTCCGATTAACAAACCAACTATCATGATTGGACGAGAACCGAGACCATTCCATTTCGGGGGCTAACTGCTGTGTTTCTCGATAGTTACGGTTACCCCTGTTCTGGAATGGTCTCCTTGTAGGGGCACAAGGCATTGCTCCTCACGTGCGCCCACCAATAGCAAATCGGCTTGATTCCTGGGTACAATGCATTGTGTCCCTACCTTCCTAACCGGTCCTTGCGTTTCAAGAAGTACGTGGTGAGAGCGCCGAAGATGGCGATCATCACGAGCAGGGCGAACCAGGAACCCAGAACATGTATTTCGTCGTGAGCATAAGGAAAAGAGGAATCGTTGGGAGCGTACCCCATCGTGAGCGTGGTCAAACCAACCGACGATCCCATACCGATCATCGACCAGCGCATAGCGAAGAATCCGCCGAATACCTCCCCAAAGCCTGCCAGCTTGAAGATCACGCCGGAGAAAAGGATTTGGAATATAAGAATCACGGGGATGATGCTGTTGGCCTGGTCGCTGTTGGCCGTCAGGCACGAGATCATGAGACCTATCATCAGGCCTACCAGCGACGTGAGCGAAAGCGAGATGTAAATTTCCAGTGGAGGCGGCAGCAAGACCGTTTGCGGGAACGGCGAGATGACATTGACGGCGATGACCAGGATAGCGCACTGCAGCAGGCAAAGGATGCCCAGGACGAGGGCCTTTGAGAACAGGTAGGGCATGATTCCCAGGTTGACCATGCGCTCGCGCCGGTAGATCTGTATCTCTTTGACGATTTCACGTGCCGAGTTATTACAGCCGAACAAGACAGCCACGAAGGACATGATGAACAGCACCTGCTCGGCAGTGATTGGTAGTGGCTTGGCAGTAAACACCGTTGGTTTGAGCATGAATTGAATGAGCAACATCAGAATGACCGCGATGATCGGGGCCTGAAGCAGCAGCACAAGCAGATTGACGCGGTCGTTCTTCAACAATTCCAGGTAGCGTGCTGAGAGTAATCTGAATTGTTTCCACGGATCGCCTCGTGGTGGCTTGCTCGTTCCTGCTCCAGGCTGTGGAGGCGGCATCTGACTGGCCGGCAGCGCCACATATTGCTTGAACTGTGGCGATTGCTTGAAACGGGCCTCGGCCTTTTTGGGAATATCCGGCTCGGTGTCGGTCGACTCCAACGTGCTATAAATGTCAGCGAAATCGGACTGGTTGAAGTACACGTTGGCCTCGTTGGGCAGGCCAAAGTAAGCCAGGTAACCACCAGGGGCCATGAAGCACACATAATCACAGTTATTGATATTGTTCGTGGCGTGCGTCACCAAAATGATGGTATGTCCTTCTTTGTCGGCGATGTTGCGCAACATCGCCATCATTTTGCGATCCAGGCCGGGATCGAGTCCCGATGTCGGCTCATCCAGGAAGAAGACGTTGGGCTTCGCCAACAACTCCAGGGCAATCGAGACGCGCTTCTGCTGCCCCCCCGATAGCTTGTTGATCAGCAGCTTGCGGCGCTGGGTGATGCCCACCGCTTCCATCACTTCTTGCATACGCTCTTGGATTTGCTGGTCCGTTGTATCGCTGGGCAGACGGAGTTTCGCGGCATAGTACAGCACGCGCTCGACGGTCAGGTTCTTGTGAATGATGTCGAACTGCGGCACATAGCCAAGCTGCGCGCTAAAAGAGGCGCGCGAGGAGTAGTAATCCTGACCGTTATAGAGGACGCGGCCAGCTTTCGCCGGTCGCGTGCCGTTGAGGGCGTCCATCAGCATGGTTTTGCCAGCGCCGGAACCGCCGACGATTGCGACAAATTTGCCGCTCGGTATGGTGAGCGAGATGTCATTGAGTAGGATTTTCTGCTTGTCGCCGTACTGTATCAAGTTGAGGGCGTCGATGCGAATGCTGCGGCTGCTGCTCTGCTGGATTAGCTGTGTGCCGGTAAAGACAAGATCATACGGACCGATGCGGATCACGTCTTGCGGCATGAGCGAGTAGCTGGTAACGCGCTGGCCGTTGACATAGACGTGGTTGGTGCTGTTCTGGTCAACAATGCGGTATGTATTGCCAGAGCGTTCCAGGCGTGCGTGATTGCCCGACACCTGTGGGTGATTCAGCACGACGGAGTTGCCGGGGCCGCGTCCGATGGTGATCAACGGCGCACCCAGTAGAATCGGTGCAATATCGGGCACGGGCAGGCGTGCGATGCTGCTGCTGTCATGATAGGTCAGTGTGACCAGCGTGCCGTATTGGTTCCCGATGCGGAATACGTCCCCAGTGCTCAGGATGTGCGTAAACGGCTCGTCGCCGTGATAGTGTTTCCCCTGATAGAGGATGCCATTCGTCGTTTTGTGTTGTGGCTGTAACGGATGAGGATGAATCAATACCAGCTGGCCACCGTCTTGCCTGATCTCTAAGTGAAATCCGGAAACAACCATCTCATCGATGACGATATCATTTGATAGGGCACGCCCAATACTGATTTCTTGCTTATCGGGTCTGAGCGAGTAGGATTTTCTCTGCGTGTTCGTGTTCGTGCTGACTTCAATTGAGGGTGCTGGTGCCCGTTCTGTCCTTGGTGGACCTCCTCCAGTTAAGGGCTTTCCGCAACGATGACAAAATGCTGATTGTGCTCTATTAGCCGCCCCGCACGAAGAGCAAGAGGGGGGAGAAAGAGCCATGTCGCCTACTCCTTTGGCTGCTAAGCTAGTTGCCGCCTAAGCATTGACTGTGTAGCTTTCAAAAAGTGATGGCAGGCTGCGAAGCCAATCGAGCAATACTGGCACCTCAGATATACTAGAGCTTTCACTTAAAGTGCGGGAGAGCCGAAAAAGGGACCCGCCTTCCATCTTTCGATGAACCAGTGATACTCAAAAAGGGACCCACCCCCTAGTGTTTTCATAGTGGCTGAGATGTGAAAGCATGAAAAATGCGGGTACCTGTACTCAGATAAATTCTACCATTAAGGTAGAGCGCTGCCAAATGGCAGAACTCTACACCTTAATGGTGAGAACTCGGCTTGCGCCGCCCGCGTTACTAAAAACGCACTACAATTAACATGTTCCTACGGAAACAAGACTCAGAATGTCCACACCTTCGCGTTGTTGAATGCGACCTCGGTCGGGTGACCACCGCTTGGATATGCATTTGCAACAACTGCAATTACCCCATTGCTATACGTGCTATCAGTTACACTTGCAACTTGCTGGTGATTCACGTAGACGGTTATAGTACCGCCGTTTGCCACCACTGCAATGAGATTGGTTTGGGATAAACCCTGGTTTATTGCAGAACTTTGTTTCCAATCTACTAAGGTTGTGCTTTTTGTGAAACTATCAATGCGAGAAAGGGTGTATGTGCCATCTGGTGCAACCAAGAGCACATAACCCTTATCAGATTGAGCATCAGTACGTATTTGGATCCCGCCAGCATCACCTTTAAGAATGGTCATTTGCACCTCAAAGGCGAAGTTGCTGAAATCCCCGGTAGACGTACAGGTAGCGGTATATTTCACATTGGGTGGATTAGTGGCATGGTAGGCTCCTCCGGTGAATGTGCAAGTACCAATGCCAATTGTAGCAGGGAGAGATCCTTCATACCAACTGTTACCCATGCTATTGTCTTGCAAGGGATCATTAAGAGCCAACGTCCCGCCCCCGCCATATGGATTTGCTTCTGCGGTAGGTGTGGCATTCACTTGGGCAGCGGCAGTTGCGGCATTGTCGGTAGCGGTTGCATTAGCATTAGCCATCGACTCAGCAACAGCGGTGGCTGTAGCATTAACCATCGACTCAGCAACAGTGGTAGCTGTAGCATCGGAGCTTGCTTGGCTACTTTGATGAACTCCTACAGTAATGAATCCTGCAAGGATTACAATAATCACCAGTGCTAGCAGCAACATATTGCGTGGGTTTACTAGTACTTGAGTGATTGGCAGCAACCTTCGCAATGGCAAAGGGCGAATAGGCTCCGGAACACTTTGCCGTGACTGTTGTGACACCGGTACTGCTTTCGCTGGTATGTTTTGAGGTCTCGCAGGTTCTGTTATCGACGGCGCTGGTTGAGCGGGTGGAGTACACGCCTGTTCAAACGCTGCCGAAAACTCACGCACACTTCCAAACCGTTGATGAGGGTCTTTGGCAAGAGCTGTCATGACAACCGCTTCAACTGCGGAAGGGATGGCTGGTATTTTTTCACGCATTGGTGGGACAGGAACATAGGTATGTTGAAAGCCCAGCTGAATGAAATTTCCTTCTTGAAAAGGAACTGTGCCGCAAAGCCACTCATATACCACGACCGCCAGTGAGTACTGATCGCTTGCTTTTTCAGGCTTGCCACTATATTGCTCGGGAGCCATATAGAAAGGTGTTCCTCCTACAGTATAATTTTGAAGCGATGTGCGTCCTGTCTGTGACAAAACAGCAATGCCAAAATCAGAAAGTAAGAGTTCTCCTTGCCGTCCGATCAGCATATTTCCCGGTTTGATGTCCCGATGGAGAGTATTCTGATCATGAGCATACTGTAACGCAGGAGTTATCTCTTTGAGATACCCTACTACAGTATCAAGTGGAAGTTGACTTCCTCTGGGATGACGAGTGCGTAGTGAGCCGCCAGGAGCAAAGTCCAGAACAAGAAATGGTGTCCCCTCTTGCAAGGCAAAGTCCAGGAGACGCACGATGTGAGGATGTACCAGTTTCTCTGTTGTTTCAGCTTCCCCCTGAAATTTCTCTACATCTACGTCAAACAGCTTCAACATTTTAACTGCTGCCTGTTTGGAGGCAAGATGCACATGCTGTCCAAGGTAGACATCTGCGAAGCCTCCGCTTCCTAAGAGCCGAACGAGACGATAGTTTCCGATCTGCTGGCCTACTTTGTCAGACATTACTACACCTCCGGGGCGACTAGCGAAAACGCATTACGACATACAACATTAACGATGACAGAGAAAGCTTTTTGTTCCATTGGTAGGTACCTCCATAATCACCCAATTACATCTTTTGGCAATTGCCGGATAGATAGGTGAAGCACAAGAGAGAAAGGATTTCTCATCCTCTGCTTCACCTGGGTGATAGAAGGTACCTGTTTCCGTAGGTTGTCAATGTGCGAATGATATGCTCTCAAGGGCAAACCACACTGAAGCTGCAATGCTTCGGTTCGTTCTCAAAAGCCGATGTAGTGTATCAGAACACTGACTACTTATCAAAACTACAGAGTTGGATGTGAGACTGGAGGGGGGCGTTATTGGAAACGCTGGACAACACAAACAATGGTCGGAGTAGAGCGAAGCGCAAGTCGTGCGGGGGAAATGTTTGTTATCCTGTTTCTGTTGAAGTTGCTTGCTCTTCCATGTGCATTCGTTGCCGGAAGCGGTAGGACTCCCCAAGAAACTCAAGAAGCACAAGCGCATCACAAACACCTGTACGGTTTGCCGAACTCCACCAATGATGGCGATGGCTTCCCCCCAATCACATTGCGCTTCCTGGCCTGGTTCATATTCCAGGGGAAGAAAAAAATCAGGGGTCTGGTGTTCTTTCTTCCACTGCGTAATATACCTTCGTACCCGTGAATCACTACCCTGGTAGCCCTCTGCGACAAGAGCTTCATAGATTTTGTGTGCGGTATATCGCTGTTTCCTTGGAAGCGTCTCATTTTCTGCTAATAACGTATCTACACGACCTTGAAATGAACCAAAGACAGGAGCCGGTTTGGGTCTGGCACGCTGATACGGTTGTGGTTGGATATCCTTCAGGGCTTTTCTAATCGTTCTGCGGGAATGGTGCTGTTCTCGTGCGATCTGCCTGATACTCTTATGTTCGAGATAGTAGGCTTTGCGTATGGCTTCGCGGCCTTCCACGGTTATCATCTCCGTTCCCTCCTATCGTTAGCAGAGACAATTTCTTGCTCTAACGATAGCAGAAAAACACGTGGGTGGGTCCCACTTAAATTGTCAAAAACATCGGGTCGTCCTTTCTGCGTCTCTCTGAGAAACAATTGATGTAGCATTGAGCCTCCCAAGCTGGACGAATCAATCTTTTCGAGAATCGACACGCCGTTCCTTCTTCGTGAAGAATCGATGAGACGGCTTCTTTCCTCGCCTCAACGTTCTTTTCTCTAGAGAACGTCTTGCCAGAATTAGTGCCACGCTGCCAGGCGCTTTCAGCGGATCGCATCTGCCAGATAACGTGGCCTGACATTTTTCGCCAGGGCTACCAGTCCAAACGCGATGAGATACAGACCGTCCGGGTCGCACTCGTGGATGTCTCCGTTGTATCCTGGCTCTCTCCCGGCCTGTTGCATATTTCCTCACATTGAGGAAACATGCAACACTTAAGTATGACAATAGTTGCTCTCCGTCACAGTAATAGGCCAGGTAAGATCCCGGCCATCAGGATTAGCATAAACCAATGTATAGTTGCACACCGAATCTGGCACAACATACGCCGTATCTACATGCTGAGTTTCTCCTGCGGCGAATTGGAGAACGTTAGACGGATTAGAACCCTGGTCTTCGGGGTAACGCTGGCCATCACTCCCTTGGAGGTAGATGACTTGTCCTGTTTGTAGCTCTTGTGCTTGTGAGGTATTATTGGTGAAAGTGAAGTGAACCACTATGTAATGGTAATTTACTGGGTCCTTCACTCGATAGCCATTTGTGAGTGTTGTCCCATTCTCGTAATTATCATAAGTAACAAGCCATGTGGCTGATGGGGTGCAAGCGCGAGTAGCTGCCAGTACGATGACGCCGACTACAACCAGACCTATCAGGCCGATGATGACATTTCGCCGTGTTACTCCTTTTTTTTGTGGCACATGAGGAGGCGGTAGCGCAGGTATGGTCGGTGGTACAGGAGGGGTCTGTGGCACAGGAGGAGGCCGTTGATCTTCTTCTATCTGTTCTAAGTTTTGTTTGACGACTGCCATGTTTGCAGGCCGTTTATCTTCGTCCAGTTCCAGCATCTGGGTAATTAGCGTTGCCAGGTTGGTAGGCACGGTGGGTACCAGCGATTGTAACAGAGGGAAGTGAAACGGAGAGGACGAAGGATCGTGTCCTGAGAGCAGTTGATACAGTACTACCCCCAGACTATAAATATCGGAGCGAGGTGTGGTTTGCGCCTTGCCATATTGTTCCGGTGGCGCGTAGCCCATTGAGCCATAATACGCCGTATCTTTTGCCTGTCCGGGTTTGAAGTGGCGTGCAATGCCAAAGTCGATCAGATAGATATGCCTATCTGGCGCACGCATGATGTTGGCTGGTTTGAGATCACGGAAGATAATCGCGGGCTGCCTATTATGCAAGGTGTCCAGCACTGTAGACAGTTGCATGCCAATCTGCAATGCTTCGTCCAGCGGGAGTTTCCCGCTCTGGGCGTGGCTGAGATAGTCGGCGAGCGTCTCTCCTTCAATAAAGCTCATAACTAAATACCAGCGTCCGTTCTCCTCAAAATGATCGAAGATATTGGGCAGGTTGGGATGTTGCAACCGTGCGAGCATAAGTGCTTCATGTCTGAAGGCATCGGCGGCTTCTTTTTGCTCTTGAGGATTCAAACCACTCTGGCTCATCTGTTTGAGAGCGACCTGGCGATTGCCAAGCTGAGTATCCTCTGCTTTGTAAACAGCTCCCATTCCTCCCTGTCCGACTATTTGTATGATACGATAGCGTTGCTTAAGCACTTGACCAGAGGCAAGCCGCCCTGTGAGACCTGAAGGTGAGCCTCCTCCAGTTAGAGAACTTCCGCAGTTATTACAAAATGCTGATCCCGCTCTATTGGGCGTGTTGCAAGAGGGGCAAGAGGTGGAAGAAAGAGCCATGTTGTCAACTCCTTTGACTGCCAAGCTAGCTGCCGCCTAAATGTATCAACGCGAAAAAAAGCTTCACTCCCTGGTTGCCGACGCTCCCCAGAAGGCACGATCGTCTCAGTCTAGAGGGGCAACCTGGACTTTGCCCAACAGCCCGCCCCTCTCATTTACAACAGCGTTCAATCCGACTGGTGGGGTGATCGAGGAGCCGACAGCAGCGCCAGCAGAAATGCGATCAGTGTCGGCCAGTCTCGAAAGTAACGCGCTTCACCACTGGCAACATGCTGCACTTTGCCGCGCAACTCGGTCTGACCATTGCCCAACTCTTCCTGCCAGAGTCGCACCGTGAACAGATGCGAAAAGGGCTGCTGTCGTTTCATCTCCATGGTTTTTTCTCCCTTTGCTGCCAGGGGAAACTATACAACGTGAGGCCATTGGATGGGCCTCACCCAACAGACTCTACGCGCCATCGTGCCTCAGCCACCCAGACGCCGCCGCATCATCTGCTCAAGCTTACAGAGAGCCTCGTGGGGGTAGGGTACCACGGCTTTAAGGGCATCACGGAGCTTGTAGAGGTTCTCCGCGCTGGCAAGCTCTCTCCACCATGGCGGAAAGCCGTCAGCAGGGTCCGCCCCTGGAGCACGCTCGAACTGTCCTACGCTTTGCCCGCGATTTTCTTGAGTTGATATGCGCGGCGAAAATTCTGGATGAGCGCAAACCAATTGCCGAAAATAATCGAGGTGATACTCCACCACCCAAAGATCAGGTTGTGGCGCTGCGCACTTGCATATTCGGCCATGCACTGTTCGTAGGTGCCCTGGTACGTGCGACTGGACTGATGCCATAGCACAAGCATGCCGGTGTGTCTAATGAATTGGAGCCCGTATAGCTCAGGTCCTTCGGTTGGTTGCGTCGTTTGTTCCATGGGTTTCTCCTCGGCTAAGATGCGCCACTAACTTGAGAACGTGCCGCGGACGCAAATCCCGACGCCCTTGCCGCGTTGCTCAACTATCCTCGACTTGGCAGCCGCAGACGGCCTGCCCCAGATTGTAAATTAGATCGCTTCGTGTCGTAGTTCTGCACTCATTGTATATCGTAATATGGCTGTGTTCGATGCGCTGATAGTGAGCCTGGAGAGCCAAGCAGAACGTTTGTTTTACGATATACAATGGTCAAAAAAGATTGGACAGCCAATTTTACAATTTACAAATAGGAAGGAAGAATTGTTTCTCGTGCTGGTCAAAGATTACTACAAGCTGCGTTGTGTAAACGTTGTGTGGGGCATTGCATTTGATAGCCTCTTAGGTCCACCGACGGAAAAGACAACGTGAAGCCATTCCAGCAACTTCGATGGCAGCAGAAAGGGTGATACTCTGCCATCAACCGCTGCAAAAGGGCTCTTGAGTCTTCGTGAGCACTGGTAAAACCCTTCCTCTTCACTGGCTCACCAAGCCAATTGAGCGCTTAACGTTGGACATTGCTCCGACGAGCCTAAGAGACCTTGATAGCTGAGGGTGAAACGGGAGAGAAAGAGTGGTAAGCGTGGATGCACAGCATCTACTCAGGGGAAAATCGAGCAGGTTGTCAAACGGGGGACAGCCGACCTTCTCAGAGGTAGCCCATCTCTCCGGCTAGAGCTGCCGCTTGTTGGAGGTGGGCGCAAGCAGCTTCCAGCCGACCGGAGTCCCATGCCTGCGTGGCTGCTTCTATGGCGGTTCTCAGTGCGTCTGGGAGTGCTAGTTGCTGAGGGGCGAGCAGCCCGCGCACATAGTTTATGGCTTCCGAGAACTGATCCTGCGCCAGTGCGATGCTGATGAGTGGCCAAAGCGCCGTCCAATGAAACGGGTAGTCGACCTGCAAGGCCTTCCATCCGTCCAGCGCAGCTCGAGCGTTGGCTTGGGCCTCGGACAGATTCCCCTGGCGCCAGGCCACCCATGCCTGGTTGGCTCTGGCCATGGCGACGTCTTCGGGCCAATGCAGCGAGGTTGCTACTCTCAAAGCGCGCGAAGCGTAGCGGCTGGTTTCTTCCACCTGCCCGCGTTTCCTGTACACGATGGTCAAGTACGTCAGACAACGCGATTGCAGCACGACGTCCCCGGCCCTCTCCCCCACTGCCAGAGCAGCCTGTATGTGCGCTTCCGCTTCATCTAGATCACCATAAAACAGGTAGGCAAAACCCAGTTGAAAGCGCGCAAAGGCGATCTCGGTCGCGCTTCCCGATTCCTGGCGGGCTGCCAGCGCGGATCGAGCATATCCCAGCGTTTCCTCCGGGACGACGCCGCGGTCACGCCTGATGCTCATCAGGAACAAGTTTTGGAAGAACGTGGCACGCTGCACTTGTGTGCCATAGCGCTCTACCACCGGTCGGGTCTTTTCTACCAGCTCGGTGATCTCCTGGACCTGGGCCAGCCAAAAATGGATGAATATTCGGCCGTTCTGGATCTCTATCCATTCCTGCCACCGCTCGGTAGTGGTGTCAGCCGCGTCCCGATCGAGGATAGCTTCAGCTCTGCTGTAGATTTGTAATACTGTTTCACGAGGGAAAAGATATGATAGCGTATGTGATCCTAGCCTGCCGGAGCATTGTACAGCGCAATAACATATCGTTCTCATC
>Ga0137388_10002177_pt1 | contig 12231 bp, 10 predicted proteins | sample 15con2h14AmetaG_FD_104644 | JGI IMG/M metagenome (GOLD analysis project Ga0137388, IMG submission 104644) | Vadose zone soil microbial communities from Angelo Coast Range Reserve, California, USA - 15con2h1.4A metaG | ecosystem: Environmental > Terrestrial > Soil > Vadose zone > Saprolite...
GCCTCGCGGATGGCGCGCTCGATCTCGGCCGCCGTCACGGCGCGGAGCGCGCCGACGACGAAGGCAAGATCGCGCTGCACGGAAGGGAACCGTGGCAGCGGCTGGTAGCGAAGCGGCGGCGGCACCAGGCGCAGGATCTCGTCGAGCGGCAGCAGCGTGGCGAAGACCGGCACGCCGATGTCCCACAGCCGTCGGGCGTCGGCGCCCACCTCGCCGAACTCGGCGGCGGTGACGCCCGTGGACGTGACGAGCGCCGCGTGGCAGTCAGGCTCGAACCCCTTGATGCCCCCGGCAAGCAATGGACGCGCCTCGAGCTCGTGCACGCCGAGGGCGTCGAGCACCAGCTCGGCCAGGCCCTCGGCGTCGTAGACGTCGACCATCTCGGACTTGCCCCCCTCACCCGCGCGCGCCCACCACGCCGGAGGCCAGCGAGCCCCGGCGAGGGCGATCGCCAGCCAGCGCGGCTCGTTGGGCAGCCCCGGCGCCGGCTCGAACGTCTTGGCGATCTCGAAGACGCGGATGTTGGACTGTTGCCGCCGCAGATTCGTCGCCACGACACCGAGCACGCCTTCGAGCGGGTTGTAGCGCAGCCAGGACCCATCGCGGCTGAGCGGGTTGAGCACCGCCACCGGCTTTCGCGTGCCGCTGATTCGCAACGCCTCGTCGTAGGCGGGATCGCTGAAGCTATAGGTCATCGTCTCCACCAGCCCGGCCCCGACGAGGGCGTGGCGCACGATCGCGGCCTGGCGCAGCGTGGCCGGCAGTTGCACGAGCCGGATCGCGCCGCCGGGCAGGGTGGACGGGATCTTGTCGTAGCCCCAGACGCGAATGACCTCTTCGACGAGGTCGTCTTCGATGGCCAGATCGCGGCGGAACGTCGGCACCTCGACCTCGAGCGTGTCGCCCTCGGCGCGCGTCGGCAGCTGCAGCCCTCTGAGGATGCGCGCCGCGTCGGTCGTCGGGGGCGCCACGCCGAGCACCCGCCAGACGCGGCTCATGCGCAGTGACACGCGACGCCGCGGCTCGGGCGACGGATAGGCGTCGACGATGCCGCGCGCGACGGTGCCGCCGGCGAGCTCGGCGATCATCTGGGCGGCCCGATCGTTGGCGTCGGGCACGCCCTCGATGTCGGCCCCGCGCTCGAAGCGGTAGGCGGCGTCGGTGAGTAGCCCGAGCTCACGCGACGTGCGTCGGATCGAGCCGGGGTGGAAGCAGGCGGCCTCGAGCAGCACGCGCTGCGTGCGCTCGCTGACTTCGGTGTTGGCGCCACCCATCACGCCACCGATGCCGATCGCGCGCTCGGCGTCGGCGATGAGGAGCATGCCCTCGGTGAGCGCGCGCTCCTGGCCGTCGAGCGTGGTGAAGCGCTCCCCCGCCCGCGCGCGGCGCACGACGATCGTGGCCTGGGCGAGCGTGGCGTGATCGTAGGCGTGGAGCGGCTGGCCCTGCTCCCACATCACGTAGTTCGTCACGTCGACCACGTTGCTGATGGGCCGGAGGCCGACGGCGCGGAGCCGGGCCCGCAGCCAGGCCGGGGACGGACCGATGGTGACGTGATCGATGACCCGCGCGGTGAAGCGCGGGCACAGGTCGGGCGCGTCGATGCGCACGGCGGCCAGGCCGCTGACGGCCTCGTCGGACTCCTTCACCGCGACGACCGGCGCGCGAAAGGGGGCGCCGGTGAGCGCGGACAGCTCGCGGGCCACGCCGACCACGGAGAGACAGTCGGGACGGTTGGGCGTGATCTCGATCTCGAGGACGTGGTCGTCCAGGCCGAGGTGGGCCACGAGGTCGGCGCCCAACGGCACGTCGGCGTCGACGGTGAGGAGGCCGCGCTCGTGCTCGTCGCCGAGGCCCAGCTCGCGCTCCGAGCACAGCATGCCCTGAGACTCCGTGCCGCGGATCTTCGCGCTCGCGATACGGCGGTCGCCCGGCAGCACGGCGCCGGGCGGCGCAAAGGCGGCGCGCACACCGAGGGCCGCGTTGGGCGCCCCGCAGACGACGCTGAAGCGCTCGCGGCCGGTCGCCACGCGGCAGAGCACCAGCCGGTGGCCGTGGCTCTCACCGAGCTCGCGTTCGATCGCCTCGATCTCGCCGACGACGACGCCACGAAGCTCCGGCGCCAGCCGCGCGACGCTGGCCACCTCGACGCCGGCATTGATCAGCCGGTCGGCGGCCTGCTCGGCCGTCAGATCGAGATCGACGAACTCCCGGATCCACCGATACGGAATCTTCATGGCTATGCGAACTGCCGTAGGAAGCGCAGGTCGTTCTCGAAGAAGAGCCGGATGTCGTCGATGCCGTACTTGAGCATCGCGACGCGTTCGACGCCCATGCCGAACGCCCAGCCGGTGACCTCCTCGGGATCGTAGCCGACGTTCCGCAACACCTGCGGGTGCACCATGCCCGAGCCGAGGATCTCGAGCCACCCCGACTGCTTGCACACGCGGCAGCCATCACCGCCGCACAGGAAGCAGAGCACGTCGACTTCCGCCGACGGCTCGGTGAACGGGAAGAACGACGGCCGGAAGCGGATCTTCGAGCGGCCGCCGAACATCTCCCGCGCGAACAGCTCCAGCGTGCCCTTCAGATCACCCATCGAGATGTGGCGGTCGACGGCCAGGCCTTCGATCTGGTGGAACATCGGCGAGTGCGTGATGTCGGCATCGCGGCGATAGACGCGGCCCGGACAGATGACTCGTACCGGCGGGCGCTGGGCCTGCATGGTGCGGATCTGCACGGGGGAGGTGTGCGTGCGGAGCAGCGTGTCCTCGCTCAGATAGAACGTATCCTGCATGTCGCGCGCCGGATGGTCGCGCGGGATGTTGAGGGCCTCGAAGTTGTGATAATCGTCCTCGATCTCGGGGCCCTCGGCCACCGAGAAGCCGAGGCCGACGAAGATGCCGACGATCTCGTCCTGCACCCGCGTGAGCGGGTGGACGCCGCCCTGAGGCGGCCGGCGTCCGGGCAGCGTCAGGTCGATGCGCTGGCGCGCACGGTCCAGGCGGCGCTCGGCCTCGCGCGTTTCGCCCAGGCGCACTTCGAGAAGCGCCTCCAGCTCACGCTTGACCTCGTTGGCGGCGGCGCCCACGCGCGGGCGCTCGGCGGCGGGAAGCGCGCCCAGCGAGCGCAGAAGCAGCGTGAGCACGCCCTGGCGTCCGAGATAGCGGACGCGAAGCTCCTCGAGCTGAGTGGATGAGGTCGCGCGGCCGATCGCGGCGCGCGCCTCGTCGGCGATAGCGTCGACACGAGGGTGCCGCACGGCGCTCAGCCGGCGTGGGCCTTGACGGTGTCGGCGAGCTTGGCGAAGCTGGACGGATCGGCCACCGCCAACTCGGCCAGGACCTTACGATCGAGCAACACGCCCGCCTTCCTGAGCCCGGCCATGAACGTCGAGTACGAGAGGCCGACCTGGCGGCAGGCGGCGTTGATGCGCACGATCCACAGCGCCCGAGCCCGCCGCTTCTTCTGCCGGCGATCGCGGTAGGCGAAGGCGCCGGCGCGCAGGACCGTTTCGGCCGCTGGCCGGTACAGCTTGCGCCGCCCGCCGACGTAGCCCTTGGCCTTCTTGAGGATCTTCTTGCGCCGCTGGCGCGTCTTGGAACCGCCCTTCGCGCGTGGCATCGCTCGGCGTCCTCCCTTACAGGTACGGCACGAGCACCCTCAACCGGTGCTCGTCCGCCTTCGAGATCAGCTGGGCCTGGCGCAGACGGCGCCGCCGCTTGGGCCGCTTCGCCTCCAGCAAATGGCTCTTCCATCCCTTGTGCCGCTTGAGCTTGCCGGAGGCGGTCCTCTTCAGCCGCTTGGCCGCTCCTCGCTTCGTCTTCATTTTCGGCATGCCGGTCTCCCTGAATGTCGTGCGACTAGTGCTGCTGCGCCTTCGGCGAGAGGATGATGTGCAGCATCCGCCCTTCCATTCTCGGATTGTTGTCGACGGTGGCGATGTCCTGCACCGCCTCCACCATCTTCTGGAGCATCTTCCAGCCGAGCTCGGTGTGGGCCATCTCGCGGCCCTTGAAGCGCACCGTCACCTTTGCCTTGTGGCCCTCGTCGAGGAAACGGCGCACGTGCTTCAGCTTGAAGTCGAAGTCGTGCCGCTCCGTCTTGGGGCCCATCTTCACTTCCTTCACCTGGATCGTCGTCTGCTTCTTGCGCGCTTCCTTGAGCCTTCGGGCCTGCGTGTACTTGTACTTGCCGAAGTCCATGATCCGGCATACGGGCGGCTGGGCTTCGGGTGCCACCTCGACCAGATCGAACTCGCGCTGCCGCGCGGTCTCCAGGGCCTGCAGGATCGGCATGATGCCGAGCTGCTCGCCTTCGGCGCTGACGACGCGCACTTCGCGGACACGGATCCCTTCGTTGATGCGAATTTCCTTGGCTTGACTGATAGGCAGCTCCTACTGGCCGTCCGTCCGGCGGTACAGACGGACAGCGGTGAGGGTGGAACAGAGGGACGGCCGCTCGGTCATGAACGGCCCACGGTCAGATCGGGGGCGCGCGCGGCGATCTCGCGCGCGAGGTCGCCGACCACGCGGTCGAGCGCGACGGCGCCCAGGTCTTCTCCCGTGCGGTGGCGCAGGCTCACCGTGCCACTGGCGCGCTCGCGCTCGCCGGCGACGAGCATGTAGGGGACCTTGTGCATCTGGGCCTCGCGGATCCGGTAGCCGAGCTTCTCGTTGCGGTCGTCGAGCTCGGCGCGGAGCCGGGCCCCGCGCAGGCGCTCCCACACCGTCCGCCCGTACTCGGCGTGCTTCTCACTGATCGGCAGGACCCGCGCCTGCACCGGGGCCAGCCACGTCGGGAACGCGCCGGCGTAATGCTCGGTGAGAATGCCGATGAAGCGCTCGTAGGAGCCGAAAATCGCGCGGTGGATGGCCACCGGGCGCTTGGGCTGGCCGTCGGCGTCGACGTACTCGAGCTGGAAGCGCTCGGGCAGCATCGTGAGGTCGGCCTGGATCGTCGCGATCTGCCACTGCCGGCCGAGCACGTCGTGGACGTCCACGTCGATCTTGGGGCCGTAGAACGCGCCGTCGCCCGCGTTGACGTCGTAGGCGAGGCCGTTGGCGCGCAGCGCCTCGGCCAGGGCGCGCTCGGCGGCATCCCACTGCTCCCTCGTCCCGAGATACTTCTCGGGCCGGGTGGACAGCTTGAACGTCGGCTCCAGCGTGAACACCTTGTACCACTCGCGGACGAGCCCCAGCAGCGCCGTGATCTCGTCCTGCAGCTGATCGGGCCGGCAGTAGATGTGCGCGTCGTCCTGGGTGAACTGGCGGACGCGGACGAGACCGGTCAGCGTCCCCGAGCGCTCGTTGCGGTGACAGCGCCCCATCTCACTGAGCCGCAGCGGCAGGTCACGGTAGGAGCGGAGCGCGCGACGATAAACGTACGTCGACTCCGGGCAGTTCATCGGCTTGAGGCTGAAGGTCTCGCCCTCCACCTCGACCTTGAACATGTTGTCCTGATAGTGCTCCCAGTGCCCGGACTGCTCCCACAGCTTCTTGTTCACGAGCAACGGCGTCGCGATCTCCTGATAGCCGTGGGCGTCGAGCGATTCCCGCGCGAACTTCTCCAGCTCGCGTACGAGGACCATGCCGTTGGGCAGCCAGAACGGCGCGCCCGGAGCGACGTCGTGGAAGTCGAAGAGGTCGAGTTCGCGCCCCAGCTTGCGATGGTCGCGCTTCTTCGCCTCCTCCAGGCGCCACAGGTGCTTCTCCAGCGCATCGGCGGTGAGCCACACCGTCCCGTAGATGCGCTGGAGCATCGGGTTCTTCTCGCTGCCCCGCCAGTAGGCGCCCGACGACGAGAGCAGCTTGAAATGCTTCACCGACCCCGTGGACGGCACGTGCGGCCCACGACAGAGATCGATGAACTCGCCCTGGGCGTAGAGCGACACGCGGGGGGCGTCGATCCCCTCGAGGATCTCCACCTTGAAGCGCTCGTGGCGCTCGCGGAAGAACGTGATGGCCTCGTGGCGGTCCATCTCACGGCGCTCGAACGGATAATCGGCGCGGGCAATCTCGCGCATCGTCTCCTCGATGCGCACGAGGTCATCGGTCGTGAACGGCGTTGGCCGATCGAAGTCGTAGTAGAAGCCGTCGTCGATGGCGGGACCGATCGCCAGCCTCACCTCGGGATGGAGACGCTTCACGGCCTGCGCCATCACGTGCGAGGTGGAGTGCCGGAGCGTGGAGAGCGGCGACGGATCGCAGTCGAAGTCGCCGGTCAGCGCGAGATGTCGCTCTTCCTCAGACGCCGCCATACACTCCTTGGGGAGAGGTGGTTGGTAGGCTCGGGCGGTTTCGAACCGCCGACCTCCTCTGCGTCAGAGAGGCGCTCTCCCACTGAGCTACGAGCCTATCCAGAGTACCGATCATGCTACACAGGCCCATCACATCCGTCAAGCCAAACGCACGCCATTACAGGTGTTTACCGGAGGAAGTTCGTCAACGACGTATCGACCATGTAATTGAACCGCGCGAGCACGGGGATTCCCTTGCGACTGATCGCGTCGGGCACGGGGGGAAAGGGCGCGGCGAGCTTGATGGCGTTGACCGCGTAGTCGTCGTAGATGGCCCACCCCGACGACCGCAGGACATTCACGAAAGGCACCTTGCCGTCCTTGGCGATGCCGAACTCCACGACGAGCGCGGTGGTCTTGTACTCGCACTCGCGCGTGTCGCCGTTCTTGACGCACGGATAACCCCAGCGTTCCTTGATCATCCGCCGCACTCGGTCGAAGTAATCGCTGTAGCGCGGATCCGGCGAGTCGAGCGGAATGGGTTCGCCTTCGATCCCGCCCCGGCCGTTGCTGGTGCCCCCCGCCCCGCCACCGCGCTTGAGCGCTGATCGGATATCCACTGGCGGCGCCGGCGACGTCTCGGCCCCGGGCGGAACCGCCGCGACCTGAGGCGCGGGCGGCGCCGGCGGTGACGACGGGGCATTTATCGGCGGCTCGGGCGGTGTCGAGGGCGCTGGTTCCGGCGGAGCCGGCGCGGGCCTGGCGGCCTCCGTGGCGCCGGGGCCCGATGCATCGGTCGGCGGCACCACCGGAGCCGGGCGTGGCGGCGCGGGTTGAGCGCGCGGTGGCTCCGGGGGGGCAGGACGGCTGGCGACGACGGGCGGCGGCGCAGGACGAGTCGGTGCCGGCGGCGCTGGCTTGGCGGGTGATGGTGTCGGCGGCGGCTTGACCGCTGGGGGCGAGGGCCGATCCACGGCCGGCCCCCCCGACGTGGCGACGGGGTTGCCGGCGGTCGCGGGCTCCGGGATGTTCGGCAGCTCGACGAAGAGCGGCTCGCCGCGCTTCACCTGGACCTTCGTGAAGGGAGTACCGAACAGCAATAGCGCAGCGATGACACCCAGATGGATGCTGAGGGAAATGAGCACTCCGACGAGCGGACGCTCCCTCATCCATTCGAGTCGCCTGGCCCACATGCGCGACGGATTATAGCGGCTTATTTCGTTACAAGTCCCGATCCACCGCCTGGGCCACGCGCCGGAGCCGCGTCATGACAGCAGCGAACCGCTCAGGCTTGAGCGACTGGGGGCCGTCGGAGAGCGCCTCGGCAGGGCGCGGATGAACCTCGATGATCAGGCCGTCGGCGCCGGCGGCCACCCCGGCTCGCGCCATCGACTCGACGTACTCCCAGTGGCCCGTGCCATGGCTCGGATCGACGAGGACCGGCAGGTGCGTGAGTTTCTTCAGCACCGGCACCGCGTTGAGGTCGAGCGTGAAGCGCGTGGCCGTTTCGAACGTCCGGATGCCACGCTCGCAGAGAATCACGTTGGGATTGCCACCGCTCAGGATGTACTCCGCCGAGAGGAGCCACTCCTGAATGGACGTCGCCATGCCGCGCTTCAGCAGCACCGGCTTCTTGACCTCGGCCACGCGCTTGAGCAGCGAGAAGTTCTGGACGTTCCGCGCCCCGATCTGGAGGACGTCGGCGTATTCGGCCACGAGGCCGACCTTCTCCGGTTCCATCACCTCGGTGACGATGGGCAGGCCCGTCTCGCGCTTGGCCTCGGCGAGGAACTTCAGTCCCGTTTCCTCCAGCCCCTGGAACGCGTATGGTGATGTGCGCGGCTTGAAGGCGCCGCCGCGAAGGATCGTCGCGCCGGCCGCCTTCACCTGGGCGGCCACCTCCAGCACCTGATCACGCGACTCCACCGAGCACGGCCCCGCCATCACGACCACGCGCTTACCGCCGATGACCACGCCGTCGACGCGCACCTGCGTCGTTTCCGCCTTCACCTCGCGGCTGGCCAGCTTGAACGGCTGCAGGATGCGCTGCACCGTCTCGACGCACTCGAGGTTCTCGAGCGAGAGGAGATCCTCCTTGCCTCGCTCGTCGCCGACGGCGCCGATGACGGTCCGGATCTCGCCACGGATCATGTGGGGCGCGTAGCCCAGCGCCCGGACGCGCGCCGCCACCTCGTCGATCTCTGTCTCGGTCGCTCCCGCCTTCAGTACGATGATCATCGTCAACTCCTTTTGACACTCAGGCCTGGATCCCGTGTGAGAAGCAAAAGGCCGCGGGGTTGAGCCCGCGGCCTTGGGATCGTCGGCGCCGCGGGCTTCGGTCTGCCCGCGGCTCCCCGTCAGCTCATGGCAGGGCGCCTGGGCAAACCCCTCCAAAGAAAAAGTAGAAGAAGCTCCGGCGCCGCGCCTGATTCATAGGTGAGGTTACTCTATCGGAGCACGGCCGCGGCCGTCAAGGCTCTTGGCGCCCCTCGATTTTCGGCCCAGGCGCTTCACGATGCGATCGCGATAGTAGTAGACCGGCAGGCAGATGGCGCAGATCAGGGCGAAGAACGCGATGGCATAGATGTATTGCTGGTCACCCACGTTGGCGCCGAAGTAGGACGAGATCCAGGTGCCGGGAATGCGCCCGAGGGTGGAGACCACCGCGAAGAGCCAGAAGGGCATCGGACTGATGCCGAAGAGGTAGGAGATGATGTCCTTCGGAAAGCCGGGAATCAGATAGAGGATGAAGCAGAGGATCGCGCCCTCTGCCTCGAGGATGAAATTCAGCCGATTCCAGTTGTGATCGGACAGCCATGGGCGTACCAGTGGCTCGCCCCACTTGCGCCCGACCCAGAAGCACACCAGCGTACCCACGGTAAGCCCGATGGTCGAGTAGATCACCCCCCACAGGGTTCCGAACAGCGCCCCCCCGACCGGCCCGGTGATCTCCCCGGGGATCGGGGAAATGATCACCTGGATGGCCTGGATGGCGATGAACACCATGGGCGCGGCCCAGCCCCAGGACGATACGGTGTGTTTGAGGAAATGCTTGTCGCGGTACAGGCGCACGAGGAAGCGGATCGACGGGGCGTCGGTGGCCACCAGCCAGATCACGATAGCGAGCAGCGCGGCGAGGATGACGGAAGCGAGGGCCCAGCGAGCGGTCGCGTTCAGCCGTCTCCGCCGCCGTGGCCGCGGGGGGGTCACAGCGGTGGTCGGCGATCGCCCCAGGGGCACGCCGCCTCATAAGCCGCCGACGCCGCCAGGACGGTGCGATCGGCGTGACGGCGCCCCACGATCTGAAGTCCTACCGGCCGGCCGTCGTCGGTGACGCCGGCCGGCACGCTGGCGGCCGGCTGACCCGTGAGGTTGAACAGATAGGTGAACGCCATCCAGCCGAGGTTCGAGACGCGCTGGCCGGCGATGTCGCGTGGAGGCGCCTGCCCCGAGGCAAACGGTGGCACCGCCACCGCGGGCGTGAGCAGTAGATCGAACCGCGCGAGGAAGGCGTGAACCTCCGCCCAGTATCCTTTCACGCGCTCGTAGGCGAGCAGATAGTCCCGCGCGCTGACACCGGCGCCGCGACCGATGAAACGGACGAGCGTCGGATCGAGCTGCTTCTCCGCCTCGGGAAGCTGATCCGACCAGTGCGCGTAGAACTGGGCCGCGACCAACGTGCTGAAGACGTCCTCCGGGTTCTCCCAGCCCGGGTTCACGACTTCGACGTGACAGCCGAGCCCCTCGAACTCGGCGGCGGCATTCTCGCAGATCGTTTGCACTCCGGGATCGACGGTGGCGAAGCCAAGATCGGGCGCCCACGCGACGTGGAGGCCCTTGATGCCCTCGTCGCACGCTTCGACGTAGTGGCCGATCTCGCGCGGCAGCGAGAAGCGATCGCGGTCGTCGCCGCCGGCGATGACGTCGAGGACGAGGGCCGCGTCGCGGACGGTGCGCGTCATCGGCCCCGTGCAATTCACGTGCTCGTAGCCGGGGAATCCGAGCGTGTCCGGCACCCGCCCCCGCGAGGGCTTGAAGCCGTACACGCCGCAGAACGACGCGGGAATCCGCAGTGAGCCACCGGCGTCGGTGCCGAGCGCCACCGGCCCCAGGCCGCTCGCCACGGCGACGGCGCCGCCGCCGCTGGACCCGCCGGGTGTGAGCTCGAGGTTCCAGGGATTGCGAGTGAAGCCGAAGAGCGGGCTCTCGGTCAGGGCCTTGTGGCCGAACTCCGACGTCGTCGTCTTGCCGAGGACGACGCCGCCGGCCGCGCGCAGCCGGGCGACCGCGAGCGCGTCATCGTCGGGCACCGCCTCGGCGAACAGTCGCGAGGCGCCGGTCGTGCGGAGCCCGCGAGTAAAGATGACATCCTTGATGGACAGCGGCACGCCGTGCAGCTTTCCCAGCGGCTCACCTTTGGCGACGGCGATCTCGGCTTCGCGCGCGCCTCGGCGCGCCACGTCGTGAGCGACGAGACAGAAGGCGTTGAGGCGAGGATTCAGCGCATCGATGCGGGCGAGCAGAGTGTCCGTCAGCTCCACCGGAGAGATCTGCTTCGTCCGGATGAGGGCGGCGAGCTCGGTCGCGGGACGCCACACCAACTCGTCCACGGTCCTCTGCATCACTACATTGTATCATTCCGCTTCGTGGACGCCGGCCGGGCGGCGCGCCTTCTCCGCTGGCTCGAAGGCGAGCCGGCTGACGTCGCGGATCTCGCGGCGCGCGTCGGCGTCATGGCCGCCCAGCGGCACGGCACGACGGTGGGCTACGCCGATCGCGCTCGCCGGCGTCGCCTACTCGAGTTCGATCGACACGGCACCCTGCTCGCCGCGCTCCGCTGGCACGACGCCACGCTCGTCGAGGCTCGGCTGCGACTGCCCGACCGCTCGTGGTTACGCATCGAGCCGCAGGCCGCGACCGACGCACGGTGGGGCTTCAGCGATCGTCTCTGGCACGCCGGCAGCATCAGCGCCGGCGGCGATGCGCTGACGCTCTTCGAAGCGCTCGATTGGGCGAACGTCGATCGCATTCCGACGCTGGTCGAGCCGGCTCGGCTCCCGGTTGGCGCCGGGGCCACGGTGTTGAACTTGATTTCGGCGCTCGCCCTCGACCAGGGCCGGGGCGTGCTGCGATACCGGGGGCCGTACCCGACGGAGCAGCTCTTCGCGACCTTACTGGAGTCGTACCGCTACGACTCGACCACCGGCGATCCACTCGCCGCATTCATGCGCGGCGCCCTCGCCTGGCACCCGGCACCCCACGAGCGCGTCTTCGCGCCCGAGGGCGCGTGCGTTCATTTTCGCGAGCGCGTGGAGAAGGTCGTCTGGCAAGCACGCGCCTATCACCGTCCCGACGTGCAGGGCGTCGGCCGCTACGCGCCCTACCGCGTTCGTGACGTCGCCGGGCACGTCGTCTGCTCGCTGTGGGCGCTGGGGACTGCCGTGGAAGACACGCTGGCGCTGACGGAGGAGGGTGACGTCGTGCGCATCGTCGAGGCGCCTCCGAAACCGCCCGAGCGTTGCCCGATCGCCGTCGAGGTGGCGGACGGCATCGGCGCCATCGTGGCGGCGACGAGCGCGCCGGCGCTGGCCCCGGCCATCCGCGCCGCCGCCCATCGCCTCACCCTGACGTGGGCGCCGCTCCACGGCGAGCTCGCCCGCGTGAGTGGCGACACGGCGTGCGTATCGAGCCGTCTGCGGGCGTGGCTCGCGGCCAGTCTCGAATCGCCATCCGACGCCGCGCGGCGCGAAGCCGCGCTGGCGGCGTTGACGGAGATGGCGCTCCTGCTCGGCGACGCGCTGCGGGCGCGCGCCCAGGCGTCCGTCGCTGAGCTGCCCGAGCGCGAGCAGCGCGCCCTGCTGGAGACGCCGCCCCCCGACGCCGACACCGCCCGCGCCATCACCGCCGCGGTGGCCGCGCTGGCCGTCCGGGCATGACGGCGAGGATCAGCTGATGGCGTGGATGATGACCCAGGCGTTGAGCGCGACGAAGGC
>Ga0137388_10002179_pt1 | contig 12227 bp, 10 predicted proteins | sample 15con2h14AmetaG_FD_104644 | JGI IMG/M metagenome (GOLD analysis project Ga0137388, IMG submission 104644) | Vadose zone soil microbial communities from Angelo Coast Range Reserve, California, USA - 15con2h1.4A metaG | ecosystem: Environmental > Terrestrial > Soil > Vadose zone > Saprolite...
CCCGCCGAGCAGATTCGCCGCGCCGCCGAGACCTATGCCCGCGGTCCGAACACCAGCACGCTGTGGGCGATGGGGCTGACGCAGCACGCCAACGGCACCGACATCGTCACCTCGCTGCTCAATCTGATGTTCGCCTGCGGGATGATCGGACGGTGGGGTGCGGCGATGCTGCCGATCCGTGGCCAAAACAACGTCCAGGGCGCCTCGGACGTGGGTGCGATCCCGTTCGTCTACACCGACTATCAGCCGGTCGGCGATCGTACCGTCCGCGAGCGCTTCGCGCGTGCCTGGAACGTGCCGGCGCAGTCGCTCTCGCTCGAAAAGGGACTGATGGTGACCGAGGTGGTCCGTGCCGAGAGCGCGGTGCGCGGCATGTATATCATGGGCGAGAACCCGATCATCTCCGACCCCGACATCGCCCACGCCGAGCACTGGTTCCAGGAGCTCGAGTTCCTCGTGGTGCACGACCTCTTTCTGACCGAGACCGCGCGGTACGCCGATGTCGTGTTGCCCGGCTCCAGCTTTGCCGAGAAAACGGGCACGTTTGTGAATACGGAGCGGCGGATTCAGATCGGCCACAAGGCCATCGACACCCCCGGTGACGCGCGGGCCGACCTCGATATCCTGATCGAGTTATCGCAGCGCCTCGGCTTACCGACGACATTCCACTCGCCGCAAGACGTCATGCGCGAGATCGCGACGGTGACGCCGAGCTGGGCGGGGGTCACGTACGACCGGCTGGAAGGCGCGGGGCTGCAGTATCCGGTGCCCACGGCCGATCACCCAGGTACGGCGTTTTTGTTCGACCACGCGTTCCCGACGTCGGACGGCCGCGCCACGTTCATCCCCGTGGAATACACCGACCCGGTGGAGCTGCCCGATGACGATTACCCATTCGTCATGAACACGGGGCGCCAACTGTACCACTGGCATACCGGCACCATGACGCGCCGCGCGAGCGGGCTCGATGCCCGCGAGCCGACGCCGATCGTGGAGATTCATCCCGCGGATGCCAAGGACCTCGGCGTGCGCGAGGGCGAGCTGGTGCGGCTCACATCGCGCCGCAACTTCATGGTCAGCGCCGCGCGCATCACGGAACGCGTCGCGCGCGGCCAGGTATTCGTTCCGTTCCATTTCCGTGAAGCGGCAGCCAACCTCCTCACCAATCCGGTGCTCGATCCCTACGCGAAGATGGCCGAGCTGAAGATCTGCGCCGTCCGGATCGAGCCCGAGCGGGGCCCGGCTAAAACCTGAATCGGGCCGTTCCCATTCCGAGAGCCCATGCAAGCGATCGTCAAGGAAAAACGCGCGCCCGGCTTGACCGTGAAGTCCGTCCCCAAGCCGGCACCAGGACCCGGCGAGGTGCTGATCGCCGTGCGGCACGCCGGCGTCTGCGGCACCGATCTCCACATCGCCGATTGGGACGCGTGGGCCCAAGGCCGGATCAAACCCCCGCTCATCGTAGGACATGAGTTCGCCGGAGAGATAGCGGCGATCGGCGACGGCGTTACCGAACTGCAAGTGGGTCAGCTGGTCACGGCCGAGGGACACATCGTCTGCGGCCACTGCCTGCAGTGCCGCACCGGCAACAGCCATATCTGTAGAAACACGCGAATCATCGGCGTCGATCGCGACGGCGCATTCGCCGAGTACATCGTGATGCCGGCGACCAACGTGCTGACGCTCGATGGCATACCAACCGAGATCGGCGCGATCATGGATCCGATGGGCAATGCGTTTCACGCGGTGCTGACGGCGGAGATTCCCGGCAGCACCGTTTTCGTTGTGGGATGCGGCCCGATTGGTTGCTTTGCCGTCGGGATTGCCAGAGCGGCGGGCGCCAGCAGAGTGCTGGCATCCGACGTCAATCCCAAGCGGCTCGCGCTGGCGGCGCGCATGGGCGCCCAGGTGACCATCAACGCCGCCAAGGACGACGTCGTGAAGACCGTGCTCGCCGAGACGGCGGGCGAAGGCGCGGACGTGGTGTGTGAGATGTCGGGGGTGCCCTCGGCATTGCATCAGGCGTTCGCGTCCGTGAGCCTCGGCGGACGGGTCCAACTCCTGGGAATTCCTACGGCGCAGGTGCCGATCGACTTCGCCAACGAGATCATTTTCAAAGGGATCACGATTTACGGGGTGATCGGCCGCAAGATGTACCAGACCTGGCACCTGATGCGCCGCTTTCTCTCCAGCGGGCAGTTCGATCCGCGCCCCGTCATCACCCACAAATTCCCGCTCACCAAGATCGACGACGCGCTCGCCGCCATCCGCTCGGGCGACGCCGGCAAAGTCATTCTGGAGATCGCATGAGCTTCATCGGGCAGTTGCAGGACGAGCTCGCGGAATTCAAGAAGGAAGGCGTCTACAAGCGGCTCAATTATCTCGACTCGCCCCAGGATCCGCGCGTGAAGATGGAAGGGCGCGGCGAGGTCGTGATTCTCTCGTCGAACAATTATCTGGGACTCTGCGACGTCCCCGCGGTCGTCCAGGCGGGGAAAGACGCGCTCGAGCGCTGGGGCGCGGGCACCGCCTCGGTCCGATTCATCTGCGGCACGTTCACCATTCACCGCGAGCTCGAAACCGCGCTGGCGAGGTTCGTCGGCTGCGAATCCACACTGACGTACGCGAGCTGCTGGAACGCGAACGAAGGCCTCTGCCCTACCGTGTTGAGCGAACCGGACATTGTCATTTCCGACCAGCTGAATCACGCGTCGATCATCGATTCTGTCCGACTCGCCAAGGCGATCACGAAGTGTCAGACCGCGGTCTACAAACACTCCGACATGAAGGATCTGGAGGAGACGTTGCGCGGCGCAGCGAAGGCGCGGCGCAAGCTCATCTTCACCGACGGCATCTTCTCGATGGAAGGCGACATCGCCAAGCTACCCGATCTGGCAGGACTCGCGCGCAAATACGACGCCGTGCTTGCGGTCGATGACTCGCACGCGACCGGTGTCCTCGGCAAAGAGGGTCGTGGCACGGCAGAGTACTACGGGATGCTCGGCGATATCGACATCATCACCTCGACACTCGGGAAAGCACTCGGCGGGGCGGCGGGTGGATTCACAGCCGGCCCTCAGGCGCTTACCGACTATCTCACGCAACGGTCGCGGCCGCAGCTTTTCAGCAATGCCCTTCCACCGACCGTCGCCGCGAGCGCGCTCGCCGCTGTGCGCCACGTCGAAGCGCATCCCGAGCTGGTCGCGCAGCTCCACGCGAACGCGCGCTACTTCCGCGAGCAACTGCTGTCACTCGGCTTCAAGCCGCTGCCTGGGGAGACGCCGATCGTTCCGGTGATTCTCGGGGAGACCGCCAAAGCCATCCACATGAGCGAGCTGCTCCTGGCAGAAGGCGTGTTCGTGACTGGATTTGGCTATCCAGTTGTCCCACAAGGACATGCGCGGGTGCGTTGCCAGCTCTCGGCGGCGCATTCGCGCGACGATCTCGATTTCGCACTTCGTGCCTTTAAGAAGGTCGGCACGAAATTGGGACTCATTTGATGACGCCCCTTCTGCTGCTCGCGCTCTTACAAACCGCTGAACCACCGATCCACCCAGCCGCCGCTCTTGGTTTCGAACCCGGCACCGATTCCCTGCTCGCCGACTGGAAGCAAGTCAGCGGGTACATGAATCAGCTCGCCCAGCGCAGCCGCTTCGTCCGCGTCGACACGCTGGGACGAACGACTGAAGGCCGGCCATTCCAGTTGCTGGTGATTACATCGCCCGGAAACCAGGCGCGGCTCGCGCAGATCGAGCGCGCGCAGGCGCTGCTCGCCGACCCACGCCGGCTGAGCGATACCGTCCTCGCGGATCTCAGGCGCAAACAGCCGGCTGTGATTCTGATCAGCAACAACATTCACTCGACCGAAGTCGCCTCGAGCCAGATGGGCATGACGCTCGCGTACCGGCTCGTGACCGATCCGGATCTGCGAGTGCTGCTCGACTCGGTCGTGGTGTTGATGATCCCTTCGATGAACCCCGATGGTCTCGATACCGTCGTCAGCTGGTATCGCCGCTACAAGGGCACGCGCTACGAGGGTGGGCCGTTGCCGTGGCTCTACCACAAGTACGTCGGTCACGACAACAACCGCGACTGGTTCATGTTGACGCAGGTGGAAACCCGTCTCGTCACGCGGATGCTCTACAAGGAGTGGTTTCCCGAAATCGTCTACGACGTTCATCAGATGGGCACGAACGGCGTACGGCTGTTTCTGCCGCCGTTCCAGGATCCCGTCAACCCGAATCTCGAGCCGGCGCTCGTCGCCGCGATCAATCAGGCCGGGACGGAGATGGCGGCGGCGATCTACGACGCGGGACTGACCGGCGTCGCCCATGAGCAGACGTACGACTTGTGGTGGCACGGCGGCTTTCGCTCGACTCCCACCCGCCACAACATGATCGGCATTCTCTCGGAAGCGGCCAGCGCTCGGCTCGGATCGCCGATCACGCTGCCTTTCGACTCCGTGCATCAACCGGCGCGCGGCGTGAATTATCCCGCTCCCTGGCCAGGCGGAACGTGGCGCCTGGGCGACATTGTGCGTTACGAACTGCTCGCGTCCGAGGCTCTGGTGCGGCTGGCGGCGCACGATCGCATACAAGTCATCGACCGCTTTGTCGACCTCGGCCGCCGGGAGATCGATGCGGGACGGGCGGGCAATCCCTTTGCCTACGTACTGCCGCCGCCGCCCGAGCAGCGTGATCCCGAAGCGTGGGCCACGCTCGCCAACGTGCTCACGGCGGCCGGCGTCGAGGTCTGGCGCGCCACGGAAGCATTCACCGCCCAAGGACGCCGCTATCCTGCCGGTTCGCTGGTCGTGCCGATGGGACAGCCGTTCCGCGCCCACGCCAAAGACCTCCTCGAGCCCCAGCAGTACACGCCGGTCGGCGACCGTCCGCCGTACGACGTCGCCGGATGGACGCTGCCGTTCACGATGAACGTCCGCGCTGACGTAGTGAATGCGCCGTTCACCGCGAACCTCGTGCAAGTAGACAGCGTGACGCCGGCGCCCGGTAGAATCGACGGCCCCGCGGGGGGGGGTGGGGGCGGGGGGGGCGAAGTGTTTGTCTTGAGAAATCGGACCAACGCCGAGTCACGCGCGATCGCGGAGCTGTTGTCAGCAGGCCAATCGGTCACGGTGGCGGGAGACAGCCTCATCGTGCGTGGCCCGAAGGCGCGCGCCATTCTCGCGGAGCAGGCAGCTCGTCACGGATTCACGGTGACGGCGACACGCACGACCGCGGCGGTCGACAGATCTGTCACGCGGCAACGGCTGCCACGCATCGGGTTGTATCAGCCGTGGGTTGCCAACGTGGACGAGGGGTGGACGAGGTGGCTTTTCGAGCAATATGGGATCAGCTACACGACACTGCACGACAGCGATCTGCGGAGAGGAGGGCTCAGGCAGCGCTTCGACGTGATTGTATTGCCCGACGCTGAGTCCGGTTCGATGATTCGCGGGCTTGATTCGACTCGCATTCCGGTCCAGTACTCGGGTGGGATGGGTGAGTCGGGAGCGAACGCAGTTTCGGACTTTGTTCGGGGTGGTGGCACGCTCGTTTGCCTCGATCGTTCAAGTAATTTCGCGATTACACGCCTTAACCTCCCGGTGGCCAACGTTCTAGGTGGTGAGGCGTCGGGTCCTCAAGTTTTGCGATTTTACGCCCCAGGCTCTATTTTCGGTGTGCTTTTGGGAGGGGTGGAGAGGGGGGCGAGCCCAGTTACGCTCGGGGTGCCTGACTCCCTCGACATCTACTTCGAGAATAGTGCCGCCTTCACCGTTTCGGCCCCGGCGCGGGCCTTGGCGACGTATCCCGCGGCGCCCCTGCGATCGGGCTATGCCCGCTACCAGGAGCGGCTCGAGGGCAAGGCGGCCCTGGTAGAGGCACCGGTCGGCAGCGGACGGGTGATCCTGTTCGGGTTCCGGCCCCAGTTCCGGGGTCAGACCCACGGCACCTTCAAGCTGCTCTTCAACGCGGTCCTGTTGGCGGCTCCATAGCGGAGCCGTGGGGAGGTGTCCCGATGAAGCGGCTGATTCTCCTGGTGGGATTCGTTTCCTTGGTGACGGTTCCCGCCGCAGCGCAGCGCGCGCAGAACATCGAGTTCGGCGGCTTCGGATCGTGGTGGCGCTTCGACCGCTCGTTCCTCATCAAGAACGGCTTCGGCGGCGGCGCGCGCATCGGCTACAACCTCAGTGACCGCGTCGGGCTCGAGATTACCGGCGACTATGTCGCCACGAAGAACCTGGCGCAAACACAAGACATCACCGTCAACACGGTCAGCGCCAGTCTTGTCCTGAACTTTCCAGCGAGCGACCGCCTCACCTTTCTTGCGTCGGGCGGCTACTCGCGGATGGTGTTCGGGAAGGATCCGCCCTACAACTTCACGCAGCACATGGTCAACGGCGGCCTGGGTTTCCGCGCCTTCGTGGGGTCGCACGTAGCCGTGCGCGGCGACGTGCGCGCCCAATACCGGCCCGACAACCCTTTCTACGCTAACGCGTTCACTGGTGAAGTTCAGGGCTCCGCCGGCATCTCCTACTTCTTCATTCCGCCGCAGCAGGGCCATGGCTTCAACACCAACTTCCAATGGTACTGGGGGGCGCAGGGTGGTGCCTTCGTCTCCAAGACGGTCTCACAACCCTACGTCTACGACCCGATCGTCGGCGGCCATTGGCTCATCAAGTCGCGGCGGACAGCACTGTACGTGGCCTACGAGCAGGCGATTTTCCTCACCGCGGCGCAGACGGTGATTTTTGATCCCAACTCCACCGCCTCCTCCGTAGGGCCCAGTTTCCGCGACGTCACGTTCCGCGACATGCGGCGCATCATGTTTGGCGTGCTCGCCTTCCCGGCTCAGAAAGTCATCGAGCCGTTCGCCGGTGGCGGGTTTGCCATCATGCAGGTTTTGAATCCGACCGTCGATTGCACCGGCTGCAACACGTCGCAGGCGGTCGAGGCGGACGACCGCGTGCACACTGCGGCAAGCAAGGCGTTTTTCTGGGTCATGGGAGGTCTACAGATCAACTACTCGAGCAAGCTCAACGTCTTTGCGCACTATCTCTTGACCTCGAGCGCGGCCAACTTCCTGCTCCAGAGCAACACCCACACGTTTCAGGGCGGGATCCGCTTAAGCCTCGGCACCTCCAAGGAAGGCATTACCGAGCAGCACTGACCCAGGGCGAATCCTTGATATAGAAGCGCAGCGGCCAGTCGGTCGCTTGGGAAATACCAATACGCGGACCGCTGACGACGGCGGTCCGCTTTGGCTTTGATCCTTCCACGATCCGCAGCGGACCATCCTGCAGCGAAGCGCCGTTCAGATCGCCCGTAATTCCCAGCGCCTGACAGAGTCGAGCGGGCCCGGCGCATAGCGGTTCGGCGCCGCGCCGGCGGAGCATCGTTTCCAGTCCGGCGATGGGTTCGAGTGCGCGGATCAAGACGGCTGCGGGGAAGTCTTGCGGCTCGGTGACGGCGTTCAGACACCAATGCATCCCGTACGTGAAATAGATGTATGCTGTCCCCGGCGCGCCGTAGAGTGGTTCGGTGCGCGCCGTGCGTCGATGCCCGAAGGCGTGACACGCGGGATCGTGGGGACCGACGTAGGCTTCGACCTCGACGATGCGGCCCGCCGTCTGTCGTCCGCGCCCGCCCATATCACTGACGAGGATGCGGCCTAATAGGCCACGCGCGACCTCTTCCGTCGGTCGCGCGTAGAACTTCGCCTGGACTGCCGGACGTCGCACCGCTATGCGTCCCCCCCGCCCCCCCCGCCCCCCCCGCCCCCGCCACCCGTGAGACCGCGCTTCACCTTCGACCAGAACGACTCACCGGGCTCGCTTTCGGTGGCGGCAGCGGGACGAGCTGCTGGCGTCCCCTGGGGCGTGGGCGCCGGCGGCGGGGTGGGCGCTGGAGGCGACGCCGACTCTACGGACGAGTGATTCGTGATGTCGGGTGTTTCCGATTCGTAGCGTCGCGGTCCGCGGCCACGGCCCCCGCGACCACCGCGACGACCACGACCGCCGCGCTCACTGCGTTCGCCGCGCTCGCCGTTTTCACCGCGGCCTCTACCTCCGCGACCACGACCGCGCCCACCCCGATCGGCCGGCTCACCACCACCAACGACTGGCGGCTTCGACGGCGGCGGCTGCGCCGCTGGAGGAGCCGGAGGCGCAATCATATCACCACGCGGGCGGAAATTTGGATCCACTTCGACGACGCCGATCTTCGGGATCTCGGGAATGCCACCCCCGGCGCCGGGACGATGGCTGCCGCCGCGCGAGCCGCGCCGGAAGCGGGGGCTGCGCATCGGGATACCCGGGGCAGAAGGCGACGCCGTGCTGTAGGGTGGCGGCGGCGCGGATGACGCCGGCATCGGAATGTCGTCTTCTTCTTCCTGCGCTTCGCGCGTCGGTGCCTCAAGGACTGGACGCGGTGCTTCCTCTTCCTCGCGGGCGGTCGCTTCCTCGCCCGGAGGTGAAGGCTGGTCCTCGTCCATGCCGATCCGACCCACTGCCTGTTTCAACAAGCCGAACGCGTCGCCAAATGAGAAGCCGGACTTCGCGGCGGGCGCTTCGGGTTGTTCCGCTGGCGCCGCCGCGGGCTCCGAGCCGGCCGCCGGCTGCTCTTCACGATCTCCACCCCGGCCTCGTCCACCGCGACCGCGACCGCTGCGGCGCGCGCTCCCCCGGCCCTCCCGCTCGGGCCGCGGGGCCGCCGCGCTGCGGCTCCCGGCGCTCCGCTCGTTCGACTCGGCGAGTGTCGCTAGCGCCGGCTGCGCCGGTGCACCTTCGACCTGCGGTCCCAGGGCGATCTCGTATTGGCCATTGTCCAGGCGGGTCAGCGTAATCAGGCCGCGGCGTGCGGCCTCGATCACGAACTTGCTGAAGCGCGAGAAGCCGGCGTCCTTCTCGTCGAAATTGGGATCGATCTCCTGCATGACCTGCTTCAGGCGGTCGGAGCGCATGACGTCGTTGTGCGCCGTCATCTGCTTGACGGCCTCGACGACGAGCTCCCACGGATCGCGCTTCACGTACTCCACGTCACTGGCTTTGGTGAAGCCCGCCAGCTCGTTGTAGGAATAGTACTCATCGCAGTTCTGGATCAGCAGATCGCTCGACGATTCCCGGATGCCGACGCCGATCACGTACTTGCCGTACTCTTTGAGCTTCAGCACGAGCGACGAGAAGTCGGAGTCGCCAGAAAGGAGAATGAACGTGCCGATCTCAGGGCGCGTGAAGACCAGCTCGAGCGCATCGATCGCGAGCCGGATGTCGGTGGCGTTCTTCTTGTTGGCGCCATGAGCCGGCGCGAAGATCAGATCGATCGAGGACTCGGAGAGCGGCACGATGTACTGCGGATAGCGGCGCCAGTCGGCGTAGGCGCGTTGCACGGCCACCTTGCCGCGGATCATCTCAGACTGGAGCAGGCGCTTCAACTCGGTCTGCAGATCCGAGCGGATCGCCATGGTCACGTTGTCGAAGTCGATCATCAGCGCCGCATTGGGCGCGTGGGCCGGTGGTTCTTTGTGCGTGGGTCGGGGGGGGGTCAAATGGCTGTGTTGCTGCTGCGGTGTCATAAGGTACTTTCCTGCCCGCGCGCCGGACAAACTCGTAGCACGTTCCCCGTGTGGGGGAAGTGAACGACGCTCGCATGCCGCGTCGGGCTCTTGGTGAAGGCGTGGTGCGCCGTAGTTAAGGCTGGCTGGTGCGTGGGGAGGGTCGCCGAGTCACCCCCGGCGCGCCCGTGCGCGCTACCTCGACCCGATGCCGAGGCCCGCAGGCGCCGCCTGATGGTCCGACCCCTTCGCCCTATGGCACTGCCAAGCGTATGAACTATTCAACATAAACGACTGTCAGCGCAGAAGCTAGCGGGAAGGCAAAAACTCCGCTGGAAGTGGGTTCTTAGGACCTACGCATCAGCTCCCAGCGCCACACGGGCCCGTCGTCCTGATCGACGACCATCCCGCAATGTCGGAAGCCGTTCTTGAGCAGCACGCGGGTCGAGGCGTTGGGCTCGGCGCGCGTATGCGCGCGGACCAATCGCACACCAGGGGTGGCGAATGCGTAGTCGACCAACGCTGCGGCCGCTTCCGTCGCATAGCCCTGTCCTTGAAAGCCGGGCGCGACGCCATACGCGATCTCGACCATGCCGTCCTCGTCGGCAGGTCCCTTGAAACCGGCTGAGCCGATCACGGACTTCGCTTCGCGATGGACGATGAAAAATCCATGGCGCCACGGGTCGGGGTCGGTTGACTTCCGCAGCGCGCTGAGCCACGCCGGCGATACTTCGCCCGAGACGTAAAAATCGCGCAGTCCAGGCGCGAGACGCAGGCCGGTCGATGCCTCGAACGCGTCGGGTTGTTCGATCAACGTCAGCAGGTGTTGCGGCGCAGCGGGTGTGAGCGTGAGCCGGCGTGTGTCGATCATACGATGTCGCGATTGGCGCGGCGGATCTCGTCCTCCCAATGGAGACGGTGCAGGATACGATGGATCAACGGGGTGAGCAGCACTCCACCAACGACCAGAAAAACGCCGCCCGCATAGAGCGCGAAAATCCCGGCGAATACCTTGCCCCCGTTGGTGTGAAGCGGATCGACTGGACCCATGCCGCCCAGCAGCATTGCCGTGTTGACGAACGCGTCGCGCCAGGCGAGGTGCTCATAGTGCTCGTAGCCCCACATGCCCCCGACCAGCGACACCGCGATGAGCACCATCGCACCGGCGAGATGATTCGCCATCCGCAGCGCGAAGCGCCGCGGGGGTAATGGTCGTGTGTGGCGGTCCTCGTACAGAACGGCGAGTCCTATTTCACGCCCGTGGCGACACTCTGAAGAGACGCCACGCCCAGACACACAGCGCCGCGGCCACGAGCGTGATGATGAGAAACCAGGGATCCGTCGCCAGATGTGGCCATTCCTCGATGACCCGCCAGAGATGGAGGATCGTGAGCAGTCCAAACAGCGTGCCGGTGGTGATCAGATACGCCCTCATACGATCCATCCGCGATAGGAGGAGAGTTTTCTAACCGTCAGGCTCGACCTCATTGCGCCCGCCGGTACACGCGGACGTAATCGACGAGCATGGTCGCCGGAAAGATGGCATCCGACTGTGGATCGCCGTCGAAGTTGCCGCCGACGGCAAGATTGAGGATCACGAAAAACGGCTGACCGAATACCCATCTGCCGTGCGCCTCCACTGCGCTGCGCGTGACCGCGTAATGGACGGTATCATCGACAAAGAAGCGGATGTGGAGCGAGTCCCATTCGACGGCGTAGGTATGGAACGCGTCCGCGACAGACCCGCGCGCGAATGTCTGCACATGCGTGATCGGCGTGTTTCCGAAATAGCCCGGGCCGTGCACCGACGAGCTGGTCCTCGTCGGAGCGCTTCCCTTATTCTCCATCACATCGAGCTCGCCGCAATCGGGCCATGGCGGAAACGATTTCCCCAGCAGCCAGAACGCCGGCCACAGTCCCTGCCCCGCGGAAAGCTTGATGCGCGCTTCGACACGGCCGGGAGCGAAATACTCTTTGTGCTGCGTCGTGATCTTCGCCGAGGTGTATCGGCACGGCCCGTAGTAACAGGTCAGGCCGCCGGGCGGGGGCGCGATTCGGGCCACGATCTGCAACTGCCCCTGGCCATTCAGCGCAATATTTTCCGAGGCGTCGCGGTAGTATTCCTTCTCGTTGTTGCCCCAGCCGCAGTTCCCGTTCGCGCAGCCGTCTCCGAGATCAAAGCGCCATTTGGTTGTGTCGATGTGGGCGCCTGCGGGTCCGGCGAACTCGTCGCTCCAGACCTGGATCCAGGAGCCGGTGGTGGTGGAGACGGCGGGAGTGTTGGCGGCGCAGGCGGCGCACCCCAGCAAGACGCTGAGCGCGAACCACCTCATGCCGCGAATGGCCACGTCTTTCCTTTCCACGACCACGCGCAAAAACATATCACGCCGAGGAGCAGCGCGCCCAGACCGAACGCGATCACGGGCAATGGCGTCGTTGCAAAGACGAAAATCCATCCCAGTAACGCGACGAGGCTGGGCAAGGGGTACAGCCACATGCGGTACGGTCGCGGCATGTCTGGAGCGCGACTGCGCAGCAAGGTCAACGCACCGATCTGGCCGACGAATTGCACCAGGATCCGCGTCGTGATCAGCGCATCGATGACCATGCCCAGCGATACGAAGCCGGCGAGGATCGAAAGGACGCCGAGCACGACGAGGGAGACCCAGGGGAAC
>Ga0137388_10002182_pt1 | contig 12222 bp, 10 predicted proteins | sample 15con2h14AmetaG_FD_104644 | JGI IMG/M metagenome (GOLD analysis project Ga0137388, IMG submission 104644) | Vadose zone soil microbial communities from Angelo Coast Range Reserve, California, USA - 15con2h1.4A metaG | ecosystem: Environmental > Terrestrial > Soil > Vadose zone > Saprolite...
GAATAGACCCTTTTGAAATATTTGCTGACCTCTGGCAGCGCCTGGTAAGTGCTCGGATGAACGATGGGGGCTTCGATAGTGATGAAGCCGCTCAAGATCGTGCCCTTCCTTTTTGCCAGGTCTTTATAATTCTTAAGCGCCTCAAAAGAAAAATAGACGTTCGTCTTGTTGATTTTCTCGCCGCTCATGAGGTAGTCCGCGGTGTGAACTTCGATCCCTTTTGATTGCAGGACCTCCCGCATATAGAAATACGGTGCGTGACAGTTGTCCCGGTTAAACGGTGAGTTCGGATTGAACATCTCGTTCCGCAAGAAATGGTGGCTGATCGGATCGATGAACAGCGTGACGTCGCGTGGATTCATTTCCAAAATCCTCTCATGATGCCTTACTCGCCGTGTGCCCCTCAATCGCGGCGGTGGATTTTCCCTGCTGCGTCTTAGCCCCAGTCCATTTCCCCAGCCACGAATTCAAAAGAGCAACGCTGTGAATGGCGGACGTAAGATCCGCGGATCCCGAAAGATGCTGCAGCGTCATACTTGCAATCAGGCTGCTGTCCATAAGGCCCTCGAGCGGGCCTCCTTGCGTGCTCCCCGAAAACAAATGGCTCAGATCACCATTGATCCATTTCTTCAGGGGAACACCGAAACCCATTTTGTCTCGGTACAGGATCTCCATCGGCAGCCAGGGCCGGAAAGCGCTCTTCAGAGCTTTCTTCGCTTGCTTACGATCAACCAGAAGACCAGGGGGAATTCTTCCCGCGAGAGCCATAACCTCTCGGTGCAAATACACGGGGCGGACTTCGAGCGAAACGGCCATGCTCGCGCGGTCCACCTTGACCAGAATATCCCCGGCTAAAGTCAGTTTCAGATCGAGGTAGCGCATAGCATTTACAAGCCCAACGTCCTTGGGCGGCGCCTTGGAAAGCAACGGCCGGACGACGTCCGTGGGCGAGTAGTGTTTCAGAGTTTCGGCCAGCGCTCCGCGCGCGACGGTGCGCAGAGTCCGCAGGGGAAAACAAGTCGTGAGCATATCCAGCAGCATCGTGGGTGCGTCCATCCTGTAGGAAGAGACAGTCTTCTGAACAGGGCTCTTCTCCGGAAGGACTGCTTCCGCTCCCGCGGCTAGCAAGCTGCGCACCCGGCCCGGGAGAAGCGGCTGCAGGGTTTGCCGCATCCCCAAGCGCTGATATTTCTTATAGCCCGCGAACATCTCATCGCCGCCGTCACCCGAAAGCGCAACGGTGATTAACTTGCGAGCTTCTCGGCATACGTAAAACGTCGGCAGATACGAGTAGTCGTTGAAAGGCTCATCGTAGTGCCACAGCAGCTTTTCGAAGACCGCGCTCACGTCTCGTGGCACTACGAGCTTCTCGGTGTGCTCCGTTGCATATAGTTGCGAGACCTTTCGGGCCCAGTGCCGCTCGTCGTAGTCCTTATCCTCGAAGCCCACGGTGAACGTCTTCACGGCACACCCCGACCTGCTCAGCGCTGCCGTCACCGAAGACGAATCCACTCCTCCACTAAGAAAGGCCCCCACGGGAACATCCGCCAGAATCATCTCCTTGCTTGCCGTTTGCAGGGTGTCCAGGATTTTCGGTCCCCAATCGGAAGTGGAGTCGTCTGGATCAAATTCCATGTCCCAGTACGCTGACGGCCTCCCTGCGACCGGTGCACCTTCGGAGTTCGTTTCCACAAACATCTGATGACCGGGTGGGAGTTTCTGGCATCCTTCCCAGATGCACTTGGGATCCGGCACAAATCCGAAAGTCAAAAAATCGACCAGCGCCGGAAAATGGATTTGCTTGCGAAACTCGGACCAACCAACAAGCGCCTTCAACTCCGAAGCGAACAGAAACGCTCCGTTAATGGTCGCGTAGTAAAACGGTTTTTCTCCCGCGCGGTCGCGCGCGCAAAACAGTTTTCGTTCCCGCGTATCCCAAATCGCAAACGCGAACATTCCGGACAACCGCTGTAGGCATTGTTGGCCCCAATAGCGGAAAGCTTCGACCAAGACTTCCGTATCTGAGTGCGTCCGGAAGATCACGCCATGTTTGCGCAATTCCTGCGCTAGGCCCTGATAATTGTAAATCTCCCCGTTGAACGTGATCACGAACCGGCCGTCGTGCGAGATGAAAGGTTGGTTCGCTTCAGCGTTTAAATCCAGAATGGCGAGTCTGCGATGGCCCAGGCAAACACGCGCATCCTTCGCTGACCAGAGGCCCGCATGATCCGGGCCACGATGTGCCATGGAGTCGCGCATCTTCGCGATCGCCCCGGCGTCGATCGGCGTGTCCGAGATCGCTCCTACTATCCCGCACATGGCAGCCGGTCTCCTCTCCAAGCTGAAGATTTCGTCGTCGCTCTCATGGTGCACCCGTCCGCGTTACATCCGCAGTGGATCGCAATTCTATGGGCTGCCGCTTATCCCATTCGCCCTTGACGCTCCAGCGCCGATAAAACGCTTCGGCTAGAAAATTCGCTCGTGGCAGCCGAACCAGGCACTGCAGTCCCCCATACAGCATCACAAGCCGCGCCCGCAGCACCGTCGGGCTTCCGAGAATGCTGCCGGGCCGCACCAGCCGCAGAACCTCCCTGGCCTGGTCCAACTCGCCGAGAATATAGAAATTGATCGCGCGCATCAGGTGATCTTCCGCTCGGTGCGCTTCATGACCCGCGAGCGCTTCCGCCGTCGCAATCGCCGAGTCCCCTTTCTCCAGGTACAAATCCATGATCCTGAAGTACCGTTCCGGGTCGGTGCGCAGCCGCCGGTACCTCTGCGCTGAATTTCCGTGCCCATACCGGTACCGGAACAAATACTCCTCGAGCACCCCGATTGGATACTTCCTCGCGATCCGCAGCCACATTTCCATGTCCGACGTATTGCGAAACTCCGTATCCCGATAAACACCGACATCGCGGTACACGGACGCCCGCACCATGCTCGAAGGGCAAGTCAGAAATGTATTCTTGTGCTTCAGCAGTGCGTTGAGAACTACGGCGTACGGCAGCGGACGCTCTCCCCGCACCTCCTGCGGAATCTCCAAGCGTCCACGCTCGTTCCCGGCCGGGTCGATGAAAATATTCTGGCAAAAAACCGCGCCCGCCTCTGGGTACCTTTCCAGAAACGCCATCTCGCGCTCTACGATCTCCGCATGGTAAATATCATCCGCGTGGTACACCGCGATGTACTCACCTTTGGCCATGGCGATTCCATCGTTCGCGTTGCCGTAAATCCCCCGGTTCGTCTCCTGCCGGTGATGCTTCACGCGCTCTCCAAAAGCCGCCACCACCCCCGCTGTCCCGTCTGTCGACGCGTCGTCCATCACAAAAATCTCTGTCCGCGGATAAGTCTGCGCCAGCATTGACTCCAGGCTCTCGCGCAGGTATCTCTCGCCGTTGAACACCGGCACGATGATCGACACCAGCGGCCGCTCCTGCGCTCCGCCACTCATGCTTGGCTCGCTTGCCGAAAAGAAATTCTCCCCAGTGCCGTGCAGTGAATCCCCAGCCTCTTATAAAGCAAGACGACCATCAATATATTCCATAGAATGGTTGTGCTCGCCGTTGCGATAGCCGTGCCCTCCAACCCCCATCGAGGTATCAACACGAAGTTCAGAAGAATCGCTATGATCGCGCTTAGCCCAATTGCCCGCGCGGCGTCACGCTCATAGCCAGTCATGATCAGAATCATTCCCGGCAGACCGAGCATCACCGACAAAATCTTCCCGATACTCAGTATCGTCAGAGCACGCTGCCCGGCAGTAAATGCCGAACCGTAGAACGCTAATAAGTACCAGAAGCCAAAGCTCATGAACGCCACAGCCACCGGGAGAGAGCATAGGAACGTCGCGCGCGCGAATTTTATGACAACTCGCTCGATCCCATCGATATCTCCCGAGGCGTACAGTTTCGCAACGTGCGGAGCCAGCGCTGCACTTACCACTAGCATAAGAACCGTAATGAGGTCGGAGCCTCGGACGGCGATCCCGTAGATGCCCACCGCTTTTGCCCCCTTGATGGACCCGAGCATCAGCGTGTCCGCCTGTGCATAAATTGCCCCGCTACTCGCTACGAACATGAGCGGCAGCGCGCTCTTTCTCCAATCCCATGCTTGCTCTTCAAGCGGGGTGTCTCCGGACTGTTTGGGAATGCTCTTCAGCAGCAACTTCGTGCCAATGGAGAAGGCGATTATGCAGGCTGCCACGGTTAGTCCCATCGCTCCGGGGGCCGTCAAATGCCTTCTTCCGAGCCAATACGTGATCCCCAAGAACGCTGTCAATACGGCCGGCTGAACAACCATTTCCGGCAATGTTCCGAGCGCCACGCGATGAAGCCCTTGCATCGCGCACTGCCGCACTCGCGTCAGTGTGATCAGCGGAAGCAGCACCAAGGCCACCAGAAACGTCACACGAATCTGCGTATCTATATGTTGAGCCGCCGCCTCGCTCACGATTCCGGCGATCAAAACGATCCCCAGCGATGCGACTGAGACCACCTCAATGGATTTGCGCAAAACTCTCCTCGACCGTCCCCACTCTGCTCGCACGCTTGAGGCCGCGATCTCGCGCACCACCAGTTGATCCATTCCCAGCATCGCAGGCACCATCAGTAGGAATATCCATGCCAAAGCGTACGTGTACACACCGAGACCCAACGCACCCAGCATCCGCGCCAGAATTACGTTTAGAACAAAAGAAAGTCCGTTGAAAGCCGCTCGAGATGCAAGAACTCCCGCGGCCCCCGTAACCACTCGGTTCCCGAGGCTCTCCTTCACAAATTTTCTTGCCAGCTCCGGCAAACTTCCGCTCTCTTGCACACTTAAGGCGGCCATCGGCCCCCTCTCACTTTTTTTCGAGGTTACCGCTCGATCCACAATTTTGCGTTTCTGAAGACGACTACGCCAGACCCAAGAACAGATGGAATCATGCGCGATTGTGATCACCATGCTCCGTGGCGCCAGGCTGAAAATCTCTTCGTTCGAAGGAGATCCTGTCCACGGAGATGTTCAGCCAGAGTCTGGGCAACGAGAAATTGTCCAGCAGCGCTAAGGTGTCCATCCCGGAGAATCTCCGGCAAGTACAGGGATTCGGGATGCGGCGTGGCGAGAAACGTGTTACGCATCTCAACGAAGCGGATCCCGCGGCGCGCGGTCACCTCCGCCAGGGTGCGCTCCGGCATGGCCAGATCAAATGCAGAGGCAGTGTCAGCCGAGTGAAATTTCTGCAATTCAGCCTCCAGAATGCCTGGAACGATTTCCAAAGCCCGCGGAATATAGGTGACGACAAGATGTGTGCCATGTTGCTCGCACAACTGGCTTACCTCAACAAGCAGACCCTCGGTGAGCGCCCACGCCCTCTTCATCTCCTCCGTTTGAGCAATGCGATAAGCGTTGTTGCGTCCCCAAACTTCGGCTTCGAGATCTCGCCGACTCCCCAAGGCGCGCGCGTACAGCATTTTGCGAATCGAAAACCGGGCAAGTCGCAGCACTGCCGAGGACATCAGAACATCGTGAAATCTTCCGAAGATCGAGGCGGACTGCTGCTCGGCAATCCGCTTCTGGCGGATGAGTTCGTCCTCATTGCTGAGGGCTGGCCCATCTCCGCGAAGCCCGAAAAGCGGCTTCTTGTATCTCGGATACCACAGAGATTGCGCCCGCGTATTATCAGCGATATCGTTCTCATAGAACGCCAACACGACCAAATCCGGTTTGGCCTTTGCTATTGTCTTCCGCAACAACTCCAGTTCCTGGTCTGTGCTGTAGCCCACGACTCCGAGATTCCAAACCTCTACGTCTTGAAGGAACTGGCTTTCCAGTACCTTGGGGAACGCCTCCTGCTCTTCCACCCCCCAGCCCTGCGTAAAGGAATCGCCGAGGGCTAGCACACGGAGCTTGCCGTTTTTCTCGAAGGCATATTCGCGATCACGCATCCCGAGGCTGTTTGTCTCGAATTTGCTCCTGAAGATCTCCGGAGCGGCGTAATTCATTTGGTAGATAAAACCGTGCTGGTCCGGTGCCCAAACCCAGCCAATTGTCTCATCCATTCGAAATGCTGGCTGACATTCGGACCCGACGGGTCGGAAGATGCGCATGCTTACTTCTAACGCCCCTAACGTCAGGGCCAAGGAAACTCCTAGAAGAACGATTTTCTTAATCATTCGGTCTGGCCGCCGCTGAGGCTCCGGCAAACAATCCCGCGGTTCCTCGAGCCACGTGCTCGCCGGCGCTCGCACGTACCGCACCTTGGTGCACCCACAAGAAAGAAGTCCGGTTTCCTCGTCATTCCCGATGACCTCTTGCGAAAGGTTTCACCACCGCGGCGACGACACCGGAGCCGAGGGCTGGTGGAAATCGGGACGCCCGATTCTCTGAAGTTGGTTCTCCAACACCGTCGCAATGGGCACCACCAAATCTTCTCGAATATCGCGGTGCCGGCAACTCGAACACGGCGACGATTTCTTACCGAATGACACCACACCACGCCTCCACGCCGCCAGCCGCCCCGCATACACATCGAAGATGCTGGTTTCTCCCGACGACAGGTCACCCATCAGGAATTTGCTGTGTTCCGCCAAATCGCTGCGCACGCAACAGCACGGCGTCACCGTGCCGTTGTAATCGATCACGAACGTCTGAAAAGGATCGCGGCAGGGGCCCAGGCGTCCCTGTTGGCTGTAAATCTGGATCAGGCCGCCGCGGTCGATCCCGTATTCATCCCAGTTGTGGCATGTGGATGACAATTCCACCCCGGCGTATTCATATGTACACTGGACCGACACCGGCGTCTCGCGCTGGGTCAGGATTCGGACGCCAAGTTTCTTCGCCAAGCGGTTGCTGTAGGTGCGCGCCAGCTCCAGCGACCAGCGCTCGTTGTCCCTCAAGTACAGGCTCATATACATCGTGTTCAGGCCCACGTCGCGGAGTTGCTTGAGAACCGTCGCCGTCAAGTAATCCGTGTTCGTCGTAATCGCCAGCACCGCGCGCGGTGCGCGGACACGCGCCGCGGCCAGCCGCTCGTAGAGATACTGTTTGTTGGTCAAGGGCTCGGAATAGCGCGCCACGCAAATTTGCCTTTGGTAGTCAATCGAGCCCAGTTCGTCGAATACCCGGTCCAGCATCGCGGCATCCGCTACCGTGTTGTTCATCCGCCGGTCCATGATCACGTTGGGACAAAATGAGCAGACGCGGTTGCACTTCGCGTGCGTTTCGATTTCCACGCGGGTGACGTTGGCCTGGAACACTTGCCGCTTTACTTCCGGCGCCGCTTCCGGAAGCTCCATCAGCAGCTCCGGCGTCAGCGAATGAACCCAGCGCTCCCAATCCCGCCGCTCCCGCCGCCGACTCACCATCTCCGGCATCAGCGATTCCGTGGTCCGCGCAATTAGCCGGGAGACCTTGTATACCACCCCGGCCTTACCCCGGCGAACGGGCGGGAGAGGCGTAGTTAGACCGGTCGCTTTCATCTTGTCCTGAGGAGGAGCAATCGTCTCTCCAACCAGTCTACCCTCATACACCCTAAACCATGCCTTATCAATGTCTTATGCCGCCGTTAACGGTGCCCGCGCACAAGGGCGGGAAAACACTTTCACTTTCTCGCCCTGACTGCGGCCTAGGGTCGGCTACCTCGGTTGTCGTGTTGAACGGGCATCTTTCAAGCTTGGGCCAGGTCCGAGCAGCTTCCTTTCGTAGATAAAATCGCGTATCGCTTGCGCCGCAAGCATATGCTCGCTTGCAAACCAATGGCTGCGCGTATTGAACTTGGCGCCCTTCTTCACTTGCTCGAGGAAGACGCGTCGCAGGAACAGGCAGGCCATTCCCCGTTCTTGGCAATATTGGTTGAGGAATTGTTCATCCGGTGTGAACCCTTCTTGAGGGTTGACGGTCTCCTGCAACACCGGCAGATAAACGAAAACCGGGACCGCACCGTTCTCTCGTGTAGTTTTCACGAGTTCGTCGAAGATCGCGGAGGTGATCGCCTCTGTTCTGCGCTGATTCCAGCCCACCATCGAACGCACCCTTTCCCGCGCCATAACTACCAGATCGAAGATCTTCGGGCGATAGGGTTCCCAGGCCATGACGGATTCCGGCGTAGAAACCGGCACATGGGTAAGGCGCAGGCCGTCTTTTGTGAGTTCGAATTTCGGTTTGGCAAAATCTCTGAACGAGAGCAGGTTGCGCGGAGGATCTAACGAAACATAACCCAGAATCACGACGTCCGGCGAATATTTGACCCCTTCTTCTTTCAGGTAGAGAAGCATTTGGTCGTGACCATACCCGTGAACCCCGAGATTCAAAACCTCCGTATCCGGAAGCAAGCTCGTAAGGTAATACGAGTAGGTTTCATCGTCCGAGACTTCGTCGCCAAAGGTGAAGGAGTCTCCTAGCGTCACGATCCTGTGCTTGCCCGCCTGCCGCGCGTAGCTGTATTCCGTCTTGCCGCGAATGCCTCGGGAATTGGAATTCACAATCATACTCTGATTGCTGAGCCAAACCAGGTCGTGAAGTTCCGGCTTAACTGCCCAGCCTCGCAACGGATCGTAAATATCGTACGCGTAAATGAACGTCTGGTTGCGCGTGTGGCGCTTCACCCACGCGATCCGCTGGGAAGAAGCGTCTGTCCCCTGCGCGCTCCGGAACAGCGGCCCAACCCACAACAAGGCGCGCGCCGCGGCCTCCGCTAGCAACAGGGAACACAAAATAAAGAGAACCGACCTCAGAACGCGGCGGCGCAAGGTTCCCACCTATCGGTCTCGCTGCTGTAGATCCAGGACGAAACTCTTTCCGTCGTCGTAGATTCGCTTTCTCGTTTTTCCGAGCTCCGTGAGGTTATCCTGAACATCGTATGTACTCTGAGCGATCGTCCTGCCCCAAACGTTGTTATATGGCGACAGCATGTAAGAAAAGTACCTCGTAAATCCCACTTCGTCTCCGTAGGAGTACGCCACATACCGAATCGACTTCGCAATCAGATAACTCGCCAATGGTTCACTCCCCTGGAACAGCGGCATCCCGGGCGGCAGACTCGCTTCGCCTGCCTGGTCCATCAGGAAAACTCTATTGCGACGAAAGTCCAACAAAAACGGTTTGTCGAGTCTGGTCAGGATTACTCTGCCGGCCGGGATCGACCCTTGTAGCTTCTTGTACTCTTCGACCTCCAAGTCCGTCACAAACGGAAGGTTTTCAAACCCGAGCTGAATATTTCGAAGGCACTCAACATACATCAGCCTCGAGCGATCCCAAAAAGATCCGACCAGCAAAGCCGCGGCCGTCACAGTAACCAAAAGCCCCGCCAGCCCCTGTAACTCCTTCCCTCCCAAACCCTCCCGCGTTCTTAAACCTCCCATCATCAATACAATCGTTGCAGCCATCAAGAAAGGAAAGGACTGGCGATCCACGCTTTCACCCCCGGTTGCCAACGTGATGACGACCTCCCCTAGCACGGCTCCGCACGCAAGGGACAGCGCGGCCTCGCGGCCGATGACCTTCTTTTCCTTCGACAAGAAATACCAGATCCCCAATCAAAGTAGGACCAAGGAGGGTGCCTCACTCAAGTGCTTCAGAATCAACGTGGCTGTTCTCGGCACAGTGAGCTCGCTGTAAGGGGACAGAGAGGTTCCATACACCGATTGATGGTAGCCCCTCCCCAGCAGCGGATAGAGCAAGGTTCCGGAGGACTGATACATTGAAATCATCCAGGGAAGCATAAACGCAAGAACCAGGAGCCCCGTCGAAACCACCTCTACGGCCGCAGTTCGCCGGTTGCTTTTCCCAATCAGATAACAAAGAAAACTGCATGAGCAGACAAACGCGCATGCCGGGATAAAATTAGACTTGAGGGAACAAATGGCCGCCGCGAGCATAGCTGTGACAAGCAGTCTCGAAATGAAGGAACTGGAGGAAAGCTCTTTCCAATTGAGTGTTCGATACAGGCTGAGGAACAGCGCCAGGCCAGTGTAGAGGCTTGTGACATTGCCCGTCGGCGCGGGAATCAAGAGGAAGACAGGCAGCATCCCCACCGAGCCAGCCAGCGAGATGCCGTGCTCCTGCATAGTCCCCCACAAGAGGCCCAGGATTATCAGCGGCCCTAGTCCGGAGTCGAGAACGTGCAAGTTTTGAACGGAGAGCACACTGAGGACAAACGTGTCCAGAAAGCTTTTGCCACCCAACGAGGATTCGAGTCTTCTTCCGCTAAAAGGGTCTGGCCCCATCGATCCCGTCTGCAGCATCTTCTCCGGAAAAACAAAATACGCCTGGAAGTCATCACCGCGATTGAAGTTTGTCGGACTGAGCGGGCCTCCATGCTGGACTCCGGTAATGGAGGCCGCGTACTGAATCATGATCAACGGGGCAACAAGGAGAACGCCACAGCCAAAAATTTGCCGGTTCTTAACCTCCGCAATTCTTTGAATGACTCCTTTGACCTGCGAAAGCTCGCGGATCCGCGGAATCCAACTCGCGAGCCACCACACCATTCCCAATCCCAAGTAGACAAGAACCGTTGTTCGAGAAATGCGCTGCAGCAGATTCAGCACCCCGCCTACGACCACGCTCAGCGCCAGTCCCCACGCCGCGCGCTGTCCCCAGTCGACCCGGTGACACGGAAAGAGCAAACGGTTAACCGCCACACCCCAGCCCACCATCGAGGCCAGGATCACCAGTCCCCAGGAAAAGGCCAGCCAGTAGGACACCATCTCGCAGCGACCTCCCGCCCAGGCGATCTGCTCGCCGCGACTGCAGTCAGAGGCGCGAATCCAAACGAGTTGGGTACATTAATTCGTTGGGCATAACACTCACAACAATTTCATCGACCACTTTTCGCTTGACCTGGAGTAATGTATGCGATATAGTATTCCCCGAGTAAAAGTACGCCAACCGCCGTCCCCGGTTGCGCCGTCACGGCCCGCAAATTCTAGTAACCAACTAGCTAACAAAGCGTTCGCCTAACCTCTTTAGAATCAACACTTGTAAAGTGTATCAAAACAAAGCACTCTAGTTTTAGCTCCCTTTAGAATCAAGCCGGATGAACTCAGCACGCAGATCGGAAGGTGAGAGCCGCAGGCCGCGAAAGTCATAATGGTGTGGGAGATGAAGTCCTTCCAGCTTGCCCCCGACATACCACGGGTGAGTCTGCTCCGTCAGATGCTGCACTCCGGGATGATGAGAACTGGTAGTGTCATAGACAGCTCTCGCCTCCGCCGTTCGATCAGGTTTCCAGACTTCCTCCACGTGCAAGGCCGCGAGCATCACACCTTCGGGATCGCGAAGAGCGATAGAGGTTCCTGCTCCAATGCTTGACGCAAAGTCATCAGCAACATCGAGTACGATGGGAATCGGCCAAATCTTTCCGTCGGCGAGGCGCATTTGGCTGCAGGTGCTCTCGTAATCGGCACGCAACATGAATCCGCGAAGAGGCGAGAAACCACCATTCAGGAGTAATTCGAGATCGCAGAGCTGTCGCGGGGTCAAATCCCATGAGGGCCACTTGCGCGACTCTGCTTGCAACTCGCCGCCGCGCACCGGTGTCGCAATCTGGTTGACTAATTCCCCGCCGTGGGGAGGATTGAGGTGGTCCTGCATCCTCGGATGACTCCTTTTAGTCATTCCGTATCGGGCGCTAGCGGGACAATTTTGGCAAATTATGACGTTATTGTCCCGAGCCACTCACACGTAGTCCGAGCGGGCCGCCGCCGCCATTCTCAGCAACCCATAAAATGGCGAACCGAGATCCGGTCGCCGTGGGAGTGAAGGTCCCGTTCGCAGGGTATCCAGGATTTTTGGTCCCCAATAGAAAACGGAGTCGTCCGGATCAAATTCCATATCCCAGTACGCAGACGGCCTCCCTACGATCGACTCCAAGCTCTCGCGGAGGTACCTCTCTCCGTTGAACACCGGAACGGTGATCGACACCAACGGCCGCTCCTTGCGCTCCGCCACTCATGCCTGGCTAGCTTGCATCACTTCGTTTCTCACGCCCCGCCAAAACTAACCCTGCCTATTGCCCAGGACTGAATTCCCAGTGTCTTCGATAACGCCTTCGCCAAGAAAACGTTCAGAAAGACTATGCTGATCGTATTCGCTGTCGCAGCTCCTTCCAGGCCCCACCGTGGCACCATGACGACATTCAAGATAATATTTGCGACCACCCCCCATCCGAGCGACACGGCGGCCTTGGACTCATGCGCGGTCATGATTAGAATGATTCCCACCGGTCCCATGGCCACTGAA
>Ga0137388_10002184_pt1 | contig 12220 bp, 14 predicted proteins | sample 15con2h14AmetaG_FD_104644 | JGI IMG/M metagenome (GOLD analysis project Ga0137388, IMG submission 104644) | Vadose zone soil microbial communities from Angelo Coast Range Reserve, California, USA - 15con2h1.4A metaG | ecosystem: Environmental > Terrestrial > Soil > Vadose zone > Saprolite...
CGGATCAGGTTCTCGGCGGGACCGGTCCCGGCGCCGGTGACGAGCAGTCGCGGCGTCATCGGCGCCGAGGCGCGGGCGAGACTCCACGCCGGAGGAACGCGGTACGGATGATCGTCTCGTAGCGGCCGCCTAGAGCTCGATCGGCGGCGAGCATCTTCGCCACGACTCCCGAGTAGGGAAGACGGTCACTGCCGCGTGGACGGTCTCGGCCCGGAAAGTCCTCGACGGATGTCATCGCCCACGTCTTTGCGAGCAAGTGTCCAAAGTCGTCGCGGGCGTCGAGCAGCGCCAGCCGGAACTGCTCCCCCTTTTTCGCAAAGTGTACGGCGAAGTTCCGCCGAAGCCGTTCGAACCGGCGGTGGGTCGCCGAGGGCGATGCTCCTTCGATGGCGACCGCGATGGCGCTCTTCGACTCCCTGGCCATCCTTGCCGGAATCGCACCGTGCCGCACGAGATAGCGCTCGTAGATCTCGACGAACACGTCGAAGGCACCGCCGGTGAAGAGCTTGGAGAATGCGTGCTTGTCGTACTTGGCCTCGGCCGTCGAGACCGAAGGCGACCACGTCGTGGCAGAGTTGAACGCGCTCCGGATCTGGGCGCCGCGGCTCTTCTCCCCATAGCGGGAGAGCATGTTTCGCGAAAAGAGCCTACCCTGCGTGTTCTCGAGGAGTCGGGTCACGACGCGGTCGAAGTGAAGGCATGCTACCAGCGCGACGAGATCGGCGGCTCCTTCCTCGTGAGCGCGATACTCCAGAGTCCTCTTCGCCGCCGTCGGGTTACCGATCACGGATTTCAGGATCAGGTGTCCTGTCTCGTGCGCGACGACGTCGAAGTTCTCGCACAGCCAGGCCGGGCGTCCATCGCGGCGCCGGCCGCCTCCCGGCAGGAGATAGCCGAATTCCAGGAAACCCTCGCCCGACCATGCGTTGTTGGTCTCGGCCCGAGGGATGATCTCCAGGTGGCGGCGCTCGCGGTCCCTGAAGAACCAGACGATTCTCCGGCCGAGGTAGTGCTCCCAGATCGCGAGGACGCACCGCACCGTCGCAAAGGCGTTGGCAGCCGAGAACGCCGGAGTGCCCACTCTGAGGTGATCGAAATGCCCCCGACGGCCCTTGACTGGTGTCCGACGCGGATCTCGGGAGGGATAGGGCGGCCGCCAGCGCGGCTCGCCGATGGTGGTGTCCGAGTAGGGTAGCTTCCACCTGTATGGCCGCTGCCCCACGGCATCGATGACGCGGATTCGCGAGTCTGCGGGTCCGCGGCCGATGGTGCCCGGGCGCGAGTCGAGGTAGACGGTCGATGGCGCAGCGAAGCCCTTCACGCTCTTCGCCTGCTGATAGATTCGAAAGCGGGTACCTCGCGGATCGAACCGGAACCGCTTCGAACGCTCGCTGCGCGGGCGTTCCTGGGCGCCTCGAATTGGCGATCGTCGTGCCATGCCGTCAACAAGGCGAACTTGTCGACAGGCACGAATCTAAGGCAAACGCCGCCCGCGTGCTACCTCATCGGGCGCGAAGCTGCACGGCGTGGCCGTCGGGGTCCCGCACCGCGATTCCCCGGCGGAAGCCCGCCGTCGTGTCGGAGATCGACACGACCGCCGGTCGCGCATGGGTCCCCGCCGAAGCGCCGAGCCTCGCGGCGGCGGCCTCGGCGTCGGTCGTCAGCAGGAGCGTGTGCCAGCGGACGAGATCGTTCGCCATCGTGTCCTCGGGGTACGGGCGCCCGTCGCGAGGGGCGAGATATTCGAGGAGCTCGATCGCCGGCCCCTCGGCGGCGCGGAGCATGGTGACCCGGATCCGGGCGCCCGGAACGTTGCTCAGGCGCTCCTGTTCGGACCCGTGATTCTCGCTTCCGCCGACGATCCGCAAGCCGAGCGTGTCCCGGTAGAACCGCAAGCTCGTCTCGGTATCGCCCACGACGATCGCGGTGTGATCGATGCCGAGGAACACTCGATCGCTCGGGCGCTGCCAGCGGGCGTCGCCCCTGCCCGAGGGAAACTGGAGGATCTCGAGCGCATGGCCGTCCGGGTCCTTGAAGGAGAACGCGCGGATGCCGGCAGCGTTCGGAGTCCAGTCCGGCAGCCGCTGGGGCTCGGGCGAGATCCGAGCAACGTTGTGGCGGCGGAGCCAGAGGTAAGCCTGATCCATGTCGTTGACGATGATCGCGATGTGCTGGAACGAGCGGTCGTTGCTCCGCGCGTCGGCAGGGACCGGACGGCCCTTCCGGGCGTGGTATTCGACGAGCTCGATGCGCTCGGCGCCGAGCCGCATCGTGACGACCCGAACCCGGGCCCCGGGCACGCCGAGCAGGCGTTCGATCTCCGGCCCGGACGTCTGGACGTCCGACACCTTCTCGAAAAAGAGCACGGTCGAGTAGAAGTCGACCGACCGATCCATGTCTTCGACCGTGATGGCCACACCGCCCACGGCTCGCGCCGGCGCCGGGTCGACCGTCGATCCCGCCCGCGAGGGCGACATGTGGAGCGCGAGCGCCACCCCGAGAGCGACGACCAGGAGCGCCGGCGCGAGCCGAAGCCGTCGGGTCATCAGGCGTATCCGCAGCGAACGATGCGCACAACTTCACTACGACCGTATCGCGCGATACGCGCCGCGTTCGAGACCGCGAGCACCGAGCCGTTGGACACGTCGACGTCCTCAGGCGGTTCCATGAACTCTACAATTACGACCTGACGACGGATCCACGGTCAGGCCGCGCGCTGCAGCGGCTCTTCGGCATGCCCCGGCTTGACGACGAGGTCGTAGTCGAATGGCATGCGCCGGGCGACGTCCCGCCACACCGCGTCGGTCAGGTCCTCGTAGCCCGCGGGCGTCCGAAGGACGATTCGTCCGGGATGCCAGAGAGTCTTCGGCACAACCTCGACGGCCAGAAGGGACTCGCCGTGGAGCCGTCGATTGATCGCGCTGCGGATGTCGGCCCGCAAGACGTCGGCGCTGTCGCGCCGCTGGTCGGCGCGGATTCGCCAGACCAGCGGCACCGCCACGATGGCGACCAGCAAGATGATCGGAAACACTGTGGTCAACATGGTTCATCGCCTCCGGCATTGCGACGACCGGATGGCCCTTCGGGATTCTTGAATCGAGAGAGAGATTTCTGAATCGCTCGCGGTGCTCGCCGCATCCAAAGCGGTGAGGGAGCTTGCTCGCGAGGGCGCACGCTGCGCAGACGACCCAGCGCGCGCCGCGACGGCGCGTTCGTTCCGGGCGCCGCTTGCCGACCATCCCGGCCACCACGGAATCGGCTCGATCGCCGAGATCTTCGACGGCCATCGAGCTCTACCGCGTCTGAATCGCTGCCGGCGGGCCGAGATTCACATCGTTGTGACATTCGACCGAACCCCCCGGCTCGGCAATCCGTGTCCATAATGCTGACGCTCGGCCCAGATGACCGCGGGCTCGGTCGGGACGGGCGCTGGTCTTACGGACGCCGTGACGGATCGATCCCGAGCCCGCGGAGAAAAGGAGACCCGACGTGAAGAAGTCCAACCTGTTGATCGCCTCCGCCGTGGCGGCGGCCCTTGCCCTGCCTCTCATCTCGGATGCCCAGGGCGGGCCTGCGCCGAAGCCGAAGTTCGAGGCCGAGAAGTGCTACGGCATCGCGAAGGCCGGGAAGAACGACTGCCAGACCGCTAACTCGTCCTGCGCCGGAACCTCGAAGCGGGATAGCCAGGGCGACGCGTGGATCTACATGCCGGCCGGCGCCTGCGGCAAGGTTGTCGGGGGTAGCCTCCAGCCCAAGCGGGCCTGATCGAGCTCGATGAACGGCAGGCGGCGGGTGCCATGATCGCGCGCGACGAGCGCTCGGGAGTCCTTCCGGCTCACGTCGGAGTGGGGCTGCGGGCGCCACACGTCGCCGAGGTCATGGCGACCCGACCGGCCATCGCGTTCTTCGAGGTTCACACCGAGAACTACCTGGGCGGCGGGCCGGCCGCGGCCGCGCTCGAGCGCCTCCGGCGTGACTACGCGGTCTCGCTGCACGGAGTCGGGCTCTCGCTCGGGGGTGCCGACCCGCTGGACCGACGTCATCTGCTTCGCGTGAAACGCCTCGTGGAACGGATCCAGCCCGCGCTCGTCTCCGAGCATCTCGCGTGGAGCGTCGACGGCGGCGCGTATCTCAATCATCTGCTGCCGCTGCCGTACGACGCCATGCGCCTTCACGCGACGAGCCTCCGAATCGAGCAGGTCCAGGAGGCGCTCGGCCGGACGATCCTGGTTGAGAACCCGGCGCGCTATCTCCGCTTCCGTCACTCGCCGATCCCCGAGCCCGAATTCCTGGGCGAGCTCGCCCGCCGGACCGGCTGCGGGATCCTGCTGGACGTCAACAACGTCTACGTGAGCAGCCGTAACTTCGACGAGGATCCCCTCGCGTATCTGAACGCGGTGCCGGCTCACGCGATCGCCGAGATTCATCTCGCGGGCCACGCCACGAATCACGCCGACGGCCGGACGATCCTGATCGACGATCACGGTTCTCGCGTCGCCGAGCCGGTATGGGATCTCTATCGCGCGACGCTCGCGCGGCTCGGGCCGGTTCCGACGCTCATCGAATGGGACACGAACCTGCCGGAGCTCGCCGTGCTGCGCGACGAGGCGGCGCGGGCCGAGCAACTCTTGCTGACGGCCCAGGGCCGAGCGCACTGTGTCGTCGCCGAGTGAGCTCGAGCGCGACTTTGCGACCGCGCTGCTCGGCGGCCCGGACGAGGCGATCATTACCGCGATCCAGGGCGATGGGCTCGATCCGGCAGCGCGTGTCGCGATCTACCGGAACCACGTCTTCGTCACCCTGACCGCGGCGCTCGAGGCGACGTATCCGGTCGTCGTCCGCCTCGTCGACCGGAGATTCTTCGCCTATGCGGCCGACCGGTATATCCGCGAGCATCCACCGGCCGGCCCGTGCCTCTTCGAGTACGGCGCGACACTCGCAGACTTTCTGGCGACGTTCCCGGCGTGCCGGCACCTTGCGTACCTTCCCGATGTCGTCCGGCTCGAGTGGGCGCTCAATCGCGCGCTCCACGCCGAGGACGCCGTCGCGATCGACCCGAGATCGTTGGCCGCCGCCCCGCCGGACGAGATCGGACGGCTGAAGCTCCGCCTGCACCCGTCGGTGTCGTTGCTCGAGTCATCGTGGCCGATCGACCGGATCTGGCGGGCCAACCAGCCCGGCGAGGATCCGGAGGCGACGGTGAGCCTCGACGCAGGTGGTGCGCGACTGGAGGTCTACCGTCTCGAGGACGACGTGGTGTTCCGACCGGTTCCCCCGAGCACGTACGCCTTCCGGCAGGCACTCGCGTGTGAGCTCGATCTCCAGAGCGCGGCGGAGGCGGCGCGCTCCGCCGATCCGAGCTTCGATTTGACCGACGCGCTACGGGAGCTACTGGACGATGGGCTCATCGTCGGTGCGAGCGCAACATCGCCATCACCCAAGAATGAAGGCCAGCGATGCAAACCGACGCAGCGTCCACGCTGAACGCCCGACGTCGGCGGAGCCGTACCGCCGCGCTCAGCGCGCGCCTCGGCCGCTTTCCGATCGCGATCGTCCAGTGTATGTTCAGGTTCGCGATCGCGGGGGTCTTCCTGAAGGCCGGGCTCGACAAGGTCGCGAGCTGGGAGCTGACGGTGCAACTCTTCACCGACGAGTACAAGGTGCCGGTGCTGGCGCCGGAGATCGCGGCCCGCATGGCGGCGACGTTCGGGATCGGCTGCTCGCTGCTCCTGGTCGCCGATCTGGCCCGACGCGGCTGGCGACCTTGCCGCTGCTCGGAATGATCATGACGATGACGATCCAGCTCTTCGTTTATCCGAGCGCCCATGCGGAGCATCTTACCTGGGCCTCGATCCTGGTCTTCCTGCTCACGCGCGGGGCGGGCCCGTGGTCGCTCGATCGTCTGGTCGGCCTCGAGCCAGGAGACTCCGGGAGAGCGTGACGCCACCATCGGGACGGAGTGCCGGACGGCCGGGGAATCTCACACCGCCGGCGCTCCGTCCCTGGCAGCGCCTCGGCGTCAAGCTGGCGGCGGCCTTCGCTCTCCTGACCTTGCTCACGGTCGGGCTCGTCGGCGCCCTCGTCCACGAGCGTCAGAAGCGTGAGGTCGAGGACACGGTCGGCACCCAGCTTCTCAACATCGCGCGGACCGCCGTCCTCCTCGTCGACCCGGTGCTCCACGCCGAGGTTCAGACGACGCTCTCGCGTGACTCGCCGGCGTACGCGCGCATCAAGAAGTCGCTTGCGGCGGTCCAGACCGAGACCCTTCTCACGACGCCCATGCGCACGCTCGCCGACTTCGACCCGGCAAAGCGCTCCGCCCGCCTCGTCGTCGTGGGCGACGGCTCGGTCCGGCCCGGCGAGATGGTCGCCGTCGCGCCGGAGATGGTGGAGGCGCTGGGCTGGACGTTCGAGGACGGCGTCGCGCGCTACACGCGCATCTACCGAAACGCGAGCGGCACGTGGATCACCGCCATCGCGCCGATCGTGGACCGGAAGGGCCGGACCATCGCCGTGCTCAGCATGGACTACGCGGTCGATCTCTACTTCGATCGCCTGCGCGAGCTCCAGATCACGATCGTGCAGGCGTCGGTCGCCGGGGCCATCGCCGCGCTGCTCCTGGGCCTGCTCGTCGCGCGCCGCCTCACGCGTCCGATCAGCGCGCTGACCGGGGGCGTCGCGCGCGTCGCCGGGGGTGATCTCAGCGAGGAGCTCCCGGTTCGCTCGCGCGACGAGATCGGGCAGCTGACGCGCGCGTTCAACGAGATGGTCGCGGGGCTCCGCCAGCGCGACTTCATCAGGAACGCGTTCGGCCGCTACGTCTCACCGGAGGTGGCGAAGACGCTCCTGGAGTCGCCGGAGGGCCTGCGGCTGGGCGGCCACAAGCGCGAGGTCACGGTGCTCATGTCCGACCTCCGGGGCTACACGCGGTTCGCCGAACGGGGCGACCCCGAGCGCGTCATGGAGGTGCTGAACAGCTATCTGGCGCGCATGGCCGACATCGTCATCGCGCACGGTGGGACGATCAACGAGTTCATCGGCGACGCGATCTTCGCGGTCTTCGGCGCCCCGCTGGACCAGCCGGATCACGCCGAGCGCGCCGCCGCCGCGGCGCTCGCGATGCAGGCGGCCATGGATGAGCTGAACCGCGAGAACGCGGCCCGTGGATGGCCGCGCTTCGAGATGGGAATCGGCGTCAACACCGGCGAGGCGGTCGTCGGCAACATCGGCTCGGAGCAACGCGCGAAGTACGCCGTGGTCGGCGCCGCGGTGAATCTCGCGGCGCGGGTCGAGGGGTGCACGGTGGGCGGCCAGACCTTCGTGACCACCTCGACCCTGGGGCGCGTGCGCGATCTCGTGGAGGTCGGCGAGCCCGTTCGCGTCGAGCTCAAGGGCATCGCCGAGCCGGTGCTTCTCTACGAGCTGCGCGCGATCGGCGGACGCTTCGCTCAGCGCCCCGCGGCCACGGACATGGACAGCGATGCCCACGTCGACGCACGCCTGCCGCTCCGGGGCTGGGTGGTGGAGGGCAAGCAGCTCGGGGGCGAGTTCTCGGGGATCGTGACCCGGCTCGGTCGTCGCTCGTTCGGCGCGCGGCTCGCGGCCGACCTGGCTCCGCTGACCAACGTGAAGGTCCGCATCAACGCTCCCGACCTCGGCCAGGAGTCGGGCGATCTTTACGGCAAGGTCGTCGGCGTCACCGGTGAGTCCGCCGCGCGCGTCACGAGCATCAGGCTGACATCGGTGGACCCGGCAGACCATCAGCTCCTCGAGAAGCTCCTGTCGAGCTAGTGTCCTGAGTTGAAAATGACGGAACAAACTGGTGTACCCCGACGTTCTTCGTGTAAACACGGAGGACGTCGATGCGTACTGGTCGTCCAACACCGCTCGTCGTGCTGACCACCGAAGAACAGCAGACACTGGAACAGTGGGCGCGTCGTCCGACCACGGCGCAGGGCTTGGCCCAACGCGCGCGCCTCGTCCTGGCGTGTGCCTTGACCAAGACCAACGGGGAGATCGCGGCCACGGCCGGCGTCACGCGACAAACGGTGGGGCGCTGGCGGCATCGCTTCGTCCGGAAGCGACTGCAGGGGCTGCTGGATGAACCGCGTCCTGGGGCACCGCGCAAGATCACGGACGTCGAGGTCGAGCGGGTGATCGCCCTGACCCTGGAACGCACGCCGCGAGACGCCACGCACTGGAGTACGCGCGCCATGGCGAAACGCAGCGGACTCCGTCAGACCGCGGTGAGCCGAATCTGGCGCGCGTTCGGGCGGCAACCGCATCGGAGCAAGACCTTCAAGCTGTCCAAAGATCCGCGGTTCATCGACAAAGTCCGCGACCTGGTCGGGCTCTATCTCGATCCGCCGGACAAAGCGCTGGGGCTGTGCGTCGACGAAAAATCCCAGATCCAAGCGCTCGATCGCACGCAGCCCGTGTTGCCGATGCGGCCGGGGCAGGTCGAGCGCCGGACCCACGACTACACGCGGCATGGGACGACCCCGCTCTTCGCCGCGCTGGATGCCAAGAGTGGGGAAATCATCGGCGAGTTCCATCAGCGCCACCGCGCCCGAGAATTTCGCACGTTCCTGGTGACGATCGACGCCGCGGTCCCGGCGGAGCTGGACATCCACCTCATCGTCGACAACGCCAGCACGCATAAGACCCCGTTGATTCACCGCTGGCTGGTGCGGCATCCCCGCTTCCATGTCCACTTCACGCCGACCAGCGGCTCCTGGATGAACCTTGTGGAGCCCTGGTTCGCCGCCCTCACCGAAAAACAACTTCGCCGTGGCGTCCACCGCAGCACCCGGGAACTGGAGGCGGCCATCCGTCGCTACATCGACATCACGAATGAACGCCCGAAGCCGTTCAGGTGGACCAAGACGGCCGATGAGATCCTGGCGAGCGTCGAACGTTTTTGTCATCGAATCTCCAATTCAGGACACTAGGAGGGGACGGTGTCGCTAGCGATGACGAAGCAGGAACGTGAAACGTTTCTGGCCGACCTTCACGTCGGAATCATCAGTATTCCTGAAGAGAAGGGCGAGGACCGCTCACCGTGCCGATCTGGTATTCGTACGAACCGGGCGGCGAGCTACGAGTCGTAACCGGCAGGACTTCGCGGAAAGCTCAGCTCCTCCAGCATGCTGGCAGGTTCAGTGTATGTGTACAGACGGAGACATGGCCGTACAAGTACGTCAGTGTCGAGGGACCGGTCGTCGCCATCGAGCCAGCAGATGTTGAGCGCGACCGCCGGCCCCTCGCTCACCGTTACTTCGGCGCGCAAAGGGGTGACCGATACATCGAGAAGACACGGTTAGAATACGCTGGGAATGTGGTTGTTCGCATGCTGCCGGAACGATGGCTCACGGTGGACTACGCGAAGGCAGCAGCGCCATGACCGTCCGTCCAACAAGCCGCTTCAGCAGCCCGGGGCTCGCGCTGCTCGCCCCGGCTGCTGAGCGCCGGCGTTGGGCGCCGCGGACAGCGACTGCCTAAGGCGTTATCAGGTGATGAGGTAGAAAAATGTTCAGCGACGCAGAGAAGGCTTACTTCAAGAGCCAGCGCCTCGCCCGCATCGCTGCGGTTTCCGCCACGCTGCAGCCAGACGTCGCGCCTGTTGGTTTTGAGTTCGACGGAGACATCTTCTTTGTCAGCGGTGCAGATCTGAAGCGGACTCTGAAGTTTAGAAACGTCGAGGCTGGCAATCGCAAGGTCTCGTTGGTGGTGGACGATCTCGAGACCGTACAGCCTTGGAAGCCCCGGGGAATCAAGGTGCACGGAATCGCCGAGATCGTCGAAAGAACCGGGCAATTGGGACGCGGCGTCTATCTTGCGATCAAGCCCACCCGTTACTGGAGCTGGGGCATCGAGGCACCAGCCATGGCAGACGGCAAACCGAACATAAAGCGTGGGCGGTAGGCACCCGCCCAACAACTGCATGGAGCCGACGCGCCAGAGCGCGCGGCTCATGCTCAGCGGTCCAAGGCCCCAGGAAGCCAACATGAGAGACGATTCCCAAAGGAGGTAACCCATGAACACTTTCAGTACCGACGACACCGCAATAATCCTGATCGACCATCAGGTTGGGACCAATACCTGGGCCAGCACCACGCCGCTATCGCTGCTTCAGCGGAACGTGATCATCTTGGCGAAGTTCGCCAAGGGTACGGGGATGCCTGTGGTTCTCACCTCGAGCCAAGAGACCAACGTCCAGGGTCCACTGATGCCCGAGCTGCAGGAGATTCTTCCAGAGGCGTTCGCCGCCCGCATCGAACGGCAAGGGGTTGTAAACGCGTGGGATGACCCGGCCTTCGCCGAAGCCTGCCGCAAGACCCGCAGAAAGAACTTCGTGATGGCGGGTGTCACAACCGACGTATGTATGGTTGCGCCGGCCATTAGCGCCGTCGAGGAGGGCCTCATCGTTAAGGTGGTGTGTGACGCGTGCGGCTCAACTAATCAGATCGCCGAAGAAATGGCGTGGCGCAGGATGGACAAGGGCGGAGTCGGCCTCACCAGCACCAACGCCATCGTCGCCGAGCTGGTCAAGAACTGGGCATCCGCCCGCTGGAGCCGTAGCTTTTCCACTGCTGACCGCCTAAACGCGCCGATCATCCGCGAGCGGTTGCCGGACACCTCCGCGACCTTGGACGCGCGTTGCTGCCCCGCCTGGGAGTGCTACCGCGGTTACATCTACTCAAAGCTCTGGGCGGCCAGTCAGACCGTCAGTACTGGACGAAAATGGAGAGCTCTTCACCACGCCTGCACTCGACCGCGTCATCCAGCTCGTCCTCACAGGTATCGCGAGGCTTCAAGCTCGACGCTGAGCACAGGTTCTAGCCCACGCCGAAAACCAATTCCTGGGTGAAGTCTGGGTAAACGAAAGGGGTTAGCGGCCTTCGCGTCCGCTAACCCCTCGAGTCGAATGGTTGCGGGGGCTGGATTTGAACCCCAGCCACTCTGCGCGGATCCGTCCGTCTTGGTCTTCAAACCGCGGTGCGTCCGCCGTCGACGGCAAGTTTTGCGCCGTGAATGAAACTCGCACGATCCGTCGCCAAGAACACAATGGCCTCGGCGATCTCGTCCGCCGTAGCCGGACGGCCCGCCGGCGCCTGGGCAGCCAGCTGATCGAGGGCCTCGCCCATTGCGTCCGTGCCTTCCGTGCGCGTAGGTCCAGGGCTCACGGCATTGACCCGAACACCGCTCGGGCCATATTCGGCCGCCCACGCTTTGGTCAGTAGATTGATGGCGGCCTTGCTCGAGCCATAGAGGCTCAGGCCGGACACCGCGTAATCCGCAGCTATCGTCGATACATTGACGATCGCCCCTTTGCCTCTCTTCGCCATCAGCGGCGCCAGTGTCGCGACGAGGAAGTACGGCACCTTGACGTTGAGCGCATACACGCTCTCAAACGCTTCCTCTGTCATTTCATGCGTCGGCCCGAACGGGAAGATCCCTGCACTGTTGATCAGAATATCGACACGATCGTTTCCGAGTTCGATCGCCCTTCTCGCCACTTCGCGCGCGCTCGACGCGTCGTGAAGGTCGGCCGAAATAGCATCTGCCTTGCCTCCGGCTGCGCGGATCTCGGCAACCGTCTTCTCCCCCCTCTCCGCGTTGCGGCCCACGACGATGACATGGATGCCAAGCTGCGCCAGCTTCCTCGCTGCCGCCCGGCCGATACCGCTCGTTCCTCCGGTAACAAGTGCGGTCGACACGTTGGTCGTCATCTTCGACTCCTCTTCCCGATTGCCCGAAAACTCGGCTTGAACGATACCTGACCACGAACGACGCTCCACCTCATGCAGTAGGGTCACCAGAGCCCGCGGAAGAAGGTGATCGCCAGTGGGCCGTGGGCGAGCAAGTCGGCGGACCGCACGAGCGCGGCATCCTGGTTGGTGAGCTCGAACGCCGGCGCCAGATCGCCGACCGCCGGAGATCCTCGGTGGCTTGAAGCATGATCTCGATCCGCTCGCGGAAGACGTTGTACGGAGGGCCGCCGGACTCGAATGCCGACTTGAACGCGTCCAGTCGTCGCTGGAGACTCATCGGTCACCTCGCCAATGCTGTGTTTCGGACACGCTTACGATGCCGGAGCGACCAACGATCGTCGCGTAGTATGTTCCGATCAGAGTGATCGCGAGACGCGATCACCGAACTGCCATGGAACTGAGACATCTGCGCTACTTCCGGGCGGTGGCGGAGTCGAAGGGTTTCC
>Ga0137388_10002190_pt1 | contig 12209 bp, 9 predicted proteins | sample 15con2h14AmetaG_FD_104644 | JGI IMG/M metagenome (GOLD analysis project Ga0137388, IMG submission 104644) | Vadose zone soil microbial communities from Angelo Coast Range Reserve, California, USA - 15con2h1.4A metaG | ecosystem: Environmental > Terrestrial > Soil > Vadose zone > Saprolite...
AACCTTCATCCAGATACTTCGCGGTGTAATCGTAAAACTCTTTTCCCGGTACAATTTCTCCAGGCACAGAAGCTTGTGGAAGATCATTTCCCAGCACCGAGCATTCGATCTCGCGTGCCTTGTGTTTCTTCCCACCGACCCCTTCTTCGATGACGATTTTGCGGTCGAACTTCGCCGCTTCGTAAATTGCAGGCCCCAGTTCCTTGCGATCGCGCGCCTTGGAGATTCCCACGGATGAGCCCAGGTTTGCCGGCTTAACAAAGACTGGATACCTGAGGTTCTTCTCAACGGCCTTCTCAGCTTTTTTAGGTTCGGCCTCCCAGTTGCCGCGGAGAATGGTCACATGTTTCACAATCGGCAGCCCGGCGGCACGGAAGAGCGATTTCATGATGTCCTTGTCCATGCCGGCAGCCGAACCGAGCACGCCCGCGCCAACGTATGGAATGTCGGCCAGTTCGAGCAGTCCCTGAATCGTTCCATCTTCTCCAAAGGTTCCGTGCAGCACGGGGAAGATGACGTCCACGTTGATAGCGCGATCCGTGGCACGGCGCGCCAGCGCTGTATCTGTTTGGAAGGGAACCATCGACGATCCGCTGCCGCGGTGCACGGGTTCGGGCGGGACCACCACCGCCTCGCCACTCGCCAGCACGGCCGCGCCGGGAGTAGATTCCGGATCGCCGGCTCGCAGGTGCCGGGCTTCATCGGGCGGCTGGCCATGTAGCATTCTTTGAGCTTCCCCTGCCGTGAGCCATCGGCCATCTTTGGTAATCCCGATAGGTACTACTTCAAATTTATTTTTGTCGATGGCGTTGAGAACCGATGCGGCCGACAGCAGCGACACCTCATGTTCGCCGCTGCGTCCGCCAAAGAGGATGCCGACCCGCAGTTTCTTCATCACCTTCAGTGTGGACGGGACCCAGCTTTGCCGTCAATTGGTGACCGCAATTTCAAGGGATGACCGTTTGGGTTCGCCTAATTCAGAGCAGCCGTAATGGAATATGCGGCGCTCTTGTGCCATACCCCACTTTCACCATCATTGCTTTCATCATCCTGCGTGGAGGATAATTTAACTTCGTCGGTTTGGGCTTGCTCCCGGCGATGATCCGTGTCCAGGGTGAATCTCCCCAACTACATAACGCTCAGCCGCATCGTCAGCATCCCACTGCTGATCTGGATGCTCTCCAGTAATCGCTTCAGCAGCGCCCACGGGGAGAAAGAACTGCTGGCCTCGGCACTCTTCATCGCCGCCTCGATCACCGATGGAATTGACGGTTACCTGGCTCGCAAACGTGGACAGATCACCACCATCGGAATGCTGCTCGATCCTCTGGCCGACAAGCTGCTTATCGCTGCCGCTTTTGTAACACTGGTTCAGTTCAATCCCAGCCTGGTCCCAGCGTGGATGGCTGTCGTAATCATCGGACGTGAATTCCTGGTTAGCGGTCTGCGCTCGATAGCGGCTTCGGAAGGTTTTACCATCGAGGCTAGTGACTTGGGCAAGTTCAAAATGTTCGTGCAGATTGTGTCAGTAGTAGGAGTGATTCTTGCCCACCGCTGGAAAGAGTGGCCTGTTTATGGCCATTTCTTCTTTCCGGTCCATACGATCGCGGCAGTGTCGATCTGGTTTATGGTCGTCCTGTCGTTGGTATCGGCTGGCGACTACTTCGCTGCTTTCTGGTCAAAGATCGACCGGCGTGTGGTGAAGCGCCGCCGCCGAGCCTTCGTCCTTAGCCGGCGGAGGAAACGCGATGTCGCCGCAACCTGAAGACTCATGTGCTCCTGCGCATTATTCCAGCCCAACTGAGGCGTCGGAATTCTCCCCTGATGAACACGCGTTGCTGTTGCAACTCGCGCATGACTCCATTCTGGCGTCGCTCGAAAACCGCGCCATTTCTCTCGATTCCCCGTCCGCTCATCTCGCCGAGTCGCGTGGCGTTTTCACTACCCTCTACTTGAACAACGCTCTGCGAGGGTGCGTGGGATATGTGTTCCCCATCTCTTCCGTATATCGCGCCGTGGCCGAAACTGCGGTCGCTGCCGCTTTTCAAGATGGCCGCTTCCCCCCGGTGTCAGCGGAGGAGGCTCCGTACTTGAAGGTTTCTTTGAGTATCCTTTCACCGCTGAAACCGATTCGCCCGGAGGAAATCGAGATCGGCCTGCATGGATTGCTGGTGAGCCAGAGCGGCCAGCGCGGTCTGCTTCTGCCGCAGGTACCCATCTAACACCAGTGGGACCGCACCACCTTCCTGGAGCAGACCTGCCGCAAAGCCGGCCTCCCGCCTGATGCCTGGCTAAACGGAGCCCTGGTCGAGGCGTTTACAGCCGAGGTGTTTGGCGAGAAGACCTTGGAATAGGAGGCGCGAGGTTCCTTCCGAATAGGTTTCGGAGATCGCACAAAAACTAGGACAAAAAACAGAACGGGGAGAAAGAATCGATTCTCCCCGTATCAGGATTTGCTTCGCGCAAAAACTACTGCTGAAGTTGCGCTTGCTGTTGCTGGTCGTCCAATTCCACACCGTCGCCGACGTGAACGTCTTCCATTGTGAAAACGATCATGCCAGTAGCTGTAGTGGGTGTCACGCTGAGGATCACTATCTCGCCAACGGCTCGCCGAGGCAGATCCCGCACATGGATCTGAGGTCCTTTGCCTTTGGTCAACATCTTCGGCTCGATCGATGGCGGCCTCTTTTGCGTATCTTCTGTGGTAGATGCTTTGAACGAGAGTGAATCCACCGGATCTCTCAAGTCAGCATCATAGTTCCGAACCGCGCGGAAATAGTCGCCGACCTTGACCCCCTGGTTCGAACCAACATTGATGTAAGCCTTCATCCCAGTTCCGAGAACCGTGTCAAAATCCTTGGCCATTACGATGCGGCCCGTAAGTTTCCCGGTGGCCGGAACGAAACGGTCAAAACGCAATGGTGGATGGAACGAGATCGCAGGCTTCTCAACAAACGGAATGGCAACGTCGCCGGGGTTAATCGGGTCACAACTAAATCCAATTTGTGCGATTGCCATCTTGCTGCGAGTGTCGATCACACGGACCCACCCGATCTCGGCATAAGGTTGTCCAGCCGCAGCTGTCGCTGCATGTTGTCCGCGGAAGTTCTCATAGCGATTCGGATCCCTCAGCTCGCGCACGATGGTGTACTGAGCGCCGCTCTGGTATCCGCTTCCGGCCAAGTAGACGATTTCACCGGTCGCGAACTTGGTAGTATTCGGGGTTTGCAACCCGCCGGCTACAAAGTCAGCATCGGGCAAGCGTTGTTTGCTGATAAAGCCGGCACAATATAAATCAGCGTAGGTGGGCGTTTGAACTCTCTCCGTCGGGAAAGTCACAGACGAATTCATCGTGCCCTGTGGGTTACTTTGCTCCCCGGCTGCTGCCGCGGGTGCCGCTGCGGGTGCCGCTGCAGATCCAGGATTGCTTTCCTGGCCCCACAAGCTCACCGTCACCAGTAGCAACAACAATCCTATTTTCTTCATGTTACCTCCGAATCGCGGCTGAGAGTCCAGGCCGGTCCCCGCTAAATACATTAGACACAGGGGCTTCTGCCGGAAAGTAACAGCGGGGTGGTCCTCGGTCAAGGTTACGAGGGTGTTATGCAAGATCACGACAATAGTTTTCCGGTACTCGCCATAATCCATTGTTGCATCTACAATTACGCCCCTGTACTATCGCGCCGACTATTTGACGACATGATTTCTGCCCAATCCAGCTACGTCCCTCGCTTGCTTCCTTTGCGACTGCCTCGTGTTTGCCTTGCTGTAACCGGCTCCGACCCCACGGAAATGGTGGACAAGGCAGAAGCACTGGCTCGCGATAACCCGTTCCTGGAGTTCAGGTTAGACTATCTTCCCCGGCCCGCCCTGGCGCTAGCTAAGATCAAACGTTTTCTTGAGATGCATCCCTATGTCATGGCGATCGCCACCTGCCGTCGAGTAGCAAACGGAGGTAAATTCCGCGGCTCGGTGGCGTCGCAGCTCGATCTTCTGGCAAAGGCTTCCAGCAGTGGTTGTCAGTTGCTGTATGTCGAACTACAGACGGCCGCAAAGTGCAAACCGGCACAATTACAGAGGCTGCGCACTCGGGCTGGTTTGATCCTCTCTTTTCATGATTTCCGCGCCACCCGCAGGTTGGAAGAAACCCTGAACAAGATGGTCGCCTTCCCCGCCGACTTCTACAAAATTGTAACTACGGCGACCACGCTCTCCGACAATGTAGCCATGATGAAGTTCCTGGAGAAGCACAGCGATAAGTATTCATTGATCGGGCTGTGTATGGGTGAACAGGGAATCATCAGCCGGCTTCTGGGCGTGCGAGCAGGGAGCGTGTTCACGTTCGCGGCAGTCAGTCCTGGCGAAGAAACCGCCCCGGGACAGGTTACCGCTCAGGACCTCCGCAGCGTATATCGCATCGAGCAAGTGGACGCTGCCACGCGGGTGTACGGCGTCGCGGGCGATCCGGTGGCGCACTCGTTTTCACCGGTGATCATGAACACGGCACTGCGCCGTGAAAATGTGAATGGCGTTTATCTGGCGCTGCATGCCAAAACGCTCAAAGATCTCCTGACCTGCGTACGCGAGATCCCGATACATGGTCTCAGCATCACCATGCCGTACAAGGAAGCTATCCTCAAGCATCTGGACAATACTGATTCGCACACGACTAAGATCGGTGCTTGTAACACCGTGGTACGAGCTCAGGACGGCAAATTATACGGATTCAACACCGATACCGCTGGCGTGGTGCGTCCTTTGGAGCAGCGTCTACCCCTCGAAAAAGCGAAGGTACTGGTTTTGGGTGCGGGCGGTGCAGCGAGAGCAGCGGTGTTTGGCCTGAAAGAACGTGGCGCCGAAGTGTGGATCCTGAATCGCACTGTCGGACCGGCGAAAAAACTAGCGCGACAAGCGCGGGCGCGGTCTATCAAGCGGGCTGACCTGAAGAAAGTGACTTTTGACGTGATCATCAACGCGACCCCCGTGGGCATGGGCAACACACGCGAGTCTCCGCTGAATGAGAATGAAATCAACGCCCGCTACGTCTTCGACATGGTTTACGACCCAGCCGAAACGCGCCTGATCAAGATGGCGAAGGAGAAGGGCGCGCAGGTCATTCCCGGCATTGAAATGTTCGTGCACCAAGCCGCACGACAATTCGAGATTTGGACGGGAAAGCCAGCACCTTGGGACGAAATGCTCCGGGTAGTCGCCATCGCGTTGCAGGACCGTGCGGCAGCGAAGAATGTGTCGAAGCGGAAATAGTTATCCTCCCGGTTGTGCCGATTTCCGCAGAAGATCCACTAGTACCCTTCGGCAAGCTTGGCGTTTTGGGCCAGAGATAAATCGGGCGATTGCTGACATCCTACTGCTATGACTGCCGGTCAAAACACTTTCACCCTGCAAGATGGTGCTTCCCGCCGATGCACAGTGCCACGAAAAAGTTGCATTTTCCCCTGTGGAAGAAGTAAGATGCAAATGGACGTAGCAATGAGTGTCCATTCTCGCTGTACCGCCCTTTCTTCCAGGTTCGAAAAGCGTCATTAACAACTAGAGGTGGACGGGTTCGCCTCTAACCAGGTTCGGAGAGACCTACATGGCGTGGTACGCATACTGCCTCACTGAGCATCAGACCCTATCAAATGGCACCCGCGCTCGTCGTCCTTTCTTGTTGGAGGGGATTCAAGGCGTCAACGGTGCCCCCGTGCTTGGCTATCCAAGTGGAGAATTTGCCGTCATTGTCAGCGAGTATGAACGCAATGACACTCAATTCGACGAGAAATCCGTCTTGGAACACGCTCGCGTGGTGAGCGTCTGCTTCCGCTCGGCGACTGTCTTACCCTTCAAGTTCGGCACCATCTTCGACACCGAGGATGCTTTGCGGCAGGCTGTGCGCTCTAATCGCCGCACATTCGGCCAGAGCGTGGCCAAGCTGCGCGGGAAGTCGGAGATGCACCTCAAGTTGGTGGTGCGCGATGGCTCGCTACGCGATGCCATGATTGATATTCCATTGCCGGATACGGTCGGGGGTGAATATCTGATTAAGCTTCGGGAGAAGGCTTCGCGGGACCGGGAGCGCCAAACCAAGGCTCGTGCCCTTTCCGTCCAGGTGCATAAGCTCTTCAATCCCCTCGACGAAGAAGTCAGCTGCAAGAGGGTTGCCTCTGACGGCATGCTGATTGATATCGCTCATCTGATTGATTCCAAATGCGTCGAGAAATATCAGAATCGGTATACGACCGCCGCCAAACAGTTGAAAAATTGCGAACTGGTGATCAGTGGCCCGTGGCCGCCATACCATTTCCTGCCCGGCAAAGTGCGCACTGTAGCGGGGAACAGCTAGGCATCCTCACCAAGCGACGCTCAGCCGGCAAATCAAGACTGGCTGAGCTTTAGTTTTCTTGCCATCTCGGCGTGCTGAAGTAGCGCACTGCAAGTAATGTGCATCCTTCTGCATTTCAGCCGCACAGAAATAGCATCAAAGACTGTGCAAGGCCGGATGGTCACCCTCTTAAAAACTGCCGCTTCAAAGACTTACATTCATTCCATCGGGCTGAGCCGGGGTTCTGTTCTTTGGCTGCGCAAGTGCACTAATTCGTTCCAACTAAAGAGGCCGCTGAAGACAAATGAGCTTCACTCTCTTCCAATGTTCTCGACATCTCCTGCTTGCCTGTTCTGGTCGCCGGAACGGCACCTTGCATCACCTTACCTGACTTCTCCTCCTACCCTATTGCCTCTTTGAAAATAGTGGCCCCGAAATGGGGCCGCTTTTTTTGCAAGGGACCAAGAGGTGTAATTGATTGGAGACATTTTCTCCTTGCAAACCAAAGCTTCAGCCTGGAACTCGAAGGGGGCACGGCAGACAGTCTGCGGTGCAGATTTGGACGTTTCAAATGTCTCTTAGCAAACAGAGTTGCTAACGCTATTGATATAACATACTCACCCTGACTCCCCGGCTAGGTATGAGCACGGCACGTGGCAGGTCACAATCCCCTCTGTGGACGACTATTTCCGTCGTGGGGGCCTGTATTGGCCTCGCGCTTGCCTTTCGTGCCTTCGAAACCTCGGCCCACCCGCGGGCGGTAGCGCTCACATACATTCTGCTTGTCATTGGTGTAAGTGCCTGGCTAGGTTTTTTCCAAGGGGTGACTGCTGCAATATCGTGCGGCATCCTCTACTCTCTTTTTCTGCCGCCCACCGGTTTTTTTGATGTCTCGTCACTGACTGATTGGATAACCCTCGGTCTATTCGTAGCCACCGCCGTCATCACTAGCTATATTGCAACGCGCTTGCGCGAGAGCTGCCGGGATGAGAATGAAAAGGGACTGTTTAAAGCACTGCCCGACTACTCAGGGTGGATAGCGTTTGTCGTCGCGCTAGCGATACTGTCTGCGATCGCAACAGCGGCATACCGAACGACGCAAGGGCTCATGGAGAGCCAGGCATCCGTCGCCCATACCTTGCAGGTAGAGGCCGTTCTGGAGAAATTGCAGTCCGAAATTCTGAACTCCCAAGGTTTGCGCCGTGGATACATCATTGACGGGGACCCGCGCGAGCTCCAGTCTTTTTATGAGTCCGTCAACGCTACCACTGACAACTTGCGTCGAGTCAAAAACCTGACTGCAGATAACCCCCGTCAACAAGAGCGATTCGATCTCATCGATAGTCTGCTTCAGCAAAGGCTCGCACTGCAAAAGGAATCCATCGAGTTGAAACAAAGCAGCCACTCGGATTCGAAGCGTCAGGCTGAGATTACAACCAGATTGGGAGCGCTGACGAACGAAATCGTCCCTCTCGTAAAGGCTGTGGACCGTGAGGAAAAAGACTTGCTGGACGAAAGCCAGAAAAGCTCCGCCCAGCTTTACAGAAACATGCTTACCGTGCTTGCGGTAGCGTTCGCAGCTGCTTCTGTTCTGCTATTGGCGCACTTCGGGCTGCTGACTTTGGAACTCAGGCGCCGGAAGCAAGCTGAGAGCATTGCGCGCAGCAGCGAAGATGCGGCCCGCCGTCTTAGCGCGCGACTGTTGAACTTGCAGGATGACGAAAGGCGCCGATTATCACGGGAACTCCACGATAGTCTTGGACAGTATTTGACCAGCCTCAAGATCAATTTAAGCCTTCTCCAAAAATCAGGGACAAACAGCGAACAGGTTATTGCCGAATGCGAGAAACTGTTAGACATATCGCTGGCAGAAACCCGAACCATCTCTTATTTATTACATCCGCCGCTCTTGGACGAGGCTGGCCTTGCTTCGGCTGCGCAATGGTATGTAGACGGCTTCGCTAGCCGCAGTGGCATTCAAGTGACATTGAACATGTCGGCTCACGACCAGCGCTTGCCGCAACCGGTCGAACTGGCGCTTTTCCGCGTTCTGCAGGAGAGCCTGACAAATATTCACCGGCATTCAAAGAGCAGCACGGCAGAGATTGAACTGAAGCGCTTCGACCACCAGGTAGTGCTGACGGTGCGAGATTACGGGATTGGGATGCCAACGGAGCTCATCGAGAATTTTCAGCTCACGGGAACCGGCGTTGGTATCGGACTGGCGGGAATGAGGGAACGAGTGCACGAGATGGGAGGCCATGTGGAAATTCAATCCACCGGCAGCGGAACCTTGGTTATTGCGAGTTTACCGCTACCGGAGACACTGAGCGCGAGCGTTCCGAAGCAACTGTTACCTAAGGCAGCCTCGATCCGAGATGCGGGTTGAACCTCAGTATTGTCGAAGAATAACGAGCTTAGCGGGTGAATTCTAGCGCTTGCGGATCGGACAAGGGCAAGATCGCCTCCACAGAAGTTCCAGGGTTGCTGGGCTTGATCTGAAGGTCGCCACCGAACTGCCGCACCCGTTCTCGCATTCCCCGGATACCAACACCTATTCTGTTGCGAGCCTTTTGACGACCCTCTATTTTATCGGTCGAGATGCCCTTACCTTGATCCTGAATCAAGAGACGCAAGTTAGCAGAAGCTAACGTGAGTTGAACCCTGGCTGTGCTGCTTCCGGAATGGCGGTGCACATTAGTGAGCGCCTCTTGCAGAATCCGGAAAACCGTGGTTTCCAGTTCTCGCGGGAGCCGTTCCAGCGTTTCAGGAAGGTCCAGGTCAACCTTGATATTGCTCCGCTTCACAAATCCATCCACGTACCAGTGGATGGCGAGCAGCAACCCGGCTTCATCCAGCATAGGTGGATGCAAAAGGTATGACATGGTCCGGACTTCATTAATGGCTTGATCGGCGATACGGACACTCTCGGAAACCTTCTCTTTTACGATGGGATCCAGCTTGCTTGCGCTTTGTTGAAGAAGGGCGAGATTCCATTGAAGGGCCACGAACAGTTGACCGGTGCTGTCGTGCAATTCACGAGCGATTCTTCGACGTTCTTCATCCCGCATGCTAAGCAGTCGCCCCGACAATTCACGCAAATGAGTCTCTGCCACCGTACGTTGCTCGACCTCGGCGCGCAAACGACAGTTGAGTTCAAAGAGTTCACGAGTCCTCTGTTCGACTCGGTGTTCCAGTTCAGCGTGAGATTTTCGAAGCGCCTCCTCACTCACGCGCAACACCTGTTCCACCCGTTTGCGCTCCGCTACCTCGGTCTCCAAGGCCAGCGCCTTCTGCTGCAAACAGGCAATGGTGCGAAGGCGCTGCTCTTCTGTAATGAGGGAGGTGTAGCTCTCACCGGGAATCACAGCCGAGTGTTCGGCGCAGACCTTTAATAACTGCTCGCCGTGCTCCTCCCGATAAAAGGCGGCGATCGGGTAGGCACAAAGAAGAGAGAATGAATGTTCCTGCGCTAGATCATTCCAGAGCTGTTCCAGCCTTATGGCCGCTTCCGGCTTTCCTTCTGCCCACAACAGAGCGACCATTTCTCCGAAGGCGGCAACGCGGGCACCCTCGCACTGAACCGCGGACTTGGTCGATGCAAGGACCGGGCCCACGGTGTCAGTGAATAGCTTCGCATCGGGCCATCCGTCCCGCATAAACTTCGCTAACGTCTCGCCGGCGTCCAGCACAACGTAGCGGCCCTGTGCTACAGGCGTGAAAGTTTCCAGCCCCCGAGTTTTTAATCGCTGTTCAAGTGCATCACGGTGGGGCCTGGTTGCAATAACGACCGCAGCATCACCAGCGCCTAAGGCGGTACCTATGAACCGACTTAGAGCTTCCAAGAGGAAGCTGTCATCTGCATAGAACTGGACAGTGTGCGCGCGGTGGCCAATCTCTCCCCAATTCACCTTGGGGGGGACAAACGCGGTCGTCCCAAAGTTTATGGTGTCGGCAGTACTCATCTCGATTTTCGTGCTGAAATCCACTGCAATTCCCCGGAGTCCGCTTATGCTCTTAGACCAACGCCGCGTCGAGTATTGCAAAAGTGATAGCCATACGCCAATACAGCAAATGCTGTATGAATGATACGTAAGCTGCGTAACTCCATCACCTCACTTTGGGTTACCTCTAACCGGTATGGCGGTCGTGCCGTCAGTCGCCCGACACGATACAATCGTGAATTCCTGCCTTAGGGCAGTTAATTAGTGAAAAACCCGACCCACTCAATGCATACTACGAGGATCGGTTCCCGGTTTGAACTCACAGTTCGCGCAGTGCTGGTCGGAGTTCTGATTTCAACCTGTCCGGCCATGTCCCAGGTTTCCTCTTCCGGTAAGCCAGTAGTACAGAACGCGCCGCATTTACCTGCCCAGGCTGTGCCCGTGACAGAAAACGCGTTTTCCCCACAGCTGTTGGAGGAATTAGCTTCAATTCGGGATGCAGCCCTGAGCGACGAGTACACTTACCAGGAACTTGCGCATCTTACTGAAAACATTGGGCAACGAATTAGCGGGTCTCCACAGGCCCAAGCCGCAGTCGACTATGTTGCGGAGGAATTGCGCAAGCTTGGCTTGGAGGTGCGGCTGGAAGAGGTAATGGTGCCACACTGGGTACGCGGCGCCGAGACGGCCGAACTGGTCGAGTTTCCGGGACAGGCCCCAGGAACGACGCAAAAAGTCGTGTTGACAGCTCTTGGAGGAAGTACATCGACCTCGGCATCCGGGATTACGGCGGATGTAGTGGTAGTCCAAAGCTTCGACGCATTGAAAGCACTGTGACGCGAGCGGACAGCGTGCAAGATCGTGCTGTTCAATGTCCCGTTCGACAAGGAAAAGGCGTCGAATGGCTTAGCCATGGAGGCCTACGGCGAGGCCGTTATCTATCGTGGCAATGGCGCTAAAGCAGCCGCGGAATTGGGCGCAGCTGCGTCGCTGGTTCGTTCGGTCGGTAGCGCGGAGTTTCGTTTACCACACACCGGCTGGAGCGCAGCGGCCGGCATCCCGGCAGGCGCGGTCACGGCGGAGGATGCCGATCTGATTGCGCATCTCGCTGCTCAAGGCAGAGTACGCATGCGCCTCACGCTCACCCCCCAATTATTGCCCGACACGACCAGCTATAACGTCATAGGAGATTTGAAGGGATCGGAGCATCCGGAGCAGATCGTGATCGTCTCTGGCCACCTCGATTCCTGGGACTTGGGGACCGGGGCCATTGATGATGGGGCTGGCATTGCAGTCGCGATGGAGACGGCACATGTTCTTCAGCAACTACATTTGCGCCCAAAGCGCACGCTGCGCGTAATCGCTTGGATAGACTAAGAAAATGGCGGCCGTGGGCACGATACATATGCGAAGGACCAGCAGGCACAATTGGCCAATCATGTGGGCGCGATCGAGAGCGATTCGGGCGCTGGCCATCCGCTTGGGTTTGACGCCAAAATGAATCCCGCAGGGGTTCGATTGCTGCAACCACTGCAGAATGTATTGAAGAGTTTCGGGGCCAACGTAATCAAGATCACGAACGATAGTCCGGGGGCCGATATTGCTCCGCTGGCGAAAGCAGGAGTACCGGCGTTCGGCATCATGCAGGATGCCCGTACTTACTTCTATTACCACCACACAGCAGCCGACACGCTGGACAAAGTAATTCCTGCGCAGTTGCGGGAGAACGCAGCAGCCATGGCCGTACTAGGATACGCACTGGCCAACATGCCACAGCCTTTACCACGGTAAGGTTAGACGAGTCCTGCCAACTAGAGCCGCACCTCCATGCCCTCGGCGGCGGCCCGCACTCGTGGATAGTAATTGCGTGCTTCCTGAACTACTTTATCGATCAAAGCATCATCGTGATCCGGGTCATGATGAAATAAGATCAACTCTTTCGC
>Ga0137388_10002201_pt1 | contig 12189 bp, 7 predicted proteins | sample 15con2h14AmetaG_FD_104644 | JGI IMG/M metagenome (GOLD analysis project Ga0137388, IMG submission 104644) | Vadose zone soil microbial communities from Angelo Coast Range Reserve, California, USA - 15con2h1.4A metaG | ecosystem: Environmental > Terrestrial > Soil > Vadose zone > Saprolite...
CCAGCAGGCAGATTGGATCCAAATGCCATCGCCCTCTTGAATCTTTATCCGTCGCCGACCAACACCTCCGCGCTACTCGGCAATTACAACGTTTCGCCGAAGGACAAGGAAGATAAACAGTCCTTCGACACCCGGCTGGACGTTAATTTCGGCCAGAAAGATCAGGCATTCTATAGATTCAGCCTGGTCGACGACCCGCATCTTATTCCGGCTATTTTCGGGGGCGTCGCGGACGGCGGAGGGTTTCAAGAAGGGCCTCAGACTGCCCTTGCTGAGGCGAGTGCGTTAGCCTGGACCCATGTATTTTCGCCGACCGTGATCAACGTGGCCCGAGTTGGCCTGAATTACCTGCACACCACGCGCGTTTCGCCTGCCGCCAATGATCTGAGCAACCTTCCCGGGAAGTACGGCGTCCAAGCCATCCCTCAGCAACACGAGAATGGCGGACTTCCTGCGTTCGGGATCAACGGGCTGGCTACACTTGGCGGCAACGCCTTCCTTCCGTCAGACGAAGTCAGTTCTACCATTCAAGTCAACGATGACTTCACCAAGATTTACGGCAAGCATACCTTCAAGATGGGTTTTGAGTATCAGCACGTGAAGTTTTCGACGTTACAGCCACCCTGGTCGCGCGGGCAATTCAATTTTGACGGTACGTACACCGATGTTGCGGGCGGCGGACACCCGGGAAGCACGGGCCGGGCCCAATTCTTGCTGACTCCGACCGCAGCGACCAACGGAGGAACAGTCGACTATGCTGGCGGTCCGAACAGCATCTTCGTCTCAAATATTTCGCTCACGGACAATGGAAAGAATTATTACGGTACCTACATCAATGATGACTGGAAGGTTTCGCCCAAGCTGACACTCAACCTGGGCCTGCGCTGGGACTTCTTCGGGCTCGTCTATGAGCACCGCGGCAACCAGGCCAATTTCGTCCCCAGTGGGCCTCCGACCGGTTCTCCGATGTACATCATCCCGCAGGGACCGAATGCTAATAACCTCTCTACGGATCCCACAACCGGCTTTACCACTTTGCTCGCGAAGGACGGTATCGCGCTAGCCGTGACGAATAAGTATGGCAAGGGTTTGGGCACTTCGCAGAAAGCGAATTTTGCGCCTAGGGTTGGTTTCGCTTACCAGGTGACCCCGAAGTTCGTAGCTCGGGGTGGTTTTGGACTTTTCTACAATGGCTTCGAGAACAGAGGTTTTTCTCCCAACTTGGGCGAGAATTACCCCTTCCAGTTCAACTTTTCGTTCTTCTCGCCTAACGACATTAATCCGTACGTGTACAACGGATGCACGACGGCAGGTCCGATTGGGAATGCAACATTGGAGACCGGCTTCTCCTGTACACCGCTCGATCCACTCTTGGTCAACGCAAACGGTTTGGGACTGCGCGGGATCCAGTTCAAATACATCACTCCTTACTCGATGAGCGGGAATTTCACTCTGCAATATCAGTTAACTCCGTCTCTTTCGGTCCAGACAGGCTATGTAACCTCGCTGGCACGGCATCTGGAGGTATTCCCGGGTTCGAACCAGGTCACGCAACTCTTGCCCAACCAAGACAACACGGGTGCCGGGATCGATCGGCAAAAACATGTTCAGTTCCAGGATTTCGGATACGGGTCGAGTTACGCGACCACAGATGGAAACAGTTACTACCACGGTTTACAGGTAAAGGTTGAAAAGCAGTTTGCTGCTGGGCTGAATTTCTTGGGCACGTACACATGGTCCAAAGTGCGTTCTGATGCCCTTGACCTGCTTAACGGGTTCTCTGGAAATGGTTATCGTGCTCCACAGGTGCCGGGTTTCGGGATTCACCACGACTACGGCCTAGCCAATTTCGACGTCAGGAATGTGGTGCACTTCAGTGGAGGCTATGCACTTCCTCTTGGTAAGGGCAAGCGTTTCATGGGCAATGCCAATGGCTTCGCTGAGGCTGCGGTTGGAGGGTGGAGTCTTCAGTGGATCGCCACCCTGCAAGGTGGCCAGCCGTTCAAGATTGATTGCCCCAGTGGAACGACCAGCGGCACAAATTGCCTCGCGTTTGTAATCCCGGGGAAGAATCCGAAGATTTCGCGACACGTGGATCCAACCAACGGGTATGTTGCAGTGTTGAACTCGGCTGCATTTGCACAACCCTGCCAGTTGAAGGCCACCACAGCGGATCCGACAGGGCCGAGCGCGCCAATTCCTGACTCGCCAAGCGGATGTGTTCCCCTGACGGGCCTTGGGGCCCTGGGTGGTCCTCAGCCGTCGCAGATCGAAGGACCCGGGTACCACCGGTTGGATTTTTCGGTTTTCAAGAATTTCCAGCTCAACGAACGCTTGCGCATGGAGTTCCGCTCGGAGTTCTTCAATATCCTCAATCACCCGAATTTCAACGCACCTGGGTTCGGCGGCAACGGCGTTGTCGCGGTATCCGGATCGACGAATTTCTATGATTCAACTTTTGGCGAGACCGGATCGACCCGCGACGGTGCCTACAGTTCGCGAGAGGTTCAGTTCGCGCTAAAGCTGTACTTCTAGCCTTGAACGTCCCCACAGAGAGCGCATGTGCCAAGCGCTTTCTGCGGGGACAAATCTTCTGCTGATCCCGATGCCCTGGCCTTCCCCCATCGGTGCTAACATACGAACGCCGTGGCTATGAGACATCAGATGCAGTGGTCTGTGCGTCTCGTACTCTTGGCGTGTGCGTTGTTTGGTATCGTTCACGCTCAAGAGAAGCAGAATCTCGACAGTGAATTTCAGGCGGCCGTCGCACAGTATGACGCCGGACATTTCCCACAAGCTGCGACTCAATTGGAAAGCCTGGAGCGTAAGATCCCCGACAGTTTTGAAGTTCAGGAACTCCTGGGACTCGTCTATTCTGCGCAATCGCAGGACGCCAAAGCCCGGCCCCATTTCGAAAAGGCTGTGCGCCTGAAGCCTAATTCGGCTCCCGCCCGAACAAATTTCGCCACCAACCTAGCGCGCTCAGGAAAACTTGGTTTGGCCGAACCTGAGTTCAAGAAGGCTGTCGAACTCGAGCCCGGGAACTACGATGCTAACCACAATCTCGGCGAGTTCTACGTTCAAGCGGGAAAGATTGTCGCGGCCACGCCTTTTCTGGAAGCGGCCCAGCGGATCAATCCCGCGTCTTACGACAATGGCTACGATCTGTCCTTGGCCTACATTCAGATCGCGAGGCTCAAGGAAGCCAGGCAACAGGTGCAGGACCTGCTGAGACGAAAAGACACCGCGGAGTTGCACAATCTGTTGGGCCAGATTGAAGAGAAAGACGGGCAATTCGTAACAGCCGCGAATGAATTCGAAATCGCCGCTCATGCCGACCCGAGCGAGAGTAATCTGTTCGATTGGGCGAGTGAACTGCTTCTTCACCGGACGCTGGAGCCCGCAATCGAGGTTTTCCGGCAAGCGGCCCTGCGCTATCCAAATTCGCCACGGTTAGCAATCGGTCTCGGCGTGGCTCTGTACTCGCGAGGTAAGTATGACGAGGCGGTCACATCCTTGATCAAGGCGGCCGATCTGAACCCGTCTGATCCCCGCTGTTATCTTTTCCTGTCCAAGGCCTATGACAGTTCGCCAATGCAGGCTGAAGAGGTGATTCAGCGCTTTCGCCGGTTCGCCGAGCTGCAACCGCAGAATCCGCGCGCATCTTATTACTATGCGATGAGTATGTGGAAAGGAAAGCGTGCCCGCGATGCCAGCCAGGATCTCCACCCGATAGAGTCGTTACTTAAGACCGCAGCCGCGCTCGATCCGAAATTCGCCGAAGCCCATTTGCAGTTGGGCAACCTTTACTCGGACCAAAACAAGTATGCGGAAGCTGTGCCCGAGTATGAGAGGGCGGTCGAACACAACCCTGATCTCGCCGACGCGCACTATCGGTTGGGACAGGCCTATGTTCACACCGGCGCGAAAGACCGCGCTCAGGAACAGTTGGAAATCTATCAAAGGCTCCGTACACAACATCTCGCCGAACTTGACGAGCAGAGAGCCGAGATCCGGCAGTTTGTTTATTCGGCAAAGGATGGGTCGACCGCAAAGCCATGACCTCTAAGAGGCCTTTTTCATAGCTATAAGCTTATCGACCTCCGCAGTGTTCCTGGAACCATATGGCGTCTGACATCAGATCGAACATAGTAAAAGAGCGGGCGAGCCTGGAGCCAGTACCGGCAGCCTCTTCCCGAGAAGTTAGCCAGGCTCTCTCCCGCAGTCGCCGCGAGTTCCTGCGTGGCGCCGCCAGCGTCGCTGTAGGTAGCGCGCTGATGCATGCCAGTCCGTTTGCACGAGCCGCGACCGCCTCGAAGCGCCGGAAGGTGGTGGTGATCACGTTCGGCGGGGGCGCTCGGGATCAGGAAACCTTCGCGCCAGAAGGTCAGGAATACATTCCGCACCTCATGCACGAACTCATCCCGCAATCGACTTTCTTCACACAGGTCGTGAATCGCGGAATCCTTGGCCACTATGTGGCAACTGCTAGCCTAGCCACTGGCGTCTACGAGACGATCAATAACTTCGCGGCGCTTCCTCCGGAACATCCAACGGTGTTCGAGTACTTCCGAAAAGACTTGAAACGGCCTTCCTCAGACGCCTGGGTCGTGGCTCCCAGCAACGGTTTCAACCGGATCGGGGAGAGCAGCCACCGTTCCTACGGCGCCGGGTTGGGAGCCAGTGTGATTTTGCCGAAGCATTTACTGACAGCCGCCATGTCAGGCCGCATCACGGATTACGAACACCTGCTGCGCGACAACTACGAAACCCCGTTCTACGCCCCGGAACTCGGAGGCAGCGAGTTTGAATTGCATCAATTGGAGATGATCCTGAAGCTCTCGGTCGATGACTTTAAGGCGCATGCGCGGACTCTATCGAGTCCTGACGAACTCTCCGTCTATATCGCTCGCCAGTTGATGCGACAGGTAGCCCCCAGCCTTCTATGGATCACGCTGCACGATATTGACGTCGCACACACCGGAGCCTACTCACTGTACATAGAGGGCATCCGGCGGACCGATCGCCTCTGCGGTGATTTATGGAAGATGATCCAGAGCGAGCCAGAATACGCGGGTAATACCACCCTTTTTATTCTGCCGGACTTCGGCCGCGATTCCGACGAGAATTCCGGCGGCAACGGATTCCAGCATCATCGCACGGGGGATGCGCTTTCGCGTACAACCTGGATGCTGGCTGCAGGCGCGGGAATTCGCGAGGGCGTAGTCTTCGACCGCCCAGTGGAGCCGACTGATCTCGTACCAACCATCGGATCGTTGTTCGGGTTTTCGCCGGCGCTAGTACAAGGCAAGCCGATACCTGAACTTTCGTAAATCCTATGCTGCCACGCGATCTAAAAGCCGGACACTTCGATAGTTATCCCGCAGAAGCCAGAAAACTGGTTAGGGAACACCTTGCAGCACTGCAACGCCTGCCCCTCAGCTTTGTGCCCAGCCTGCTACGAGAAATCATTGACTACGATCTCAAGTTCCCGGCCGAGCGCGAATCCCTGCGACGGGAACTGGTAAATCTCAGCTCGCTCTCTGAGCACCAGATCACCGAATGGTTTCAGGGATTCGCCGAAATACGCCTCTCCTCCCAGCTCGAACATTCCGATTGGCCAAACGCCCCTGCCCAGTTTGTTGAGCAGCTATCTGCATATCTTTGGACCACGCACCAACTTGACGCCTGGAGTAAGGCTTCCATGGAATACGCGGATCGCCTCCACGCGGCCATTCCGCCCGAACCGCCGCCGATCCCGAGGCTGGGAATTACAGTGATTGGCCAGGGCGTAACCTCGTACGATGAGCCAGTCTTTCGTAAACTCCGTCCGCATGGCGCCTATTTCAGCCGCGTCCGCCCGGAGAATGCGCTTAAGCTGCTGCTGAACGAAGTCGCCGCCAGAGCCAAGGCGCATCCGGTTGCGTATGGACACTGGTACATCGATGGCGGATACGAAGTGGATCACGACCCTGCGCTCACCTGTGTCTCGTATGGCTCTCTGGAACCGGCACGAGCGGCTGTATTGCGAAAGATGCAGTCCGAAATCGAACGGCCTGGCATGGGTCCTGAAACGCTGCGGACACTTCTCGCGCAGGTTCGTCCCACGGATCTCGGTCTCCCCAGCGCTGGCGATCCTGTCTTAAATCGCTTTCAGATCAAACTCCTCACGGAAGGCTCTGGAACGCAAATCTTCAGCACAACATTCGCGCAATGGGCCGCGCGCGAGGCCTTACGACGAGCGCAACCGCTCACGTTGCTGGTGCGGTTTGCGCCACGACAGCGGCAAAAGCCAATGAACGAGCTACTTACAGCGGTCCAGGATCGGCCTGAACCCGATGTCATCGGCTCTCTGATCGACGCCGACATGGGCGCTTACTACAACTGGCTGAACCAGCAGCGGCTGGCGGGGGAGGCACAAAGTTCATTCCTGGCCTGGTTTGAGGACCACAGCGAAGCTGTGGCGATCGGCCCGTCGATGCCTCGAGGGACCGAGTCAGCCACAGCAATTGATATGAGCCAGTTGCTCTCGTGGATGATTTGAAGTTCCTCAACATCAAGTGAGGAGCTTTATTTTCCGCCAGCGTTCATCGCCATCTCTCTCGCCGCACGCAACTTGCCAACGGGATCGCTCGTGGGAAGAAATTCCATGGCTACGACGCCACGATAATTGAGCTCAAACAGCTTGCGGAAGATGCTTTTGTAGTTGATTTCGCCGGTGCCTGGTTCGTGGCGGCCGGGGACATCCGCAACGTGTACGAGGGCCACGTGCTCAATGTTCTTTTCCAATTTCTCGATCAAGTTGCCTTCCGAAATCTGTTCGTGGAAGAAATCGTACAGAAACTGGACCTGAGGACGGTTCACGGCTTTGACGATCTCAAAACCTTCGGCAACCGAGGTCAGATAGTACTTGGGATTCTCCTCCGGGTCGATGTTCTCAAGCAGAATCCGTACCGGCTCTCCGTTGATCTTCTTGTCAGCCACTAGGTCGGCCGCCGCTTTCAGACCGTCAATACAACTCTGATGTTGTATTTCGCGGCTCAGTGTCGGCACGACGTCGCCGGTGAGAATAATCATACTGGGGCACCCAATTTTTTCCATCGGGACGAGCGCGGCCCGCAGTTCGGCGAGCAGCGCATCACGCTGCTCTGGATTGCAAAGGCTGTGCTTCAGTCCGGCGGTTGCATCAAACGAAATGCCAAGTTGTTTGCGTTTCGCATTTGCGCGATCGAAGTCAGCTTGTGACCACTTCTCGTATTCCCCAACCAGTTCCACATTCGTGTAGCCCGCTTCTGCCACCTTCTCCAGGCGGCGCTCAAAGGGCAGGTCCCTGAAGACTGTCCAAAGCATGACTGAAAGCTTGAAGGGAACGTCCTGTACGCTGGCTCCAGGAGTGCGCACTCCTTCCGCGTTTAATAGGGACGGCCGCCCCAGTGCGGCGGCGCCGATTCCTGCTCCAACGAGGTTCCGGGCAAATGCGCGACGATTCATGCTCGCTTCCTTTCCAAGGTATGACTACAGAGCGTCCTAATCCTGGCCCGCTGGTTTTCGTCTCTCCTAGACAACTTCAGGAGAAGCCGGAGAGATTTCGAACTCCACCTGTTGCTTGCCCAGTCGAGGATGTATAGCCACAAGCTGTACCGACCCAGGTTCTTCTTTGGCGCGAATCCACACAGCCCCAGTACCCCCTATCAGCGCAAAGGGATTGTCTCCGATGATCTCTGCGGGGCCTCCGAGACGAAGCTGGACTGCATCGTTGGCAAATGGTTTGATCGCGCCAAACTCATCGGTCACACGAAAAACCACGCGCGTCGAATCGGCGCCATCGGCGATCAGTCGTCTATCGTCAGGCACCAGGGCGAACTTCGCATCAACACCCTTGCCTGAATAGTTTTTCGCGATGACCTGCTTCCCCTGGATGTAGCCTTGGATGCGCAGATCCCCCCAGTGATGGAAGAGTTCCCGCAGGTCGACGCTGAAGGGTGGATAGGGAAGATGCGCGAACTCGGTGCGATCGGGATCGATCTCTGCCTCCAGCTTGCCATCGATGTAGAGCTTCAGATGTTCACAGTTCGAGCAGATCACAGCTCTCGAGAAGCCAATCGACTCATCTCCGCGGGCCCAGTGAAACGCCGGCTCCAGCACAATCTCTTCGGACGGATCGCATTGCGACTTGTAGAATCCCGCCGCCGGCTTGGGTTCACGGAAAATGTCGGTTACCCCGTGATAGCAGATGCGGTCGCCAGAACCGAAGTCGCCATGCGTGTTGTAGTCGAAAGCACACCAGCCGATTCCCCCGGAGTACTGCGGATTCGAAGCGATCTGATCATGGATGCGGGCGTGCCGCAACGTGTGTTCTCTCAGCCGCTCAACATTATCGATAGTCTTGGTCGGATACGTGTGTCCGACAAACTCGGTGTTGAGATATCGGGGATGGCTTGGCGGCTTCAATGGAAACCCGAAGTCATTCATAGTGAACACGTCCTCTAGAAACTCAGATTCCTGGAAGTAGCGGATTCCTCCCGTCTGCCGCGTGGGATCAAGCGAATGAGCTACCGCATTCGTCTTCGTGTAAAAGTCATGATCATCCTTGGATTCATTGATGCGCACGCCCCACAGAATAATGGAAGGATGATTCCAGTCCCGACGTATCATGCGGCGCACATTGTCGACAGAGAGCGCCTTCCACGCGTCGTCCCCAATGTGCTGCCAGCCGGGAATCTCTTCCAACACCAGCAGACCCATCTCATCACAGGCGTCCAGAAAATGCCGGGACTGCGGATAGTGCGAAGTGCGAACGATGTTGCACCTCAGGTTCTTACGCAAGATTTCCGCGTCGCGGCGCTGAGGCCGGGCAGGCATCGCCTGGCCGACGAACGGAAATGTCTGATGACGGTCGAGCCCGCGAAGCTTGATGACTTTGCCGTTCAATTCGAACCCATGATCGGTAAATTGGGCTTCGCGGAAACCCACAGTTCGCCGGTCTTCGTCGATTACGTTCGTCCCCCGCAGCAGCCGAACATGAACGCTGTATAGAGAAGGATGCGTAAGGTCCCAGAGCTTCACCGTACCCAGGTTGTCGAGATGCACGGTCTGGCTGACCGGCTGGGTCGTGTCGTTCGACGGTGGAATGCGCTGCTGGCCTTTGGCGAGCACTTTCTCGCCATCACGAAGATCAACTTCAACCAGAAGCGGCTCGCGCGACGCCTCCAGGTGCTGAACGAAGCACTCAACATCGACGCTCGGATGGGTAAGCACATCCTTCGGCCTGGCAAATATGTTCTCAATGAAGCTAGCTGGGACAACTCGAAGCGAAACTTCCCGGTAGATGCCGCCGAAGGTCAGATAATCGATCTCGTAACCGAACGGAGGAATATCGGACCGTTCCGTGGAATCCACCGCGACCGCGAGAACATTGTCTCCGTTCCAATCCAAGTGGGGCGTGAGTTCGAACGAAAATGGAGTGTATCCCCCTTTGTACTCTCCCAGCTTATGTCCATTGATCCACACCGTAGAAGCGGTCATGACGCCTTCGAAATCCACGAAAACGTGCTTGCCCTTCGCCTCCGAGGGAACTTTGAAATGCCGGCGATAGGCAGAAACGAACTCGTACGACGTCTCATCAAAGCTATGCCACGGCAGACGCTTGTTGGCATGAGGAATCACCACTTTCTCGAACCCGGAATCGTCGAATCCGCGCCCTTCGAATCCTGCGGGCAAGTCACTGCGATAGCGCCAGTTCCGATTCATGGGCAGCACGAGCCGTCCGCCGTTAGGGGTTGCATTCTCAGAGGAAAGTGTTTCACCCAATGCGCTCTTACTGATCGCTCCACTTGCCACCAGAGCACCTGCGGTCTTCAGGAAATCACGACGATCCATGATGTGCCCCACGTTTGCGCTAGCTATAGTATTTGCCTTCGGCGTCGGATGCAATTGAACCGGAGCCTCCGAGTGTTGATACCTCGCTATGTCAGGGATCCCGTTGCGTAACGATGGGTTTCGGCCAAGCCTTTTTGTGGGAACTCTGCTGCCCTCATCTGCGTACCTCTGGCTAGGGCCTCACTCCGCCCCGGAGGTGCTCCATGCCGTTTGCCCGGTTCACGCTACACAAGACAATTCTCGTCTGTTTGTTGGTGGTTCCCTTTGTTACTGCTTCAGACCATTGGGACTACCAAGAATCCCACAGCGACGTCCGCGATTTTGTCTCCGGAGGCACGCTGCACGTCCGCGTAAGCGTGGGCGACGTGCGCATCCTCCGCGGCGAGTCGAACCAAATTCGTCTGCACTACACGGTCAAGTCCCGTCGCGAGAGACACGTAAAAAATGCTCGTGTGGATTTCGAAGTGCGTGGCAACGACGCCTCGATCGAGTTTCACGCCTCGGGCAACAACACCCAATTCGATGTGGAACTTGAAGTGCCACAGAACACCAGCCTCGAGGTGCATGAGAAGGTTGGCGATCTCACCGTGGAGGATATCGAAGGCGACAAGGATCTGACGCTCAGCGTCGGCGACATCCGCGTGGATGCCGCACACTCAGGCTACCGCCTGGTGCATGCCAGCACGAGCATCGGAGATGTGAACGGCAACGGCTACGGCGAGACCAGCGGATGGCTGGGCAAGACCCTGAAGTATCACGGCGACGGCAAGTACGAACTGCGGGCGCACGTGTCGGTCGGCGATATTACGCTGGAAGGGAAGTAGGCTCGCGTTCGACAGCGGACTCAAGGGCGTGCCTGAACATCGGGGCTATCAGATTTCATCCCGAGGGCCTTTAGATATCCCTCATTCAGACGACAGTTTTTCAGGCGGATATTTTCCAACAACTCGGAGAAGGCTCGGTTGATCACATCCTGTTCAGGCCGGGCCTTCAGCCGTTCTTCCACGTGCGCGGTGCCTCGCGGAAGCTTGGCGAACTCCACAATCTTGCCCCAATCAGCAGGGGGAATAATGCTGACGACCGCCGACGGCTTTTCCATCTTCTTATAGGGCCAGAAAGCCCATCCGATGTTGTTGTTTTTAAGTGTTTTCACGAACTGCGCGATCCACTGATCGGTATTCTCTCCGGACTCGCCCATCCAGATGGGCACGTCATAACGTTCGCGAAAATCAACGTATTGCCGAATTACGCTTTCATCCGGCGCCGTCCAATATTTGTGGAACGTGTATGCGACGTTCGCGTCGAAAGGCTTGCCAAACACCGAAAAGTTACTGTCCCACTGCGCGCCGCCGAGAAAGAGAATGTGGTGAGGATCGACTTTTCGAATGTCGCCCGCCAGCTTCTTGTAGACCGGTTCAAGCAACGAATTCAAAGGCGCCAGCCTGGGAAAATGCGGGATCGGCTCATTCAGCAGGTCATAACCGAGCACGGACGGCTCATCGCGATAGTGGGTGGCGAGCCGCCGCCAGATGGCGATCAGGTGCTCCTGCTCTTGTGGACTCTGGTATAGCCAGGGATATCCGGCGCCGTCATCGATGTTCGCGCCCGTCTGTCCGCCGGGTGCGGCATGAATATCAAGAAGCACGTACAGACCTTCGGCGCGGCTCCAGGTGATCAACTGATCCAGCAGCTTGAAACCATCCGCGTCGTCGCTCTCAAACAGACTGTAATGCAAAGGAACTCGGATGGCGTTGAAGCCGGCCCGATGCAGGAAGGCGATGTCTTCGCGCGTGACATAGTTCTCGCGATACTTCTGCCAGAATGCGGTCGAGCCTTGAGGTCCGAGCAACTCGAATACCAACGCGCGGATCTCACTGGGAGATTGCGGGCCACCTTCGAAGAGCCACATGTAACCTTCCGGCACCAGCCAGTTGCCCAGATTGGTGGCGCGAACAAAGAGCGGTTTACCAGCCGCATCGACGATCTGTTTGTGGTCAGTGTGCGCGAACTGCGCGTTCCCTTGGGACATCAAAGCCAAGAGAAGAATTGGCAAGTGCAGGAGTCTGAGCTTGGACATGATTCTCTCCGGTGGAAAGAGTACACCACGACATCGCGTCCGTCATCGCCGCGAAGCCTACCGGTGAGATGGTCTGACGGTTCCCACTTCTCGCAAAGGCGGCGAGAAGTGGGGCACCCGGCAGCCGAAAATTATTACCTCTTGCCCCATGGAAAATCCCATTTCCAAATGTATTTGACAACAAAGGGCAGATGACCGGTCATGCCGATGAATGCCACGAATACCAAGATCGC
>Ga0137388_10002203_pt1 | contig 12184 bp, 10 predicted proteins | sample 15con2h14AmetaG_FD_104644 | JGI IMG/M metagenome (GOLD analysis project Ga0137388, IMG submission 104644) | Vadose zone soil microbial communities from Angelo Coast Range Reserve, California, USA - 15con2h1.4A metaG | ecosystem: Environmental > Terrestrial > Soil > Vadose zone > Saprolite...
ACTGCGTAGATCAGCTTCTCGCCAGAATAGGACGGCGATTCATCGTGGCGAATGATCTTGCTGCCTCCAATGTAGGCGATCTGCGAGCCATCCGGCGACCACAGGAGGCTGAAGATGCTCTCGTCATCGTGAGCGATTTTGGATTCGGAGCCGTCGCTCATAGAACGAATAATCAGGTCGCCGCCGCGCTGCACTTCACCCGCGCTTCCGGCGCGGACAAACGCCAGTCGAGTGCCATTGGGGGATAGCGAGAACTCGACCTCGGCAGCCGGCGTGGTCCAGACCGCCCGCGCGCCTCCACCATTGGCCGCCACCTGCCACAAATCAGCCCCGCGAGAAAAATAGACTGTGCTGCCATCTTTACTCCAGAAAACGTCGGTGACTTTGCCGTCGGGGAAAGAAGTGAGTGCGACCGGAGCGCCGCTGCCGCCGGCGTTGACCAGATACAGATTCACGATGTCGGCGCGGTCCCAAAGAAACACGATCCGCTTGCCATCCGGTGACCAAACCGGGTTTGACGGATGCTTGATGTCAATCAGGTTCTCAATGGTTAGAGGATGTGCGGTTGGAGTCTGGGCCGCACACATTCCCGCGCACAGCAAGCACGCCAATATAGCGCACCCATGCCACAGTCTTAATCTGAACATGACGCCCCCAAGAATGAAAAAGGCGGATGGAATCTTGACATCCGCCTCACACCGATCGGCGCGCAATGAAAGACCGCAAGCGCTAGAAGTTCACCTTAAGACCAAACCTTGCCAGGAAAGGGTTGATGGTGTTGAACGGGCGCAAGTAGTTCCCACCAAACGTTTGGGCCCGGGAAGTGACGGTCTGTGCGTTCGTCAAGTTGAACAGGTCAACCATGGGCTCAACGTGGATGCGATCCCGGAACACGAATTCGCGCGCAAAGCGTATGTTCAGCAGGTTCACACTGGGTAGGCGCAGCGTGCCCGCAGGCTGCAGGATGACCGTCGTTGAAAACTGCTGAAGCTCCGGGCCCGAAAAAACCTCTAGCGGCTGGAACGGAAAACCGGTGTAGTGTTGGAAATTCACGCTGGATTTGAACTTCCAGGGCAACTCATAGCTGCTATCTACCTTGAAGACATAGGTTGCGTCGTTGTTGAGGTAGTTGTTGTGGCGATTGATGTCGCGGTTGGGATCGTTAAAGTCGTCGCCAAAAATGGCATCATCGGATGCGCCAGGGCAGCAAAATACGCCCTTCTGCCGCTGGATGGTGAATCCGGCCAGCAACTGCCAACGGTGAGACATGCGCTTGATGGCGTCAAACTCGATGCCATGATAGTGGTTGTCGTCCAGTTCCGGAATGTTGGTCAGCAAAATGTTGGGTGCTGGAGGGGCGGTATTGAGTGTGAACAACGTGATGGGCTGGCCCGTAACACCGTTAACGATCGGCGCCCCGTTCAGAGTTGAGATGGGTGAGTAATCCGATTTCGGCTGGGCCAGATTCCTGAGGCCAACTAGGTTTTTCTTTGTCCGGTAGTAGTACGCAGCGCTGACGCTCAAGTCCCCCCACAACTGTTTCTCAAAGGTAGCGCTGACCTCGTCCGAATAGGGGCGGCTCAACTTGGGATCAATGTGGGTGCTGACGCCGCCGGATGCGGAAATAAAGTTTGCCGGGTCCTTCCATTCACTGACCTGCGGGATACCATCTCCGTTCGTGTCTTTCCAACTGTATGTTCGAGTGGCTAACCCGACGGGATTCACCTGGTCAACCAGGCCAGTGCCCTCCATTTTGTAGTAGCGACCGTAACCGATTCGCAAGACAGAAGTACCCTTGCCCGTAAGGTCGACCGCCAGGCCCAGGCGCGGCGAGATGGTGTTCCAGGAGATCAGGTTACCCGAGGCAGGGACCGTGGTCGGTGGGAACAAATCCGGGAAAGTCAGATTGGGGTCGCTGACCTCCTTTGGGTAAAAGCTGGTAAATCGATCGTAACGTAAACCCAGATTCAAGGTGAAGCGCCGTTTGAGCGTCCATGCGTCCTGCAAATAGGCACTGGTGTCGTGAAAATATGTTTTAAAGCTGACCGGCGTGCCGTACGCGACGACCTGGAACGGCACGCCACTCTTGTATTGCGCGTTAATGCCCTGATTAACGTTGTAAATCGATGGGTTGTAGTTGTCGCCCAATTCAAAACCAAACTTGAAGTTGTGAGTACCCGCCAGAGAGCCCTTGTAATAGGAAGCGCCAGCCGAGAATTTGAGCACCCATGCAGGATTGACGAAGGATTGCGGAGCGGCTCCGGTTTCGGTTGAAAGGTCTACATCCTGCCGTGTGAAGTCGTTAGGCCCGACCGTCGGCTGGTAGCCCAGCGGGAATACCTCCTTGTTATATCCCGCACGGACCTCGAGCAGAAAATTGTTTGAAATCTGGCTGGTCCAGAGCGCCTGCAAAATGTAGGCAGGCTCGATCTGTAACCAGCTTGCTTCCTTGCTGACGAACGCGTAAGTCGTGTCCCGTCGGAAAAAGCGGTTCTGCGAATTATAAAGCCAGACCAAACCGACGCGGTTCTTCTGCCCGAGCTGCCAGTCGCTCCGTAGAGCCGTATTGGTCTGGTGGTTGATGTCCGGCGCGGGGTTGCCGGCCTGATCTACCACCGAAAGGATGCTCAGGTCGACGTCGTAACGTCGATACGATCCATATAGCCACCACTTGTCTTTGACGATCGGACCGCCAAGGCCAATGGTGGTGTCGCGATCCAGAAAAATCGGGGAGGCTGCCGGCACAGGTGCCCCACTGAAGGTGGGTGCGCTCGGGCTGGCCTGGGTGGCCGCAGCTGCATAGTACATGGCGGCCTGTCCGTGCAGGGTGTTCGATCCCGACTTGGTCACCATATTCATGTACACGCCACCGATGGAAACCGACGACGGAGCGTTATCCGCCACCACCTGGAATTCTTCAAACGAGTCGTGATCGGTGTAAAACTGGGTATAGCCGCCGTTCGCACCCGGCCAGTTCAGGTCGAGACCGTTGAAACTGAAAACCTGTTCAGCGGGTGTGCTGCCGTGCACCTGCATGGCAGACTGCTGCATGCTCTGATTGCCGCCGACGTCGAACGTAGTTGAAGTTACGCCCGGCATCTGTGCAACGGTGGACCACGGGTCGCGACCGGCAGGAATGTCCTGCAGCAACTGCTGGGTGAAGGTTGTCGCGGTTTGGATGGTTTGGACGTCCACCACGGGCTCTCCCATGACCGTGACGGTTTGCTGCACCTGGCCCACCTGAAGGCGGGAATTCACTGTGGCCGTGAAACCTGCGTTGATCACGATGCCGGTCTGGCGCAAAGTCTGAAAGCCCTGCGCTGAAGTGGTCAGCTCATAGGTCCCGGGCGGCAGAAGATCGAACAGGTAGCTGCCATCAGCCTGGGCGGGCGAGGTGCGATCCGCCATTAACGCGGCCCCTTTGACTGTAATGGATGCGTTAGCGACGGATGCACCCGAAGCATCCGTGACCACACCCGCGATCTTACCTGTGGTGGAAACTTGAGCTTGAAGCAAGCTCGAGCACGCGACGGCCAACCACACCGCCAAAGAAATTCTGAACCCAAGCCGTGTCACAAAAGGCCAGTAGCTGCACGTCATCGGAACCCCCTCCGAACCGGCAAAACTGTCTTTCGAGAATCGGATACTTTATACAGTAGGTTTGAATATACTTGTCAAGACAAAAACAGATCTCCACGAAACCCCTTGCAACTATCCGTGTTTACAGCAGGTTAACTGGCCCGTGAAGCCAATACGGGTGCGTTCGCTTCGCGTGTCACACGCCCGTCGATCATGCGCCAGATGCCCAGAGGATTCGCGTCCTTCAGTTCCTCCGGCAACACCTCGTCCGGGAAAGATTGATAGCAGACCGGGCGCGCGAAACGAAGAATGGCCAGGCTCCCAACGGAGGTAGTCCGACCATCCGAAGTTGCCGGGTAGGGGCCACCATGCACCATCGCGTCACTTACTTCAACTCCAGTTGGAAAACCATTGAACACGAGACGCCCGACCTTGTGTTCCAGAATCCCGACCAAATCGGCGTACTCGCGCAAATCCTGTTCCGTGCCGAGGATGGTCGCGGTCAGATGTCCTTCCAGTCCGCGCGCAATTTCCAGCAACTGCTCTCGACTCGAGTTCTGGACGAGGAGGGTTGTCGGACCGAAGATTTCGCCGTCGAGTCCCGAACTCGCCAAGAACGACCTCGCATCCGTTTCAAAAACGACTGCGCCGACGGGAAGTCCTGCGCCAGCGCCCGCGTTTACCGCCTCGGCGACAGGCTTCACCGTGGCTTGTTTCTTGCGCCCCGCGATGGCGGATAAATAAGACGACCGGATACCCGGGGTCAACAAGCGGAATTCTGCCGATCCCGACACCAACTCCTGCAACTTCTTCCCGAAGCTGTGGGCGGCAGAGTCGGCCGGCAGGAAGACCATCCCTGGCTTGGTGCAAAACTGTCCGGCGCCCAAAGTGAATGAAGCGAACAATCCGGACGCGAGGCTATCGCCGCGCTCTCGCAGCGCACCCGGAAGCACAAACACCGGGTTCGTGCTGCTCATTTCGGCGAAGACAGGGATCGGCTCCGGACGCGCGGCTGCCAGATCCATCAATGCTTTTCCGCCTCCATGCGATCCCGTGAAGGCCACGGCCTTCACTCGAGGATGTTTTGCCAGCGCAATCCCGATCTGCATGCCTCCGTCGAACAACAGGGAGAAGACACCTTCGGGCAGACCACTCTCACGCACGCTTGCCCGGATGGCCAGTCCCACCAGTTCGCTGGTGCCAGGATGCGCAGGGTGGGCCTTGACGATCACCGGATTCCCTGCCGCCAGCGCGGAGGCTGTATCTCCTCCAGCGACTGAAAACGCAAGCGGGAAGTTGCTGGCGCCAAACACTGCAACCGGCCCGAGTGGACGCAGCATGGAGCGAATATCGGGTCTGGGAGCGGGCTTGCGGTCAGGTTGAGCCCGGTCAATGCGGGCCCCGGTCCACGAGCCTTCCTCCACTACCTGCGCAAAAAGACGAAGCTGGCCGCACGTACGCCCCGTCTCCCCTTGCAGGCGTGGCGTGGGTAAGGCTGTTTCCAGGTGCGCCCGTTCGACCAAATCCTCGGTGAGGACTTCGATGTTGGCCGCGATCTTGCGAAGGAACGCGCCTCTTTCCCGTCCCGATACGCGCCCGTAAATCGTGGACGCCTGAAACGCAAGCTGTGCCGCCAACTCAACTTCCGCGGGAGTGGCGCCCGAATAACCTGGCTCTAGTGGTTGTCCACTGGCCGGACCGATTCCGTAGAAGTGTTCTGACGCCTCGACGCCTTCCCGAAAACCGATGATTGATCGCCCCAGTAATTTCGCCATATTCTCCAGACTACTTTGCGTTGGGCAATGCGTAAACACCCACAGGTTGCGGGCGTGTGCGCAGCGCGCCCCGAATAACTTTTCGCGCTTGTTCCAGCTCTTGACCGACCAGTTCCAGGCGCGGCGGACGCACCCGCGTGTTGCCCATTCCAACCTCAGCCTGCACCAGCTTGATGAGTTGCACGAAGTTGTAAACCGTGTCCATACGAAGCAATGGGAGGAACCAGCGGTACAGCTCGAAAGCTTTGTCGGCCTCTCCCTGAATTCCAAGGTTCAGGAGATCAACGGACTCGCGGGGCAGCGCGTTGGTCAGGCCGGCGACCCAGCCAGTGGCCCCCACGCCGATCGCCTCGAGTATGGCATCGTCCACGCCCACAGAAATCTCCAGCCGGCGGTCGACCAAAGCCCGTATCGCCGACACCCGGCGGGCATCCGTGCTCGATTCTTTTACGGCTTCGAAGTTGTCATGTTCCGCCGCCAGTTCGCTGATTTGCTCGGGCAGGAAGTCGGTGCCGTACGCGATCGGATTGTTGTACAACATGCAGGGCAGCGACGTAGCCCGGAATACCGCCGCCATGTGGGTTTTCATTTCCCGCCAGTCGCCCTTGTACACGTAGGGAGGCAACACCATTAAGCCCCCGCAGCCTCGGTCGACCGCCGCCTTCGCGAGGGCCACGGCTTCCCAGGTCGTCAAAGCTGAGATGGAAGCGACCACCGGTCCGCCACCCTTGACCGCACGAACGCAGGTCTGCAGGACGTCCAGCTTCTCGTCAAAAGACAAGGTCGCACCCTCGCCCAGCGATCCCAGTGCGACAATCCCCGAGCATCCATTGTCCAGCAGCCAGCGGCAATGTTCTGCCATGAAGCCGTGGTCGATGAGAAGATCCTCGGTGAAGCAGGTTGTTATGGCAGGCATCACGCCTTTCCAGCTCATTGGCACCCTCCTGTAATCTCTTGGTGCTCCAGTTCCGGGCCGCTCACCGCCATGGCCAGGCCTTCCACGCGAGCGGGAAAGATGGGAGGCCGCACCGAATCCGGGTTCCACTTGAAAAGAAATCGGGTGGCGGGACCGCACACGCGGCCCTGGCAAGACCCCATGCCGCAGCGCGTCTGCAATTTCGCAGCGCGCCAGTCCGGATACGAGCGCAGACGGGAATGGGGCACGTCTTCGCACCGACAAACCACGGTTTCGGCGGAAGGCAAATCGCGCAATTCAGGACGCAATTGGAAGGTATCCTCGAGCGCGGCGGCAAATTTCTTCAGCTTGCGTCGTTCCGCAAAAAGTTCGCGGGCCTGTGTCGAACGTCCTCGCGAAGCCAGGCCGGCAATCTGACCTTCCACCAGAGCCAGTTCAACCCCGCCAATACCCGTGGGTTCGCCGGCGCAGAATACTCCGGGGACAGTGGTCCGCTGAAATTCGTCGACGCGCACGTAGCCGTCCTCGACCTGGCAACCTGTGAGGGCCGCGAGTTCCGTGTTGGGCACGAGATGAAACCCGCAAGCCAGGTAATCGCAGGCCACAGTTTCAGCCTTCCCGCGCCGCAAGATGGTAACTCCCTCGAGCGCTTCTTTTCCGTGCGCGGCAACCGGCCAACTGCTGCTCGCGAATGGCACTCCCGCTAGTTCCTTCATTAACTGTAGACCCTGAATGATCTTCGACAGTTGCCCTGCTAGTGCAAGACCAAAGCGCGCCAGGCTGCTCCAGGAGGTTTGCTCGCAAAGTATCGGGATTTCCGCACCATGCTTGCGCAAACCGGCCGCGACCGCCAGCAACAGCGGCCCGGTACCGGCCACCACTACGCGTTTGCCGCGGATGGAAAGGCCGCTCTTCACCATCGCTTGCAGGCCGCCCGCACCCATCACATTGGGTAAGGTCCAGCCCGGAAACGGCAGAAATCCTTCTCGTGCGCCCGTTGCCAGAATCAGCTTGTCGTAGCGCAGTTCGCAAATCTCGTCTTTCGTTTCCGCTAGCAGTACGCCCGTTTCCGGCTGGTGAAAGACGCGCACGCCGCACAGCTTCACCACCTGCGCAGCCTGCAATCGCTCCATCCACCCCGCCGCCTGCGGGTTACCGCCTTCGACTCCACCGCGCCAGATTTGCCCACCCGGGCTGAAATTGTCATCCACTAGGCCCACATGCACGCCGCTCTCTCCCGCTCGCGCGGCGGCGGCCATTCCGGCCGGGCCCGCACCCACCACCAGGACCTCGAATTTCTGGCGCGCACTGCTACTCATTGGTAGTCACTTTCATTCCCGATTCGCACAGGATCTGGCAAGTGCGGCAATGCGATATTCCATTGATCGTCATGCGACACTCGAAGCAGATACCCATTCCGCACAGCGGCCCGCGCGGCGTCCCGGTTACTGAGATGCGGCAAGGCTGTCCTGCCTGCATGGCCGCAACCGCCACCGTCGTGCCCAGCGCCACTTCGACGGAGACGCCGTTAACCGTCAATGCCACAGCGCTAGGCATGGACGTGCTCCTGAGCGCTTCTTGAGGGCAGGTAGGGCTCAATCGGGATCTCAGGTTTGGCGCCCGTCATTTGATCCACCAGGATCCGCGCCGTTCCCAGAGAAGTAGTGATGCCAAGCCCCTCGTGTCCCGTAGCCAACCACACGGACTTGTCACCTGGCCAGGGTCCGATCAGTGGCAACTTGTCGGGGGTCGCCGCTCGAAAGCCGGTCCACACGCGTACTGCCGACATTTGCCCCAGGCCCGGCATGTATTCCTGCGCCCGCTGCAGCATGCGGACCAGCATAGGATGATCCACTTCTTTGTGCTCGGCACCATACTGCCGCGAAGACCCGATCAACAACTGCCCGGTGCGCCGAGGCTGCACGTTGAAGGCGACTGAGTCGCTGCTCACCGAATGCGCGCTTTTCAAATACCCGAGTTCCACTAACTGATGGCGCACAAATCCCGGGTAGCGTTCGGTGATCACCAGGTGTCCCTTCCGCTTCTTGATCGCAATTCCGGGAGTAAGGTCTGGCGCGGACGCTCCCGCTGCGTTCACCACGATGTCCGCCCGTATCTCCGAGCCATCCCGGAGTGCGACGCGGCTCTCTCCGATATGCCCAACCGAAACCCCGAACTGAAGCCTAGCTCCACGTTCCTGCGCGCGCTGCGTAAAAAAGCGGGCCGCGCACGGGGGATACAGCACACCATCCTCGGGGACCAACAAGCCGCCCTTCATTCCTGAACGCAGATTCGGTTCGAGAGTCCGCAGCAGCCTCTCATCGAGCACATCCGCGGTGACCCCACGTTCGCCATAGTAGTCGCGTTTGCGCTCCACTTCCTGCATCTCTTCATCGTCGGCCGCCACCCAAACCGTGCCACACTGTTCGTACTCGACGTCGTCCGGTAATTCGGATCTAAGCTCCTGCCACAATCTCTGTGAGTAACGAGTCAGCGCGAACTGCGCTTCGGAGTCGTCCATGGCGACGATGTGCCCCATGCCTGCCGCCGTTGTGCCCGCTCCAGTAGTGTCGCGATCCACCATGACGACCCGCAGCCCACGTCGAGCGCTCTCGTAAGCACAGGCGGCGCCGACAATGCCCGCACCCACGATAGCGACATCATAGATCGCGACATCATGAGCGCCTGCGCTCATCCGCGAATCCCCATACACAGAGGATCGCGAGGATCGAGCACGAGATCTGATTCTGCATTCACGAATGCCGATCCCTTGATACTGGGATACAGTTTGCCGTCTCTTACCGCGACCGTTCCTTCGAACATGCTGCCCACAATGCTTTCCTGTTTCCAGACTTGGCCTTCGCGCAGCTTCCCATCCGCGTACAGACACGCCAACTTCGCACTGGTGCCTGTGCCGCACGGCGAGCGGTCGTAGGTCTTGCCCGGGCAGAGCACAAAATTCTTGCTGTTTACTCCCGGTTTGTTCGACGGGGGGAAGAGCTCAATGTGATCAATCTCCTTCCCATCGTCGCCCGCAATTCCATTTTCGCGGAGCGCTTTGCGGATTGCCCAGGTGAAGTCGGTCAACTCGTCTACATTGCCCAGCTTCAAATCCATCTTGTGGTCTTGCACCAGGAAGAACCAGTTCCCGGCCCAGGCCACGTCGCCGCGCACCTGGCCATGGCCGGGAACGTTCACCGCCACGCCGGCTGCACTTCGGTAGCTCGCAACGTTGTTGACGGTCACTTCGCCGCTCTCGTGCAGGACCGCGCTGACCTCGCCCACGCTCGTCTCGATGCGGTGCACTCCGGGACGAACGCGTCCCAGATACGCCAGGCTTACTATCAGACCGATCGTGCCGTGGCCGCACATGCCCAGATATCCAACGTTGTTGAAGAAGATGACTCCCGCAGCGCATGTCCGGTCTACCGGTTCACATAACAGAGCCCCGACGATCACGTCCGACCCGCGAGGCTCGTTCACGACCGCGGATCGAAAGCTATCGTATTGGGAGCGAAAGCGTTCCTGCCGTTCCGCCAAGGGACCGGTGCCCAGGTCGGGACCACCGCTCACCACCAATCGTGTAGGCTCGCCCCCGGTGTGGGAATCAATGACCCGGATCCGCTGGCCTTCCTTCACAGTCATCCATCTGGTATTTCGCCCTCCAGGCAAGAATGCCCATTGGTATCAGAGTTTGACGCCTCCTTTAATTCAATATCCGATTTCAATATTCGATAGGCGCTGCCGTATTTTATGGATACAATATGCAATCGTCAAACCAATTCTCCAATCAGGTAGCCTTTTGACCGATGAACTCACGCCCTCGGATCCGGAGCCGCTCTCACCCGAACACCGTAACTTCTCTCGTGGCTTAGGTTTATTCGATTCTGTGATGCTGGTTGTGGGTGCAATGATCGGCTCCGGCATCTTTATTGTTCCGGCCGAAATGTCCCGCCAGATCGGAAGCGCGGGGTGGCTGCTGGTCGCCTGGGTGGTTGCCGGCGCTCTGACCATTGCCGGCGCGCTGTCTTACGGTGAGTTGTCGGCCATGATGCCTCACGCCGGCGGCATGTATGTCTACCTGCGCGAGGCCTATTCTCCGCTCGCAGGTTTTCTTTACGGCTGGACCTTGTTCTCTGTCATCGAGACGGGGACCATCGCCGCGGTTGCTGTCGCCTTCGCCCGCTTCTCCGGCGTGCTGTTCCCGACGATTTCAGAGGAATACTATCTTCTCCAGCCGGTTCACATCTCGAGTCGCTATGCGATTTCTCTCTCGACCGCGCAATTGCTGGCCATTGGTGTAATAGCCTTTCTTACACTGAGTAACACGCTGGGACTGCGTTACGGCAAGCTGATCCAGAATGTTTTTACGGTCGCTAAAACGGGCGCCTTGAGTGCACTTATTTTGCTGGGTATCTTAGTGGGAGGCAATTCGGCCGCGTTGCACGCTAACTTCAGCCGTCCCTGGCACACACCCGGGTTTGATTCGCCGGCCGGGACCGGGATGGTCGCCGTCTGGGGCCTGTTCACTGCCATCTGCCTGAGCCAAACCGGGTCATTGTTCTCCGCTGACTCCTGGCACAACATTGCTTTCGCTGCGGGCGAAGTGAAGCAACCAGAGCGCAACGTCACGCGCGCCATGGTCATCGGCACCATCGTTGTGATCACGCTTTATATTCTTGCCAACGTCGCGTATCTCTTCACCCTCCCCTTGCAGGCCATTCAAAGCGCGCCCTCCGATCGCGTGGGAACTGCCACTCTCAATGCAATTTTTCCCGGAATCGGAGTTACGGTCATGGCCGCCGCTATCATGGTTTCTACCTTCGGGACCATCAACGCGCTGACCCTGACCGGGGCTCGCGTGTACTACGCCATGGCGCGACAGAAACTTTTCTTCGCCTTCGCCGGCAAGTTGAACGCAGCGCACGTGCCTGCCTCATCTCTGGCGCTGCAAGGATTGTGGGCCGCCTGTCTGCTGTTGCCGCGTACTTACGATCCTGCCACTCGACTCTGGGGCAACCTCTATAACAGTCTGCTGGAATATGTGATATCTGCGGCTTTGATTTTTTATGTCCTCACCGTGGCGGGAGTCTTCCGGTTGCGAATCGTCCGGCCCGATGCGGAGCGGCCTTATCGCACATTCGGATATCCGATGGTGCCCGGCCTCTATATCCTTGCCGCCAGTGCGATTCTTTTCGTTCTGTTCGCTTACCGGCCCGCAACCACGTGGCCCGGCTTGCTCATCGTGGTATTGGGGATTCCCATCTACTTCGGACTGCGTGGTAGAGCTGGGCGCACGCAGGAGACGCTTTGATGTCATGACCGGCACCGCGCTGGTGGACGGTCGAGACCCTACATCTTTGAGTGTTATGTTGAAAAGATTTCCAGAAGATCGCACGGAGCCACCTCAATGGATCAGGCACTGGGGCTACACCGAAGCCGGGGAAAAGTTTCTTAGTGTCCTCTTTTGCTGGCTGTGATTTGTTTGTGCGCGCCGGGCCTCGCCGCAGAACCGCAGTCGGATGCGAAGCCCCTGCAGCAGCTCGCCAGTGACTTCTGGGCGTGGCGGATGCGCTACCAGCCCTTTTCTGCCGATGATATTCCGCGGGTCGGCTACGACTCTGCCACAGGACAGCGCGAAGTACTGGTGTCCGCCCAGCAATTGACGCCTTTCGGCGAAAAGAAGCCGCTGATCATCGAGGACTACTCGTGGTCGGCCGACCTGAACCGGCTGTTGATCTTTACCAACTCGAAGCGGGTGTGGCGTGCCAACACCCGCGGTGACTACTGAGTGCTCGACCGCAAGGCCGGAAGTCTTCGCCAACTTGCCGCTGGGGGGCCCCCGTCCAGCTTGATGTTTGCCCAGTTCTCACCCGACGGCAGCAAGGTCGCCTACGTGCGTTTCAACAACGTC
>Ga0137388_10002204_pt1 | contig 12180 bp, 10 predicted proteins | sample 15con2h14AmetaG_FD_104644 | JGI IMG/M metagenome (GOLD analysis project Ga0137388, IMG submission 104644) | Vadose zone soil microbial communities from Angelo Coast Range Reserve, California, USA - 15con2h1.4A metaG | ecosystem: Environmental > Terrestrial > Soil > Vadose zone > Saprolite...
GACGAGCACCTGAGCCTCTTGCACGACGCCGGCTGCCTGGCCCTTTTCAGCGGCGTTGAATCCTTCGACACGCGGTGGCTCCGCAGCGTCAACAAGACCCAGAACACGGTGCTCCCCCAGGTGGAGCTGATCCAGAAGTGCCTGACGGCGGGCATCATGTTCCTCTACGGGCTGATCCTCGACCCGACCACCAGGCACGTCGCCGACCTTCGGCTCGAACTCGAGTTTATCACCGGGACGCCCGAGATCACGATGCCGGCGTTCCTCACCCTCGCCATCCCGCTCCTGGGGACGCCGTTCTTCCACCAATGCGTGCTCCAGCGGCGCTTCCTGCCGCGCACCAAGCTGCGCGACATCGACGGCACGACCATCGTCCTCAAGCCGCTAGATCCCCTTGCGGAGGTGGTGCGCCTCGTCAGCGACGTCCAGAGCATGCGCGGCTACCGCTTTCGGGTTGCGCGACAGGCGGCCGGCTTTCTCCGCCGGTACGGCCGCATCCTCAACGCGACACAGCTCCAGGCCGCCCTGGGCAGCGCAGCGCTCATGTGTGTCCAGAACGTCGCCACGACGGGCTCGCCGGTCGCGGGGCTCTTCCGGCGGCGTCCTCGCCCGCGGACCTACGTGACCACCACCGAGCCACTCGACGACGTGTACGTGCCAGCGTTCCGCGTCGCCTCACGGTACGAGGAGTACTTCCGACCCACGATGGTGACCGATGATGTCGGGGACCTCACAGAGACGATCGCCGAATCCGGCGTGCTCGCGCCGACGGGTTCGCCTCACACGCGACTCTACCCAAACTTTTCTTCAACTCATTCCCAAAGGAGAACGCTGATATGGCAACCGTGAGGGCTCAACTTTCAGTCGCAGCCCGAGTGCTTCGCCATTGTCATACAGGAGTCATGAGCACACGGCGTATGCGACTCCGTCGTGCCGCGTATCAAGCGGTCTTGCTCTTGTCGCTCGTCGCCACGCTGACCGGCTGCAAATTCTACTGGAGCAAGCCGGGAGGCACCGTCGAGGATTTCAATCGCGACAATTTGGAATGCGCGAAGGAGTCGAGCCTGACGCCGGAGGCGGCGAAGTACGGGATCCCGAGCGAGAAGATCTACAAGGCCTGTCTGCGGCAACGCGGATGGGTGAGGGCGAATGGGCCCGGTGGCGAGGGCTTCTTCCGTGGGATCGAGGACTTCGACTAAAAACGCGGAACTCTACTCAATGCCCTGATCCGGCTCGTAAGCCAGCGCGACGGCGGAGTACTTTTCACTCCTCCTTCCTCGCCCGGGTCAAGAGGTGCCCGGATGCTACAGGCGGGGTCGAAGCTGTTGCCGTCGGAACATTGCGCCCCCTCGCAACCGCTCTTCTTACCCGACCAGCTTCTCGCCGTTTCTAAACTCAGTGATTTTCGAATGCCACGAACTCGCTTTTCGGGCGATCGTGTTCTCACGGCCTTCGACTCGATGCTCCAGACCACGATCTGTGAACGCAAGAAGCCGCGCCGGCCTCGCGGTGATCAAGGCCGCCTGAGGCACCTCGGGCCTTCCCGTGTGGTTAGTCCGGTAGTAACGGCCCCTCGCTCGGTGGCCCCCGGTAGCCCTCTTCGCACCAACCCACACCGCCAGCCAGCCCACTCGCAAGCCTGGTATGCGGTTATCGAATGCGCCTACCAGGTGACCCACGACGTCGGCCGCAACGTCTTGCGCGTGTGTGCTCCTCGACCAGCACCCAGCCGTGATGAGGGTGCCCGATCGACGGGGTCATTGCGGTTCGCGTCCCCGGCCGAAAAGCCGATCGGGTCTTCGCTGATGAAGCGGGCCAGTCCCGGGCGATAGTACCGCGTCTGGTAGTGTTGCAGCCCGGTGCCATCGTTCTTACGGCCTTATACTGCACCGCATGAGCACGCCGGTGGGCACCGCGCTGGTCGTCAGGACACGACGCCCGTGGGGCCCGCCGCGGGTTATGCGGAACGTTCGGTGGCGGAGGAAGCAAGCTCTGTGACTCGCGTATGACCGCTCCGGCCATTCTTGTCGTAACGGGAGCGTCCGGTAGCGGAAAGACCGCTGCTGTGCGCGCCCTCGAATCCCGTGCCCTGCCCGGTGTTCGATGCTACTACTTCGACGCGGTTGGCGTACCGTCCCTCGAGGAAATGTGTCGCGCCTTCGGCAGCCCTGAGCAGTGGCAGTCCCTCACTACCCAACGATGGCTCAATCGATTCGCGGCTGACCCGGACGGTGCGGAAGTCTACGTTCTCGATGGCCAAACTCGCCCGTCATTCGTCCGCAACGCGGCTGAGAGGGCCCACGTAGCCTTGGCACGAGTTGCCCTGCTGGATTGTGCCCCCGCAGTCCGCCACGCCCGACTCGCCGGACCTCGCGGGCAGCCTGAGCTCTCGAATTCGCAGATGGATTGTTGGGCGGCCTACTTGCGTGGGCAGGCGGACGCAATGAACCTGCCGGTGATTGATACCACGAGTCTCGGGACCGACGGGGCTGCCGACGCGCTCGTCGTCTATGTAGAAATGATCCGGGCAGAGCGCCAGGCCGCAGCCGAACAAGCGCATGGAGCCGATGCGCTGACGCGCGCGCCTCATGCCCAACGTTGGCGGCCAAAAGGGAAATAGTGGAGGGATGCCGCTGATCGAATGGACGCCGCCTCCGGTCTGGATGACTGTACTCGCCGTGGATGCTATGTACTTCCACGCAGCCAAGAAGGCGCTCAAGAGAGCAGTCGTAGCGACCAAAACGATCGATAAGGCTGAGATGCGCGTCGCTCGGCACCAGGGCAGGATCGATCGCCTCAACCAGCAGTATGAGGAAGGCGAGATCCATGACTCAGCCCACTACGACAAGCTCGAACCCCTGGCGATCCAGATGGAGAGCCTCGAGTATGACGTCGGCGCCGCGTATGGGCCATTCCTACAGCATCTCGCTACCGTCCACGTATTCGCCGCCGCGGCGCTCGAAGCACATGTGAACATACGAGCGCAGGAACTGCTCGCGGGACGCATGTTGGATTTCTTCGACAGACTTTCCCTCGATGCGAAATGGCTTTTTCTTCCCCGCTTGAGAGCGCTTCCTGGCTTTGACCCTGGCGCTCAGCCCTTTCAGGGCTTCGATCGGTTGATCCGGACTAGGAACAGACTCGTGCACTACAGGGTGCAGCGGGAACCGTGGCGCGGCTCCGCCGTGCCGCCGGACTTTCTTGCTGATCTGGGCTTGTCGCTGAAGGCGGCCGAGGGCTCATTAACAACAGTCCGTGAGATGGCGAAGGAACTCGCTCGTCAGCTCGACGACAGGGAGCCTTGGTGGCTCGACGCCGAGAACCCGAGCTATTTCGAAATTGAACAGGAACGCAGTCCGTGAGTATGAGCGGTCCTAACAGCATGTTCGACCGGACCGCGGTGCTCGCATTCGTTCGCCGCGGCCGGTCAACGTTGGCGTTATGCTGCGATTCCTGCCTGAACAGTCTCGAGGGGCGGGTACGGTACGTTGAGTGACGTCTGGAAAAGCTACTGGCCGATTCTTGAACGATTGGAACGTGAACTGTGTGAGATTACATTCGCGGTCGCCTTCGCGGACAGCCATCTGGGTGTCTATTCGGCCAGATTCGCCGATCTTCTTCTTCGGTCTTGTGCAGAATGCGAGAACGTCGGGAAATCCCTCTGTGTCGAAAAGAGGCTGTCGTCAAGTGGCGCGAACATTCAGCAATTCAACTTCCCGGCTATCGGCAATGCCATTTGTTCTCGCATCGCGATCCACACCAAAGATCTTCACGCCTTGGTATTCGAGCACCGCGCCGGTCTTCTCCATCGGCGGTCCGAGCACTCTCTCGATTCGCACCGCACTCGCGCCGACATTGAGGCCATCGCGGACGTTCCATCTCGCTGTGGTGATGACTGCCGTAATCGGCCAAAACTCTAAAGTGGGAGTGACAAGCCCATACAGCTCGAGGCCCACGAACGTCAGGGTTCGAAATTCATCGATCTGGCCCGCGACGTGGGGATTCGGCGCCTTCTCGATCTTCTCGCTGAGAAGCGTCGATAGGGTCCGAATTTGCTGGAGAGTCCGGCGACCTTTCCATGAACAAGGCGCCATCCCACACGAACTCGTCGACTCGGCGAAGTCTGTCATCGACGGTTTCCTGCGTCCGCGCTCCCTGGCCGCGCGTGTCGACCACCGATGTAGCCATTGCCAAGACAAGCAGTGCCAGGGTGATCTTTGGTCGCATAAGCTTGGGCGCCTAACGGCCGCGTTGAGCGGCCGCGGCGAGCGAATGCGAGCCAGCGGACCGCTCGAACGCGATGTTAGGCGTCACGTCTCGCGCTACCCTCAAACTCACGGTTCAAAATGTTTCTTCGACGCGCCCGATCTGCCTTCTTGTCGACCCGTGACCCAAGCCGCTGGTAGATGACGGTTCGATCGGGTAATCGTTTCGAGACGACCTCCGTCGCAGAGAACACCTCTGCATGCGCGCGCGGGGCTTCGAAGAGCTCGAAGGCATCGCAAGCGCCAAGATAGCGCGTTACCACCCGTTGGCCGTAGGGATTCACCCAGCGACGCCGAGTGTAGCGACGAGCTTCCTTCTCGGCCGCCCGAATAGCCGCGCCAAAGCCGTGCGCCTTGAACATAACGATACGCTCTTCCACCAGGGAGACGCTGCCGTCATACGCGGAGTCTCGCGCTGCGGGCTTGCCTACGGCCTCTATGCGAAAGATCGTCTTGACGCCGTACCAGGCAGCCTTGGTCGCCCGTTTCGATTTGGTTGTCGCCATGCGCCAAGCCACCTCGGCCTCGGCAAGCTCTATCGCCGCACGGGCAAGCCCGAGCAGGCTCACGAGCACCTCACAACCGCGACGTCGATGTACCGCGAGATGGACATGCGCTTCTGGCTGGAGCAGGCGGAGGCGGAGCTGAAGGTATTGAAATGAAGTGTCCGCGGTGCCAGCACGAAAGGACTTTCGCGCCCGCCTAACTGCTTCATGTGGGTCCCGTGGAAATGTAGATCAACTCATCCGAAGCCCACGTGCCCTCACAGGAGTACCCGGGTAGCCGCACTTGCCCACGCGAGCGCCTTCGCCTAGCCTGTCGTCGATCGCTGGTCGGTCGTAACGCCTGTGACAGGCGAGGAGAGGCCGATGCGTCGGCGTGCAAAGCCCGCGAAGGCTAAGGTCGAAGCCAAGCTCCCTATCGCCCGCAAGTCGCGGAAGAGCGAGGGCTCTAGGATCCGTGAGCTCGAGAAGCGGCTGGCGGAAAGCCTTGAGCGGGAGAAGGCAACAGGGGAGATTCTACAAGAGAAGAATCGCGCGTTGACCGAAGCGCTCGCGCAGCAGACAGCGACCAGCGAGATTCTGCGTGTGATTTCGAGCTCGCCGACCGATCTTCAGCCAGGGATGGACGCGGTCGCTGAGAACGCCGCCCGCCTCTGTGGCGCGACCGACGCGACCATCCGCCGCATCGAGGGCGACATCCTTCGGCTCGTCGCCCGGTTCGGGTCCATCCCATTTGTCGCGCCTGACGTGATCCCTATCAGTCGTAATTATCCGACAGGACTGTCTGTCATCGAACGCCGGACGATCCACATCAACGACATCCTTCCTAGGCTGGAAACGGAGTTCCCCAGAATTAGTCGTGAACTTCGTACCGTCCTAGCGACGCCTCTTCTGCGTGAGGGGGTACCGATCGGCGCGATCGTGATCCGCCGGGCCGAAGTGCAACCGTTCACGGAAGCCCAGATCGAGCTGCTGAAGACCTTCGCCGACCAAGCGGTGATCGCCATCGAGAACGTGCGGCTGTTCAAGGAACTCGAGGCGCGGAATCGCGATCTCACAGAGGCGCTCGAGCAGCAGACGGCGACCAGCGGGATCTTGCGGGTGATCAGCCAATCGCAGGCCGACACACAACCGGTCTTTGACGCGATCGCGGACAACGCGCTTCAACTCCTGCGTGGGTGGTCCGTGGCGGTCTATCGGTCGGACGGCGACTTCATCCACTTCGCGGCCGCCCGCGGTGGTCAGCCTGGCTCGGAGAAATACTTCCGGGACCGATCGCCCTGGGCCGTGAATCGCGACACCAACATTGGTCGTTGCATCGTCGATCGGACGGTCACTCATATTCCCGATATCGAATCGGACGCCGGGGCGACCCAGGCGGCTCTGGACGCCGCGCGTGCGCGTGGCTGGCGTTCACTTTTGCAGGCCCCCATGCTGCTCGATGGCCAACCGATCGGGTTGATTTCAGTCACTCGTGCCGCGGTCGGCTCGTTCGCACTAGCGGAGATCGAACTGCTCAAGACTTTTGCCGACCAAGCCGTCATCGCCATCGAGAATGTACGCCTGTTCAACGAGCTCCAGGTTCGGAACCACGATCTCGCCGAGGCGCTGACCCAGCAGACGGCGACCAGCGAGATCCTCAGGGTGATTGCAGGCTCCCCGACAGATCTGCAGCCGGTCCTCGATGCGCTGGTCGAGAGCGCCAGCCGGCTATGCCAGGCGGCGGACACCTTTCTCCTGCTCGTCGAGGGGGACCAGCTCAGGGTGGCCGCCCTTCACGGCCCCGTGGACGAGAGCGCCAGGCTCTCGAATCCAATCCACCGTGGCTGGGTGGCTGGCCGAGCTGTCGTGGATGCCCGGACGGTTCACGTCGAGGACCTCGCCAACGCCGAGGCCGAGTTCCCCCTCGGCGCGGCGATTGCCGTCCGGTTCGGGCACCGGACTGCGCTCGCGATCCCCCTCCTCCGCAAAGGCGTGCCGATCGGCGCCCTCTTCCTTCGCCGCCGGGAGGTACGGCTGTTCTCGGACAAGGAGATCGCGCTCCTCCAGACCTTCGCCGACCAGGCGGTGATCGCGATTGAGAACGTGCGTCTGTTTAACGAGCTGCAGCAGAGGAATGAGGCGGTAACTCGAGCGCACGCGCAGGTGAGCGAGGCCCTGGCGCAACAGACGGCGACCGCGGAGATCTTGAGAGTGATCAGCAGTTCGCCGACCGACGTGCAACCCGTGTTCGACGCAATCGTGCAGAGCGGGACGAGGCTCTGTGACGCCGCCTTCGGGGGTGCTTTCCGATTCGACGGTCAGTTGCTGACATTTGCGGCCCACCATAATGCGAGCCTCGGCGAATTAGAGATCTGGCGTCGAATGTATCCGACGCCAGCAACGCGCGGAAGGGCAACGGGGCGCGCGGTCGTCGACCGTCGAACCGTCCATATCCCGGACGTCCGAGAAGATCCCGACTACCTGAGTCCGGCCCAGCAAGCTCTGGGGTTTCGCACGGTGCTGGCGGTCCCCATGCTGCGCGACGGCGAACCGACCGGCGCGCTGGCTCTGTGGCGCCGCGAGGTCCGGCCGTTCACGGCCCAGCAGATCGCGCTGGTGGAGACCTTCGCCGACCAGGCAGTGATCGCCATCGAGAATGTGCGGCTGTTCAAGCAGTTGGAGGCGCGGAATCGGGAACTGACGGACACGTTGGATCGGCAGACCGCGACGAGCGAGATCTTGCGCGTGATCAGCAGCTCGCCGACTGACGTCCAGCCTGTCTTCGACGCGATTGCGCGGAACGCGGTCACCCTGTGTGGTGGAATCCGCGCACTCGTCCTCCGGTTTGACGGCGAGATGTTACATGTCGCAGGCCATCACAACATGAGCCCGGATGCAGTTGACCGGGTTGAACGGGCGTTCCCGCGCCGCCCCGGGCGCGACTATCCGCCCGGCCGTGCCTTCCTGGATCGAAGCGTCGTTCACGTGCCGGACCTCCAGACGGCGGCCAGCGAGTTCGCCGCCTCCACCGCCCGACAACGGGGAGCCGGGAGCATGCTGGTCGTGCCACTCCTGCGCGAGCAGGAGGCGGTCGGGGTTATCAGCCTGGCGCGGGAAGTCGTTGGGCCCTTTTCGCTTCAGCAGATTGAGGTGCTCCAGACCTTCGCAGACCAAGCAGTGATCGCCATTGAGAACGTCCGCCTGTTCAAGGAGCTGGAGGAGGCGAACCGCCAGCTCGAAGCCGCCAGCCAGCACAAATCCGAGTTCCTGGCCAATATGTCGCACGAGCTCCGGACGCCGCTGAACGCGATCATCGGCTTTTCCGAGGTCCTGGGCGAACGGATGTTCGGGGAACTAAACGAGAAGCAGGAAGAGTACCTGAAAGACATCCACGCGTCGGGCACGCATCTGCTGTCTCTGATCAACGACATCCTCGACCTCTCGAAGATCGAGGCCGGGCGAATGGAGCTCGAACTCGCAGACTTTGACCTTCCTCAGGCGCTCGACAGCGCGCTGACCCTCGTCCGCGAGCGGGCCGGGCGCCGGGGAATTGCGCTCCACACGAGCATCAATGAGCAGTTGGGCCAAGTGCGGGCGGACGAGCGGAAGATTCGGCAGGTCGTGCTGAACTTGTTGTCGAACGCGATCAAGTTCACGCCCGAGGGCGGCCGGATCGAGGTGCGAGCGGTGCCAGTGGATGGGTCGGTTGAGGTGTCGGTCAGCGATACCGGAGTTGGCATTGCGCCCGAGGACCAGGAGGCGGTGTTCGAGGAGTTCCGGCAAGTCGGAGCGAGCACGGTCAAGCATGAGGGAACAGGACTTGGGCTGGCCCTCTCGCGGAAGTTCGTCGAGCTCCATGGCGGGCGAATCTGGGTAAAGAGCCAGGCAGGCGCGGGTTCGACGTTCACGTTCAGCATCCCATTCCGTCCTGGCGGGTAATCAGAAGGAGGAGACATGCCGACACTCGAAGAGGTCGCCAAGCAGCCTCTGGAGCAGCGTCTCGGCCGCATGTCCCGCACCGCCGATGACCTCGCCGCTGCGATCCGTGGCCAAAGCGGGGCCGCCTTGGTGCGGCGGCCCGACGGCAAGAACTGGGCGGCCAACGAGGTCATCTGTCACTTGCGGGACATCGAAGAGGTGTACTTCGTGCGCTTCCACACGATGCTGTCTAACGATGACCCGAAGCTCTACGCCGACCCGTCGGCGGCCGACCGCTTCGCCGAGGACCGACAATACCTGAGGAATGACGCCGCACAGGCGCTGGCCGCGTTCCGCAGGCGGCGCGCGGAATCGCTGGCGCTACTCCATACCCTGACACCCGAGCAGCGGCAGCGCGGCTGTCTGCATCCAACCCGCGGCCGCCTCACGATCGACGCGTTCGTGACGATGCTGGCGTGGCACGACGACAACCATCTGGACCAGCTCTACCGCGCCCTGGATGGGAAGGCCTGAACTTACGTCCGTCGGGCTTTCTCGGCCGGGACGCCGTGCGCGCTCATCGAAGGCGCAGCCACCTCGGCAGCGTCGCCCTCCGCTCGCCACCGGAGCACGGTGACGGCCGTCACGAACCATTAGTCTTGCGACGGTGAGTCCCGCTTCGCCTAACTCGCCGTCCCGCTTGTTGGACAGGTCGATTTATCGGGATTTGCGATAGGAGGGGGCGCGTCCAGGAACCAAGTGATTTAAAGACGCCTCCAACCCGCTTCGCGGGCGATTGTCTTTTCGCGGTCTTATCTTCTTTCCGGTGGCGAGGATTTCTGAACGCGAGGAGTCCGCTCTGAGTCGTCGAGTAGACGCGACTCAAACCCGTGTTTAGTGACGGTCGCGTTTTCGCCATTCTTTCCAATCATTTTCGCGTCCGTTAGTATCAAGAATTTTTGAGGTGACTAAAACAAGCAGGAAATCGTTACCTTCAAACAAACCGCTAGGCCGGCGCGTGATTCGCCTTTTACGATGAATCCGTGGAATCTGTCGCGCACCCCACGCGGCCGGCAACGGGAGGGATAAGGCGACTCGAGACGTCGCGCGAGGGTCGGCGCGCCGCGACCGTCGTCGCTCTCCTCCTGGTCTGCTGCGCGACCGCGATAGCGGCGTGCGCCGCTTGGTTGTTGCTCCGCTTCGGCTGGCTCTACCCAGTCGACTTCAAGTGGTTGCTGTATTTTTCACTGACTTTCTCGGTGCTCTGCCAACTCTGGCCGGCGTACTTCTTCTATCTCCCGGCGCACACGGTCCTCGAGTTCAGTCCAGTGAGCCTCAGGCTAATCCGGTCTCTACCCTTCCGTGCATGGTCCGGTCCATGACGAGCCGTAAGGCATGCCTACCTCCACAAAGGATTTTTCGCGATCACGACCACGGAGCGCCTCTGGCCCGGGTGGGCTATCAAGGTGGCCCCAAAAGACGTGCTACTAGTCGAGGAGCTCAAGCTCTATCTCGCTCCAGGGCGTGTGGCTTGACGGCCGTCAGGCGAGGCTCCGCTTCCACCGCAGAGTACTCCTCGTCCACGCGATCCTGCTCGTCCTCGCCCTGCTTGGCGGTCGCCTTGTGAACCATATCGAAAAGGCGCTCCACTAACACCCCACGGGCATATTGCACGAGGAGGCTGACTAACGCCACGCGTGACGCTTCGAACCCGTGTTTGGTCATGGTCGCGTTTTCGCCAAACTTTCCAACCGCTTCTCAGGCCGGGCGACTCCAAAGAATACGACAGGACTCAAACACGCATGAAAGCATTCCCTTCAAAACAGTGGCGGGTGAGGAACGCATCAAATCGTCGAACCTACGGCCCAATCGACTCGGCGCTACGCCGAGGACGGCAGCCGGAGGCGGCCGCCACTCTCTCGAGCTAAGGCCTCGGCGAGACGTCTCGCGATACGGAACGTGAGTCCGGGACATTGCGCGAAGGTCAACTCGACCCACGGGAAGATCCAAGTGCGGCCTACCGTCACGGCGACGTCTCCCCAGGGGATGAACAATGGCGGGTGGCCAGAGCGGAACAAAGGGAGAGCTGCGATGCGGAGCCCCGCGGCGTTCACGGTCAATATCAGACAGCCTCCGTAGCCCACCCCTCCCAGCTGGGCTGACCGGAACGAGAAGCGGTGCCCATCAGAGCCGGGACGCGCCGGGTAATGGCGCGCCAGGACGCCCCAGCCTCCGATCCACGCGAGGAGGAAGCCCATCAAGCACCAGAGCGCGACGAACAAGAGCGGAAAGAGCACCGGCATCCACTCGACCGGCAAGGGCATAGGAGCTGCCCCTCCGGGCGTCGGACTCCAGATGAAGACGAGCGCTATCGTGACATTCCAGGCCACGAGGCCGAGCCAGAGCCAGCGGAGCTTCGACGCGGGCCACTGCGGCACCATAGCGAAGCCTGGATGTCTCGCGAGTGTCTCAGCCCCGCCGCCCCAGAACATCCACATGGTTCCGAGGGCAAGTAGAGCAGCCATCGCCCACCACCATGCGAGGACGTAGGGATTCCCGCTCCGCGGCTGGAGGAAGTCGAATATCGACCGCACCTGCCCCGAGAGAATGCCAGCGCCCATCAGAAGCCACGGCACGTTACCCCAGAAGAGGTAGCCTCGATAGAGACGGCGATAGCCGGGCTCCAGCTCGGGCTGCGCTCGGATCCGAGCCTGAACACCGGCCCACCAGTACCGTCCGTTAATGATCGTGACGACAACGAACGCGAGCCAGAAATGTGTGACAAAGACTCCCATAGGTTCTATTTCTCAATGATGTCACACCACGGCCGCCAGGTTGCGAATCCGTGTTTGGTCATGGTCGCGTTTCGCCAAGCTTTTCAACTGACTCCGTCTCACTTGACGCAAGAAAATTCGAGGCGACTAGAACATGCAGGGGAATCGGTCCTTCAAAACAGGCACCGGAGTCGCTGGTTCAAATCGAGGGCCCAATATCACCTGTCGGCAAACAGCCCGCTCAAATTCCAGTTCGAGTTCACAGCCTAAACGCACCTTTGACCATTCTTGCCCGGTCGGGGCCTCGGCGCTACCCTCGGGCCACCTGACCCACTTAGCTCGCTGGGAGGTCCCGGCATGAAGTGTCCCCGGTGCCAGCATGAGACACCGCCGGACGCTGAGTTCTGCCCCGAGTGTGGGGCGAAGTTGGTGGTACCGTGCGCACAGTGCGGGACCCCGAACGGGCCTGGCCACAAATTCTGCAAGAAGTGCGGCCAGCCGCTCACGGATGTCTCGGTAAAAGGCAATGAGAGGGTACGGTTCAGGTCACCGCACTCCGGCACGCGGCTCTCTCGCGGGCATCGGGCTTGGGAATCGAGTGAATGAGAACGGGCTGGAAAGACCATTCCCAGCCCGTCACGGGTGAGCCGTGCGGAGCGCAGCGTTGAGTCAGAAGCGGAACGAGGCCCCTACGAGCACGTAGTGCGTGTTGACATCCGTGCTCAGCTTGGCGCTGCC
>Ga0137388_10002209_pt1 | contig 12165 bp, 9 predicted proteins | sample 15con2h14AmetaG_FD_104644 | JGI IMG/M metagenome (GOLD analysis project Ga0137388, IMG submission 104644) | Vadose zone soil microbial communities from Angelo Coast Range Reserve, California, USA - 15con2h1.4A metaG | ecosystem: Environmental > Terrestrial > Soil > Vadose zone > Saprolite...
CGTTCGGTCTTCGATTCGAGCCCCAACACGACACCCATAGCGTCCTTGAATCGTGCCCACCCTTCGGGCATGGTCTCGAATGCCTTTTCCGCGGCCAGGGCTGCCAGGTACTGACTGGCGTCCATGTGGTCAGTCACGTCGGGAAGCAGCATCTTCTTGGCAGGCAAGCGGAGCGACTCCCTTCTGAATCGCAACTCCGAGGACGGCTCGGGCGTCATCGATCCACCGGCGCCGGGAAACAAGCTGCCGATGCTGATCACTGCTAGCTCCATCGGGCCCGCCTCGCCACTCTTCAAATCGGTGCAGAGATTTCGATGGTACGCATCCGCAAAGTCCTCCAGAATCACATGAGCATTGGTTCCTCCAAACCCAAAACCATTGATTGCGGCTCGTCGCGGATAAGGCGCGACATTCTCGGGCCAGGGATGGGAAGTCTCGGTGATGGTGAACTGTGAATGGGCTAGATCAATCTCCGGACTTGGCGAAATGTAGTTAAATTGCCTGGGAACAACTTTCGCTTCGAACGCCTTGCATATCTTGATCAGCGACGCCACGCCCGCGGCCCAACCAGTGTGTCCAACTAAGGCCTTAACACTTCCCAATTCAATGCGCGGAGACTGCGGACTCCGCTTCATTACCTCTTTCAGGGCAGCGAACTCAACCGCATCCCCGACTATGGTGGCCGTGGCATGGGCCTCGACATATTGAACGGTCTCAATGTCGATACCAGAGTTTTCGTAGGCATGCTTAATTGCCATGCCCTGGCCTTTCACTTGTGGCACGTTAATGGAAGGGCTCCGGCCATCGCTGGACAAACCAATGCCCCTGATCACGGCCAGAATGCGATCGCCTTCATTGAGAGCATCGGGCAATCGTTTGAGTATCACAATGCCCGCCCCGTCGCCGAATACCACGCCGTCCGCGGAGGCGTCAAAAGGCCGGCTCTCTCGTTGCGCCAATCCCTTAAACTGCGCGAATAACGTATTGTTTGCCGGCCCTGGGGCAAAGACTCCGCCAGCCAGGACCACATCGCATTCTCCGTCCTGTAAACTCTTCACCCCCAGATAGGTTGAATAAAGCGAGGAAGAGCAGGCCGTATCAATTACGTAAGTTGGAATCCTACTGCCCAGCAGCCTTTCAATAACGCTCGCATAAGTTTTGTGCTGGGTAAGCTCTTGCAGGTCTCTCTTCTCATAACCTGAAATCTCTTCGAGCGTGTCGGCAAAAGCACGTCGAAGACTTTCCGGTTCGTCGAGAGTTCCCAGCAATGTTTGCAAGCTTTCCACAAATAGCGCGTCATCGTATTCCTTCGAGCCGTCCCCGGTGGCGCCAAGGATGCATTGCACCCTGGTGGATCCGGACACCTGGACTTTCAGGCTGGAAAGACTCTGAGCAACCGCGAGCGCGAGAAGTTTCTGACCATTTGTAAGGAGGCCAAATTGTTCTTTGCTATAAGCGGGCGAGAGCAGCGCGCCGTTGTATGGGACATTGACGATGCCGCCGTGTAACAAAGTATAGGTCTTGTCCGGTATGACTCTAATCTGGGAACCTTCGTCTCCGGCTAGAAAGTCCCGGGCGGCTGCGGGATCAACGTCAGCGAGATTTGATATGCCCGATACGCCGTTCAAGATGTTCGACCAATACTGCTCGGGGTCATATGCGCCTGGCAGAACACAGCCCACGGACACGATTGCGACTGGTGTCTCAGTACATTCTTCAGGGACAAATCCCTGCTGCTGACGAGTGCTCTCTGGCCGTGAGCCGAACCCTTCGTTGCCATTTGAGCCCGCAGCGACAGCTTCAACCTGTCCCGTTTCAGACGGCGAACTTTTCTCTCGTTGTGAATAATTCGTTGAAAGTGCTGTGGGCGAAGCCGGTAACTGCCGGATCGGAACAGCCGCGACGGCACTCATGCGTTCCACGGTGGAGGGACTTTCTGCCGAGGAAGGATCCGGGCGCGGTGTAACGCCCACCGAACCTGCGACCTGTTCGACAAGGCGCGAGGTGTTCTCGACCAGTTGAGACATATCCTTCACGACCAGAGACATGCTCTCCAACAATTGTGCCGCGCCCTTGCTCGTCGCCAATGCTTCGTCTGCTTCGAATTCCGCAGGTGTGGTTTCCCGCTTTCCAAAGCCACCTTCAAACAACTTAAGCAGCCCTTGCCGAAGACTTCCATCCAAGGGTGTGATGGCCCATGTCTTTGTGTCAGCGGCCTTCTCCATTAGGTTCTGTCCGATCAGTTTGGTGACGATATTCCCAGCTCCGCATTCGATAAAGGTTCGGTAGCCACTGTCGTAGAGGGTCCTAACCACATTCTTGAAATCAAGCGTGCGCACGAATTGGGACGGGAGTGTTTGCGCAAGATCGGAACCCGGCGAATACAGCGTGCTTTCCATGCAGAGGTAAACAGGGACGTTCGCCGGCCGGAAGTCATATGCTTCCAAGGCCACGCGAAACGGTGCTACCGCGCGCGCGAGAAACGATGAATGATACGGATACTTGCTCTTCAGGACCGTTAGTGAGACACCCTGCCGGTTCGCGATGGTACTGAGCGCTTCTAAATCTGAAAGCTTTCCCGACACCACCGCCTGTCGCGGATGGTTGATTACGGAGATCTCGATGGAATCACTTCCCAGCTCTTGAATGCAGCGCCTGACGCGTTCAAGGTCGCACGAGATTGCAGCCATCGCCCCAGGCTGGGCCATCGATTGCAGCGCTAGGACGCGATGGCAAACAATCCTCAGACCGGTTTCAATAGAATACGCACCGCCCGTGGCAAGGGCCGCCAACTCGCCAAAGCTGTGGCCCACAAGTAAGGCCGGTTTCACGCCGGACTCGATCAAGATCTTGGCGATTAAGACCTCAGTCAGATAAATCCCAATCTGATCGAGGTCCGGGCAGGCGCTCAGTCGCTCGTCATGTTCTTTGTCAGACGTAGACGAAACCAACGAAAGAAAGTCACCTTTTAGAAGTTCCCGGCCGATGTCATTTGCCTGGTGGAAGTAACTCGAGGTCTCCGGGAAAGAGGTATAGAGCTCACCCAGGATTCTGTGCGAGTACGAGCCTTGGCCAGGAAACGTGAAAATTATTCCTGGGTCTCTTTCTACAGGCGTCGGCGTACTTCTCATTGTGGTTGACGTCCTCAGAAAATGAATTCATTTAATGTTTCATCTACGATTTTGGGATAAGCCGACTGGCGTGGTGAGTTCGCAATCCTCTCGCCCAGCCGGCGAATCGATTCGGGAAATATGTGTTTGATCTCTCTGCTGCCGCGCATTGTTCGTTCGGCAAAAGAAGGGCTCTTAAGTCCTTCAAGAAGATTGAGGTCACTCTGGGGATTCAAAAAGGGAGTAACCAACGGAGGCGCAGGCACCATCTCATGAGTTTCTCTGTGAATCACGATCATGGTCTGGTATCCACAGGAAACAGGTTCACCACTTTGGTCAATCACCCGAAAACAAAGCCGCACCGTACAAAGGGTCGGATCCTCATAGGTCAGCAGGATCGCTACCTTCCCGCCAAGAGCAACTGGCGCCAGGTTGAGGCTATATGCTTCGCGCGTGAGCACTAAGACGTCCTTTAGCTGCTCTTGCCAATTTCCCTGCCCGTTGACCTTGGTTTCAAACAAAAGGGTTTCGCGAGCGACGTTCTGAAATTTGAAATTGACCATATGATGGTGTGAGCCATACGCCATCGTGTCGTGAAACAGGATCTGGTACTGCATTCCAAAGTACGGCATATAATGAATCCACCCGGTCACCAACGAGTTTCGAGATTACCCGACGTCATCGTTAGTCATCGACGTCACCAAATCGCAAGTACACTCGTCGTCCATACGTCACAAGAAACAACAAAACTAACGTCAACCAAATGATAGTAATGAGCTGTACGAAGTGCGAGGAGCTCCACGTCTGGACCGGTTCTCTGACGACATTCAGGTGTCCAGGATTGAATGTGACCACAATTAATAGAGCCCCAACACCTGTGCCCCCGATAAGCAAGAGCATTCTGACAAACGAGCGAACGGCAGAGTAGACTTTGCCGGCCAGCTCGGCGAACCTGAATTCCGGATCGTTGAGAAACTTCTGTAGCCGAAAAAGGAGTCCGTTCCCTACATCGGCAATCTGCCGAAGCTTGAGGAAAGTTGAGTCGTCCGGGCCAGTCAGGAGTTGCCTGATCGCACTCTCTTCCATTTGGCGTCTAACCCGCCTCGCGACACCGTGACTATATTTTTGAAATTCCTTGAAAACATTGATCTCGTTATAAAGGCTGGCGGCCACTGTGTCATACAACAGGGTGGCCCGAATGAAGCGAACCATGTTGCGCGGTACGCTAAGCTGGTGTTTCCTCGCCAATTGAAAGAATCCAAGCCAGAGCCTGAAAGAAGTGCGTTCCCACTCCTCGGCGTGATGACTCTTGATCCCATAGAATCCCTTCCACCATACATCCACCAGTTCCTTCCTGAATCGATCCCAGTTCCTGACGGGTGGTTTAATCGGTTCCATAATGCTGATCACCATGTTCACCATTCCCCCTACATCTTCTCGGGAATAGCAATGATTCAACTGCCACATGAGATTTCGTTCTCGCTCCGAGAAGACGCCGCAAGCACCAAAATCAATCATGACAATTCTGTTGTTGGGTTGGACCAGGATGTTGCCGGGATGCGGATCACCGTGAAACAGAGGGCACTCGTGGAATGAATAATACCGGGAACGAATCAGGCGCTTGGCCACAATCTTCGGGTCGATTCCCTCCCTGCGAAGATCCACCAGGTAGCCTTCTTCTCCGTCCCGTATGGCCTCGATAATCTTCTGCACTTTGTGCCCGTCCACATACTCACTGACCAGCACTTCCTCTCCTGAAGTTTCGTAGAAAACCTTTGGGGCAGTGACGTTCAATTTCTTCCGCTGCGCATGGTAACGACGGAAGAGTTCCTGGTAGCGCGCCTCAATACGAAAATCCAGTTCTTCGAGCAGCGACTCTCTCAGTTCGAGTCTGAAATCCTCGGTCAGTCGAGGCCGCAAAATGGTGAGAAACTCAGCACTTCGCAAGATGAAGGCCAACGCATCGAGATCTGCTGCAAAACTCTTCTTAATGTTCGGACGCCGAACCTTCACGGCCACTCGCTCTCCCGTAAGTAGCCATGCCTTATAGACGCAGGCAACAGAAGCTTTTCCTGCAGAGTCGAAATTGAAGTCACGAAAGGTCTGACACAAAGGTCTCTTCGTCTGACGCTCAATTGCGGCCCTAACATCTGCCTCAGCGATCTCTTTAGGTATGTCATCCACCATGTCTTTGAGCACATCACAATAGGCAGGCGGCAGGAGATCCACGCGCTGTGCCAATTGCTGCCCAACTTTGATCATGACGCCACCAAGGTTCAGCAATAAATCGCGGAACTCTTCGCCGTCTTTTTTGTGGCGTTGGTCGTCGAGCTCTTGTTGCTCGACGACACGCGTCCGGGTGAATTTACTCAAAACAACGCTGCTCCAGAATAGAATGATGTACCAAAGCCGGCGGCGGACAACGCCGCTCCAGAAATACCCAAAACCCACCATCATTCTGAGCAGGTGCCATAACACGCGCACTCGACTAACCTTGACCGCCGTAGTACGTAGTGCGGCCTGGTATGAGAGACCCTCCTTAAAACGAGTCCGAGTGTCTCGCGCTTGCGACGACGCAGTTGTACGCCGCCAATTGGGAACCGTCGGTCTCATAATGCGTAATCCCGACGTGGACACGGCTTGCCTCTCTCGTTGGATCGACAAAGTCATTACAAAAAGCACCCGCAAATCGTTCCGCTCATACCCTCGGCCATGAGCGCTAGCCGGCGTGATCTAGTCTTCACATCCGTGATCGGTCATTGATCCTCTTTTGGCGCTCACGCAGAGTCCCAAAAGCCTGCCCGTTCAATGACCTTCGTTCGCGCGACAACTCTCTCCTTTAGCAAAGGAAATTGAGAGGATTTAAAGCAGAAATAGGAGACCGCAGAGCTAGACCACGCCTCCGTTTTTTCTTGAAGATCACTAACACCACGATGATCTGCTTATTCTTGTCGGCTTCGGGCAAGCTGCGATGAGCCTGTTCAATGCCTTCCCCTACTTCTTCATATAGCTTGCCCCTGCCAGCCTTTAGTTTGTTGATCGCTTTTTTCGACTGGCTGCCGAGATCGACTATCACGGGCGCCGGATATTTCGCAGGCACCGCCTGAGCTGCTTTAGTATCTGGGTTTCCTTTTTCCATTTATTCCTCCGATCTGAGCACTTCTGATTAAATGTCGCGTACCGGTCCGGGTTTCCGTAAAGACGATGATCCGACACCCTGACGAAGCGGTGCTTGAACAACTGGGAGGCCGGAATATTTGATTACGAAGAGGCCGGATATAAAAATACCCAACCCTGGTTAGCTTCTTAAAGGTTCTACACCGTTACGCGGTTTGAGACGGTGTGGGATCTACATAATCGAACAAACTCTCCAAGATCGTCCGTGCGTGCCCTTTATTCAATTCTTCATTTACAAGCCCGTTCGCCCAATTCACAACTCGAATTAGCGACCATCACGGGATTGCACTGTGAAGCAGACCCTTCTGGCTCACAGCTAAAACAGGGGAATGGCACGCACAACTTTCCTGATTAGTTTCCGGCTTCTTCTTGAATTCGCTATTTCGGCAAAATCAGAAAGTACAGGGCTGGACTCTGACACGGCTTTGGAGATACCTGCTGCAGCATTCTCGTAGAAATCTACCAATGCGCCATCGCGTCTCTTCCCAGCTGATTTATCACGCTTGTCAAGGTACGTAGAAACTCCGTTCTCTACCGCCTTGCTGACCCGCTGGACCGACTTGCTGGTCCGCGATTCAATGAATGCAAGACGCCTCGCCGCCCTGGACGAACCCCTCTTCTTCTTCTTCTTCTCGTCCGGACTTTCCGTTTTTTCTAGAGCTACTGGCTTTTCCATTTTCAGTGAGTCTCCTAACATTTATATCGCACAGGATACGCGTCTTATACGCCCTTGCAACCAGAGTGTCAACTCATTTACCTTGGCTTGCAAGAAAACCAGCGATTAGACTTTTGTGAATATGACTTACTCTGGAAGAATCGCGACACCGTACCCAAGTCGATGCCGGTGGCTGCTTCTGGAGAGATCGCCGACTAATCGCCCGATTTCTTTGGGATAACGGGATTCTATCTTTCCCTGGATGGGCTTTGTTCGGATGGCTGGCTCTACTCATTATCCTGGGATTCGGCTCATTAACCAGCGTTGGAATTCTCAGAGAGAATTCATGGTGAGGTGGGCAACAGCCGGTTTCTCAGTCCTTTGTCTAACAAGAGAACGAGAGTGAACTGCCCGTCTACTGCGCGCATTTTGGTCTGATTTGATAACAGAGTCTCACATGTAAGGGCGTGGCCAATGTCCGACATTAAGATCTTACTGGTTCAAATCTCCGTCATCCTCATAGCATCATATTCGGTTGGATGGCTGTTGGGCAGGTTTCGCCAACCCCAGGTTGTTGGTGAAATGGTAGCCGGTATCATGCTCGGCCCTTCGCTGCTTGGTTGGGTTGCGCCAGGTTTGTCAGCAGCCCTATTCCCGCCTACGAGTCTCGGCCTTCTTTATTCGCTAAGTCAGATTGGTCTTCTGCTCTTCATGCTCATGGTAGGTATGGAACTCGACACGAAGACCCTGCGTCGATTGGGTCACACCGCCGTCGTCATCAGTCATACGAGCATCATCGTTCCCTTCCTTCTCGGGGCTGTGCTCGCCTTCTACCTTTACCCGAGAATGGCCGAGCCGGGGATGCCGTTCACCGGATTCGTATTGTTCCTGGGAGCCGCCATGAGCGTAACAGCTTTTCCGGTGCTGGCTCGCATACTAACCGAACGAAATCTCATTGGTACAAGACTTGGGACTCTGACGATCGCCTGTGCGGCCGTCGATGACGTAACGGCGTGGTGTATTTTGGCAGTAATCATCGCGGTAGTCAGATCAAAACTCAATCACCTCACCTTATGGCAGATGCTGGCAGGGCTTGCCGCTTATCTCGGCATCATGCTTTTCGTGTTAAGGCCTATAGTTAGAAGCCTGGTTGCCAGGCATCGGGACTCAAGAGTGACCGACAGGGCACTAGCTGCTCTACTCTTGTGCACGCTCGCTTCAAGTTGGGTCACAGAGTGGCTCGGCGTACACGCGCTTTTTGGGGCCTTCTTTGCCGGCGTGATGATGCCGAAAGAAGGGCCTTTTGCCGAAAGCGTAAGGGAAAAACTCCGCCCGTTGGTTGTTGTTCTTCTTATTCCTTTGTTCTTTGCCTTTACAGGGTTGCGAACCAGTATCGGTCTGATCAACGGGTCAGCAATGATACTTTACTGTGGGTTGGTGTTTGCCGTTGCGGTGGCCGGTAAATTAGGAGGTTCAATGATGGCAGCGAGGGTCATGGGAACAGCGTGGCGCGACGCAGCCGCCATCGGGATTCTCATGAATACCCGCGGATTGATCGAGTTGGTAATTCTAAATATTGGTCTGGACATCGGAGTCCTCACGAAACCATTATTCTCAATAATGGTGGTGATGGCGGTTGGCACGACCCTGATGACCACGCCGTTATTGTCGTGGGTTTGTGCCGATCCGAAGGAAACCGAGCTTGCCTCAAAGGGAGGGTTGTGTGATTGAGACAACCGTCAGATTTCACTTTGTCTATCCAGTGACTTGAAGAGGACTGACTTCAATCGAGAAAATGGAGGTTGTCTTCGCATGACGCCGTTTCTCGTTCTTCACTTTGCCTTTGCGATTGGTGTTACCACCGGTCTTCGTTCCAGGACTCCGCCTGCGATCATGGCCTGGGCCGCGCACCAAAGCTGGATCACTCTCCACAACACGGTGCTCGGTTTTATGGGAGCACCCGCAACCTTGGTGTTGTTTTTTCTTCTGGTAGCAGTCGAGCTAGTCGGTTCTCTTCTTATTGTTCCGCAAAGTTGAGACTAGACTTGTCCGATCAAACGGCGATACCGAAGTTGCGCTTACGTCGGAATTCTTGAAATCTGCGGGACATTATGCAGAACAACAACTATACTCACGACTTCTTAGACCTGCGAACTCATCGATTTCTTGAGCGGGAGACGAGGATCGAACCAGGCCTTGAAACTACGGTGGAGGATGTGGAAGGTGAACGGGACCGCGTATCGTCCGTTAAGATCGAGTGTTCGTCGTTCATTGAAGGTTGTCTAACTCCGAGCTCACGCGTGGTTATCGATATGCCGCCCGCTGACCCGGGCTCTGTGCGTACTTTTCTTTCCGCGGCAGGATAATTGAATATCGTAAACAGTCGGACCGATGACAAATCAGCAAACACGTTCCTTAGTCATCACTCGAGTCCGCCAACAAGGGCGCGACATTCGCTCGTTCGAATTCATGCCCGCAAATGCCAGCGCCGCCCACGACGTCGCTTTCATTGCCGGCCAGGTCGCGATACTCCGCATTGGTGAAGAAGCGCCAGCGTACTTTGCTTTCGCCAGCGCTCCCACAGATCGCGAGCTGGAAATCCTCGTCAAGCGAACCATCGGGACCAGCTTGGCGCTATTCGATTTGAGAGAAGGCGAGCAAGTAGATCTGCTCAATGTGGTTGGTCACGGCTTTGATCTGGATCGACAGAAGGGACGTGATCTGGTCTTCGTGGCGATGGGAACCGGAGTAGCGCCGTTGCGTTCAGCCCTACGACATGTCTTGAAGAGAAAAGAGGACTTCGGACAACTGGTGGTGCTTTATGGCGCGCGCACTCCCGACGATTTCTGCTATCGCGATGAGACGCAAAGTTGGAGGGACGCAGGCGTCGAAATGCGTCTGGTGATCTCGCGTCCCGATGGCCACGACTGGTCGGGCCCGATCGGTTATGTGCAGACCCTCCTGGATCACGTCTTGCCTGATTTGAATTCTCCCGTGGCTTTGGTGGGTGGTTCCCACGAAATGACTGCGCAAACCAGAGATCGTTTGCAACAGCTGGGGTTTGTGCCGGAAGCGATCCTGACGAACTATTAGCTGTTTTGAAGCGCGCCCGCAATATTCCTCCAGTTCTACTATGAATTGCTGACGTAGGTTAAGGTTTTCTCGAGAAATCATCGAGGATCCCTAGCCTCTCGAATCACGCGTTTTAAGAAGCGGGCTCGATCATTCGAGTGTGCAAGGAAGCAGGCTCGTGAGAATCTCAGCCTTTCAAATGAGAACGAGCAGACACCACTCTTCTCTTAACACTAAAGTCAACAGTTTATAGTAGCTGATCGTTATCAAGATTCGCATGACTTAGATCACGACCGGCAATCTGGAGTGTCATGTTGGTTCGATCGAGTATTCTTCCAAAGCTTATACGGCGGCCTGTCCCTGCTCCTTAGCGGCTAACGAAACAGACCTAAATCCGTTGCGAGTGTCATCTCTAGAGTCTGACAGTCCCGAGGGTCAAAAACGCGACGAAGTCGCGCGAGGTCTGCGGGACCGATCTAGAGTTTCTCTAACTTTTGAAAATTGAGTCTGAGAATTACTGAGGAAAAATGGAGCGGGCGATGGGACTCGAACCCACAACCTCCAACTTGGGAATCAAAATTTTCGCTCCTTTTATTTTCACCACTTACGAAACGGCTAAGCAAAAATCAGCTTCGGATTCTTATTACCCCTTGCTTACCGAGAGGAGAGCATGTACACTTCCCTCGGTAACCGATGGAGAGCTATGAGTAAACCGACAGACCTTGTCCAGGGAACCCTGGACCTTCTGATATTGAAGATCCTAGCCCTGGAGCCGCTTCACGGCTGGGCGATCGGTCAACGCCTCAAACAGGTCTCTGACGACACACTGCAGGTCAGTGACGGCTCGCTATACCCAGCTCTGCACAAGCTTGAACAAGAGGGCTGGATCAAGGCCGAGTGGAAGCCCAGCGAAAACAACCGACGCGCGAAGTTTTATACGTTGACGCGTCCTGGCCGGAAAGAGCTAGAGCGGGAGGCTGCCAACTGGAATCGTTTATCGACGGCCATCTCGCTGGTGGTGCAGCTAAAAGAGGCTTGAGCCATGCGTTTGGAACACTGGTTTTACACTGTGCCGTTGCGGCTTCGGTCACTGTTTCGCCGCGGTCAAGTCGAAGCCGAGCTCAATGAGGAACTGCGCTACCACCTTGAGCGGCAGATCGAGGTGAATACCGCCGCCGGCATGTCGGTAGAAGAGGCGCGCTACGCTGCGTTACGCGCAATGCACGGTTTGGACCAACGAAAGGAAGAGTGTCGAGATATGCGACGCGTGAGACTCATTGAAGACCTTTGGCGGGATTTTCGATTCAGTTTGCGGAGTTTGTTGAAGCGCCCGGGCTTTACGGCGATCGCACTCCTCGCACTCGCTCTCGGAATTGGAGCCAACACTGCAATCTTCAGTCTAGTTAATGCCGTTATACTTCAGCCGCTTCCCTATCGGGATCCCGATCGACTCATCTCGGTATATGGCACCCGCAACCGCAGCACCCAGGGAAGCGTTGGACCAACCGATTTCCTCGACTATCGCAGTCAGAACAAAACGTTCGAACAATTTGCCGCCTCGGGCTCGATGATGCTTCCCATGAACCTCACGGGCAGCGGTGAACCCGAACGTCTCAACGCATCCATCATAACGGGAAATTATTTCGACACGTTTGGCGTCCGTCCGGCTCTCGGTCGTGGCTTCTCGCTCGAGAATGAAAAGACCGGTCAGGATCATGTAACCGTGCTCAGTCACGCTTTTTGGCAGACGCGCTTTGGCGGCGACCCGAACATCGTTAACAAGACCATCAACCTCGACGGCAAAGCTTACGAAGTTCTCGGCGTGATGCCTGCAGAAGTGGTCCTGCCACAGCCTGCGCAGTTGTGGGTACCGATAAACTTCGACGCCGATCCTGAGATGAAAATGCGCAACGCGCGTTTCCTGCGAGGTATAGGAAGACTCAAAGAAGGCGTCACCTTGGACCAGGCGCAGACCGACACCGATCTAATCGCAGCTCAACTCGAACAACAATATCCCGACTCAAACACAGGTTGGAGCCTGCGTCTCATTCCTTTGCGCGAGATACTCGTGGGTGGGAGCCGAACGATGCTCTTTATTCTTTTCGGCGCTGTTGGTTTTGTGTTGCTGATCGCGTGCGCCAACGTGGCAAA
>Ga0137388_10002219_pt1 | contig 12155 bp, 8 predicted proteins | sample 15con2h14AmetaG_FD_104644 | JGI IMG/M metagenome (GOLD analysis project Ga0137388, IMG submission 104644) | Vadose zone soil microbial communities from Angelo Coast Range Reserve, California, USA - 15con2h1.4A metaG | ecosystem: Environmental > Terrestrial > Soil > Vadose zone > Saprolite...
AGCCAGCATCCGTACGCGTCTCACGAGACGCAGCCCCCGTTTTGGGGACACCCGAACGTGAGCCGGAACGTGGCAGAATTGCTGGCCCACGGCGTCGAGGTTGACCTCGTCTGCACTACCCCTCGTGTCTGCTATGGGCGGCGGCCGCCCGGGCGGGCGGGACTGCGCGTCTACGGCATCCGGATGAAGGAACGGCGGTCGCCCGCGCTCTGGTACCCGGTGCAGTACGCGGTTTTCTTCCTCTGGGCCCTGTTCGTGGTTTCCGGTCTGGCGTGGCGCCGGCGCTACGACGTGGTCCAGGTTGACAATGTGCCGGACTTCCTGGTGTTCTCGGCGCTGGTCCCGCGGCTGCGCCGGGTGCCGGTCATCTTCTTCGTCTTCGAGCTGATGCCCGAGATGACCGCGGCACGCCTGCACCTGGGCCCGGACGATCTCCGCCTCCGGCTGGTGAGTCGGCTCCAGCGGGCCGCGCTGGCCTGGGCCGATCGCGTGATCACGGTCAGTGAGCGCCTCCGCCGCATCATGGGAGAGCGCGGACTGGACGCCACTCGGATCACCGTGGTGCCCAACTCGCACCCGCTCGGCGATCTCCCAGCCGCGGTGCGGTCTCGTACTCCTGTCCTCATCCTGCCCACCACCCTTATTGGCCGGTACGGAGCGCAGGTCGCCATCCGGGCCGTGGCGGAGCTGCGCCACGAATGGCCGCACATCACGCTGCGGATCCTGGGCGACGGCGAGTACCGGTCACGGCTGGTGGCCCTCACCGAAGAGCTGGGCCTACAGCGGCACGTCAGCTTTTCGCCCGGCTTCGTTCCCTGGCGCCAGGCCGTGGAGGAAGTCCGGCAGGCAACCATCGGGATCGTGCCCATCATCTCGGACGGCTACGGCGAGTTGATGCTGCCCAACAAGGTCTGCGAGTTCGTCTTCCTGGAGATCCCGTTTGCTTGCTCCCGGTTGCCGAGCATTGAGGAGCATCTGCCGGCCGATGCGGTCGCCTACTTCGAGCCCGGGGATGCGGCCGGGCTGGCAGCCCAGATTGGCTGGCTGCTCAGGAATCCTGAGCAGGCGCGGCAGCAGGCGCAGCGCGCGCGGCGAGCGATGGCCGATCTGGAGTGGGAAAGTGCCTCGCCGCGATACCTGCGAGCGCTCGGCGTCGCCTCCACCAGCCGGCCGCCCGCTGCCACGGGGGAGCCAGTGCCGCCACCTATGTTCCTCCCCGACGCGAAACCTTTGGGCCTGCGCCGCCAGCCGGCTGGGCCGGTGCCCCCTGGCCTGTCCCTGACCGAGGGAGAGAGGACATCTCTTTGCGATCCCGGGCTGTTTGCGGCCAATACCCCGGCCGCGTTCTGGCGGCTGCTGGGCGAGCCGGAACCCACCGCCGCCCAGTGGGCCGCCGCGGTCACGGCTGCCGCCGTGGAGTTGCCGGAGACGGCGCGGGTCGCCGGCGATGACATCCAGGCGCTGCTTCTCAAGACGCTGGGAGAAGGACAGTTTGGTCCTGGCCACTGGCGCCTGTCCCGCGCCCTGCGGCTCTATTACGGGTTGCGGCCCGTCCTGCCGCGCTGGCTCACCGTGATCCTCCGGCGGTCGCGCCGCCGGTCTGCCTCCGCCCGTTCTACCCTGAACTGGCCGATCGAGGATCGGTATGTGCGGTTCCAGTGGGCGGTGGCGCAACAGGTGCTGCGCCTCTTGGGCCGAACCACCCTGCCCTTCATTCATTTCTGGCCGGACGGGCACCAATATGCCTTCGTGCTCACCCACGACGTGGAGACGGCGATCGGCCAGGGACGGGTGCGCGCCCTGGCCGACATCGACGCCAGCTACGGGTTCCGGTCTTCGTTCAATTTCGTCGCCGAACGCTACCCGCTGGACCTGGACCTGATGGGCGAGCTCCGGGAGCGCGGGTTCGAGGTCGGCGTCCATGGGCTCAAACACGACGGCCAGCTCTTTCGCTCGAGCCACGAATTTCTCCGCCGCGCCGAACGGATCAACCGGCACGTCCGGGCCCTGGACGCGGCCGGGTTCCGCGCTCCCTGCACCCACCGGAACCCCGAGTGGATGCAGGCGCTGGACATCGAGTACGACCTGTCATTCTTCGACACCGATCCGTTCGAGCCGATCCCGGGCGGCACCATGAGTTTGTGGCCATTCCAGATGGGACGCTTCCTGGAGCTGCCCTACACCCTGGTGCAGGACTACACCCTGACCTCGGTCCTGAACGAGGCCTCCCCCCGGCTGTGGCTGGAGAAAGTCGACTTCATCCGCCAGCACTACGGGATGGCCCTGGTGAACACGCATCCGGACTATCTGAGCGACCCGGGGACGCGGCGCGTCTACACGACGTTCCTGGAGGCCATGCGGGCCCGGTCAGACTCCTGGAACGCGCTTCCGTCCGAGGTGGCGCGCTGGTGGAGCGCGCGCCGGGAGGCCGTTTCGATTGCGAGTCTTCCGGGGGCGGTCCAGAACACCATCTCCGCGTCCGAGGCGGTGAACTCGACCCGAGCGAACGTCTCACTGGCTGGATGAGCGGCCAGTGTCCCCGGGAACCGGAGGACTGGGCCAAATGACCCAGCCGGCCTGGGAAACAGGACTATTGACACAGGACGGCTGGGACGATTACTTAGGAAACATGATTCAATCCCAACCGAGTCCGATGGCAACCGCCCAGGCCGCGCCGCCGGTGGCCCGGGTCCTGATCGCCGACGACCAGACGTTGTTCCGGTCCGGGTTGGCCCGGCTCCTGGAAGAGGACCCCAGAGTCCAGATCGTGGGACAGGCCGTCGACGGCCTGGACGCGGTGAAGCAGGCGGGCACGCTGAAACCCGATGTCGTGCTGATGGACCTGAAGATGCCCAACCTCGACGGCGTGGAGGCGACCCGGAAGATCGTGAACGAGCACCCGGAGATCCGGGTGCTGGTGCTCACCACCTTCGATGCGGACAGCTACGTCCTGCACGCCTTGCGCGCCGGCGCCAGCGGGTATGTGCTCAAGGACTCCCAGGCGCCCGCGATCGTATCCAGCATCCTCGCCGTGACGGCCGGAGAGCGGGTGATGGCGAGCGCCGTGGCCAACCGCGTGGTCGACATGCTGACGGGTACCACCACCCCCAAAGAGTTCTACGATGGGCTGACCGCTCGCGAGGTCGAGATCCTCAAATTGCTGGCCACCGGCCAGGCCAACAAGCAGATCGCCTATCACCTGCGCATCAGCGAGAAGACCGTTCGCAACCACGTCAGCAACATGTACGCCAAGCTGCAGATCTACGATCGCTCGCAGGCGGTGCTGTACGCCGTCCGCAAGGGCCTGATCGAGCTCTAAATTCGTCCAGATCTCGGCCACTGTGGGTGAGCGGCCCACGGGGGGACTGTGCAGTCCCTGCCCCGTGGGAGGACTGCCCCATTTCGTGTGGCGGCCTGCTCAGCTACGGTCGCAGTGTGGTCATCGTTTCCGGAATGCGGAACGGGGCAGCCACCGTGAGCGTGGCTCCGCGGTCGGTGCGCGTCCTGGTGATCGACCGCCAACCACTCTTTCTGGACGCCATGAGCCGGCTGCTGGCCACGGCGCCGCTTCAGGCTCAGGTCGTGGTCACCCGGAGTTCGCAGGAGGCGGTCACCATCCTGCGGGCGGCTCCGGTGGACCTGGTCGTCTGCGACGTGCGCGCCGAACCGGTGCCGGGGCCGGAGTTGCCGGGGCTGTTGGCCGAGCACAACCTGGAGGCGCCCGTGGTCCTGCTGGCGGACAGTGAGGATGTGCCGCTGCTGGTGGCCTCCCTGCTGTGCGGAGCCTCCGGCTTTTTCACCAAGGACGCGCCAGTCGAGGAATTTCTCGGCGGACTGAACGCGGTGCTGCAGGGAAACTACGCGGTCGGCCAGAACCTGCTGCAGCCAGTGTCGGCCAGGTTGGCCAGCCAGGCGGCGGGCGCCCCGCGGGATGAGGACCGGCAGCTGTCGCCCGCCGAGCATGACATCCTGGTGATGGTCGGCGAGGCGCAGTCCATTCGGACCATCGCCGAGGCGCGCGGAATCAGTCATGAGACGGTTCGGAACCACCTGGCCAGCATCTATCGGAAGCTCGGATTGCACAACCGGACAGAGGCGATCCTCTGGGCGGCTCGGATGGGCTTGATCCATCCAGCGACCGGGTCCCGGGACTAGCGCCCAGCGCGTGAGGGTAGCGCCCATTTGCCGGGCACGAGTGCTTCAGTACGCTCAACCTATGCGCCGCCGATCCGCAGGCTCAACGCTGCTCTGCCCGGTCCGGCCGGTCCGATGCGGAGCGTTGATTCCCCGCGAGCCGGCTGCCGCTGGCCTGTGAATCGTGGAGGACAGACCCCCGCTTACCCTTCGTAATGCTTTGCTCCACCGCTGGCTGCTGGTGCTGGCGATCGTCGGAGCCTTTCTGCTGGCCGCGGGACTCCTGTCCCTGAGAAAACCGGTCTATGCGGCGTCGGCGGCCATCTACCTGGATGTGTCGCGGACCGCTCCGGGTTTTGATGAAGGGGTGGCAGCCGGGGAGCTGCTGCAGCACGATTTCATCGTCGCCTCCCAAAGCCGCCCGGTCCTGGAGGCGGCCTGCGCCTCCGCTGGCGTGGCCTGCACGCCGCAGGAGCTGGCGGCGCCCGAATCGACCCTGGCCAAGCGGATCAGCGCCAGTTCGTACCGGGGGACGAGCACGCTCCTGGTCACGGCCCGAGCGCTCACCCCGGATCAGGCCGCCGCCCTCGCCAATGCCGTCGCCCAGGCGATCATCGATCAGGACAAAGCGGAGGTGGTCCGGCTGTTCGCGCAGCCGCGCGACAACCTGCAGAAGCAGCTCAAGGACCTGCAGGCTGCCATTGACCAGGAGCAGCAGCAGCTGCAGCACGTGCCGGCGGGAAGCCCGGCCGCCGCCGCTCACCAGGCCCAGCTGACCCGGCTGCAGGGACAGTATGCGGTGGTGTTCGGGCGTTGGCAGGACCTGAGTGAGCAGCAGGATCGGCTCACCAGTGTGGCCACGGTCGGCCAGCCGGCCGTACCGCCCGCGCGGCCGGAAGGCCCCGGCCGACTGCGGTACCTGGCGGCGGGCCTGCTCGCGGGGGTCTGCCTGGGTGTCCTGGCTGCCCTCCTCGTGGAACGGTTCAACGACCGGATCTTCAACGTCGAGACGCTGGCCCGGGCGACCCAGAGCCCCGTCGCACTCCTCGACTCGGGTGCCGGCCGCCGCGGCCGGACCGTCCACCATGGTCCGTACTCGCTGGCGCTGGCGAGCGTGCTGGCCAGGGCCCCAGAAACCCGCACGGTACTGGTGACGGCGGCCTCCCACCTCGACCACACCGACGCGGTGGCGGCTGGGCTGGGTGCGGTGGCGGCCGAGGCCGGGCAGCGGGTCGTGGTGGTCCAGACCGACGGGCGGTCGCCCGAGCGGCCTTCTCTTGCCACCTCCGCGGCAGGGGGAGTGACCACTGTCACGGCGCCCGCCCAAAATGGCGGGAGCCTGGCGGCCACGGTCACCGAGGTGCGGCGGGAGGTCGCCTCTCCCGATACCTTTGTGGTGGTGGCCGTCCCCTCGCCAGACAGCAGCCCCTCGGCCTTCCTGCTGGGGCGAACCGCCAAGCGGGCAGTGCTGGTGGCGACCGCCGGCATCACCCGCGTCCAGGATGCCCGCCGCAGCGCCGAGCTGCTGCGCTACTCGGGGGTCGAGGTGGCGGCCGCCATCCTGCAGACGCGCCGAGCGTCCAAAGGGAGCCGGTGACGCCCGCCCTGGGTCGAGATACCCGGCTCTTGGTGCTGGCCTGGGATCGGACACAGCCTCGAACCCGCGCCCTGGGTCCTGCACTGGGCGGCGACTCGCGACACATTTACGGCGGCTGGCCGGGCCGGCATCGAGGCCTCTTGCCGGTGCGGTATGTCGCGGACGCGGTGCGCATGTGGCGCACGCTGCGGCAACAGCGCCCTGACGTACTGGTCGTCATCTCGCCGCCGGTGATCGCGCCCCTGGTGGCCTGGCTCTGGATCGCCTTGCACCCCTGCCGGCTGGTGGTCGACTGCCACACGGGCGCCCTCCATTGGCCGAAATGGGGCTGGACGCGCCCGCTCCACCGCCTCCTCTTTCGCCGGGTGCATGCCGTCCTGGTTCAGACCGAGGAGGATGAGGCGCTGCTGCGCGCCTGGGGTACGCCCGTTGTGCTGCTGCCGGATGATCTGCCCGATCCCAGCGAGGCCGTCTCCGAACCGCCCGGGAGGCGAGTCCCCAGGGTCGTGGTGGCCGGTAGCTTCGACTGGAACGAACCCGTGGCGGCAGCGCTGGCCGCCGCCGCCCTCGTCCCTGACACGGAGGTCCGCTTGACGGGCGACGTGTCCCGAGTGCCACGATCCGTCCGCTCCGGCGCTCCGGCCAATGTCGTCTTCACCGGCTACCTTCCCTATGGGCAGTTCCTGGGCGAGCTGCTCACGGCAGACGTGGTCGCCGTGTTCAGCACCGATCCGCACATCATGAATCGCGCCGCCTTTGAAACCGTCGGCCTGGGCCGTCCGCTCGTCCTCTCCGACCTGCCCGGGCTGCGCGCCCGATTTGGCGAAGGGGCGGTCCTTTGCCGCAACGACGCGGCATCGATGGCGGAGGCCATCCGCCTGGCGCAGCGCGATCGCGACATCCTGGCCGAGCGGAGCCGGGCCCTCCGGCGACGACTTCAGGCACAGCGACAGGCGGCCCTGGCGCAGCTGCAATCGATGGTGCGGTCACGCCAGGTTCGGGCGGCCGGGGCCCGAGTGCGATCGCATCCATGACCGTCCCCGATTGGGCACGGCCCACCCGCCTCTGGCGGAGCGGACTGGTTCGTAACGCCCTCGGCCTCTATGCGCTCCAGGCCAGCTCCTGGCTGGTCCCGTTGGTGACCCTGTTGTTCCTGGCCCGGCGGCTCGGTCCGGACCACTGGGGAAGCCTGGTCTTCATGCAGGCGTTCGCCACCTACGTGATCTTCCTGGTGAGTTACGGCTTCAACTTTTCGGCGACCCGCGAGGTGGCTCGTCACCGCGACGATTCGGATCGGCTCGCCCGCCTGCTCGCGGGGGTCACGGGGGCCAAGCTCCTGCTGGCCCTGCTGGCCATGCTGATCGTGATTCCGGTCAGCGTGGTGGTGCCGGCGATCGCGCGCCACCAGGCGCTCCTCTGGCCGGCCATGCTCTGGGCGCTGACCTGGTCCTTCAGTGCCAGCTGGTACTACCAGGGACAGGAGCGGATGACCACGGCCGCCGCTTGCGAGACCGCGGCCCGCGTCCTCGCCCTGGCCGGCATCCTGCTGCTGGTCCGCTCCGGCGACGATACCTGGCGAGTGCTGACCATCCAGGGAGGCCTGTTTCTGGGTGCGGTGGCGCTCGAGATGGGCATCGCCTATCGGGAAGTCGGCTTTCGCATGCCCGATCTTCAGGGGGCGAGGGAGGCCTTGCGGGTGGGCCGGGACACCTTCCTCCTCACCGGGGCGCTCAGTTTCTACACCATCGGGAATGGGTTCATCCTGGGGCTGTTCGCCCCCCCCGCCTCGGTCGGGTACTTTGTCGGGGCAGAACGGATCAGCAAGAACTTTGCCACCGTCCTGAGTCCAATCACCCTGGCTGTCTTCCCGCGCACCAGCCATCTGGCGTCCTTCGCCCGACACGAGGCCGCCCGGCTGGCCCGAACCAGCCTCCTCTTGATGGGCACGGTGGCGTGCGTCATGGGGGCCACCGTCTTCCTGACCGCCCCCCTGCTGGTTCGCCTCTTGCTGGGGCCTGGCTTCGACAACGCGGTCCCCGTCTTGAGAATCCTGGCGCTGCTGCCGCCGCTGGTCGTCGTGACCAATGTCCTGGCGGTCCAGTGGATGCTGGCGCTTGGGCTGGATCGGTCCGTCAACGCGGTGATGGTGGCCGCCAGCCTGTTGAACATTGGCCTGGCGATCGCCCTGGTCCCCCATCACCGGGAGGTGGGCATGGCGGTGGCGGTGGTGGCTTCCGAGGCCCTGGTCACCGGGGGGCTGTACGCCGTGCTCCGAATCAAACATTTGGATCCGCTGACGTTGGCGAGGCTCGGACCGGGAGAGGCGCCGATGACGGCCACCGCCTGACGAGGGCTGTGCGCATGGGACCATGAGCGACGGGGTTCTGGCGCTCTTCCTGTTGATGATGGCGGGCCTCGCCGCCGGCCTGGCCTTCGTGGCCCTGACCGCGTGGCGGCCGGCGATCGGCTGCGGCCTGTTCGCATTCTCGATCCCGCTCACCACCGGGCTCGGGCGCGGCACGATTATCCCACTGCTGCGACCCAACGAAGCCGTCCTGCTCATGCTCCTGGCCGGCCTCGCCCTGCATCACCTGCCGCGCCGGCCGCGGCGACCCGTCACCAGCCTGGACCTGGCCGTGGGCAGCTTTGCCATCGGCGTCGTCGTGATCGCCGTGCTCGTCCTGTTCCTGTCTTTCTCCCTGGACCTCCACGATTTCGGCACCCTTCGTGAGGTGCTGGCGCCGGCCCAGTTTTTCCTCATCTACCTGGTCTTTGCGCGGACCGAGCTCGCCGGTCCCGGCCGCGAAACGGTCCTCAAGCTGACGATGGCGGCCAGCGTTGTGGTCGGCCTGGTGGCTGTTGCGGAGCTGGCCAATCTCCCGGGGGTGCGCGCCTTCATGGCGGCGTACTATCCGGCGCCGGTCAAGCCGCCTGGGTGGGATCCCATCTACCGGCCCGAATCGACGCTCGGCCACTACAGTGCGGTGGGCGCGTTCGGCGCGCTCAACTACACGCTGGCCCTGTCCCTGGCCACTGCCCGCCACCCCGCCTTCTCGAGAGTCTGGCTGAGCCTGGTGATGGCCCTCAACCTGGCGGCCCTGGTGGCCAGCTTGACCTGGGCCCCGCTGCTGGTCATGCCGCTGGTGACCGGGTTGGTCCTCTGGCATGGACGCCGCGTGCCGCCCGAGCTCGGCCTCTCACTGGCGGCCCTGGCGCTCGCTTTGCTGCTGTTCTGGCCGGCCGTCACCGCGCGTGGCACGCAGCAAGGGGTGGCGACGGCGGGCCAGGGGCTCGTCATTCCGCAGACGTTCCAGTTCCGCCTCAACCACTGGGAGGAATTCTTCCTGCCGGCGCTGGCCGACCATGTCTGGTTAGGAACGGGGACGCTGATCCCGAGCGCAGTCCCGGACCGCCTGCTGGACTTCGTCGACAATGAGTACCTGCGCGAGGGGTTTCGCGCCGGCGTCCTGGGGCTGGCGCTGCTGGCCAGCATGTTGATCACGATCGCCGTGGTCGGCTGGAGGAGCCGAGCCAGTCCGGATCCCATGCGCCGGAGCCTGGGCGCCGCGTGCGTGGCCCTGGTGGTCTTCTTCGCCCTGATCGGCATGACCGCCGAATACCTGTTCTTCGGCGGGGTCACCCAAGAGTTTGCGATGATGCTGGGCTTGCTGGGGGCGATGCAACCGGCGCCCGGGTCCGCTCCCGACCGGAAGGCGCCGGCGGCCAGCATTGGCCTCGCCGGCGTCCAGGCCTGGCCGTCAACTCCCTATCGGAAGGTGACCGACCAGAAGTGGGTGATGAGGGTTTGGCCCCAGTCATTCCAGGACCCATCGGTGTAGTCGGTCATGGAATTTCCGTCTGACCAGCTATCGCTGAAGGCGATCACGCCGCTCCCCTTGCGGGTCCGCACCCAGTCGGTGGCGTAGTCGAGAAACCCCGCGCCCCAGCTGGAGGGGCTGGTCGTGCCGTTATAGAGGCCGACTTCGTCGACGATCACGGGGTACGAGGAGGCGAGGTCGGCCCACAGCGCGTCACAGCTGGCCGCCTGGGCGTCGTCGAAGGTGGTGTTTCCGTTGCCGTAGCGGTGGGCGCCGTAGACGAGGTTCGGGTCGCCCAGCGGGTAGCTGGCGACCTGGTCGCAGACAAACGACCACCAGATGCAGTTGACCACGATGGGCTGGGTGTTTCCGGCGGCCCGGATCGCCTGCACCAACTGCTGCTCGCTGCTCTGCCAGTACGTCCAGTCGCCGCAGTAGGTGAGGTCGCCGGAGACACAGTTCGGCTCGTTATCGGGCTTGATCCAGACCAGCGGATTCCCGGCGTACCGTCCGGCGAGCATGGCGACAAAGTCCACCACCGCGGTCGAAAAGCCAGATTCCCCCTGGCTGACCTCCATCACCATCCCCCGCTGGGTCACCCACGACACCACCTGGTCGAGCTCGCTCAGGTACTCGATCGACCCCAGGGGTCCTGTGGTGTAGTCGATGTACGCGACCGAGACCCGAATGAGGTTCACGCCCTGGCTCTGGAGGTTGTCGAGATCCCGCTGGGCATTCTGATAGTTGGCCAGCCCATACCCGTTGACGTCGCCGCCGGCGAATCGGCCAAACACCGCGTCCGCGCCCTTGACAATGAACGGGGCTCCCGTGGAATCGACGATCCGATTGCCCTTAACCTGGTAGCCGTCGGCCGCGGCGGAGACGGGCACAGGCAAGGAGGCCGGCAGCAGGAGGAGCGCTAGGGCCGCCAAAACCGAGCTCAGCCGACCGGTGGCGGCCATCAAATGGAATCTATCCCACGGGCGCCCAGCCAGTCACTGGGCCGGTTGTCCTGTCCGGTGGGACAGGTCGACAGATCCCGCCACGTCCGTGGACAAAGAGGCCACCCGAGGCCTCGTCTTGACGCGCGGTTACGTGGGTTTGATACTTCCGGCCGCAGCGGATTGGACTGCCTGGATCATCGCCGTCCAGGGACTGGCGAAGTCACCCGCGCCCCAGGTCTGATAGAGGCCGAAGCCGACCTCGTGCATGACGAAGTGCGTCCAGGATACGCCCAGTTGATTGAAGCTGATCAGGTTGCCCGGGACGTAGGCGGTTCCCTGTGACGGCCGCGAGCCCACCTCGCCGACGAAAAATGGACGCTTGTCCGGTGAGGCGTGATTGTTACCTGGGAAGTTGCAGCCGTCGGTGCCCACGGTGGCATAGCAATGCCCGGACCAGAGGATGCGATTGCCGTTGACCGAAGGCAGGTTCCAGTTCGCCGAGCTCACCTCCAGCACGACGACGTGGTGTGGATCGGCGGCGGTGATGGCATCGTAGACATGCTGGGCCCAGGCGTCGTAGGCGGCCACCGACGGCGGCGCCGGCTCGTTGAACACATCCCAGCCGGCGACGGTGGGTTCGGTCTGGTAGTGGCCGGCGACGTCGATCCAGAAGTTGATCATGGCCTGCTGGTTGGCGGCGGAGGACCAGAACCCGCTCTGGCCGCCGTAGCCGCCGTTGGTGCCGCCGGGGGGCTGATACATGACCGGGATCATCCACAGGTGATTGGCCTTCGCCCAGGCGACATGCTGATCGACCACGGCGTAGAAGGTGGTGCGGTTGCTCGTGTACCAGGCATAGTCGAGCCCGAACCGGATGACGTTCTCCCCGAGCACGCTGCCGGCCTGAGCATAGTCGGCGCCGTTGACGTTGATCCGGGCCATGTTGGGTCCGCCGCAGCACGCCAGCGCGGGCTCATTGTTGAAGTTCTCGCCCCGGAGGGTTACCACCCGGCCGCCGTAGACCAGGTTGCTGCCGCTGATGCTGATATAGGACCCGGTCAATGGGGACGGCAGCGGCGGTGGGACCGGCGGCAATGGGGTTGTTGGCCGGCTGACCGCGGCCGATGGTGGAGTCACCGTCGGGGGCCAGGGGCCCGAAGGCGAACGCTCACCCGGATGCGCCGTCGTCGGACCCAGTGCCGCGCCATCCCGGTTGGCGGTCACCGACGCGCGTGCGGGTGCGCCAGGGCTGGCCTGGCGGCCGGCAACGCTCGAGCGGCTCGGCACCAGCACCACCAACAGGGCGATGGCGACCAGCAAGCCAGCGATAGAGGGGACTCGACCCAGGTGCTGTTCCTCCCGCCGCTCTTTCACGGCATCGGGCGGGTTGTCGGGCAACCCGAACGGGGTCACAGTCTACGGCGTCCTCCGGCCAAAATCGACCCGCCCGGGCTGGTGGAAATGGTGCCAGCTCAGTTGGGCTTGATGCTCCCGGCGGCGGCGGTTTGCACCGCCTGGATCATGGCGATGAAGGGGACCGAGAAGTCCCCGGCGCCCCAGGTCTGGTAGAGGCCGAACCCGACCTCGTGCATGACGAAGTGGGTCCAGGACACACCCTGTTGGTTGAAGTTGGCGAGATTTCCGGGGACGTACGACACGCCC
>Ga0137388_10002222_pt1 | contig 12149 bp, 9 predicted proteins | sample 15con2h14AmetaG_FD_104644 | JGI IMG/M metagenome (GOLD analysis project Ga0137388, IMG submission 104644) | Vadose zone soil microbial communities from Angelo Coast Range Reserve, California, USA - 15con2h1.4A metaG | ecosystem: Environmental > Terrestrial > Soil > Vadose zone > Saprolite...
GCAAGATTTCAGCAATTACCTGAAGCCGATTGAAACTCCATTGGTCTTCAACGGCTTCTCTGAAGAAACCGTCCGCCGCTTTGCTCCACAGTTCGCTTCCGCGGGTATTGTCCCTGTAATGGGCATAGGTTCTCACAGTGACGTCAAGCAACCGGAGTCACTTGAACCGGGCTCGACCGTAAGCGCAATTCTCGTGCGTGGTGACATGGATATTGCCGCCACCTGCACGGTCACTTATGTGGACCCACAGCGGCTGCTGGCTTGCGGTCATCCCCTTCTGCAGTTTGGCATGGTAGACATCCCGATGACGAAGGCGCAGGTGTTGGCGACCCTGCCTTCGCCGCTCAATGCTTTCAAGATCGTCAATACGACGGAACCGGTGGGCGCTTTCGTCCAGGATCGCCATACGGGAATCATGGGTCTATTTGACAAGCAGCCGGACATGATCCCGGTCACCTTGACCATTCACGGCGGCGGTCCAACGCCGAAGGAATTCCATTACGAAGTCCTCAATAACGCCAAGCTCAGCCCCGTGGCCATGATGGCTACGGTATTCAATGCGCTGCGTGGAATTAACGAATATGGCGAAGAAATCACGTATCGAATGAACGGCAACATCAGCGTTCAAGGTTATCCCGAGGTAATGCTGCAGAATATGTTTGCCCCTGGGGATAGCGGACAGCCCGCTGCGGCCCTAGCTGCGCTTTCTCTCGGAGACCGTTTTGGCAAGATCTATGACAACCCCTACGACGTGCCCGAGATCCGTGGTGTCAAGCTGGACTTCGACCTGGTGAAGGAGCGCCGTTGGGCCCGGCTGGAAACTGCCCGCACCGACCTCACCGAGGCTCGTCCCGGCGACGAAATCGTCGTCGAGACTGTTCTGCGTCCCTATCGGGGGGAGCGCATCTTGCGGCAAATCCCCATTCATATTCCGACGTCTACTTCCAAGGGACCACTGCGCATATTGGTGAGCGACGGCGAGACTCTAGACCGGATGCGTCGTGGCATGTCCTTGTTTGGACGCAAGCTGGGCCTGGGTCCGACGATCGCTCTGTTGAATAAGGAGCACGCGAATAACCGGGTTTACGTTTCCCTGTTGGAAGCTGATCCGGAGGCCATGGTTGCGGACAAGGTCATGCCTACCCTCCCCCTCTCTGTTATGAACGTTATGGAAGGGATGCGCGGAACCCAGGAGATGGTCGTGCTGGGAGAATCGTCAGTGAATGAGGCTGCAACCGCGCCCTTGGATTATGCGGTTGCTGGCGGCCAGATACTCACGATCACGATCAAGTAGCCTTGGAACCTGCTGTGGAGAGACGTGGTTGCTACGTCTCTCCTCTCACCACGTTTGGTGAGAAGGGCGAAGCCGTCATTATTAGAAACGGCTCGCCAAATGGCAGAGTGGGATTTCGCGTTCGTGGAACCGCGATTCCTAGCCGCTGGACTGAAGCGCTAATACCGTTGCGCCCACGGCCATGATACCCTGAATCTTACCTCCCAAAAATTTATGTAATTGAGGTACAAACTTGGCGATTCGCCGGCGAATTCTCTCGATCCATCTCCTAGCATCTTTTGCTCTCCTCGCAAGCACCGCGTTGGGCGAAGGCACCCGCACCTGGGAACAGTCGAAATTTGATGATCTGGTCAAAGGCACGAGCAAAGGAGTCGCCATTCGCAGCTCCGGCGGCCTCGAACTGGCGCCTGCATTCAAGACTCTCTATACCAGCCCTTCGACCTACATCTGGGCGCTTGCCTCAGACGATGCCGGCACCGTCTACGCCGCAACCGGCGCCCCCGCCCGCGTTTATCGCATCACACCGGATGGCCAAGCAACAACGATTTTTGAGCCTCAGGAATTACAAGTTCAGGCTCTTCTCGAAAAAGATGGCGTGATCTTCGCCGCAACCTCACCCGATGGCAAGGTATACAAGGTCCAGCACGCAGTGGCCATCAGCCCGATCACCCCGAAAGGAACTGGCAAGAAGGGGTCAGCGCAAAAATCCAAGGCTGAAACCGATTCCTCATGGACTTCGAGTGTTTACTTTGACCCGGGCACCAAATACATCTGGGACCTCGCCCTGGATAATGCCGGAAATCTTTACGTCGCCACGGGTGATCGGGGCGAAATCTACAAGGTCACCGCAGCCGGCGAGCACTCGCTCTTCTTCAAGAGCGACGAAGTACACATCCGCGTCCTCGCCCTGGATCCAAAAGGAAATCTGATCGCCGGCTCTGATGGTAGCGGGCTGGTCTATCGCATTTCGCCCACCGGCGACGCCTTCGTCCTTTACAGCGCACCTAAGAAGGAAATCACCGCCCTTGCCATCGACCAAGCGGGAAACATCTATGCTGCGGGCGCGGGCGAAAAACGCCCGAGTGCGACTCCGTCCAGCTACTCCTCGACGGCGATTTCCACTTCCTCAGCGTCGTCCGGCCCCAGCACGCCGCAACCTGGAGTTGTCATCAATGCGCCTACGCTAAGCGCGGCACCCATGATGGGATCTTTCCCCGCGCCCGGCTCGGGCGCCACTGGCGGATCAGAAATTTATCGCATTGCGCCCGATGGCTCACCGAATCGTATCTGGACCTCGCATGACGATTTGGTTTATGCCCTCGCTTTCGACCAGCGCGGACACCTGCTGGCCGGTACGGGCAACCGCGGCCACATCTTTGCCATTACTGGCGAGGACACGTTCACAGACCTGCTGAAAGCCACCGCCACGCAAGTTACGTCGTTCGCCAAAGCTCCGGGTGGCGGCCTCTACCTTTCCAGCAGCAATCTGGGCAAGCTCTTTCTCCTCGGTTCCGCGCCCGATTCCGAAGGTACCTATGAGAGCGATGTCTTTGACGCCCACATCTTCTCCCGTTGGGGACGCGCTGATTTCCGCGGCGCTGGCAACGTCGAACTCTTCACCCGCAGCGGAAATGTGGACAACCCGGATCGCAACTGGAGTCCTTGGACGAAAGTCGACCTTCAGAAGAATTCCGATGCCGGAGTACCACCTGCGCGCTTTATTCAGTGGAGGGCCGTGCTCCGCGCGGGCAATCCTCCGCCGCACGTGGACAGCGTGCTGCTCAATTACCTATCCAAGAATGTCGCCCCCGATATTGACGAGATCACCGTTCAGGTCGGAACTCGTTACCAGTCCTCCCCCAAACCCGCAGCCGCCGATGTAAGCTCGGCCAGCGCCAGTAGCAATCCATCTCAGTCACACTTCGAAGCGCCTATACCCTCGGTGCGCGACCGCGATTCCATCGGAGTCAAATGGACCGCCCACGACGACAACGATGACCAGCTCGTCTATTCGCTCTACTACCGGGGCGACGGCCAGTCCCGCTGGCTTCTGCTCAAAGACAATCTCACAGACAAATTCTTTTCCTTTGATTCCAGCCTGCTGCCGGACGGCGGATACGCTTTCAAGGTTGTCGCCTCGGACGCGCCTTCGCATTCGCCCAACGACGCGCTGACGGCCGAAAAAGAGAGCATGCGATTCGAAATTGACACCACCCCACCTCGAGTCGAGACTCTAAGTGCCGGAGTAGATGGAAACCAGATCCACGTCACCTTCCGGGCCGCGGACGGCTTCTCGGCAATCAAGCGTGCAGAGTACTCGATCGATGCGAACGATTGGCAGTTTGTTGAGCCTGTCGGACAACTTTCAGACGCGAGAACGGAAAATTATGACTTCAAAGTTGCTATCCCCTCGACGGAAACCGAGACGACTGCGGCCAAGACGAATTCCGCGGCAGGCGCTGATCCAGATCCCGTTACACGTAACACCACGAGCCGCGAACACGTAGTCGTGGTTCGCGTCTACGATCGTTACGACAACATGAGCTCAGCGAAATTCGTGATTCACGGAAAGTGACGTCGCGGGCGGCAGGCCCCGCCCTCATTCGGTGGAGGATGTTGCGCATAACACACGGCATAATCGCGGCTGCTAAAATCCGCTCATGCTGGAAGTGCTCCGGACCGTGGGATGGCTTGTCTGTCTCGTCTACTCCACCATCCCGTTCTTCTGGTTATTGATCCATACCCACGCCGATTATTGGCGCTCACGCAAACGCTCTCCTTACTTCATCCTGCTGCCACTATGGATCGCTATGTGGATCGTGCTAGGTTTCCTTACCGCGCCATGGCGGCACATAGCGCTCTACACCGTGCCCTGGACATGGATTCCTGCCGTTCTTCTTTTCGCAACCGGCATTTGGATCTACTCGCAAGCAGGCAAACAATTCAGCCGTGCGCAACTCGGCGGCCTGCCCGAAGTCGTGTCTGGACATGGTGAACAACGCCTGGTCACTGTCGGCATCCGATCCCGTGTCCGTCACCCAGTGTACCTGGGGCACCTCTGTGAAATGCTCGCTTGGAGCATAGGTACGGGGCTGGTTGTGTGCTACGGATTGACCGCATTCGCGGTCGTCACCGGCGCGATTATGATTCGGTTGGAGGACAAGGAACTCGAGCAGCGATTCGGTAACGAGTATCTCGCATATCGTAGGCAAGTCCCCGCGGTGTTGCCGCGACTCCGTGACTAACAGTGAAACGACCGTTCTTCGCTACCCCGTCACAATCTCAAGTGAGAAGGCCTGACCGCTCGCTATAATCGCATTTGGCTAAACACCTGAAAGCTGATAGCTGACAGCCGACAGCTTCTCCATGCGTTTCGAACTCTTCGTTGCCACTCGCTATCTGCGCGCCAAAAGACGCCAGGCCTTTATCGGTGTCATCACTGGCATCTCGGTCGCCGGAGTCGCTGCCGGGGTGGCCTCACTTGTTGTTGCGCTTGCCATCAACAACGGTTTTCGCCAAGATCTTCAAAACCGTCTGCTCGGCTCGACTTCTCACGTGAATCTGCTGCGCATCCAGAGCGACGGCATCAGCAACTGGCGTCTCCTCATGGATCGCCTTGCGAAGACGCCACACGTCGTCGCTACCGCCCCCGCGATTTACGAACAGGCACTAATCTCCCGCGGTCCGCGCGCCCGTGGCGCCGTGCTGAAGGGCATGATTCCGGCTTATGAAAGAAAAGTGAGCGACCTGCTTGATTCAGTAAAGATCGGATCGGCCGATGCCTTGAATGAACCATCACTGGAAGCGTCAAAGGCCACGGGCGAGGGCGGGCACACTCCACGGGCGAATGAGTCTCAAACCTCTCTCGAAGGCATCCAGAAGCGTGTCGCGGCCATGCCTCCAATCGTCCTCGGCAAGGACATGGCCGAGAACCTCGGGGCGACGGTCGGCTCCGTCGTCCTGGTCACAAGTCCGCAAGGCGAACTCACGCCCTTCGGCATGGTCCCCAAGTACCTGCGCTTTCGGGTGGTCGGCATTTTCAATTCTGGTTGTTACGATTACGACAGTTCCTGGGCCTTCACGCGACTCTCTGACGCGCAGCGACTCTTCGGACTGGGCGACCTGATCTCGGTCCTTGAATTTAAAGTAGACGACATTTACCAAGCCGGCGATGTCGGGAAGGCGCTTGAGCAGGCGGCGGGCGCGGGCTTCATGTCCACGAGTTGGATGGAACAGAACAAGGCACTCTTCCGCGCCCTGCGCCTGGAGCGCGTCGTCACTTTCATCACCATCGGCCTGATCGTGTTTGTTGCGGCGCTCAACATCCTGATTTCGCTCACCATGATGGTGATGGAGAAAACCAAAGACATTGCCGTGCTCATGTCAATGGGCACGCGCAAGTCACAGGTACGCCGAATGTTTGTTGCACAAGGCGTGCTCATTGGAGCGATCGGTACCGCAATTGGGCTGGTGCTTGGATACGCAATCTCCTGGGCCGGAGGCCACTACCATCTCATCTCCCTGTCTCCAGAGGTCTACTCGATCGACTATGTGCCCTTTGCGCCCCGCGGGATAGACGGTGTGCTAGTGGCCTTGGTGGCCATCGGGATCTCGTTCATCGCCACCATGTATCCATCTTGGTCCGCGGCCCGCATTCTTCCCGCCGAGGCGTTGCGCTACGAATAGGCGAGTCCAGCTTCTTGACCTAGGTTGTAGCTCTTAAGAAACCCACGTCGGTGACTTACGTCATGTTCGCCTGAGGCATATCAGGTATACAGTTTTCCGCAGGTTACTACCGGAATCGGGAGGATGGAACCACTGGGCATGTGTCGTGTTCTAATGGGGACAGGCAACCTGCGCGATTTCAGGCCCGAAAAGGTTGCCTGCTGTGTGTTTGGACCGCAAAATGTGACGAAGGAGCAGCGGTTTGCATCCAATAAGTCGAGACCCGATTTTGCGGGTCGAGAGTTTGAAAAAGGTCTTTCGCTCCGGTGAATCAGACCTCGTGCTCTTTGAAAACCTGTCGTTTCAGGTGCGCACAGGAGAGATGCTGGCCATTGTGGGAGAATCGGGCGCTGGAAAGAGCACCCTGTTACACATCGTCGGTGCTCTTGATAGCGCTTCCGAGGGTGACGTATACTGCGCCCGACTACAAGTGAATTCGCTCCCGGACGATCAGGCCGCCGAGTTTCGCAATCGGCAGATCGGTTTCGTGTGGCAGTTTCATTATCTGCTGCCGGAATTCACGGCGCTGGAAAACGTCGCCATGCCGCTTCTAATGCGGGGAGCGGGTTGGCAGCAAGTGGAGGGAGAAGCTTCGCATTGGCTTGGCGAGGTCGGATTGGAGCAGCGCGCCCATCACCGTTCTGGGGAACTTTCCGGTGGAGAGCAGCAGCGAGTCGCTCTGGCCCGTGCGCTCATCACTCGACCCAAACTTTTGTTGGCGGATGAGCCCACTGGTGATCTCGACGGCCGCACAGCCGAGTCCGTTTTCGCATTGATTGCCAGGCTACATCGCGACTATCAGCTTACCTCTCTCATTGCCACCCACAATCTTGCGTTTGCCCGCCGCTGCCACCGCGTGTTGCGGCTGCATCAAGGTCGCGCAGAGGAGGTATCGCCGGAGTCGCTTCTCGCATAGGCGAGTACGGGTTAAAGTGGATAGCCAGACAGGTCGGCAAGAGTCGGCAAGATTGGAGGACGAGTTGCAACCTCTTGCAGTGTTGCAGATGGTTGCATATAGAAAGCAGGTTGCAGATAAAATTGGGGTGCCATAAGTAACAGAACCAGGCTGTTGCCACGATTTAATTGTTGGTCTGTTGGTACCTTGATTGCATAATGGTATTGGGGACGAAGGGTGTGGAAGGGTGGTCTGGCTCTCTGGCCTACTTCTCCCCGAGAGCTCAGGGGAGGGCAATATGTTTGAACGTTATACGGAGAAAGCCAGGCGCGTCATCTTCTTTGCGCGTTATGAGGCCAGCCAGTTCGGCTCTCCCTACATTGAGACGGAGCACCTGCTGCTGGGGCTTCTGCGCGAAGACAAAGCCCTGACCAATCGTTTCCTGCGCTCTCACGCGTCAGTCGAGTCCATCCGCAAGCAAATCGAGGGACACACCACCATACGCGAGAAGGTTTCAACCTCGGTTGACCTTCCCCTCAGCAACGAATGCAAGCGAGTGCTCGCTTATGCCGCAGAAGAGGCCGAGCGGCTTTCTCACAAGCACATTGGAACCGAACATCTGTTGCTGGGATTGCTGCGGGAAGAAAAGTGTTTTGCCGCGGAAATCCTGCATGAGCGGGGTCTCCGCCTTTCCACCATCCGCGAGGAATTGGCCCGCTCCAGTCAGGAGAAAGCGCAGCCCCAGCGTCAGCGCGAATCGTCCCTGCTCAGCGAGTTTTCCCGCGACCTGACCCAGGCTGCGATGGATACCCAGCTCGACCCGCTGGTGGGCCGTGAAGGCGAACTGGAACGGGTCGTCCAGATCCTCTGCCGTCGCACCAAGAATAATCCCGTGCTGATCGGCGAGCCGGGTGTAGGCAAAACAGCGATCGTCGAAGGCCTGGCGCAGCGCATCGCTGATGGCGAAGTGCCATCGTTCCTGGCCGATAAACGCATCCTGGCGCTTGATCTTTCGCTGATCGTTGCCGGAACCAAGTATCGCGGCCAGTTCGAAGAGCGCCTGAAAACCATCATGAAGGAATTGATGGAGTCGCAGAACGCCATCATTTTCATTGATGAGCTGCACACGCTAGTCGGCGCCGGCTCGGCTGAAGGCTCACTCGATGCCGCTAATATTCTGAAGCCCGCACTCTCCCGCGGCGAAATTCAGTGCATCGGAGCCACCACTCCGGGCGAATATCGCAAGTCTATCGAGAAAGATCGTTCACTCGAGCGTCGCTTCCAGGCCGTGAAAGTTCCACCGCCAACCGAAGTTGATGCCACCAAGATTCTGTTCGGTATCAAAGATCGTTACGAGAAGTTCCACGCCGTCAGCTATACCGATGACGCCATCAACTTCGCCGTGGCACACTCGAACCGCTACATTCCAGACCGCTTCCTGCCGGATAAAGCGATTGACCTCATTGACGAGGCGGGCGCGCGCGTAAAGCTGCGCCAGACGTCTCTGCCCGAGGAGATCACTGAAGTGCAGAAGCGCATCAAGTTCATCGTCCACCGAATGGAGAACGCCATCGCGAACCACGAGTTCGAAAAGGCGCGCTTCTACTCGGACGAAGAACGCAAAGAGCGCGAGAACCTGCGCGCTCTTCGCGAGAAATATCACCTTGATGAATCCTCCAGCGGGGTAGTCGGGCGCGAGGACATTGAAGACGTGGTCTCACGCTGGACCGGTGTGCCCATTACCTCCATCAAGGAAGAAGAGTCGCAGAAACTACTGCGCATTGAAGAGGAGCTGCACAAACGGGTTATCTCGCAGGAGAAGGCGATCAGCGCCCTGGCTCGTGCCATCCGTCGGTCCCGCGCCGGCCTCAAGAACCCGAACCGGCCCATTGGCTCCTTCTTATTCCTCGGCCCGACCGGCGTGGGCAAGACGGAAGTTGCCCGCACGCTCGCGCAGTTTATGTTCGGCACCGACAAGGCGCTGGTCCGCTTCGATATGTCCGAGTTTATGGAAAAGCACTCGGTTTCGAAGCTGATCGGTTCCCCTCCGGGATACGTCGGTTATGAAGAGGGTGGTCAGCTCACCGAGCGTGTGAAGCGCGCGCCCTACTCGGTCGTGCTGCTGGACGAAATCGAAAAGGCGCATCCGGACGTCTTCAACATCCTGTTACAAGTATTTGAAGACGGCCACCTCACCGACGGGTTGGGCAACACGGTGGACTTCAAGAATACGGTCATTATCATGACGTCGAATATCGGTGCGCGGCACTTGCAGAAGCGCGAAGGCCTGGGCTTCCAGTCGACTAAGGAAGACATGATCTCCGATAAGGTCGAAGACTTGGTGAGAAACGAAGTGAAGCGCACTTTCAATCCCGAGTTCCTGAACCGCCTTGACGAAGTGATTATCTTTAATGCGCTCAGCGAGAACGATCTCATTCAGATTCTCGAGCTCATGGTCAGCCAGTTGAACCAGAACCTGGCGCAGAAGTCGATCACAGTGACCGTCACGGACGAGGCTAAAAGGTGGATCCTCAACCAGACTCTGGGAGATCGCAGCTACGGTGCGCGTCCGCTGCGCAGAGCGTTACAGAAGTACATTGAAGATCCGCTATCCGAGGCGCTGATCCAGGGCACGATTACCACGCGGCCCGCGTTCATCGAGGTCTTCCTCGAAGGCGACAAGTTGTACTACCGTCCGGTGGACTCGAAGGAAACCGAGGGCGTGCTCCTGTACGAAAACTAGCTCACAGCCGTCAGCTATCAGCCGTCAGCTTTTGCTGGCGGCTTTGTTTTGTTATCGCCCTCTTTAGAACGAAAGGTCAGCAACAGATTAAGAACGAAAGGTCCGCAACATACGCCCACGTAGAGACGCAGCTTGCTGCGTCTCTGAGCCCGCTGAGGCCATTCACCCGTCCGTACCTCTCCTTCCGTACCGTTTGAAACCTTCGCCGCAACTGGCAACATAGAGTGGACAATCCGCTTTGCCGGGCAAAATAGCTGTCCCCCAACGCACCGGCGGTGCTGACAACCTTATCCATGCCCGAACAAGATCCACAGCCTGAAACTGAGCGCGCGGCCACGGAATGGGCATGGCTTCTCGAATCCGTGCTTGCAGTCGTCCTGCTGGTAGGCACTGGCTTGATCCTGCATCATTACGCGCCCCCATCGAGCAACGGTTTGCAAGGTCAGGTACAGCAACTCACGCAAGAGGTTCAGCAAATGAGACAGGAACAGGGAATGCCTGCCATGGTGCTGAACCGGTATCGCAATTCCATCTGCTACATCCACGGTGTATATCAAGTCGGATTCCCCGCCCACCAGGCTTCGCTTCGGGCTCGCATTTCCGCCACCGGATTCGTCGTGGCTGATGGGTTCTTAGCTACGAATCGTCATGTCGCGGAGCCATGGTATGGCGATCCTGAAGCCGATGCTCTGATTCGTCGCGGAGCAACTCCCAAACTCGAAAAATTGCTGGCTTTCTTTCCCGGCCTGCCCGCATCGGTGGTCGTTACGCCTACGGTTGTTTCCGCCAAGGGCGAGCTCGCGATTCTGCGCATAGAGTCCTCGCCCGCAATCCACCAACTCGCGCCGCTTCCTCTGGCGAATGGGCCTGTGCCTCCAGGAGATCTCGTGACCGTAATTGGTTATCCAATGGGAATTGCTGGAATGATCGCGAAGGCACCCCCGTCGGTCTACGAGCGCTTGGCTTATCGGCACGATGACGTTGCCGCCGCCAATGAACTCGCGGCGCTCTCGCTGATTCGTCCTTCAGCTACCTACGGGCATCTCGGCGACGTTGTCGGCGACAAATTGGTTTACGACGCGCCCACAGCGCACGGGGGTAGCGGTGGTCCCGTGTTTAATGCTCGCGGTGAAGTGATTGGAATCAACTCGGCGTATCTCGACGGCTTCTCCGGCGGGACCCTCGGCGTCTCGGCAGATGCGCCTCGACCTTTGATCGCGGCCGCGCAGAAAAAGGGCCGCCCCGCAGAGCACCCCGCTACGCCAGCAGGTGTCGCTAGCGCGGCTGGACATCAAACCATAGATGGCAATCAGAACTAGTCTTTGTTGGCGGGAGTTGAGCCGTGTGCGCTTTTTTGCCTGTCCTGACCACCCAACATGTACCTACTCTGTTCTCTTCTTCTTCCCGGCTGGCGTGTCGGACTTTCCCCCGAAGCCTCCGCTTGCCTGCATGGCACGCTTCAGCGCCGCCACCAACATCGGCCCCGCGTTGCGCAGCTCGGACTTATGATGCAGGGACATCTCCCTGAGCACCTTTTCTCCTTTAGGTGTGAAGGAGATCAATACCTCCCGGTGGTCCTCTCCTCGCCGCTGACGCCGCACATAACCCGCCATTCGCCAGCCGGTTCACCAGCTCGACCGTGCTGTGGTGCTGGATCTGCAGCCGCTCCGCTAATTCCCCGATCCGCGGACGCGTATCTTTCGGGAGGCCTTTGAGTGCCAGCAGTAGTTGATGTTGGCGCGGTTCCAGACCGGCGGTTCGTGATGCCTGCTCGCTGAAGTGCAGGAAACGGCGGATCTGATACCGCAGTTCTGCCAGTGCTTCATAGTCAGCCAGCCTGAGTGACTTTTTCATGGGCAAATTGTACGGTATCAAGAATAAAATCCACATTTGTATCGTATAACGATATATGAGCTTCTGGCGGCAATTTCTGCCCTCTGCCGCCGCTCCGAATTTCCATCGAATGGGCTTCCGAGACAGATGACTGGCAACGCGAGCTAACCTCCTTTAGAATCCCTAGTCCCACATTTCACAGAGATCGGAGAGTAATTCGCCTTGATCCCACGCTACACGCGCCCGGAGATGGGACGCATCTGGAGCGATGAAAACCGGTTCCGTACCTGGCTCGCGGTGGAGGTCGCCGCGACCGAAACTCTGGCGAAAGCCGGAATGGTGCCGAAGGCGGCTGCCCGGGCGATCCGTGAGCGTGCCGATTTCAAGGTCGACCGCATTCACCAGATCGAAGCCGAGGTGCGCCATGACGTCATTGCCTTCACCACCGCGGTGGCCGAAATCGTCGGACCGGATGCGCGCTGGTTTCACTACGGCCTGACCTCGAACGATGTGGTCGATACGGCGCAGGCTTTGCTGATTGCTCAGGCCTCAGCCATCATCGCCGAAGATTTGAACCGCCTCTCCGCAGTGCTGGAGCGACGCGCCTGGGAATTCAAGGACACCCCGATGGTGGGCCGAACGCACGGCATCCATGCTGA
>Ga0137388_10002231_pt1 | contig 12119 bp, 9 predicted proteins | sample 15con2h14AmetaG_FD_104644 | JGI IMG/M metagenome (GOLD analysis project Ga0137388, IMG submission 104644) | Vadose zone soil microbial communities from Angelo Coast Range Reserve, California, USA - 15con2h1.4A metaG | ecosystem: Environmental > Terrestrial > Soil > Vadose zone > Saprolite...
ACCCCGTGGCAGGCGATGGGCGGCCAGTGGACCGCGAGCCCGTCGGGCGTGTGCCGGCCGGGAACCACAACCGTTGACCTGTTCGAACGCGGCACTGACAACGCGATCTGGACAACGGCGGTCACCGGCTCCTAGGAGTCTTACGAACCAAGTTCCGGCTACGAGCGAATACAAAGGCGCCTCTTTCGTTTGACCTCCAGGGGGCAGGTTCTGTACATTGGCGAGCCGCCCATTGCCCGCCAAAAGAACCAAATACGCATTTGTCCTCGCGTTCCTATTCACCTCGCTGTTGGGCATGGCCCCAGGCAGCGCGGCTGCTGCCTACCCGGCGGCCGCCCTCACCAGCACCTCACCTCCGTGGCTCGCACCCGGCGGCCCCAACCGCGAGGTCTTCGGCTTCGCCCTCGCCTCGAGCCTGAGCGACCCCACGGTCGGCTACCCGAGTTGGAACTTCTCGCTGCTGACCACAGTCGCTTTCTTCGGCCTGCACGTACAGGACAACGGGACATTCGCGCCCGATCAGGGTGCGACTGTCTGGAACTCGAGCCAGCTGACAACCCTTGTCTCCACGGCGCATTCACATGGGGCCAAGGTGGTGCTGACCGTGATCGAGCACGACTTCAGCGCGGGAACGACTCACATGTGCGCCGCGCTGAGCCATCCCTCGACGACTGTCACGCAGACGGTCAACGAGGTCAGGGCCAAAGGCGCTGACGGAGTGAACCTCGACTACGAAGGGCTCAACGGGAGCTGCGGCACGGGAGACTCGTCGTACGCGCGCCACGCCTTTACGAACTTCGTGGCCGGTATGCGCGCCGCGCTGCCGCAGGGCTCATACCTGTCGGTCGACACGTACGCCAGCTCGGCGATCGACAGCGTCGGCTTCTTCGACATCAAGAGTCTTTCAGCCTCAGCGGATTCGTTCTTCGTGATGAATTACGACCTTGAGTACTCGAACTACGCGCGGGCTCCGACGCGATGCAGCACCTTCTGCCTCGGGCCGACCTCGCCGCTGGGTGGCTACTACTACAACGCCGCATCCACGGCGCAGCAGTACCTCAACGTGACCCTTGCATCGAAGGTGATCCTCGGCGTCCCTTACTACGGTCGCAAAGGGTGCGTCGGCGCGGCGACACCGAACCAGTATCCAATCGGCGCAGTCACCGCTGACACGTACCTCGACGCATCGCAGGAGAACACGTCGCCTGACGTGATGGCCGGCAGCTACGTCACGCACCGCGACGCCAACGATCCCGCCGGTGATGAGCGTTGGGACACCTGGTACAACACCTCGCTCAAGTGCTGGCGCGAGCTGTACTGGGACGACGCCGTCTCGCTCGGCCACAAATACGACGTCGTCAACGCCGACAACCTCCGCGGCGTCGGCATGTGGAACCTCAACTACGGCGGCGGCGCGCCGGAGCTCTGGAACCTCATCGCCGCCAAGTTCACGACGAGCACGCAGTGGAGCTCGCTCGGCGGCACCGTGACCTCGGGCGCAGCGGCTACCTCGTGGGCCTCGAACCGGGTCGACGTTCTCGTCCGCGGCACCGGCAATGGCGTCTACCAGAAGACCTGGAACGGCACTGTCTGGGGCAGCTGGTCGCTCCTGGGCGGTACCGCGATGTCCAAGCCAGCGGCTGTGTCCTGGGCTGTGAACCGGATCGATCTCTTCGTTCGCGGCACCGACAACCAGCTGTATCACCGCTGGTACTACGGCGGCGGGTGGTCGCGGTGGGAGTCCCTCGGCGGCACGCTTACCTCGGCGCCGGCAGTGGCATCGTGGGGCTCGGGCCGCCTCGACGTGTTCGTCCGCGGTACCGACAACCAGCTCTACCGCCGCTCGTGGGACGGAACCAAGTGGACCGCATGGGAGGGACTCGGCGGAACTCTCACCTCTGACCCGGCGGCCGTCTCGTGGGGAGCGAACCGGATCGACGTGTTCGCCCGCGGCACCGACAACGGTCTGTGGCACCGATGGTGGGACGGGACGAAGTGGAACGGCTGGGAGTCGCTGGGCGGCACGCTCGTGTCAGCACCGAGCGTCGCGTCGGGGGCGTCGCAGCACCTCGACGTGTTCGCCGTGGGCTCCGATCACGCGATGTACCAGCGCGGCTATAACGGTGCGTGGATCGCGTGGCAGCGGCTCGGCGGGTACTTCAACACGGATCCGGGTGGCGTGTGTCCACTGACGAGCACGTCGGTGAACCTGTTCGCTCGCGGCACCGACGGAGCGTTGTGGCAGACAACCGTTCCCGGCACCTAGCCCCGCAGGAGATGCGACCCGGCGGCCGTTAAGGTTCGTTCATCAGACAGATGCCGAGGGGGAGGCGCTATATGCGACTGCTGCGCTCTGCCGTTCTGGCCGCACTCATCGCGAGTCTTCTCGCATCTCCGCTGGGCTCATCGCCGCAACGCGTCCAGGCCGTCCTGACTTCGGGCGCCTGGACTACCTACCACCACGACAACGCGCACACCGGATATGACTCGAGCCAGCCGGCCTTCACCAGCGTCGTCGGCGGCTGGACTTCGCCAACGCTTGACGGTCAGGTGTACGCGGAGCCTCTGATCTTCAACGGCGTGGTGTACACGGCGACATTGAATGGCACGGTCTACGCCTTGAACCAGGCGACTGGCGCGGTCATCTGGTCGAAGAACGTGGGCACCGCGCAGACGGGCGGTTGGGCTTGCGGCAATATTGCGAGAAGCGGCATCCTGGGCACGCCTGTGATCGACACCGCCGCCAACCGCCTATATGCGGCGGCCGAGGTGGTCGTCGCCGGCGTGACGACATACCACCTCTTCGGTCTCGACCTGGCGAACATGGGGGCCATCGTCCTCAACAGCACCCTCACGACTTCCGGCTTCGACTGGACCATCGAGCAGGAGCGAGGCGCGCTCGCCCTGAGCAACGGCTACGTCTACATACCGTTTGGCGGGCGGGCCGGCGACTGCGGCGACTATCACACGTACGTGTTTGCCGTGAACACCGGCACCGGGGCCGTCGGCACGCCGTTCGTCACCGGTGGAATCGGGATCGGCAGCTGGTCAGCCGGCGGGGTCGTGGTTGACGACTCCACCGGCCATGTCTTCTTCAGCACCGGCAACGGAACCAACAACGGGATCATCGACGGTTGCGCCGCCAACACGAATGGGACGGCGACCTATGAGAACGACGCGATCGTCCGCGTTACCAATTCTTCCGGCAACCTCTCGCACGCCGACTCGTTCTACCCCCAGGACTGGCACGCGAATTGGTGTATCAACGACCAGGACCTTGGCTCGATCGCTCCTGTTTTGTTGAGCACGAACCTGATGTTCACCGCAGGTAAGTGGGGGACTGGTTTCCTGTTGAACCCCAACAGCCTTGGTGGCATGGACGGGCAGCTGTTCCCGACCCCGAAGCCGGCGACGTATGCCGAAGCCAACGTCTGTTTCGGCAATCACTCGGACGCGACTTTCGGGTCCTTCGCTTACGTAGCACCGTTTGTCTACATCGAGTGCGAGGGCAGCGGATTGGTCGCTCTGCACGTCGATACGAGCACCAACACGTTCACGCCGTGTGACGCGACATGTCCTTCCCCGAACTGGTCGGCAGGCAGCGGGACGTACGGACCGCCCATCGTCGCGGCAGGCGCCGTCTGGGCGGCGCAGGACGGTGGCGGCCTCACCGCGTTTGACGCCGGCACCGGCGCTGTTCTCTACCAGAGCGCTGCATTCGGCATCAACCGATTCTCGACCCCTGCCGAGGCGGGCGGCCAGGTCTTCGTTGCTTCGCACACCGTGATCCGCTCGTTCAATATGGTCTTTCTCAACTGGACGTCGCTGGGTGGTGGCCTCAAGGGCGCTCCCGAGGCAGCCGAGGGATCTGGCGCCAGCACCGACGTGTTTGTGCGCGGCACCGACGACGCCCTGTACACGAAGCACTGGAACGGAACCTCGTGGGGGCCGTGGACCCTGCTGGGCGGCACCCTTACCGGCGACCCTGGCGCGGTCGCTCAGGCCATTACGCGGTTGGATGCGTTCGTGCGAGGCACCGACAACCATATGTACACAAGGTCCTGGAACGGCTCGTCGTGGGCCGCGTGGGCGTTGCTCATGCCCGGATCGATGTTGAGCGGGCCTGATGCAAGCATTCGCGCAGGGATCCCGAACACAGTCGATCAGTTTGTCCAGGGCACTGACAACCAGCTCTATCACCGCGAATCGGCCGACGGCGGCAACACGTACGGGGCGTGGGAGGCACTCAGCGGATACATCACGGCCAGCCCGGGCGCGGTCTCGTGGTCGTCGACCAGGATCGACGTGTTCGTACGCGGCCGCGATCCGCAGCTCTATCACCGCTGGTGGATCAGCGGCACGGGCTGGAGTGCCTGGGAGGCGCTCGGCGGCACGCTCGCGTCAGCGCCCGATGCAGCCTCCTGCACCTCAGGCCATCTCGACGTGTACGTCCTGGGCACGGACCACGCGCTTTATCACCGCGGGTTCAACGGGACGTCATGGAGTCCGTGGCAGTCCATTGGAGGTTACTGGACGTCCGGTCCGTCGGTTGAATGCCGCCCGGGCACCACCACCGTGGACCTCTTCGTGCGCGGCAGCGACAACGGCCTCTGGACGACCAATACAAACGCGACCTGAGGTAGCTGGCCGATACGATCAGGGCGCGTGAACTCCTTCTGGCTCGCCCGCCGTTCGTTGGAGCTGGACACTCGCACGTTGGCGTTCCAGCCGTGGCCGCTCCGCAAGAGGCTCAGCTTCGTGGCCAAGAAGTACCAGTTGCTCGGTCGCCATCGAGTACGCCCGTTCAAGCTGGGCGAGTCGAATGTCAGGTGGGCGGGCCAGACCATCTACTACGACTCGCCACTGGGCCTCACCGGGTACCAGAGCATGCTCACGCGTCACGCGAACCTCCTGCGCATCGCAGGAGTGCGTGAGCTGGGCACCGTGATCGACTGCGGCGCCAACGTCGGCTTCTTTTCGATGATGATCACGCAGCTGTCGGCGAATACCCACGTGTACGCGATCGAGCCCGTGCCGGCGATATTCGAATGCCTCAAGCGCAACCTGGCGCCATCTCCGAACGTCGAGGTATTTCAGCTGGCCATGTCAGACAGCAGCGGCCCTGTCCGCATGGCCTATGACAACTCGGCTTCGACGGTCAGCCATGTGGCGCGCGACGGGAACCTGGAGGTGCCGGCTCTGACGCTTGACGACTTCGCAACACAGCAGCGGATCGGCGATGTCGACCTGCTGAAAGTCGACACCGAGACCTTCGAGGCGCACGTTTTGCGCGGCGCGGCCAATGTTCTGGCGCGCACGAAGCACCTTCTGATCGAGATCACCATCGAGGCCAACGAAAACTACTCGATCTCGTCGCTCATGAGCCTGCTCAACGGCCCAGGGTTCGACTACCAGCTGGTGGCGTTTCGCAACTACGGCGACGTAGCGGAAGGAAGGATGCCGATCATGGACTGCCTGATGATCAACCGCGCGCTCGTCGTGGCTCCTCCCCACCGGTAGGTGGGGAGGTCAGAAGGGGTGATCAGAAGCATCCTGTTCTCTACACCCTGGGTAGCCACAACCCAACTCGGAACCCATCCTGTGGTGTGTGCGGGTAACCCAATTTCAGCGTGCGCAGTACCTGCGTGCGCACATGACCGGGGTCGAGCGGCGCGTATGGCAGCGGCTCCGGGCCAAGCAGCTTGGCGTCAAGTTTCGGCGGCAGCATCCAATCGGTCCTTATATCGCTGACTTCGCCTGCGTGCAGGCTCGGTTGGTCGTCGAGGTCGATGGCGATACTCATCAAGAGGCTTACGACGCGCACCGCGACTTGTGGCTTGGCGCTTGTGGCTGGCGTGTGATGCGAGTCGTGCTCGAAGAGGTCAATAGGGAGCGGGACGGCGTCGTGGATGCGATCCGTATCGAGCTGGAGCACCCGGGCTCGATGCTGAGGTACGAGCAACGTTCCGGTGATCTCCCTGCCTGAGTTCTACTGATCACCGTGGCTCAGGTGGCGGGGAGGGTCGTAGTCCAGATCGCGCCGTCGATCCCGATCTCAAAAAGCGCGACGTTGGCGGTACCAGTCACGCAGGTCGCTGACGGGTCGGTCAGGAACCGCCCGCCCAGGTACTGCCAGGGCGACCACGTCGAACCGTTGAAGCCCCGCGTGTAGACGCCGTGGTCGGTCCCGGATGCGTAGACGTCGAGATGGCCGGAGGCGCATGACGAGGCGTCGGGGCCGGTGGTCAGCGTTCCGCTGAGGCCCTCCCATCCGGACCAGCCGCCCGCAAACCACTTGTGATAGAGGTGCTGGTCGGTTCCGCGTACGAAGATGTCGAGGCGGTTCGGGCCCCAGGAAACCGCGCTGGGGTCGGACGCAAGAGTTCCTCCTAGCGCCTCCCATCCGTACCAGTTGGACCCCACCAACCAGCGGTGATAGAGCTGGTTGTCGGTGCCGCGGGCAAAGACGTCGATGCGGCCAGTGCCCCAGGACGCCGCGTCCGGACCGGAGGTGAGGATGCCGCCCAGGCTCTTCCACGGGCTCCACGAGGTGCCGTCCCAGGTACGCGTATAGAGTGCGTTGTCAGTACCCCTGGCGAAGACGTCAGTGCGGTTCGGGCCCCACGAGACGGCCGACGGCGCCGAGCTCAGGCGACCGCCGAGGCTCTCCCAGGGCGTCCAGGTCGTCCCGTCCCAGCTCTTGTGGTACAGCGCCATATCAGTGCCGCGGACAAAAAGGTCGAGATGGTTCGCGGCGCCTGACGAAGCGTCCGGTGCAGAGCCCGCGCCGCCACCAAGAGAGGTGTAGAGCGTCGTGGTCGTGAACTTGGCCGCGATCAGGTCCCAAAGCTCGGGCGAGCCACCCGCATAGTCGAGGGTCCAGAATCCGACGCCGCCCAGGTTCATGGTGTTCACGAGGTCGTACTTGGCCCCGAGCGAAACCGTGTCGTCCCAGTACTGCTCGCGATCGCAGGACCAGTCCGTGTCATACCAGGTCGACCACGGACTGACCCCGTCCAGGGGATCCCGAAACGATGCGTACGCGATAACGCCGCTCTGGCTCGGTACGGTGGACGCGTAGGTGTACGTGGGAGCGACGAAGTTGGTGTTGGGCACACGCAGCTGATGTGCCTGGTTGAGAACGTAACCGCAGCCCCGCCGCCCGTAGTACGGCTGACCAAGTATCACCTTGCTGGGAGGCACTAGAGCTGTGTATTGGGTCATCGACTTGGTCACGTTGAAGCGGTACGTGTTGAGGGGCGAGACCGGATTGAAGCAGTAGGAAGGGCAGTTCAGCGGCGCCTCGCCGTAGTTGGCCTGGTCCATGTCGTACGCCATCACGAAGAATGTGTCCACGTACGGCGCGATGCCGGTGACGTCGAAGAACTCGAGGTTGTCCTCCGCCGACCCCGAGTACGAGTCGATGGCGATGTACATGCTCGGCATGGCGGCGCGCATGTCGTGCATGAAGGTCACGAGCTGCTGGCGCTCGGTGAGGCCGTTCGCGCAGACGGTGTCGCTGCCCTCGTAGTTGACGTTGACGCCGTCGATGCCCTGGTACGCGATGGCGTCCTTGGTCCATTGGATCGTCTGGGCGGTGTTGGCGGCCTGCAGCCCGATGCACACCTGGTTCGTCGGGCTGGTGCTGTAGTCGTGGAGGTTGATCGACACGATAACGCGAGTGCCGTGCGCGTGGGCGGCGTTAACGAGGTTCGTCATGGTGCTCCCGTGGTACACCGCCCACCCGACGTTCGTGCTCACCAGGTGGCCATCGCCGCTGTTGACCTGCAGGCCGAAGAACGCGACAGTGCTCAGCAGCCCGAAGTTCCATGAGGGATACCCGACGCTTGGATCGCCGATGTTGCCCGCAAACACGAAGCCGAAGACCTGTCGCTGCAGGGGCGTCGCTGCTCGAGCCGCGAGCGGGACGAGGGCGGGGCGGGGAACTGCGGCGCCGTAGAGCTGCTGAGGCGGGGCGCGTTGGCGGCTTCGGCGGCCTGCTCCATCACCAGTGGATGGGTACGATCGCCCACCCCCGCTCGATGAACCGAGCTCGAGGCTGTCGCTGCCGCCGCCGGCAGCAGCAGCGAGCCGGCGAGGACCAGGGGAAGAACCAGGTTGCGGATTCGTTGCATAGGCTTCGGGACGACTGGAGCGCAGCCCCGCATTCTAACCGTTGGCTGGAGGGTAGTCTTGCGTCTAGATGGCGTCCGAAATCGAGCGCGTGAACATCCTCGGCGTGGGTGTGAGCGCGATTGATATGAATCAGGCACTCGATCGGATCGACTCGTGGATCAAGTCGAATTCGCGCCAATACGTGTGTGTCTGCCCGGTGCACTCGATCATGGAGTGCCGCCGATCGGCTGAGGTTCGCTCTGTGTTCAACGCCGCCGGCATGGTGACTCCAGACGGCATGCCGGTGGTGTGGGTGGCACGTTCTAACGGGCATCCGCATGTTAGCCGCGTGTACGGACCTGATCTGATGCTGGCCGAGCTGCAACGCTTGCGTCATCGGCACTTCTTCTATGGGGGCGGCCCGGCAGTTGCCAAGCAGCTCGCGGTGAACATGCGCGAGCGCTTCCGGGGACTCCAGGTTGCCGGAGTCCTGGAGCCTCCGTTCGCGAGCCTCGACGAGCTATCCACTCCGCAGACGGCCGATGCGATCAATCGGTCAGGCGCTGACATCGTGTGGATCGGCATGAGCTCGCCGAAGCAAGACCTCTGGATGGCTCGGATGCGCCCGCTATTGAACGCCCCGGTATTGATTGCGGTGGGCGCCGCGTTCGACTTCCTCAGCGGAACCGTGGCGCAAGCGCCGCGATGGATGCAGCGGTCAGGCCTGGAGTGGGGGCATCGCCTGGGGACGGACCCGCGCCGGCTGTGGCGCCGCTACCTGGTCGACAACCCCTGGTTCGTCTGGGAGCTCTTGCTCCAGAGGTCAGGGATCAAGAGGTTCGAGCTGGCCTGACCTCGCGCTGCGAGCTTTCGAACCACTCGATGGTGTGCTTGAGCCCTTCCTCGAACGTCACCGACGACTCGAAGCCGAATTCGCGCCTGGCCCGCTCCACGTTGAGCTTGCGGCGCGGCTGCCCGTCGGGCTTGGTCGAATCCCATGAGAGCTTGCCCTCGAAGCCGGTGATCTTAGCGATGAGGGTGACCAGATCCTTGATCGAAATCTCGGTGCTGGAGCCGAGGTTGACCGGGTCCGCCTTTTCATACCGCTCAGCCGCCAGCACGATTGCGCGCGCGGCGTCGTCCACGTACAAGAACTCGCGCGTGGCCGAGCCGGTGCCCCAGACCGCGATCGACTCCGAACCGCCGTCGCGCGCTTCGATGCATTTGCGGATCAGCGCCGGGATCACGTGCGACGAAGTCGGGTCGAAGTTGTCGCCCGGCCCGTAGAGGTTGACGGGCAGGAGGTAGATCGCGTTGAACCCGTACTGCTGGCGGTACGCCTGCGCCTGTACCAGCAGCATCTTCTTGGCCAGCCCATATGGGGCGTTGGTCTCCTCCGGGTAGCCGTTCCAGAGGTCGTCCTCGGAGAAGGGGATGGTGGCGAACTTGGGGTATGCGCACACCGTGCCGACCTGCACGTACTTCTCGACGTTGTTCAGACGGCCCTGCTCCATCATCTCGATGCCCATGGCCGCGTTCTCGTAGAAGAACTTGCCCGGGTTGGCGCGATTCGCGCCGATGCCGCCCACGCGCGCCGCGAGATGGATGACGACCTCGGGCTTTCGGTCCTGGTACATGCGTGCGACCTCGGTCTGCCGCGTCAGGTCGTAGTCACGGCTGCTCAGCGTGACAACGTCCTTGACTCCGTGCTGCTTGAGCTGCGCCACGACACGACTGCCAAGGAATCCGCGGCCGCCCGTGACGACGACACGCTTGCTCTTCAAATCAACAGGCATGAGCTTGCGGACCATCTTAGACACCCAGTGCGAGTGCCGGCACTTGCGGACGTGTTGACTGATTTTGAAGTTCAAGTGCCGGCACTCGCGGCATGGGTAGTAACGAACTGGTCAGGGTGGCGTTACCGGCATACAGTGGGCACGATGACCGGCCGGCTCGGGATTGGAGTTGGAATTGCGATTTTGGCCGGCATCTGGATCGCGACGTCACCGGCCGCCAAGGCCAATTCGCTTCCTGCGTCAGGCGTAGCCTCGCCGGGTCGAACCTCTCCGTCGCCAACTCCAACCCCGCCGACCATCAGGCTGAGTCCGACGTCAGGAGAAGTCGGATCAATGGTGACGGTCAGCGGGTCCGGCTTCCCGGCGGGCTCGTCCGTCTCCGTGTTCCTCGATTCGGCGCAAAACGTTTTAGGCCAATTCCCGATCGACAGCAAGGGGGCTTTCACCACAGTCATCACGATCTACGTCTACACCGGCAACCACATGGTCTGCGCCCAAAGCACGGTCGTGGCTTGCGCGCGGTTCAGTGTCAGTCCTGCGGTGGTCTCGGTTACCGTCGACCCGGCGTCCGGTTCCAACGGTGATTTGGTGACGATAGAAGGCAGGGGATTTCCTCCGGGCGAGCTTGTTGAGTTGTACCTCGACACGCCCGATTACTTGTTGTCAACGCCGGGGCCGTTCGCTGATGAAATCGGTGGATTCTCGGGGGCCGTAAGGATGGTCACTCATCAGCCCGGAGCACACGAGGTTTGCGGGGACACCGGACCGCCGTTAAACGGCAGCCAGACCTATAAGGTCAAGGCGTGCGCCCAATTCAATGTGATCGCCGACTACGTACCTTCGCCTTGGCCTTCGCCTTCAGCGTCGCCGACTTTGATGGTGACACCTGCGGCCGCTCATGTCGCCGGCTTACAGCCTCCGATCTGGCCGTTCGCGGGAGCGGCCGCGCTAGTGGTGGCGTCGGGCGTGGGCATCTTTGTCTGGCGTCGGCGGCGCACGAGGCTTGCACCCGACCGCCAAGACTGACGGCAGGTTCGCTCCCTTAGGGGCCGACGGACGGTATTTGTGCGACGTGCTTAGACTGCAGGCCGTTGCGCCACGCCTCGGGAGATATGAGTTGCCTGCGCTAGCGGTGGCTCTCGACATGACATTCGCCAACCGAAATCGGGGCGGCACGCAGGTCTACGCTCGCTCACTGTTCAATGCCCTGCGGGAGAAGGAAGGCATCTCTGCGTGGGTCATCGCCGGCCCACGCAAGTCAGGCATCGCGGGGACCATGAACTGGCTTTTGCGTGCCGCCCGCCGGGAGTTGAAGGCCAAGCCACCAGACCTGCTGCACTGCCCGAGCTTTGTTGCGCCGTGGCGAGTGAGTGTGCCGGTCGTAGTCACCGTACACGACGCTGCCACGCGTCGCTTTCCGCGGGATCATCCGCTCGAGTGGCGCGTCTACGACCGCCGCCTTATGCCGTCACGCTTGCGCGCCGCATCGCGCGTAATCACCGGCAGCGAATTCGCACGCCAGGAGGTGATAGGCGCGTACGGCCTGCAGCAGGACCGCGTTGTGGCGGTGCCTTACGGCCTCGAGCCGCGCTACCTGGCCGCCGGCGATTCGGCGCTTGACTCTCGCGGCGGACCAATGCTGTTTCCGGGGGCGCCCGTCGGCCGCAAGAACCTCGACGTCATCCTCCGGGCGATGGCAGGCCCGCTCACAGGCGCGACACTCGAGATTTCCGGCGCCGCGGCTGCAGACTTTCCCGAGTACGAGGCGATGGTCAGCTCACTGGGACTGCAGCCTCGCGTGAGATGGCTCGGCCACGTCGCGGACATGAGCGAAGTCCTCAAGAGGGCCGCGGTCGTGGTCTATCCGTCGCTGTACGAAGGCTTCGGCTTCCCGCCGCTCGAGGCGATGGCGCTGGGCACGCCGGTGGTGGCATCGGATCGCGGCTCGCTGCCCGAGGTTCTTGGCGACGCGGCGCTGCTGGTCGACCCCAAGGACGATCGCGCGGTGGCGCAGGCGATCGAGTCGGTGCTCACCAGGCCTGAGGTGCGGGACCGGCTCCGCCGCGCCGGCGTCGCCCGCGCGCGGACGTTCACGTGGGAGCGCTGCGCCGACCGCACGCTTGACGTCTACCGCGAGGTCCTGAACGAGCACCGAGTGAAGGTCTGAACTTGAGAATCGCGGTCTTCGAGAACCTACCGCCAGGCGGC
>Ga0137388_10002234_pt1 | contig 12110 bp, 11 predicted proteins | sample 15con2h14AmetaG_FD_104644 | JGI IMG/M metagenome (GOLD analysis project Ga0137388, IMG submission 104644) | Vadose zone soil microbial communities from Angelo Coast Range Reserve, California, USA - 15con2h1.4A metaG | ecosystem: Environmental > Terrestrial > Soil > Vadose zone > Saprolite...
CGCACCATCTGGGCCAGGTCCTGGTTGGTCGCGGCGACGATGCGGACGTCCACGCGCATGGTGCGAGTGCCGCCCAGCCGCTCGAACTCGCCCTCCTGGAGCACGCGCAGGATCTTGGGTTGCGTCACCGGCGAGAGATCGGCGACCTCGTCGAGGAAGAGCGTGCCGCCGTCGGCCAGCTCGAAGCGTCCCTCCTTGCGCCCGGCCGCGCCGGTGAACGCGCCCTTCTCGTACCCGAACAGCTCTGACTCGAGCAGGGTCTCCGGCAGCGCCGCGCAGTTGACGGCCACGCAGGGGCCCTGTCGGCGTGGCGAGCGCTCGTGAATCGCGCGCGCGACCAGCTCCTTGCCGGTGCCGCTCTCGCCCTGGACGAGGACCGTCGCCGAGCTGTCGGCGACCTGCTCGACGAGCGTCATCATCCGCCGGAAGGCCGGGCTGGCGCCGATGACGTCGCCCTGCTTCAAGAGCGCGTCGAGGCGCTGCTGGAGCGCGCGGTTCTGCTGGATGAGGTCGCGGCGCTCGAGCGCTTGGCGGATCACGCGCTGGAGCTGCGCGCGCTGGACGGGCTTGGTGAGGAAGTCGTAGGCGCCGTCCTTCATCGCCTTCACCGCCTCCTCGATCGTGCCGAAGGCGGTGAGGAGGATCACGTCGACGTCGGGCGCGATCGCCTTGGCCGCCCGCAGCAGCTCGATGCCGGAGAGCCCCGGCATCTTGAGATCGGTGAGGACGAGATCGACGCCGCCCCCTTGCAGGCGCTCGAGCGCGGCCTGGCCGTCGGAGGCGACGATGACGCGATAGCCCTCGCGGGCCAGCGTGCGCTCCAGGCTCTCGCGGAGGCCGGGATCGTCGTCGGCGACGAGGATGTTCGCCGGCTCAGGCATGGATCTTCGTCAGCGGCAGCCGGATGGTGAAGCGCGTGCCGCTGCCCGGCCGGCTCGTCCATCGGATCTCGCCGCCGTGTTCTTCCGTGATCTGCCGCGTGATCGACAGCCCGAGGCCGGTCCCCTGAGGCTTGGTCGTGAAGAACGGTTCGAAGAGCCGCCGGCCCACGTCATCGGGGATCCCGCCGCCGCTGTCGGCGACCGTCAGCTCCACCGCATCGCCATCACGGCGGCTGGTCAGCGTCAGCTCGCCGCCGCGCGACAGCGCCTCCAGACCGTTCTTCACCAGATTGAGAAAGGCCTGGCGGAGCAGGCCGCGATCGATCTCCAGCAGCGGGACTTCGGCATCGGTCTCCACGCGGACGGTGAGCCCCTGGCGCGTCGCCACCGGCCGGATGAAGTCGGCCAGCTCGCGCACGAGATCGTTCACCGACTCTTCTTCGAAGTGCGGCCGCGGGAAGCGCGCGAAGGTCAGGTACTCCTCGGTCAGCGCGTCCAGCGTCTTCACCTGGTCCCGAATGGCCGCGACCAACGCCTTGGCCTCGTCCGCCTCGGTCCCGGCCTGACCGCCCACGATGTCTTGCAGGATCTCGGCGTTGAGCTCGATGGCGCTGATCGGATTACGAACCTCGTGGGCGACCTTGAGCGAGAGCCGTCCCACGGTCGCCATCCGCTCGGCCACCAGCAGCTCCTCCTGGGCCGCTTGCAGGCGGGTCAGCGTGCCCGTCACCTCACTGTTGAGGCGCTCCACTTCCGAGCGGGCCCGACGCTCGCGGTCGGCCACGAGACCGAGCGTCACGGCGGGCAGACCGACGAGCGCAGCGAGAATCATCGCCGGCGTCCACCCCACCCACGGCGGCATGAGCCAGGCCGAGAGCGTGTAGAGCCCGCCGGCGACCAGCGCGGCGCTCAAGCCCACCCACGGCCCGAAGTAGTAGGCGTTGACGGCGACGAGCGGGAAGAACAGCAGGTAGAAGAGACTGTCGCCGCCGCCGGTGAGCGTCAGGAGGACGAAGACGAGCAGGAGGTCGATGGCGAGCGCGCCGAGGAAGATCGCGCGGGTCGCCTGGGGGGTGACCGTGACCAGCGCGAAGATGCCGACCTTGTAGGCGCCGAACCAGAAGACGAGCGAGTAGAGATCGATCGCCTGACGCGGCCGGAGCGGCACGAGGCCGAGGGTGGCGAGACCGCCCACCATGGCGACGGCCAGGAGCACCGCGAACACGCGCTCGTCGCGCTCCAGCAGCCGGAACACCGCGTGCCATCGCTTGCGCTCGGCTGTCGTCACCACGATCTCCCTCGGGACTATAGCACGCAGCCCCGATCAGGCCCGCTTGCGGCGACGCCTGGGCCCGGCGCGTCCGTTCACGCGCGACGGCTCTGGCGCCACGCGAGATAGACGAGCCAGGCGGCGAGGCCGGCGAGTGCGCAGAGGGCGAGCCAGCGCTCGATGCGGTGGACGTCGCGCATCACGTGCTCGAGCTGGTCGGTGAAGAGGTACGCGATGCCGAAGCCGATGGGCACGCTGACGACGGCGGCCAGGGTGTCGACGACCACGAACTTCCAGAACGGGACCCGGCAGATGCCGGCGGTGAGGAACGCGGCCGCGCGGAGGCCCATCACGTGGCGCGCGGCGAAGACGATCTTGACGCCGTGCCGGAGGTAGCGGGCCCGGAGGGCCTCCTCACGGCCCCGGCTGAGCACGCGTCGCACCACGTTCCAGTCGAGCACCCGCTCGCCCCAGTGATGGCCGATCGAGTAGAGCACCACGTCGCCGCTCACCACGCCGAGGATGCACACGGGCAACGCGATCCACCAGTGGACGACTCGTTCGTGGGCGAGCACGCCGCCGGCGATGATCGGCACTTCTTCCGGGATGGGCAGCCCGACGCCCGCGGCGAACAGCGTGAGAAAGAGTCCGGCGTAGGTGAAGTGCTCGATGAACCCCTGGACCATGGCCTATACTGACACGCGCGTGTCAACATCGCGCCGAAGCGTCGTCCTCCACACCGAGTCGTCGCTGGGACTCGGCGGCCAGGAGATCCGGATCCTCACCGAGGCGCGGTGGCTCCTCGAGCACGGCTGGGACGTGATCATCGCCTGTCAGCCGGCGAGCCGCCTGCGGGCCGAGGCCGGGGTGACCGGACTCCCCGTGGTGACCATCCCGATGCGCAGCGCGTTCGACGTGGGCGCCATCGTCGCCTTGCGGCGACTGATCAGCCAGTACGAAATCGGCGTCGTCCACACCCACAGCTCCGTCGATAGCTGGCTGGGCGCGCTGGCGGCGCGCAGTTGCCGCCGGCCGCTCGTGCGCAGTCGCCACGTCTCCATTCCGATCCTCCGTCGCCGCGCGCTCGTGTATCGCCTGGCCGACCGCGTGCTGACGACGGGCGAGGCGATCCGCGCGATCGTGATCGCGGCCGGTGTGGCCCCCGACCGCGTCGTCTCGGTGCCCGCCGGCGTGGACACGGCGCGGTTCCATCCCGGCGTGAGCGGCAAGACCGTGCGCGACGAGCTCGGACTCACCGGGCCGTGCGTCGGTCTCGTCGCCAACATCCGAGGGTCGAAGGGCCACAACGATTTCCTGGAGGCGGCGCTGGTGGTGCGGCGCCGCCTGCCCGCCGCGCGCTTCCTGATCGTCGGCGACGGCGTGGGATTCGACGACGTGCGCCGTCGCGTCCACGGTCTGGGGCTGGCCAGCCACGTCGTGATGACCGGCTTCCGCCGCGACGTCCCCGAGGTGATGGCCGCGCTCGACGTGCTGGTGCTCCCGTCGGTCCGCTCGGAGGCGACCTCCCAGGTCATTCCCCAGGCGCTGGCCGTCGGCACGCCGGTGGTGGCCACCGCCGTCGGCGGGATTCCCGAGATCGTGAAGGACGGCGTCACCGGTCGGCTGGTCCCGCCTGGGGCGCCCGCCGCCCTCGCCGCCGCCATCGTGGACGTGCTCGCCGACGCCGAGCGCGCGCACGCGATGGCGCAGGCGGGCCAGGCGCTCGTATTCGAGCGCTTCACCGTCGACGCGATGATGGCGGCGACCACCAAGGTCTACGCGGACCTCATGCGCTGAGCGTCGTCAGCGCTCCGGCGGCCTTCGGCGCGTCGCGTCCGCCGTTCCGTCCGGAAGCGCGACCACGCGCACGCGGACGCGCATGAGCCCCGCCCCGATGCCCCCGAGACTGCGCGCGGCGGCCTCCGAGAGATCGATGAGCCGGCCGTTCACGAAGGGTCCCCGATCGTTGACGCGAATCTCGACCGTGCGTCCGTTGTCGAGATTCGTGACGGCGACGCGCGTCCCGAACGGCAACGTCCGATGCGCCGCCGTCGGCTTGGTCTTGTCGAACACCTCGCCGCTGGCCGTCGGGCGCCCGTGATGGGGATCGCCGTACCAGGACGCGAGCCCCGTCCATTCCATGCCGAGCAGCGACGGTGGAGACGGCGGCGGCGTCCGGACGACGGCCGGGGTGGCGCACCCGGTGGCCAGGACGGCCACCAGCCACAGCCATCTTCGCCAGGCCGGGGGGCGCGCCCTCACAGAGACCAGCGTACCCGAAGGTTCCGGGGGCCGCCAAACTCCAATGTTGACTATATATGAATACATAAATATATTGACCCTGGTGCCGCCGGCGCATCCTTCCGTGGATCTCCAGGCCTTCAAGGCCGAGTTCTTCAAGGCGCTGGCCCATCCCCTCCGCATCCGCCTCCTCGAGATCCTCCGCCACCGCGAGCGCAGCGTGCAGGAGCTGCAGGCGGCGCTCGGGCTCGATCAGTCCACCGTCTCCCAGCACCTCGCCGTCCTCCGGGCCAAGCACGTCGTCGTGGCCCGCAAGGAGGGCACGACGGTGCGCTATGCCTGCCGCGACGCGCTCGTCGGCGATCTCCTCGACGTGGCGCGGCGGATCTTCAACAACCAGCTCGCCGGCCACCAGACCATGCTCCGCGCGCTCCAGCGCGAGACGCGCCGGCCGGTCCGGCGCTGATGCTGCGCCAGCTTCGGGCCGCCCTGCGCGCGGGCATCGTCACCGAGCCGGTCGCGGCGGCGGGCGAGCTCGAGACGGTAGGCCACCGGCTGCACGAGGAGATTCACCGCCGCTTCGGCCGGTCGCTGCACATCCGGCAGGTGGACGCCGGCTCCTGCAACGGCTGCGAGCTGGAGATCTCCGGGCTCACGGGGCCGCACTACGACCTCGAGCGCTTCGGGCTGCACTTCGTGGCGTCGCCGCGGCACGCCGACTGCCTGCTGGTGACCGGACCGGTTACCATCAACATGGCCGAGCCGCTCCGCCGGACGTGGGAGGCCACGCCCGATCCCAAGTTCGTGATCGCCGTGGGCGACTGCGGCCGCGACGGAGGAATGTTCCGCGGCTCCTATGCCGTGGTCGGCGGCGTGAGCAGCGTCGTGCCGGTCGACGCCGTCATCGGGGGCTGTCCGCCGAGTCCGGCGACGCTGCTCGCCGGTCTGCTCGCTGCGATCGGACGAAGGCCATGACGGCCGTGGTCTACACGCTCGCGGCGATCGTCGGCCTCATCGTCGGCGCCGTCGGGGTCAGCGGCATGCTCGGCGTCGGCCTGGCGTGGCGCTGTCCGGCGCTGCTGCCGCTCGGCGGCCTGAGCCTCGTCCTCGATCCATTAGCCGGCTTCTTCCTCGCCCTGGTCGGGTTCGCGTCGGTGCCGGCGTCGCTCGACGGCCTCGGTCGCGCGCGTAGCGAGCGACGGGGCCGCCTCGCCTACCTTCTCTTCGTCGCGGCCATGGCGCTGGTCCCGCTCGCTGCCAATGCGCTGACGTTTTTGCTCGCGTGGGAGTTGATGTCGCTCGCGTCCTACGTGCTCGTCGTGCAGGGCGGCCGGGCGCGCGAGTCGATCCGGGCGGCCTGGGTCTACGCGGTGATGACGCACGCCGGTCTCGCGTGCCTGCTCGCCGGCATGCTGCTCCTGGGCGCGTGGACGGGCAGCTTCGACGTCGGCGCCTGGCGCGCGGCGGCTTCCGCGCTGGCGCCGAGCGCCCGCGATCTGGCCTGGACGCTCCTGGCCCTCGGCTTCGCGGTCAAGGCCGGCGTCATTCCCCTTCACGTCTGGCTGCCGCTCGCGCATCCGGCGGCGCCCAGCCACGTCTCGGCGCTGATGTCGGGCGTGATGATCAAGCTCGGCGTCTACGGCCTCGTCCGCGTCTCGCTCGATTGGCTGGGCGAGGGCCCCGCGTGGTGGGGCGCGGCGATCCTGCTCGCCGGCGCGGTGTCCGCCGTCGTCGGGGTACTCTCCGCCATCGTCGATCGCGACCTCAAACGGGTGCTCGCGTTTTCGTCGATCGAGAATGCCGGCATCATCTTGATCGGTCTCGGCGCCGGCGTCCTCTACCAGGCGGCCGGACTGCCGGCGCTGGCGGTGCTGGGGGTAACGGCCGCCCTCTACCACGCGCTCAACCACGCCGCCTTCAAGACGCTGCTCTTCCTCGGCGCCGGCGCCGTCGTCCACGCCACCGGGACGCGTGACATGGACGCGCTCGGCGGCCTCATCAAGCGCATGCCCTGGACCGCTGCGTGTTTTCTCACCGGCGCCGCCGCCATCGCGGCACTCCCACCTTTGAACGGCTTCGTCAGCGAGTGGCTCACCTTACAGGCGCTCCTGCAGAACTTGCTCATCGAGCAACCGGCCGTGAACCTCGTCTTCGCGCTCGGCATCGCTGCCCTGGCGCTGACGGGCGGCCTCACCGTCGCGTGCTTCGTCCGCGCGTTCGGCATCACCTTCCTCGCGGTGCCGCGCCAGGAGGCGGCGGCTCGGGCTCACGATCCGGCGACGCCATCGCGTCTCGCCATGACGATCCTGGCGCTTTCCTGCCTGGCCCTCGGCGTGGGAGCCACGGCGGTCGTGCCCGCGATCGCGCGCGTGGGCAGTCACCTCCTCGGAACACCGACCGCGCTGCCGCTCGGCGATGCGCTCACGCTCAAGGTCTCCGGCGAGTTCGCCAGCCTCTCGATGCCGGCGGTGGCGGCCGCACTCGCCCTCGCCGGGCTGGGCGTCCTGGCCGGTCTCGCCGCGGCGGGCGGCCGGGGACGGGTCAGGCTTTACGAAACGTGGAGCTGCGGACGCATGCTGCAGACGCCCCGCATGGAGTACTCCGCCACCGCCTTCGCCAATCCCTTCAAGCGTGTGTTCGACTTCTTCTATCGCCCGGTGGAGCACATCGACATCGCGGCCCACCCGGGGTCACGCCTGTTCGTGCAGCGGATCGAGTACGCCAACCCGACGCGCTCGCTCTTCGACGACTGGCTCTACCGCCCGCTCCTCCACACCGTGCACCGTGGCGCCCGCGTCGTGCAACGGCTCCAGTCGGGCAGCGCCAATCTCTATCTCGCCTACATCCTGCTCGCCCTGCTCGCTCTGCTGGTGTTCGCGTGATCGCCGACATCCTGATTGCCGTCGTCCAGCTCGCGCTGGTCGGCCTGGGCGCGCCGCTCCTGACCGGAATCGTGCGCACGCTGAAGGCCCGCCTGGTCGGCCGCCGGGGCCCGAGCCCGTGGCAGCCCTATGCCGACTTGCGAAAGCTTCTGGGCAAGGATCGCGTCGTGTCGACGACCACCTCCTGGATCTTCGCCGTCACGCCGGTGGTGCTGGCCGCCACCATGCTGGCGAGCGCGCTGATCGTGCCGCTCGTGATCAGCCGGCCCGTTCTCGGATTCGCCGGCAACGTCATCGTCCTCATGTACCTGTTCCTGATCGGGACGTTCTTTCTCGCCCTGGCCGGCCTCGACGCCGGCAGCGCCTTCGGCGGCATGGGCGGAAGCCGCGAGGTCGCGGTGGCGGCGCTGGCCGAGCCGACCATCATCGTGGCCGTGTTCGCGCTCGCCATGCGCGCCGGCACGATCAACCTCGGTGGCGTCGTCGAGCGCCTCGGGGCCAATCCCCAGATGGCCTTGACGCCCGGACACCTGCTGGCCTTTGCCGCGTTCTTCATCGTGATGATCGCCGAGACCGGCCGCCTGCCGGTGGACAACCCGGCCACGCATCTCGAGCTGACGATGATTCACGAGGCCATGGTCCTGGAGTACTCGGGGCCCGATCTCGCGCTGGTCGACTGGGCGGCGTCGATGAAGCTCTTCCTCTTCATGGCGCTGCTGGCAAACCTGTTCTTCCCGTGGGGCGTGCCGACGGAGCCCGGCCTGGCGGCGCTGGCCCGCGGCGGGATCGTCCTGGCCGGCAAGCTGCTCGCGCTCGCGACGATCCTCGCCGTGATCGAGACGCAGATCGCGAAGCTGCGTCTCTTCCGGGTGCCCGAGCTGCTGGCGGGGTCGTTCGCGCTCGCGCTGCTCTCGGTCACCTCGAGGTTCCTGCTGCGATGAGGCCACATCGATGACGACGGCGACGAACTTCCTGGCCTTCCTCGGGCTGGTCTCGACGCTGCTGATCGTCTGGCGTCAGAGCTGGCCGGGTCGCCGACAACTCTTCGTCGTCCAGTCCCTGCTCCTGGCTGCGCTGGCCGCCACCATGGCCGTGTACGCGAATCGCCACGAGCTCCTGCTCGTCGCCGCCGTCGTCGTCCTCCTGAAGGCGGTGCTCATCCCGAGGATCCTCGGCCGCCTCGCGGCGGGAATGCCGGCGCGTCCGGTCACGCCCGGGCGGTCCGCGGGAATGTCGCTCCTCGTCGCCGGCGGCCTCATCGTCGCCGCCTACGTGATCATGCTGCCGGTGACGGCCGTGAGCGAGCTGCCCACTGAAGGCGGCATTCCCCTGGCGTTCGCCATGGTGCTGATCGGCCTCTTCGTCACGGTCACCGGCCGCGACGCCCTCGGCCACGTGCTCGGCTTCCTGATGTTCGAGAACGGGATCTTCGCCCTCGCCCTGCTCGCCACCTACGGCCTTCCCGGCCTCGTGGAGGCCGGCGTGTTCCTCGACGTGCTCGTGATCGTGTTGCTGATGGAGGGCTTCGTGCTCCAGATCCGGCGCGAGCACGACTCGATCGCCGTCGATCGCCTCCGCGAGCTGCGCGGATGAGCCTCCTGATCCTGCTGGGCGCCCCCCTGGGCGCGGCGGGGCTCCTGGCCCTCGTGCGCGGCGCTCCCGCGCGCGCCGCGCACCTCACCGTCACGGCGATCACCGCCGCGGCCGCCGGCGCCGTCGCGCTCCGTGTGATCCAGGCCGGCAGCGTCACCGCCCTCGGCGGCCTCCTCCGCGCCGACGGCCTCTCGGCGTGGATGATCGTGCTCATTGCCCTCGTGAGCGGGCTGGCCGCCAGCGAGCCTCCGCCCTCGGTCCGGGCGGTGCCCGCGAGACGCTTCTATCCGCTGTTTCACCTGTTCGTCTTCACGATGCTCCTCGCCGTGGGCACCGACGACGTCGGCCTCATGTGGGTGGCCGTCGAGGGCACCACGCTCGCGTCCGTCTTTCTCGTGAACCTCGAGCGCTCCCGGGCCTCGCTCGAAGCCGCCTACAAGTACCTGCTCATCTGCTCGGTCGGGGTGGCCATCGCCTTCATCGGGACCGTGCTGGTGTACTTCGCGGACATTCACCAGTTGGGCGACGAGGCCCACGCGCTGCGGTGGACGACGCTGGTGCGGCTGGCGCCCGGCTTGCCGGCGCGCGTCGTCGAGCTGGGCTTTGTTTTTCTCCTCGTCGGGTACGGGACCAAGGCGGGGCTGGCCCCGATGCACACCTGGCTGCCCGACGCCCACAGCGAAGCCCCGGCGCCCGTGAGCGCGCTGATGTCGGGCGTGCTGCTGAGCGTGGGCGTGTACGCGCTCCTCCGGTTCAAGACCGTCGTGGATCAAGCCGCCGGCCCGGAGTTCACGCAGCGGCTGCTGCTCGCGCTGGGCCTGCTCTCGATCGCGATCGCCGCCGCGTTCTTGTGGGCATCCACGAACTACAAGCGCATGCTCGCGTACTCGAGCATCGAGCACATCGGCGTCGTGTGCCTCGGCCTCGGATTCGGCGGTCTGGTCGGCATCGGGGGCGCCCTCCTCCACGTGGCCAATCACGCGCTCGCCAAATCCGTCCTCTTCCTGCTCTCGGGCCGCATCCGCGCCGCCTACGGCTCGGCTGACATCGCCGGCGTGACCGGACTCCTCGGCGCGATGCCGGTGACCGGCGGCCTGTTCCTCCTCGCCATGCTCGCGCTCATGGGGCTGCCGCCGTTCGGCCTCTTCGTGAGCGAGGTCCTGATCTTCTCCGCCGGCTTCCAGTCGGGGCACTGGGCGATCGCCGCGGCCAGCCTGCTTCTTCTCGTCGGCGCTTTCGCCGGTCTGCTGCGCAGCGCCCATCGCATGCTGTACGGGGCGGCGGCGCCGACCGTCGTCGATGTGCCGGGCTTGCGCTCAGCAGTGCCGGCCGGCGTTGCCCTCCTGCTCCTGACACTCACCGGCATTGCCTGGCCACCCGGCCTGGCGGCCGCCCTCGACCACATCGCGCGGCTTCTCGGGCCGTGAGCGCTACCGTCGATCAGCTTCGACGCGAGATGACGGCGGCCGGGGCCACGGCCGCCACGGCGACGGATGCGCACACCGTGACGTGCCGCCTGTCACGCGAAATCATCCCGATGGTTGCCGACCGCATCGCCACGCTCGGGCTCGACGTGCAGCTCGTGTGCGCGAGCGACACGCGCGAGCGTTCCGGAGATTTCACGTTGACGTACGTCTTCGCTCCGCCCCATGGGCGCCCCCGGGTGATCGCGCTGGTGGCGGTTCCTTCGGATGAGCCGCGCTTTCCCTCGCTCGCGCTGCGCTCCTTTGCCGCCAGTCGCTTCGAGCGCGAGATCCACGACCTGCTCGGACTCATCCCCGTGGGCCACCCGGACCTTCGGCGCCTGGCCGTCCATCAGTTCTGGCCGGACGGCTACTTTCCCCTTCGCCGCGACGTGGCGCCCCGGCGGGACTTCGCCGACGCCGGGCAGCCGTTCCCCTTCCGGCGCGTCGAAGGCGACGGTCTCTTCGAGATCACCGTCGGTCCCGTGCACGCCGGGATCATCGAGCCCGGCCATTTTCGCTTCACCGTCGAGGGCGAGACGATCGTCAATCTGGAAACCCGTCTGGGCTTCGTCCACAAGGGGACGGAGAAGCTCTTCGAAACCCTGCCCTTCGAGCGGACCCCGGCGCTCGCCGAATGCGTCTCCGGCGACGAAACGATCGCCCACGCCGTCGCCTACTGTCAGGCGATCGAAGCGCTGGCCGGCGCCGAGATTCCGCCGCGCGCGGCGTGGCTCCGCGTGGTGCTCCTCGAGCTCGAGCGTCTATACAATCACGTCGGCGACGTCGGCATGATCGTGAATGATACCGGCTTCGCCTTCGGCCACGCCCACTGCTTCCGTCTTCGCGAAGAGCTGCTTCGCCTCAACGAGCGATTCACCGGTCACCGTCTGCTGCGGGGCGCCGTCGTGCCGGGCGGTGTCAGCGATGCCGTGAGGGCGGCCGCCCTCGGGGAGCTGCCGGCGACGGTCGCTCGTCTCGTCGCCGAGTTCCTGGAGATCGCCGAGTTGTCCCTGAACAACAGCCTGGTGCTCGAGAGGCTGCAAGGCACGGGGCGCCTCACGCCCCGCACGGCCCGCGAGATGCAGGTCGTCGGCCTGGTGGGGCGGGCGAGCGGCCTCGACGCCGATCTTCGCCGCGATGCGCCCGCTCCTGCCTATGACCAGCTCGACGTTCAGGTGGCGACCGCCGAGGAGGGCGACGTGTGGGCGCGGACGATCGTGAGGATCCGGGAGGCCCGTGAAGCCTCCCGGCTGATCGCGGACGCCGTCCAGCGGATGCCGGGCGGATCAGCCCGCGCGGCCCTGGGGCCGCTGCACGCCGACGATCACGCCGTCAGCGCCGTGGAGGCCTGGCGAGGCCCCGTCTGGTACTGGGTGCTGGCGGAGGGACCGGGCAAGATCGGACGCGTGAAGATCGGCGATCCATCGTTCAGGAACTGGCCAGCGCTCGAGCACGCCGTGCTCGAGAACATCGTTCCCGACTTTCCACTCTGCAACAAGAGCTTCAATCTCTCCTACTCGGGATCCGACCTCTGACGGGCGCCTCACGCCGAGACTGCGTCCGGCGTCGACACGCAGCCCGGGTGCCAGTTGCACGCCGAGACTGCGTCCCGCGTCGTCGCGACTCTGATCGCGCAGGACAAGGCCGCCGCGGGTGATCGCGACGGGGCATGGGCGTGGCGAAGCCCGGGTGCCAGTTGCACGCCGAGACTGCGTCCCGCGTCGTCGCGACTCTGATCGCGCAGGACAAGGCCGCCGCGGGTGATCGCGACGGGGCA
>Ga0137388_10002246_pt1 | contig 12083 bp, 9 predicted proteins | sample 15con2h14AmetaG_FD_104644 | JGI IMG/M metagenome (GOLD analysis project Ga0137388, IMG submission 104644) | Vadose zone soil microbial communities from Angelo Coast Range Reserve, California, USA - 15con2h1.4A metaG | ecosystem: Environmental > Terrestrial > Soil > Vadose zone > Saprolite...
GACGTCCATGGCGTACGGCGGGTCGAGGAAGATGATCTCGAACCGCCGGCCCTCGCCCGCGAGCCGCCCGAGCTGCCGCGCGACGTCGCCCCGCACGACGTCCGTCCGGGACTCGACGTCGAGCGCCCGGATGTTCTCGACGAGCGCGGTGAGCGCGCGGGGGTCGCGCTCGACGAACGTCGCGTGCGCGGCGCCGCGCGAGAGCGCCTCGAGCCCGACGCCGCCCGCGCCGGCGAAGAGGTCGAGCACGCGCGCGTCGGGCAGCCAGGGTCCGAGCGCGTCCATCAGCGCGATCCGCACCTGGTCAGCCGTCGGGCGCGTCGTCGCGCCGCGCGGCGTCAGGAGCCGCCGGCCCTTCAGCGCCCCGGCGATCACGCGCACGCCGACCGGATGGCGCGATCGACCGAGGGGTTTTGCCCTTCGGGGTTGCCTCCCACTCGCGTCATGACGCGGGGAAGGTAACACGGCGGGCCGGGGCAGAGTCCGAGGAGGTGGTCGGGTTCCCACGTGGGCCCCCGCCGCGCGACCGCGACGCCGGGGTCACTCTTGTGGAGGGAGTGGAGCTTTCAGCGCCAGGAGCGCGACGATCCCGGAGAGGTTGTCTGGAGTGACCGGCTTCTCGATGTGGTACTGGAACCCGGCGCGCAAGATGCTGGCCCGGTGCTCAGGACCGGTGAATCCAGTGAGAGCGGCGGCCGGAGTCGAGCCCCCGCGCTCGGGCGGCAGGGCGCGAACCTTCCCGATGAGCCAGTAGCCGCCCTTGTCGGGCATCGCCAGCGCGCTCACGAGGACCTCCGGGCGCTCGCGCTCCAGCGTCTCCAGCGCCTCGTCGGCCGTGCCGACCGCAGTCACGGTGGCGCCGTAGTCTTCGAGCATCGCCACCACCATGGCACGGACGTACTTACAGTTGTCGACCAGGAGCACTCGCACGCCACCCAGGTACACGCGATCGGGCGAAGAACGGTTCGCTCTCATGCGCGTCACTCCTCGGGCTTGAGCGGCCGGCCGTCGGACAGAGCGTGGTGCACCGCCTCCACGACCTCGCGGACACCGTAGGGCTCGCCGAAAATTTCCTCGATCACGCCCGACGCTCCCACCGCCGCGTCCAGCGCCGTCCTGTCGGTGGTGGTGAGTATCCAGGCCTTCTTCCGCAGGCCTTGGGTCTGCTTCAGGAGCCGCAAGAAGTTCCAGTGCCTCTCGAAGGGACGGGGGAGGTCGTACACGATCACCTGCGGGTTGTGCGCTTCCAGGAAGGCCACGAGATCGAGCGTGCCGTCCTGAATCTCCGCCAAGAGCGCGGTGACGGTCGGCAGTCCCTCGCGATCGAGGGCCTCGCGGAGCGAGTCGATGAACTCCGCATGGGAGTTGAAGATCGCGACCGGTGTCCCCGTCGACGGACCGGGCATGTCGACCGTGCCTTTCCCCAGCCTGGAGAAGCAAGGCCCCAGGGCCGAGCCGTGGCAGCGAGACCTGCCGGGGCGATTCAGAAAGATCGAGGAGCCACAGGGCGTGCGGCCTGCGGAGACCGTCAGGGGAGCGGGGGGTGCACCTCACTGCACCTCGCGACATCCGGTCGCAGCGTTCGAGCGGGCGCGCCTCAAGGATCCCCACCCCGACGGCGCGTCACCGGCTGTCCAACTATGGATACGCTGGACCTCTCGGGCGCCAGTGTCAACATATATTAAATGTCTTATATATAAGTGTCTGGGGTCCGGGCAGAACTTGGATGGGCGAACGATCGTCACTCCGACGCATCGTTAGCCCGCGGTCGCAAGCGCGAGCTTGCCCCGCCACCGTGCGAGCAGCGCGGCTCGCAGCGCGCGGTGGGCCGGCTCGGCGAGCTCGCGGTCGCGCGCGACGATGGCGCTCGCCTCCCGGCGCGCCTCCTCGAGAAGGCTCGCGTCGCGCAGGAGATCCGCGGCGCGGAACTCGGGGAGCCCCGACTGACGCGTGCCGAAGAATTCACCCGGACCGCGCAACTCGAGGTCGACCTCGGCGATGCGGAACCCATCGTTCGTCGACGTCATCGCGTCGATGCGCCGCTGGGCCTCCTCGGTCAGATGGCCGGACGTCAACAGGATGCAGTACGACTTCCACTCGCCGCGGCCGACGCGTCCGCGGAGCTGGTGCAGCTGCGAGAGGCCGAAGCGCTCGGCGTGCTCGATGAGCATGACCGACGCGTTCGGCACGTCGATGCCCACCTCGATCACCGTCGTGGACACCAGCACGTGGATCTCGCCGGCCTTGAAGCGCTGCATGATCGCGTCCTTCTCCGCGAAGCCGAGGCGCCCGTGCAACAGTCCGACCACGAGGTCGGGAAAGACCTCGTCCGCGAGGTGGCGCGCCATGTCGGTCGCCGCCTTGAGGTCGAGCACCTCGGACTCCTCGACCAGCGGATAGACGACGTAGATCTGGCGACCGCCGGCCACCTGCTCTCTCAGAAACTTGTAGATCGCGCGGCGCTTCGCCTCGGCGCGCGCCACCGTGACGATCGGGCGGCGACCCGGCGGCAGCTCGTCGAGGACCGACACGTCGAGGTCGCCGTAAATCGTGAGGGCCAAGGTGCGGGGAATGGGCGTGGCCGTCATCACCAGCAGATCGGGGTGCTCGCCCTTGCTCCGCAGCCGCGCGCGCTGCTCGACCCCGAAGCGGTGCTGCTCGTCGACGACGACGAGTCCGAGGCGACGGAAGTCGACGCCCTCCTGCACCAGCGCGTGCGTGCCCACGACGCACTCGACCTCTCCCGCCGCCAGAACGGCGCGCCGCGCGGCCCGCTCGCGCGGCTTGATCGACGAGGTCAACAGCGTGAGGCGCACGCCGAGCGGCTCGAGAAACTGGCGAAACGTCATGAAGTGCTGCTCGGCCAGGATCTCGGTCGGCGCCATGACGGCCGCCTGGTAACCGGCCTCGATCGCCGTCAGCACGCCCAGGGCGGCCACGACCGTCTTGCCGGAGCCGACGTCACCCTGAAGGAGTCGATGCATCGGGTGCGGCTCCGCCATGTCGTGCCGGATCTCCTCCCAGACGCGCTCCTGGGCGCCCGTCAGCTTCCAGGGCAAGCCGGTGCGCAGCCGGGCGACCAGATCGCCGCGCGGATTCAGCGCGACGCCGCGCGCGCGCGCGACGCGGGAACGGAGGATCGCGAGCCCCAGCTGAAGGAGCAGGCCCTCGTCGAATGAGAGGCGATGGCGCGCCGCCGCCAGCGCCGCGTCCGTCTGCGGGAAGTGCGCGTCCCTGACCGCCTGCGCGAGGCCGACGAGGCCGCGGCGCGCGAGCACGCTCTCCGGCAGCACCTCTTCCACCTCGGCGGCGAAGGACTCGACGAGCCGCCACATGAGGGAACGGAGCGCGCGCTGGGGCAGCACCTCCGTGAGCGAGTACACCGGCACGAGACGACAGGTGTGCAATCGCTCGTCGTCGCCGTTCTCCACGATCTCGTAGTCCGGCTGCTGGATGACGATCGCGCCCTTGTAGCGTCCGACTCGGCCGTGCAGGACGAGCTGCTGGCCGCGCTTGAGGACCCGCGACAGGTACCGCCAGCCGAACCAGCTGGCCGTCGCGTAGCCGCTCGGGTCGCGCAGCATCACGGTGAAGGGCACCCGGAAGCGGCCGGGCGGTGGTGGGCTCACACCGACGATCACTCCCGAGCACGTCGCGGCCTGGCCCGGCACGAGCGAGCGGAACGGCGTCAGCCGGGTCCTGTCCTCGTGGCGGAGCGGAACGAAGAAGAGCGCATCCTCGACGGTGCGAAGCCCTTTCCGCTCGAGCTGGCTCGCGCGCTGCGGGCCGACGCCTTTGACGAACCGCAGCGGCGTCTTGGACGCTGCGTCGGTTTGCTTCATGCCCGCCCCTGTGCTATACAGGGCCTTCGGCTCGATCGTCGGCAACTCAACCCCAGGGAGCGCAAATGGCTCAGCGCTGCGATGTCTGCGGAAAAGGTCCCTCCGTCGGTCATAAGATCAGCCACGCGCACAAGCTGACACCGCGGCGGTGGCTTCCGAATCTGGTTTCGATGCGCGCCATGATCGCCGGAAGGGCTCGGCGCGTGCGCGTGTGCACCCGCTGCCTCAAGGCGGGGAAGGTCACGAAAGTCATTTAAGCACAAACGGGAGGGGGCATTAGCCCCCTCCCGAATGGTCAATGGTGGGAGGCCGCCACCCCCCACCAACGGAACCGCGTTACTACTTCTTCTTCTTCTTGGCCTTCTTCTTCATCGAGCGTCTCACCTCCTTCCATGCAGAGGCTTGGTGCTGCCGCCGACGGATCTACTTGCCCTTCTTCTTTTTCTTCGTCGCCTTCTTCTTCACCAAATCACCTCCTTCCGCGATCGTTCAGTAGCCCATCGCTTCGCGCCGCAGGTGTTCGGCTTGCTCCGGTCCGCGGTGCTCGTAATGCACGAGATCGGCGTAGAGCTGCGGCAGGCACACGACCTTGAGCCCGCCCTTCTCGAAGGCGCCATAGAACACTCCGAGGTCATACGGCGCGAAGAAGTGGAGCGCTCCGTCCGCCTCGCCGGTGGGGCGCAGACCGAGCGCCTGGGCAACCGGCGCGGGATCCCCCTCGAGATAGCAGTGCACGGCGGGCAGCCTGAGGCTCGGCGCCAGGAGCGCGGCGCCGGCGTTCAAGGTGAAGGCGTATCGGCGCCCCTCCGCGCCCGCGACCCGCGCGATCTCGCCCATGAACTTCCGCGTGACGCGCTCGGGAGCGAGATACGAGATGCGCTCGTTGGTCCGGTATGTGTACGACTCGCACCACGCCTCGAGCAGGTCGGCCGCCTTCGACAAGCGGATGCGCTGGCTATCGTCGCGCTCCACCCACGCGAGCTCCTCGAGCCGCTTGACGACGTTGTACGAGTGACCGAGGCTCACCTCCGCCGCCCGCCCGAGCTCCTCGAGCCGCCACGCCCGCCCCGGTTCGACGAGCAGCACGCGAACGACGCGCGTCGCGCGCGGGGCGAAGAGCGAGCGGAGGGGCCGCGTCGACGGTCGGACGTTCCGCTTGCCCTCCTTCTCGACCAGGGCGTTCTCGAAGGCGAGGTAGCAGTTGCCCGACAGATCGACGAATCCAAGATTGTTGCCCTTGAGGATGCGGGCGCTTTGGGGGCCTATGTAGACGGCGGCCGCTACCGGGTAGGCACCGGGAATCTCTCGCCGAATCTCGTTCAGCCTCGTAACAGCGGCGCGAATCTGACGGGGTTGGCCGAGCGGCGTGACTTCAACGACCAACGTGTGCTCCTGACCGGCCAGCTGGAATCGCGCCAGCAAATCTGCGACTTGGCCACCGATTTTGGCGTCGGCGCTCTCCTGCCAGCCTTTCGCCCTCGGGAGGAGCTCCCGAAGCCGCTGGGCTACCTGTCGCCGGACCTCCTCGGTTTTCAACATGTTTCTCTGGCTCCAGCCGTTTCAGCATCTGCTGAAACCATACGGACTATTGAAAGTGCCTGTCAAGAGAAAACTTACGGGCCGGAGCTAGAACAGTCGCTCGGTGTTACGGCAGGACTACGTTCGAGCTAGACCTTCGAGGCTTCGGAGCAAGTGGTGGTGCCCGTCAAGCCGTCGCGCGTAGTCCATCTCCCGCCCGCTTCCCTTGGCCCGCATGACTGAGACCAGCCCGCGACGATCGACCGGCGACCACCTCGAGAGATCCGGGACCAACGCGGCGACGAGCGACATGCGCTCGAAGGCGCGCCGCTCGGCGGCCGGCCACCTTGCGTGCCCCTGCGCGCCGAGTGCTCGGGCCACGCGCTGGGCCGAGTCGCGCGCGGCCCTGGCCCGGTCCCCGCGGAACTCTCGCGCGATGTAGCGAGCGACCAGCGCCGAGACGTCCGTCGCGCGCAAACGCCGCTCGGGCGCCGGGTGCCCGCCCGGGAGCGTCAGGAAGACCTCGGCCGCGGCCAGACGCTTGAGCGCCGGGATCGGCGAGCGGTAGGCGGGATCGGCGACGATCTTCGCGCGCTCTTGCGCGAGCGTCGAGACGACGGCCGGATCGCGCGGACGGAATCCGAGGCGGTGATAGAAATAGAACGAGCCCGAGCGGAGAGCTTCGGTGCTTTCGTGCCCGAGCTGATAGCGATCGATCACGACGGTTCGCATGCCAAAGATCCACCGATACGCGCGGAGAAGCTGGGTCGCGATGTACGCCGATTCGCCCTGACGAAAAGACGCGAAGACGTTGACGGCGAAGTCGAGCGTGCCGAACAGCTCCCAGCCGCCGCCGTAGCTCACCGGCACGCCGTTCTTCAGCGCCAGGAAGCCGTAGTAGCCTTCGAGCGGCAGCCGGAAGTCCGGCTGGATTCCGATGAAGACGAGCCCGAGCCCGCGTCCGGCGTCGGCCACCAGGACGTCGTCGGCATTCGGATACGAGAACGCGTGGAGCTCCCGCTGGCGCGTCGCCATCGCCACCCGGGCGGCCTCGATCATCACCTCCGCGAGCGGCCGCGGGGCTCGCACGAGCGGCAAGGGCCGCCGAAGCGCCTCGACGAGATCGACGTTGCTCCGCTCGAGCCCTTCTCCGTGGAAGAACGTGCGGCCCGATGAAGCCCGAGCCAGTGTCCGTGAGCCCCCGGCTCCCTGAGGACGCCAGAGGACCGGGAGGCCCAGGCTCTCGAAGAGCCAGTCGCGCGTCTCCTCCGGAAGTCGCGCGCGCTCGAACACCTCCAGGATGAGCTGCAGATCGGTGAGGCGGCGGTCGCCCTTGGCCACGCGAATCCACTGCCGCCAGCCGATCCCGCCTTCGCTGAAGGCGTCTCCCTCCGCCGTCGTCGCGAGCAACGAGAGCGTTTCGTCCAGCCGGTCTTCGTCCGCGAACCCGGCCCAGGCGATCTCGGTCTGGCGCGGGAACCGAGCGACGAGCCAGCGAGTCATCGGAAAGCCGAAGGGATAGTCGAGCGTGCTGTTCGTGACGCCGGAGTCGTGGAGGCGTCGACGCGCCGCATCCCCGAGCCGCCCCACGCGGGCGGCAAACGTCTGCAGCGCGCGATCGACCAGCTCGAGGATCTTCGAGTCGTCCGGATACGCCTGGAGGAAGCAGAGCGTCTCGTGAAGGCGCAGGAGCGTCCCGGCGTCACGGACGGCGCAGCCCTCGAGGTCCTCGAGGAGCGCGCGCTTGCGCGGCCGATCCTCTGGGGAGTAACGGGAGGCGGCCGCAGCGAGAGCCTCGACGAGGCGGCGGCCACGGCTCATCTAGGGCTCAGAGTCCTCGATGCGCTCCATGGTCTCGTCGTCGAGGCCGAAGTAGTGGCCGAGCTCGTGGACGACCGTGTCCCGGACCAGCTCCGCCATCTCGGCTTCGTCGGCGCAGTCCTCCTCGATCGGGCCCTGATAGATGGTGATCGTGTCGGGCAGGACGTTGGCGTACCCCGAATCGCGGCGCGTGAGATCGATGCCGCGATAGAGTCCGTAGAGCGTGTCGGGCGGCTCGATTCCGACATCGGCCAGGGTCGCGTCGTCGGCCCAGTCCTCGACGACCACCGCGATGTTCTCGATCTTGTCCTTGAACCGCCTGGGCAGGCGGCGAAGGGCCTTCTCGACCAGCGCCTCGAACCGTCGTCTCGTCATCGACGACGGCTGGCCGGCGGCGCGGCGACCGGGGCCGCGGCGGGCACCTACAACCCTCGGACGCGCTCGACGTTGATGACGTCCCTGACGTCGCGGATCGCGGCGATGATGTCCTGGAGCTGCCGGAGGTCGGCGACCTCGACGACGAAATTGTTGATCCCGCGTCGGTCGTCGGTCACCGTCACCTCGGCTTTCGTGATGTTGCCGTTCCGAGCCGAGATGGCGCCCGTGATCTCCGAGAGGAGCCCCGGCCGATCCTTGCCGATGTAGACGGCGATCCGCACCGGGCGCTTGCCCGGCTCCGCGACGTCCCACTCGACGTCGATGAGCCGCTCCCGGTCCAGGACGCTCTTGGCGACCGTCAGACAGTCGCGGGCGTGCACCGTGAGCCCGCGCCCCCGCGTGATGAAGCCGACGATCGGATCGCCGGGAAGCGGATTGCAACACCGCGCGAACCGCACCAGCAGGTCGTCGACGCCTCGGATGCGCACGCCATCGACGGGCGCCGGCCGGGACGCCGCCGACTTCGGCTTCTCCGGCGACTCCAGGAGGGCGTTAGGCGCCACCTTGTTCAGGACCTGGTGGACCGAGCTCTTCCCGTAGCCGATGGCCGCCATGAGGTCGTCGGGTCCCGCGAAGCCGAAGTCGGCCGCGGTCTTCTTCATCTCGTCGCCGCCGAGCAGCGCCGTCGGATTCAGGCGGTACTTCCGCGCCTCGCGCTCGAACATCTCGCGGCCGAGCTCGATCGAGCGCGCGCGCTCCTCGATCTTGAGCCACTGGTTGATCTTCGCCCGCGCCCGCGTCGACTTGACGATCTTCAGCCAGTCACGGCTCGGATGCTGGTTGGGCGACGTCACGATCTCGACGATGTCCCCCTGCCGCAAGGTGAACCGGAGGGGAACGAGCTTGGCGTTCACCTTCGCGCCGACACAGTGCTCGCCGACCTTCGTGTGCACCGCGTAGGCGAAGTCGAGGGGCGTCGCGCCGTCCGGAAGCGCCTTCACGTCGCCCTTGGGTGTGAAGACGTACACCTCGTCCGGGAAGAGGTCGACCCGCACCGTGTCCATGAACTCTTGCGGATCCTTCGTGTCCTGCTGCGTCTCGATGAGCTGGCGCAGCCACACCAGCGACTCGTCGAGTTTGTCCTTGCCCGCCTTACGCTCCTTGTAGAGCCAGTGGGCCGCGATGCCTTCCTCGGCGATGCGGTGCATCTCGCGTGTCCGGATCTGGATCTCCACCGGGTCGCCCTTGGGCCCGATCACCGTCGTGTGGAGCGACTGGTACATGTTGACCTTCGGCATCGCGATGAAGTCTTTGAAGCGTCCCGGCACCGGCTTCCAGAGCGAGTGGATCACACCGAGGGCGCCGTAGCAGTCACGGACCGAAGCGGTGATGACGCGGACGGCCGTGAGATCGTAGATCTCGTCGAACTCGCGCCCCTGATCGTGCATCTTTTTCCAGATCGAGTAGAAGTGCTTGGGCCGGCCCCGGATCTGCGAGTCGATGCCGACCTCGGAGAGCTTCCGCTGGAGAATCGCGATCACCTGATTGATGTCCGCCTCGCGCTCGAGGCGGCGCTTGGCGACGCGCTTCTGGAGGTCGACGTAGTCGGCCGGGTTCAGCGTGCGGAGCCCCAGGTCCTCGAGCTCGGCTTTCACCTTGGCCATACCGAGCCGATGGGCGAGCGGCGCGTAGATGTCGAGGGTCTCCTGCGCGATCTTCTTGGCCCGGTCGGACGGCAGGTAGTCGAGCGTGCGCATGTTGTGCAGGCGGTCGGCCAGCTTGATCATGAGCACGCGGAGATCGCGCGCCATCGCGACGAGCATCTTCCGGAAGTTCTCGGCCTGACGTTCTTCACGCGACGAGAACGCCAGCTTGCCGATCTTGGTGACGCCGTCGACCAGCTCCGCGATCTCGCCGCCGAACTCGCGCTCGAGGTCGGCCTTGGTCGCGGTCGTGTCCTCCAGCACGTCGTGCAGCAGCCCGGCCGTGACGGTGGTGACGTCCATCTTGAAGTCGACCAGGAGGTTGGCGACCTCCAGAGGATGACTGAGGTACGGCTCACCGGAAGCGCGCTGCTGGCCCTGATGCGAGGCGGCCGAGAATCGATAGGCGCGCTCGAGTACGTCGAGATCAGCGCCCGGCTGGTACTTCGGAATCTCCTCGATCAGCGTTTCTAGTTGGGTCACGGCACCAAAACCTTTGGTTGACCAACTAGTTTGACACGCTGATCAGGCTTTCGCCACCGCTTTCTTGCTCCGCCGCAGACGTCCCTCGACACGGTTCGTCCAGTCGACGACGATCGACGCGGCCACGTAGGTCGTGGAATACGTCCCGGTGATGACCCCGACGAAGAGGACGAAGGCGAAATCCTCGAGCGTCTTGCCCCCGAAGAAGAGCAGAACGGTCGCCGAGAAGAAGGTGGTGAGCGAGGTCAGGATGGTTCGCGACAGGGTCTGGTTGACCGCGTCGTTCATCTGCTGCGCGAACGTGCGCCCCCTGGGGGCGGACTTGCCCCGGTTCTCCCGAAGCCGGTCGTAGGCGACGATCGTGTCGTTGACCGAATAGCCGATGATCGTCAGCAACGCCGCCAGCACCGGCAGCGAGAACTCGCGATTGGTGATGGACAAGGCACCGAGACAGACGATCACGTCGTGGAGGACGGCGACGACGGCGGCGACGCCGCCGCGCAGATCGAACCGGAAGGCGAGGTAGATGGCGATCCAGACAAGGCCCGCCAGCACGAGATACACCGCCTGGAGCTGCAGCTCTCGACCGACCTGCGGGCCGACAAACTCGACGCGCCGGATCTCGAATTTGCCGAGTGAGGGCTCGGCGCTGAGCGCGCCCTGGACGCGCCGGGAGATTTCCTCCGATCCGAGCGCGACCAGCGGCAGCCGGATGATGAACTCGCGGGTGTCCCCGAACTCCTGGATGATGCTCTCGCCGAGCTGGATCGTCGCCAGGCTCTCCCGGATCTTGGCGACCGTTGGCGCTTGCTCGAAGCGCACCTGGATCAGCGAGCCGCCGGTGAAGTCGATGTCGTAGCGCAGCCCGCCCCTGACGACGAGCGAGCCCAGCCCCATCAGGGTGAAGGCGATCGAGACGATGTACGCCCACTTCCGTTTGCCGATGAAGTCGTAGTTCGGGTTCCGGAAGAGCTCGATCATCCCGCCCCACCGCTCCGGATCATATCGAAATCGATTCCACTTTCCGCCGGCCCATGTACAGAACATCGAAGAGCAGGCGCGTGAAGAAGTAGGCCGTGAAGAGGCTCGCGCCGAGCCCGATGAACAGCGAGACCCCGAAGCCCTTGACGGAGCTGGTCCCGAACGACAGGAGGATGACCGCGGTCCCCATCACGGTGAGGTGCGTGTCGACGATCGTCCGCAACGCGCGGCGGAATCCGGCCTCGATGGCCGCGCGCGGCGTCTTCCCCACCCGCAGCTCTTCCCGGATCCGCTCGAAGATCAAGATGTTCGTGTCGACGGCGATGCCGATCGTCAGGGCGATGCCCGCCAGGCCCGGCAGGGTCAAGGTCGCGCGGATGGCGGCCATGCAAGCGAAGAGGATCAAGAGGTTCAGGCCGAGCGCCACGTCCGCGACGAACCCGGAGAGCCGGTAATAGACGAGCATGAAGACGAATACGACGACCGCCGAGCCGGTGATGGCGATCAGCCCCTTCCGGATCGAGTCGGCGCCCAGCGACGGACCGACCGTACGCTCCTCGAGGATCACGACCGGAGCGGGCAACGCGCCGGCCCGCAGCACGATGGCGAGATCGCGCGCGTCGTCCACCGTGAACTGGCCCGTGATCACCGCGCGCCCCACGGGGATGCGCTCGTTGATGCGCGGCGCCGAGTACACGGTGCCGTCGAGGATGATCGCCAGCCGCTTGCCGACGTTTTGCTCGGTGACCTCGCCGAAGATCCGGGTGCCGGTCGATGTGAACTCGATCGCGACCTGCCAGTTGCCGAGCGAGTTCGGGTCGGCCGCCACCTCGGCGCGCGTGAGCTCGGCGCCGGTGAGCAGGCTCCGCTTCTGGACCACGTACGGGATCTTGCGCTCGGCCTTGGTCTGCTTGTCCACATCGCGTCCGTAGAGGAGCTCGGAGGTCTCCGGCAGTTGGCCGGCCAGCGCCTGCTCGACCGGCGTGCGCTCGTCGAGCAGCTTGAATTCGAGGAGCGCCGTCTTGCCGATGAGGGCTTTGGCGCGCCCCGGGTCCTGCACGCCCGGCAGCTGGATCAGGATCTGATCGGAGCCCTGGCGCGTGATGGTCGGCTCGCTCACGCCGAACTGATCGATCCGGTTGCGGATCGTCTCCAGTCCCTGGCGGATCGCGTCGTCGCGCAGCTGATTGACCCGGCGCTCGCTCATCACGAGCCGGAAGCGTCCCGCCGTCTGGTCTTCGTCGCGCCGCTCGAATGTCCCGAACTCCGACACGACGGTCCGCGCGTCGTTCCACGACTGCGGGCTGGCGAGCTCGACCTGGATCGCGGTGTTTCCATCGCGCGCGATGCGCTTGAC
>Ga0137388_10002249_pt1 | contig 12080 bp, 9 predicted proteins | sample 15con2h14AmetaG_FD_104644 | JGI IMG/M metagenome (GOLD analysis project Ga0137388, IMG submission 104644) | Vadose zone soil microbial communities from Angelo Coast Range Reserve, California, USA - 15con2h1.4A metaG | ecosystem: Environmental > Terrestrial > Soil > Vadose zone > Saprolite...
TCCGAGAGTGTCTAGTTCGCTCCGGAACTCGGTGTCAAGCGAATTTCATCCGGCGCGGATACCGGCGCCTCCGGCTCGAACAGCGCCAGGGCGAACTGGTGCGCCGCGAAGGGGCGGAGGTCCTCCGTGCCCTCCCCGACCCCGACGTAGCGGATGGGGATGCCCGTCTGCTCGCGGATCGCGATCGCGACCCCTCCGCGCGCGGTGCCGTCGAGCTTGGTGAGGACGATGCCGGTGACCCCCAGGGCCTCGGAGAACGTCCGCGCCTGGGCGATGGCGTTCTGGCCCGTCGTCGCGTCGAGCACGAGCAGGGTGTCGTGGGGAGCACCCGGGACCTCGCGGGCGATCACGCGCTGCACCTTGCAGAGCTCGTCCATCAGGTTGGCCCGCGTGTGCAGGCGTCCGGCCGTGTCGACCAGCACGACGTCGACCGCGCGCGCGAGGGCGGCCCTCATGCCGTCGAACGCGACCGCCGAGGGATTGGCGCCCGGCCCCTGGCGTACGAGCTCGGCCCGGGTGCGCTCCGCCCAGACCGCGAGCTGCTCGATCGCCGCCGCACGGAACGTGTCCGCCGCGACCAGCATCACCGTCCGACCCGCTGCCGCATGCCGGGCCGCGAGCTTCCCAATCGTGGTCGTCTTGCCCACGCCGTTCACGCCGGTCACGAGCACCACCCACGGGCGCGCGCCGGGCGTCGGCTCGGGCGTCTCGCCGAGGACCGTCTCCACCTCTCGCTGTAGCGTGCGGCGAATCTCCGCTCCACTCGCCGCGGGCCCGACGCGGGCCCGCACGCGCGCCACCAGCTCGGCTGACGTCCGCACCCCGACGTCCGCCGCGACGAGCGCTTCCTCGAGCTCGGGGAGGACACGGGCCAGCTCCGCCGGGCCGCGCCCGAGCGCGGCCTCGAGCTGCGCCGCCAGGCGACGCCGGGTGGAGAGGAGGCCCTGCCGCAGTCGATCGACCGGAGCGGGAGCCGGGCCCGGCGCCCGCTCGGGCGCCGCCTCGGCGGGCGCACCCGGCGGCGTCGATCGCCGGCGCATCCGGGCGTACGCAAGCAGGAGGCACAGGAGTACGAGGACCGCCCCGCCGACGATGATCCACGACGGCGCCATCCCCGGGACGCGGGCTACGCCGCAGCGCGCAGGCGGACCGACACCACCTTCGAGACGCCGGCCAGTTCCATGGTGATGCCGTAGAGCGTGTCGGCGGCCTCCATGGTGCGCCGGTTGTGCGTGATCAGGACGAACTGCGAGCCGGCCGCCATGTCCTGGATCAGCTGGTTGAAGCGTCCGATGTTGGCCTCGTCGAGCGGCGCGTCCACCTCGTCGAGGAGGCAGAACGGCGTCGGCCGTATGAGGAAGAGCGAGAGGATCAGCGCCACTGCGGTGAGCGCCTTCTCGCCGCCGGAGAGCAGACCGAGGGACTGCAGCTTCTTGCCCGCCGGATGGACCACGATCTCGACGCCGGGTTCTCCGCCCTCCTCCAGCTGGGTGAGCTCGAGGTGAGCCTTGCCGCCGGGGAAGAGCTTCGGGAACACCTCGGCGAGCCGGTCGTTGGCCGCGGCGAAGGTCTCCTCGAAGCGCTGGCGCGACGTGCGGATCAGCTTGGCGATCGTCCGCCGGAGGTCGTCCAGCGAGCGCTCCAGGTCGGTCTGCTGGCCGACCAGGAACTCGTGCCGGCCGCGCAGCTCTTCCAGCTCCGCCATCGCGGCCGGATTCACGTCGCCCAGGCGCACCAGCCGCGCCCGCAGCGCCTCCACCCGCGCTGCCCGCTCGTCGTCCTGCCCATCGTCGGCCAGCGCCACGTCCGCGAGCACCTCCACGCCGAGGGCGTAGCGCTCCGCGAGCTGCGCCGCCAGGTTGTCGAGGGCGACGCGGCGCTCGGCGACGGTGACGTCGAGAGCGGAGCGCTCCTCGCGCGCCGCCTCCAGTCGCTGGCGCGCGGCCCGCTCGGCGACGTCGTCCGCGGATGCCGTCGCCTCGGCGTCGGCGATCGCCGACAGCAGCCGCGCTCGCTCCGCGCCGAGGGTCGCGACGCGCGCCTCGGCGCGCGCGCGGGCCCCCGCCCCGTCCGCGGCGTCTCGCTCCGCACCCGCGCCGCCCGCGCCTGTCTCGGCCGCCTGCCGCTCGCACGTCGCCTGCCGCTCGCCCAGGTCCGCCGCGACCGCCGCGGCGCGGCTCGCCTCCGCCCGCACCGCACGCAGCCGCTCCGCCGCCGCCGCGGCGCGCACCGCCGCCTCGGTCCGCTGTCGCTCGGCCTCGGCGTGTCCCGCACGCCACTCGGTGAGCGCCGCCTGCCGCTCGGCCAGCCGCGCGCGCCGCTCGGCAACGGCCGCCGCGGTCCCCGCGCGCCGCTCGTCCAACGCGGCCAACTCGCCGAGCATCGCGCCGTCCTCACCGGCGAGCCCGCCCGCCTCGAGCGCCGCGGCTTCGAGCTCCGCCGTGATCTGTTCGCGCTCTCCCTCGAGCCGCTCCCGGTCCTTCTCGGCGGCGACCAGCTCGACGTCGAGGGCGTGAAGCCGCCCGTCCGCAGCGGCGAGCGAACGCGCCGCCTCGGCACCACGCTCCCGCAGGTGGGCCAGGGCGCGCTCCTCGGCCGCCACGCGCTCGAGGCTCGCCGCATGCGCCGTCTCAAGCTCGCGCAGCTCGCGCGCACGCGCGAGGAGCGTCTCCTCCAGCGGAGGCTCGCTCCCGCCCGTCACCGCGCCCAGGGCATCGAGGGCCTCGCCGCCCGGGGTGACGACGGTCACCGGATGCTCGGCGGCCCGCCAGAGTCTCAGCGCTTCGTCCACGTCGGCGGCGAGCAGCACGTGACCGAGCAGCGCCTCCACCAGCGCCCAGTGCTGCGGATCGACCTCGATCCGGTCGACCAGGCGCGGCCCGGGCGAGACGATGACCGGCGCCCGCCGCTCGGCATCGCGCGGCAGCACGGTGGCGCTGCCGCCGCCGGTCGTGCCGAGCCAGGCGACCGCGTCGAGCGCCGCCACCGTGTCCGGCACCACCACCTGCGCGAGGCGGGTGCCGAGCGCGGCCGCCACGGCGCGCTCGAGCGGCTTCGACACGCGGAGCACGCTGGCGAGCAGCGCCGCGGCGCCCGGCGCACGGCCGACCAGGCTCGCGGCCCCGCGCGTGCATCCCTCGTAGCGCGCCTGGAGCTCGCGCAGGGAGTCGGCGCGCGAGCGGAGCTGCGTCGCCCCGACCCGCACCTGCTCGAGGACGCCGAGCTGTGCCTCCTCCTCGGCGCCGAGCGCCCGCTGGGTGTCGGCGAGGGTCTGCCGCTCGGCGGCGAGCCGGGTGCGCGCACCCTGGAGGCGGACGATCGCCGCACGGGCAGCTTCGCTCGCCTGCGCGTTGGCGTGGAGCCGGGCACCGAGGGCGCCCTGCTCGTCCTCCAGCCGCCGCCGCCGCCCGTCGAGGTCGTCACGCCGCGCGCGGACGGCCTCGGCCAGGTTGCGCAGCCTGGCCTCCTCGGCCAGGGCGTCGAGCAGGACGTCCTTGCTCTCCTCGACCGCGCGCTCGAGCGGCACACCGGCGCCTCCCAGCGCCTCGATGCGCGCCTCGGCCTCCGCACGCGCCGCCTCGGCCAGCGGTAGCTCCGCCGCCTGGCGATCGACCTCCGCCTGCAGCGCCGCGGTCTCGCGCGAGAGCTCCGCGCGACGCCCCGCGATGCGTGCGGCCTCGTCGCGGCTCTCCGCCGCGCGGGCGGCGAGCTCCCGCGCGCGGGCGGCGGCGCTCGTCGCGCGTGCGTGCGCCTCGCCGGCCGCGAGGCGTTCGATCGTCAGCTCCTCCTCGGCCGCGCGCAGCCGCTCCTCGTCGGCGGCGCGGGCGACGTGAGCCTCGTCGCTCGCGCCGCGGCTGCGACGGACGTCGTCCTGCAAGCGGGTCTCCTCCGCCTGCAGCGCCGCCACTCGTTCGCCCAGCGACGCGACCTCGTCCGACCAGCTGCGCTGGCGCACCGCCATGACGCGCAGATCGAGGTCACGCAGCTCCTCCTTGATGCGGTGATACTCCTCCGCGCGCCGCGCCTGCCGCTCGAGCGACGTCATCTGGCGCTCGATCTCGCGCCGGATGTCCTGCACGCGGAGCAGGTTGTCACGCGTGCGCTCCATCTTCCGCTCGGCCGCGACCTTGCGGCTGCGGAAGCGGGTCGTGCCCGCCGCCTCCTCGATGAACAGGCGGAGCTCCTCCGGCTTGGCGTTGACCAGTTGCTCCACGCGCCCCTGCTCGATGATGGCGTAGGCCTTGGTGCCCACTCCGGTGCCGAGGAAGAGCTCGGTGATGTCCTTCAGCCGGCAGGGCGCGCGATTGATGAAGTACTCCGATTCGCCCGAGCGGAAGTAGCGGCGGCTGACCAGGATCTCGCTCGCGTTGGCGAGCTCGGGAGGGAGCCCGTCCCCGCCGCCCTCGTCGCCGGCACCGGGCTCGCGGACGCGAGCCAGGTCGGTCTCGTCCCGCTCGAGCAGAAGGCCCACCTCGGCCATGCCGAGCGGGCCGTTCTCGGCGTTGCCCGTGAAGATGACGTCCTCCATCGCCTCGCCGCGCAGGTGGCGCGGGCTCTGCTCGCCCAGCACCCAGCGGATGGCATCGACGACGTTCGACTTGCCGCAGCCGTTCGGTCCGACGATGGCGGTCACCCCTGGCGGGAGCTCGAGGACGGTCCGCTCCATGAACGACTTGAAGCCGTTCAGCTCGATCTGCTTGATCCGCATCCGGGTCCCTCGCCGGCCGCCGCGCGGCCGCTACACCCGGGGCTGGCGCCCCCGAGCGCTAGTCCGCCACCAGCTCCGTGTTCCAGTACGCCGCATCCACCGCGCTCAGAAAGGGCATCCACTCCTTGTAGCGACGGAGGCTGTAGGTCTCCGTCATGAACGGCGTCCACTGCGGCCGTCGCGGCTGCCGGACGAGCCGCATGCCCGCCTCCACCGGCGTGCGCCCCCCCTTCAGACGGTTGCAGCGGTGGCAGGAGCAGACGACGTTCTCCCACACCGACGTGCCGCCCCTGGAGCGCGGCACGACGTGGTCGAGGTTCAGCTCGGCGCGCGGGAACTGCCGGCCGCAGTACTGGCAGCGGTTCCCGTCCCGCGCGTAGATGTTGAAGCGGCTGAAGCGGACGTAGCGGCGCGGGATGCGGTCGTAGCCCTGGAGCAGGATCACGCGCGGCACGCGGATCGCCCGGTCGACGAGCCCGATCGTGTCCTCCTCGATGGCCAGGTCGGCCCAGCTCGCGAAGTCGAACGTGTGGTAGTGCTCGTCCACGGCGTGGGCGATCCCCTGGTAGAGGAGCGAGATCGCCCGGCGCACGACCGTGATGTGGATCGGCAGGTACGACCGGTTGAGGACCAGGACCTTGGTATTCAGGACCGACACGCGCCGCGCAGGGTACCGGCGGGCACGGGCGAAGTCAACGAAACTCAGGCGGATTCCCCGGGATCCTCAGGCATGCGCGGCCGCCAGCGCAGGACGGGGTGGCGCGCGGCCCGTGTCTCGTCGAGGCGGGCGAGCCGCGTCGTGTGCGGCGCCTCGCGCACGCGGGCAGGGTCGGTGCGCGCCTCCTCCGCGATCGCGAGGAGCGCATCGGTGAACTGGTCCAGCGTCTCTTTGGTCTCGGTCTCCGTCGGCTCGATCATCAGGGCCCCCTTGACGACCAGGGGGAAGTAGATCGTGGGCGCGTAGAAGCCGTGGTCGAGGAGTCGCTTGGCGATGTCGAGCGTATGCACGTCGTAGTCCTGGACATTGCGGTCGGAGAACACGCACTCGTGGAGCGAGGGCGTGTCGTAGGGAAGGTGGTACACCCCGCGGAGGCGCGCGCGCACGTAGTTGGCGTTCAGCACGGCGAGGCGCGTCGCCTCCGCCAGGCCGGGCCCGCCCAGGCGGGTGAGGTACGCGTAGGCGCGCACCAGGATGCCGAAGTTGCCGTAGAACGCCCGCAGGCGCCCGACGCTCCTGGGCGCATCCTCCGTCCACCCGAGCGCGCCGGCGTGCCGCACCAGGCGGGGCACGGGCAGGTAGTCCGCGAGGGACGAGCGCACCGCGACCGGCCCCGCGCCCGGTCCGCCCCCGCCGTGCGGCGTGGAGAACGTCTTGTGCAGGTTGAACTGCATCACGTCGACGCCCATGTCGGCGGGCTTCGCGATGCCCATGATCGCATTCAGGTTCGCGCCGTCCATGTACACGAGCCCGCCTCGCGCGTGCACGGCCGCGGTGATGTCCTCGATCTCGAGCTCGAAGAGACCGAGGGTGTTCGGGTTGGTGACCATGAGCGCGGCCACCGACTCGTCCATGGTCGCCGCCACCGCCCGGGCGGTGAGGAGCCCGCGCCCGTCGATGGGAACCTCGGTCACCTCGTAGCCGCAGAGCGTGGCGCTCGCCGGGTTCGTGCCGTGGGCGCTGGCCGGGATGAGGACGCGCCGGCGCGCGCCTCCGCGGTCGACCTGGTAGGCGCGCACGAGGAGCATGCCGAGCAGCTCGCCGTGCGCGCCGGCGGCGGGCTGGAGGCAGACGGCGTCGAGACCGCTCACCGCGGCGAGCGCGGCCTCGAGCCCCATGAGCAGCTCGAGCGCACCCTGCGCGAGAGCGTCGGGCACCAGGGGGTGCAGGTTCGCGAGGCCCGGGAGCCGCGCCAGCTCCTCGTTCACCACCGGGTTGTACTTCATGGTGCACGAGCCGAGCGGGTAGAGCGTCGTCGCGGCGCTGTAGTTCCACTGCGAGAGACGGAGGAAGTGGCGCAGGGTCTCCAGCTCGCCCACCTCCGGCATGCCGGCCAGGTCATCGTCACGGCGGAGCGTTTGGGGTAGCTCCGGGGCGGTGTCACCGGTCGCGACCGGCACCGGCCAGCCGACTCGCCCGCGCGATCCCCGGTCGAAGATGAGCGGCTCGTCGAGCATCAGCTCATCCCCCGGCCGCCCGCGCGGCGCGCGCGGGCGTGGCGAGCGCGCCCACCAGGCGTTCCACCTGCTCCGGGGTATGCGTCTCGGTGACGCAGAGGAGCAGCGTACCTTCCAGCTCCGGGTACCAGCGCCCGAGCGGGAATCCGGCCACCACGCCGTCCCGGGCCAGCGCCTCCCACGCCCGCGCGGCCGCGGGCGCCTGCACCACGAACTCGTTGAAGAAGGGCGCGGCGAAGCGCGGCGCCATCCCGCAGGCCTCGAGGCGGGCGGCGGTGGCGTGCGCCGCGCGGTAGTTCGCCTGCGCGAGGCACGGGAGCCCGCGCCGTCCGAGGAGCGAGAGGTAGACGGTCACCGCGAGAGCGCACAGCCCCTGGTTCGTGCAGATGTTCGAGGTGGCGCGCTCACGGCGGATATGCTGCTCGCGCGTGGCGAGCGTCAGCACGTAGCCGCGGCGCCCGCGGGCGTCGACCGTCTCGCCGACCAGCCGGCCGGGCATGCCACGCACGAAGCGTTCGCGCGTGGCGAAGAGTCCCACACCCGGCCCGCCATAGGCGACGGGGAGCCCGAAGCTCTGCCCCTCCGCCACCGCGATGTCGGCGCCGCAGGCGCCGGGCGAGCGCACCAGGGCCAGGGCGAGCGGCTCGGCCGTGGCCGTGATGGTGAGCGCCCCCGCGGCACGCACGGCATCGGCGAGCGGCGCGACGTCCTCCACCACGCCGAACACGTTGGGGTAGCCGAGCACCACGCACAGCGTGTCCGGACCGAGCCTCCCGGCGAGGGCGGCCGGGTCGGTCCGGCCGTCCGCCGCGAAGGGCAGCTCCCGCACCTCGACGTCGCCGAGGCCGCGCACGTAGGTGGCGACCGCCGCGCGATAGTGCGGATGGAGCGCGCGCGCGAGCCAGATCACCCGGCGGCCGGGCAGCAGGCGGCGCGCCATGAGGACCGCCTCCGCGGTCGCCGACGCGCCGTCGTACATGCTGGCGTTCGCCACCTCGAGCCCGAGCAGCAGCGCGGTGAAGGTCTGGAACTCGAAGATCGCCTGCAGCGTGCCCTGGCTCACCTCCGGCTGGTAGGGCGTGTAGGCGGTTGCGAACTCGCTGCGCAGGAGTATCTGGTCCACCAGCGACGGGACCCAGTGCGGGTACGCCCCCGCGCCCAGGAAGACGGCCGGGCCGTCGCCGCCGACGTTGCGTGCCGCGAGCGCGCCCAGGCGACGTCGCAGCTCGGGCTCGGTCAGGCCCTCGGGCAGCGCGATGGCCGCGTTGGCGCGCAGGCCGGCCGGCACGTGCGCGAAGAGATCATCGATCGACGAGACGCCGATCGCCTCCAGCATCGCCGCGATGTCGTCGGAGGTATGCGGGCTGTAGCCGCTCACTTCCCCTGCTCGCTCGCGATGTGAGCGCGGTAGCCCGGGGCATCGAGGAGCGCGTCGGCGTCCTCGCGCCGGGCGACCGCCAGGCGGATCATCCAGCCGGCGCCGTAGGGATCCGCGTTCACGCGCTCGGGCGCATCGCGCAGCGTCTGGTTCACGGCGACCACCCGACCGCCGACCGGCGCGAAGAGATCCGAGACCGTCTTGTTCGACTCCACCACGCCGAACACCTGCCCCGGCGCGAGCGTCGCGCCGACGGCCGGCAGCTCGACGAAGACGACGTCGCCGAGCGCGTCCTGGGCGAAGTCGGTGATGCCGACCACGCCCTCGTTGGCCTCGAGGCGCAGCCACTCATGCTCCTTCGTGTAGCGAAGGTCGTCCGGGAACTCCATGATCATTCCTCCTGCCGCACCCGGCGATAGAAGGGACGCGCGACCACCCGAGCCGGGACGCGGCGCCCGCGGACCTCGACCTGGACAGCCTTGCCGGGCGTCGCGGCCCCGCTCGCCACGTAGGCGAGCCCGATATAGCTGCCGAGCGTGGGGGACCTGGTGCCGCTCGTGACCATGCCGACCGCGGCTCCGTCGTGCCACACGGGGTAGCCGTGGCGCGGGACGCCGGGCTCCTCGAGCTCGATGCCGACCAGGCGTCGCGCGAGTCCCCGGGCTGCCTGCTCGGCCAGCACTGCCCGGCCGACGAACTCGCCCTTGCCGAGCTTCACCACCCAGGCGAGGCCCGCCTCGAGCGGCGTCGTGGTCTCGTCCATGTCGCTCCCGCAGAGCGGCAGGCCCGCCTCCAGCCGGAGCGTGTCCCGCGCACCGAGGCCGGCGGGCAGCCCGTCGCGGCGCCGCACGGCCTCCAGCACCGCGTTCCATAGCCGGGGGGCGTCGGCCGCATCGCCCAGCAGCTCGAAGCCGTCCTCGCCGGTGTACCCGGTGCGCGACACGAGGGTCTTCACGCCGGCCACGCCCCCTTCGATGGCGGTGAACGGCCGCAGGTCCGCCAGAGGGATCGCCGTGAGCGTGCGGAGCGCGATCTCCGCCTCGGGTCCTTGCAGCGCGAGGAGCGCCAGCTCGGCGCTCCGGTCGACCACCTGGGCGCGCTCCCCCGCGTGCGCGCGAATCCACGCGCAGTCCGCCGCCGTGCCGGCGGCGTTCACCACCAGGAGATAGCGCTCGGCTCCCAGCCGGAAGACGATCAGGTCGTCGAGCACACCGCCGCGGTCGGAGCAGAACAGGGTGTACTGCCCGTCGCCGATGCGCAGGCGGCGCACGTCGTTCACGGTGAGCTCCTGGCAGACCGCGGCGGCCTCGGGCCCGCGCAGCTCGATCTCGCCCATGTGGCTCACGTCGAAGAGGCCGCAGCGCTCGCGCACCGCGCGGTGCTCTTCCGCGGCGCTGCGGTAGCAGAGCGGCATCTCCCAGCCCGCGAACTCCACCATCCTGGCGCCGAGCGCGCGATGGGCGTCCTGGAGCGGCGTGCGGAGGGCCATGCGTCAGGTGCCCTGCTCCGCCGCCGTCACCGTGTTGGCGAGCAGCATGGCGACGGTCATCGGCCCGACGCCGCCGGGCACGGGCGTGATGTGGGCGGCGCGCTCGCGGGCGGCGGCGAACTCGACGTCGCCGCAGAGCTTGCCGTCCGCTCCCCGGTTCATGCCGACGTCGATGACCACGGCGCCCGGACGCACCCACGCGCCGCGAACCAGCCCCGCTTGCCCGGTCGCGGCGACGACCACGTCCGCGCGGCCGACTTCGCCCGCGAGATCGGTGGTACGCGAGTGACACACGGTCACGGTCGCGTGGCGCTCGAGCAGGAGGAGAGCCACCGGCTTCCCGACCAGCAGGCTCCGTCCCACCACCACCGCGCGCGCGCCCTTGAGGGCGACGCCGGTCTCGTCGATGAGCCGCAGCACGCCGAGTGGCGTGCACGGCCTGAGGCCCGGCTCGCCGGCGAGCAGCCGGCCCTGGTTCACCGGATGGAGCCCGTCGACGTCCTTCTCCGGAGGCAGCGCCTCGATCACCGCGCGCGCGTCGAGCGCCGGCGGCAGGGGAAGCTGGACGAGGATGCCGTGCACGTCCTGGCGGTGGCCGAGCTCGCGCACCAGCGCGAGCAGCTCCGCCTGCCCCGTGTTCGTGCCGAGCCGCTGCCCGAAGGAGCGCATGCCCACCTCCTGGCATGCCTTCTCCTTGGTGCCGACGTAGAGGTGCGAGGCAGGATCGTCGCCGACCAGCACCGTCGCGAGGCCCGGCACCACCCCGTGGCGCGCGAGACGTGCGACGCGCTCCCGCACCTCGCTCCGCACCGCCGCCGCCACGCTCTTGCCGTCGATGGTGTGTCCCACGGAGGAGATCCCGGTCGGCTCCTTCTATAGGGCCGCTCCCGGGCAGGGCAAGCCGCCGGTCGCGCCTGCTCGCGTCGGTTGCTACACTCGGGACGCGTGATCGTCGGCGTCCCGCGCGAGATCAAGGCGGAGGAGAACCGCGTCGCGCTCACGCCGAGCGGCGTCGGGGCGCTGGTGGCGCACGGGCACGCGGTCGTGGTGGAGCACGGCGCGGGTGCCGGCTCGAGCCTCCCCGACCCGCTCTACCGCGACGCCGGCGCGACGCTCGCCGACGCGGCCGCCGTGTGGGGCCGGGCGGAACTGGTCCTCAAGGTGAAGGAGCCACTCCCCGCCGAGTACGACCTCCTGCGCGCCGAGCAGATCCTGTTCACCTACCTGCACCTGGCGGCCAACGCCGAGCTGACCCGCGTGCTGCTCGCGCGGCGGGTACGCGCCCTCGCCTACGAGACGCTACAGCTCGACGATGGCTCACTGCCCCTCCTCGCGCCGATGAGCGAGATCGCCGGCCGGCTCGCGGTGCAGGTGGGCGCCTGGTGTCTGCAGGCGCAGAACGGCGGCCGCGGCGTGCTCCTCTCCGGGGCCTCGGGCGTGCGGCCGGCCAAGGTCGTGATCCTGGGCGCCGGTATCGCCGGCACGAACGCCTGCCAGGTCGCCGTCGGCGTCGGCGCCCACGTCTCCATCCTCGACATTGACCCCGGCAAGCTCCGCTACGTGCACGACATCCTCGCCGGGCACGTGACCACCGTGATGTCGAACCGCGCCAACATCGAGGAGGAAGTGGCGGCGGCAGACCTGACCGTGGGCGCGGTGCTCATCCCCGGCGCGCGTGCGCCGCGCCTCATCCCCCGCACGCTGGTGGCGGCCATGCGCCCGGGCGCCGCGCTGGTCGACCTGTCGATCGACCAGGGCGGGTGCGCGGAGACCTCCCACCCGACGACCCACTCCAACCCCATCTACCGCGTCGACGGCGTCGTCCACTACTCGGTCGCCAACATGCCCGGCATGGTCCCGCACACCGCGACCCTGGCGCTCACCAACGCCACCCTCTCCTACGCTCTGGCGATCGCCGACCACGGCTTCGCGGCCGCACTCGGCCGCGACCCCGCCCTCCGCCGCGCCTGCAACGTGCTCGGCGGGCACGTGACGCACCCGGCCGTGGCGGAGGCCGTGGGGATGACGGTCACTGCGCCCGAGACGTTGCTCTAGCGGCCTCCGACCTCACGTCCCGTCATGTGTGAGCAGACTGACCGCGGCCGGGTTACAGGTAGCGGTCGTCGCGATCGGCGAAGGAGGAGAACGAGATTCGTCGCGTCGTGCAGCGGCGCCGGGAGTACCCCGCGAGCGATCTCTGCGCGGCGGCGTGCCGCTCGGCGGTGAGCCGTCAGTTGGTCCGCCGCGCAGCGCGAGCGAGCGGGGTACTCCCGGCGCCGTCCCCGCGCCCCGAATCGGCCCGGGCGCCTACGTCACGACCCGGATGCCCA
>Ga0137388_10002251_pt1 | contig 12078 bp, 9 predicted proteins | sample 15con2h14AmetaG_FD_104644 | JGI IMG/M metagenome (GOLD analysis project Ga0137388, IMG submission 104644) | Vadose zone soil microbial communities from Angelo Coast Range Reserve, California, USA - 15con2h1.4A metaG | ecosystem: Environmental > Terrestrial > Soil > Vadose zone > Saprolite...
GTGGCGTGGACCGAAGTCCCCGAATCGCTGAAGATCCTGTCGCGCCAGCGGGAACGGTGGCACCGCGGTCTCATCGCGGCGATGTGGCAGTACAAGACCATGCTGTTCAACCCGCGCTACGGCCGGATCGGCTTCCTGGCGATGCCGTTCTACGCGTTCGGCGAGATGCTCGCCCCCGTCGTCGAGCTGCTCGGCTACGTGATCACGGTGCTCGGACTCGTGTTCGGGCTCGTGAACGTTTCGTTCGCGCTGCTCTTCGTGCTGGTCGCGTGGGGATACGGAATGCTGCTCTCGATCTGGGCGGTTGTCCTCGAGGAAGTGAGCTTCCGCCGCTATCGCCGCTTCTCCGATCTTTGTCGGCTGCTCCTATTCGCAATGCTCGAGAACTTCGGTTATCGGCAGTGCACGGTGTGGTGGCGCCTCAAGGCATTCGCGAAGATGTGGAAGCGCGCGCACGTCTGGGGCGACATGGCGCGCAAAGGCTTCGGGAAGCCGAGCGTCGCGGCGTTGCTGCTGCTGTGTATCGCGAAGCCGGTTCATGCGCAGAGTGTCCGCATTGCCGCGTGGAGCTCGTACGAAGGAGTCACCGCAAGTCAGGATTGGTCGACCGCGGGCGCGCAGCTCACGCTCTCGGGATCGCGCGGTCACGCCGGCTGGATGGCGGGTGAAGTGTTAGGTCGCTTCGGCAGGACCGACGTGATGGAGCGGCTCGGCGGCGTGATTCATCCCAGTCAGCGGCTCTGGCTTTCGGCGGAGGCGGGGACATCACGACGCCCGTTCTTCAGTCCCAAGAACACCTGGCAGGCTGACGCGTCAGCACTTGTCGCCAAGCGAACGTCCGCAGGCATCGAATACCGTCGCTGGAATTACGTTCCTGGCCCCGTCGACATCGTGATCCCGCATCTCACAAGTGAAGTCGCGCGCGTCACCTGGGACCTGCGCGTCGCCCTCTCTCGCAATCCATCGAAGCGCACGGATGGCGCCTTCACACTGCGCGCCACGCGTGGATTCTCGCGTCGGACGAGCGCCTGGCTGCTGGGCGGTGCGGGACGCGAGAGCTATCTCGTGGGAGCGCTCGTTCAATCGCTCCAAACGGTGACCGGAGTGGCCGGCATTCGGTACAACGCGGCCAGCGGTCTGACGCTGCGGCTCGACGCCAGTGTGATTCGCTCGCGACCAGTGCTCTCCCGGCGCGGCATCGCGATAGGCGTGGAACGCGGGTTTTGATACGCGGGAACGGTCATCACAATCAAGCGGGTGATGGTCGCCATTGCTTTTCCAGATCCCTCTCAAGGCATTAGGGGGGGAGGCCAGGCTCATGAGGGTAGCCAGAACAGCATTCGTGTTGCTGCTCCTGTCGTGCACAGACGCGACAGGTCCGGGCAACCAATCGAACAGTCGCATTTCGATCATCAACGACGCCGGTGCGCTGGCGGCGCGGGTCACGTATTTGAGTGACTCCGTGCCGATCGATAGCGCCCACGTCGGCTATCCCTCGGCGCCGATTCTGATGCCGTCTATCGGGCGCAGCGCCGCCGCGAGCATGACCTCGTATCAACTCAAGCTCAGAGCCGAGGTTGCGTCGCCGATCGTCGGCGGCCAGACCTTGCAAGCGACCTCAGTTGAGATCGTCGGGACTCTCGCGATCGTCAGTTACAACATGGCCGGGAATGCGTATCTCGGTGGCATCGACGTCATCGACATTTCGAACCAGCTGCACCCTACGCTCGTGTCGGAAGCGATCTTCCAGAACACCGACGTCAGTGCGGTCACGGCCTCCGGCCCGAACGTCTACGCGGCCGAGGCGACGGGTGATACGGGGTTCGCATCGCCAGCCGTTTTCGAGGTCATGCAGCTCCTGGGGAATAACCTCGTGCTGGCGGGCAATCACCGCACCGCGTTGAGCAGTTTCGTCGCGACCAGCGTGGCATCGGGAACCCACGCCTACGCGACGTCCGGTGACGCCGGCAGCTTGTTCGTCATCGATCCGGCGCTGTTCACGATTACGAGCTCGATCCCGCTGCACGACGCGCGCTGGGTTACCGTCGGCGGCGGGAAGGTCGTTGTGGTGCAGGGCACGCCGGGTGTGATCTCAGTCTACAATGAGAGCGACATGAGCTTGGTCGGGCACTTTCCCTTCAAGGGCGCCGACATTGCGCAGTCAAAGTCGCAGGCGGTGCTGGTGGGTGGCAAGGCGTTCATCGCTGCCGGCGACAGCGGAGTACAGGTGCTCAGCGCATCGACCGGAGCCCTCTTGGGCTCAATGCCTCGACCGAATCCAGACTCGTTGGCTTTGAGTCCCAGCGTGGTGGTGACGAATGCGGTCGCCATCGATCAAGATCTGATGTTCATCTCGAATGGCGAAGCCGGAGTCTATCTCGCGCAGGGGAGCCAGATCTTCTCTGCGACGGGATCTGAGACACCCCAGACGATCACGATGCAGGGCCGGTTGCGCTTCAATAACCTGCAATCGGTGAATCACGTCGCCTACCTGTCCCGGTATCTCATCATTGCAGCTGGGCTTGGCGGTCTCAAGATCGTTCAGGTCATCTAGCTAGTATCCGCCGTGCGCGTGACGTCTGTCACGTTGCCACGGTCCCACTCGCTGGAGCGATTAACGCGCTCGTCCACCTGGCGTCTCAACCAGGACTCCAACTTCTCGAGGTATTAGTCATGAGAAACCGCACTATCGTCGCCGCGTTGCTGGCGCTCGCCCTCGGCGTGCCCGCCGCGGCGCGTGCGCAGCAGCCCAATGATACCGCAAGAGATCGCCATGAGGTTCGTCACGACCGGCGCGGCCTTCGCCGCGATCGCCGTGACATGCGCAGTGACCGCCGCGACATTCATCAGGACGTGCGCGCCCGCCGTCAGGATCTGCGACAGGGCGACACGACCGCGGCGCGTCAGGAAACGCACGACATCCGTCAGGACCGTCGGGACCTGCGTAGCGACCGGCGCAACCGGCGCTCTGATCGACGTGACGTCCGTCAGGACCGTCGTGATCTACGGCAGGACCACCGCGATTCCTCGCAGCGGGATTCCACCAAAGCTCCGTAACCGCACTACTGCGCTGAGCTGAGGGGGGGGCGCTACCGGCCCCTCAGCTCGGTGGCGACCCGCTCCGCGTCACGCATCACCCGCAGGATATTCAGTCCAGCCACCTGCTTCACGTCCGCCTCGGTCCAACCGCGCCGCAGCAGCTCCGCGATCAGATCGGGAAATTTCGAGACGTCTTCCAGACGATTGGGCACTTCCGTGATGCCGTCGAAATCGGAGCCGATACCGACGTGATCCACACCGGCGATCTGCCGGATATGATCGATGTGATCGGCGACTTGCTGGAGCGTCGCGTGGGGCGCCCGTGACTCCCACGCGCGCATCGAATCCGCGCGCGTAACCGAATCGGCTCCCGCCGCTCGCAGACGGCGGGCCCATTCCGCCATGCTGTCGCCGTACACTCGGACTGCCTCGGACACAAAGCCGGGGTTGAAGTTCACCATCACCACGCCGCCGTTCGCCGGGATCAGCCGCAGGATCGAGTCGGGGACGTCGCGCGCGTGATTCGTGAGCGCGCGCGCCGACGAATGCGAAAAGATGACCGGTGCCTTCGATGTGTGAATCGCGTCTGACATCGACATGTCGTTGACGTGCGAGAGGTCGACCAGCATGCCCACCCGATTCATCTCGAGCACGACCTGCTTGCCGAACTCAGACAACCCGCGACGCGCGCTATCGGTCGACGCCACCGCCCAATCCAGGCTGCGCCAATGCGTGAGTGTCATGTACCGCACGCCGAGGCGGGAGAACATCCGCAGTGCGCCGAGGGAGTTTTCGATCGCGTGACCGCCTTCGATACCGATCAGACATGAGATCCTCTTGGCAGCGAAGTTTCGTTCTACCTCGGCGGCGGTCGTCGCCATCGCCAGCACGTTCGGGTAGCGCGCGCACAGCCGATGGATCAAGTCGATCTGCTCGAGTGCGTACACAGCGGGATGCGGACCGGAGTCCATCGTCGTGACCGGCACGTACGCGGCCCAGAACTGCGCACCGACGGCTCCCGACCGTAGGCGCGGAATGTCCGTCATCAGCTTGGGCTGGTTGACCGCGAAGTTCACGGAGTCCAGTCCACCGCGCTCCCGAATCGCGTCGGCGATGTCGTTGTGGCCGTCGATGAGCGGGACGGTGTGCAGAATGCGGAGGGCTTGGGCGCGGTAGTCCTGGGCGGTCAGATGGAACGATGGAATGATGGACAGAAACACCAACACCCAGACTCGGGACTGCAAGCACGTTCCAACCCTCCAACCTCCCATCGTTCCCTCGCTTTCTTGCCAAAAAGCTAGATTACGTCCTGTCCATGAGCAACGAATCAAAGGTCAAGATCGCGCTGGTCGTGAACGGCGAGCTGACTGAAGTGGCATTCGCGCCACATAAGACGCTGCTCGAGGTGCTGCGCGAAGACCTGGGTCTCACCGGCACGAAACACGGGTGCGAATTAGGCGAGTGCGGCACCTGCACCGTGTTGCTCGATGGCACGCCGGTGCTTTCCTGTCTGGCGCTTGGCCTGGCATGCGCCGGACGTAGCGTGCGCACCGTCGAAGCGATGGCCCAGGGCGGCAAGCTACACCCGCTGCAGGAGACATTCGCCGATCTGGGGGCCGCACAATGCGGTTATTGCACACCCGCGTTCCTGCTCGCGGCCGAAGCGCTCCTCGCGTCCAATCCGAAACCGACGCGCGCCGAGATCAAGGACGCCCTCGCGGGCAACCTCTGTCGCTGTACCGGCTACATCAAGATCTATGAGGCGGTGGAGCTGGCTGCGGCACGGATGCGGGGGGAGATCGCGGAGCCCAGTCGAGAGTCGTTGTATGGCAACTGAAGGATGGAACGATGGAAAGATGGAACGTGAGAATCGTTCCAACGTTCCATCTGTCCAACGTTCCAACATCATCGGCAAAGCCCTGCGCAAAGTCGACGCCGTCGCGAAGGTGACGGGGACGACGCGATTCGCCGATGACCTCGCGTTTCCGAGAATGCTGTACTGCAAGCTCCTGCGCAGCACTGAGCCGCACGCGCGCATCGTTTCGATCGATACAGCGGCTGCGGCGAGCCTCGAGGGTGTCTACGCCGTACTCACCGGACGGGATCTGCCGATTCCCTTCGGCATTCTTCCCGTCTCGCAGGACGAGCACACGCTCTGCGTCGACAAGGTCCGGTTCATCGGCGATCCGGTCGCAGCGGTTGCCGCCACCAGCGAAGAGGTCGCGACTGCGGCGCTCCATCTGATCAAGGTCGTCTACGAGCCACTCAAGTCGATCGCATCCGCCGAGGAAGCAGTCGCGCATCCCGAGCCGCGCATCCATGACTACGGCGATGGCGGCAACCTGCACAAGCTCATCGACCTCGAGTTCGGCGATGCCGACGCGGGGATTGCAGAAGGCGACGTCGTCCGCGAGGACCTGTTCTTTTTCGAAGGCAGCACGCATCTGCCGATGGAGCAGCACGCAGCGGTCGCGATCTGGTCGCCCGATGGCAAACTGACGCTGTGGACTTCGACACAGACACCGCATTACGTGCATCGCGCGGTGGCGAAGGTGCTGGAGCTCGCGCCCGCACGCATCCGCGTCATCGCCACGCCGAACGGCGGCGGCTTCGGCGGTAAGAGCGATCCCTTCAACCACGAGATCGCGGTCGCAAAGCTCGCGATGCTCACCGGCCGTCCCGTCAAGATCACGCTGACGCGGGAAGAGGTTTTCTACTGCCATCGCGGCCGCCATCCCACGTTGATGTGGGTCAGGACGGGTGTGAAGCGCGACGGGTCGATCACCGGAATGCATTTCCGGTCGCTGCTCGACGGCGGCGCGTATGGGTCCTACGGCGTGGCGAGCACGTACTACACGGGCGCGCTGCAGACCGTCACCTATCACGTGCCGCGCTACCACTTCCAGGGTGCACGGGCGTTCACGAACAAAGCGCCCTGCGGCCCGAAGCGTGGTCACGGCACACCGCAGCCGCGTTTTGCCGTCGAAGTCCATCTCGACAAAATCGCGGAGCAGCTGGCGATCGATCCGGCAGAGCTGCGCCTCAAGACCTTGGTGCCGCCGAACTCACTCACCGCCAACTATCTCCGCGTCGGCTCGATGGGCCTCGGCACGTGTATCGCCAAGGTCGTCGAGGGATCGGACTGGAAGCGGAAGTTCCGCAAACTGCCGGAGGGCCATGGCGTCGGGCTCGCGTGCTCGAGCTACATCTCGGGCGCCGGGCTGCCGATCTACTGGAACAACATGCCGCACTCCGGCGTGCAGCTGAAATGCGACCGCGGCGGCGGCGTTACGGTATTCTGTGGGTCGACCGAGATCGGCCAGGGCTCGGATTCAATCCTCGCCTACATCGTCGCTGAAGTACTCGGCGTCGACCCGTTCGACATCGCGGTCGTCACGGCTGACACCGATCTGACGCCCGTCGACCTCGGCAGCTACTCGAGTCGCGTGACTCTGATGAGCGGCAACGCCGCCCTCCAGGCGGCCGAACGAGCGCGCCAGATCCTGGCGCTGCACGCCGGGCGCAAACTCGAGGTCCCCGTCGAGCGGCTGACGTTCGCCGGCGGGCGCGTCTTCGATTCGAAGGATGGGAAGCGCGGCGCGTCCTTTGCTGAAGCCGTGCAGTGGGCGGAAGCGGCGGAGGGCACCGTGGGGACGGTTGGATCGTACACGCCGCCCCAGAGCGCGGGCAAGTACCGCGGCGCCGGTGTCGGGCCGTCGCCGGCCTACTCCTACAGCGCCTGTGTGGCCGAGGTGGATGTGGATCCGGAGACCGGGATCGTGCGCGTGCCCACGATCTGGATTGCGCATGACGTCGGTCGATCCATCAACTCCGCGTCAGTGATCGGCCAGGTCGAGGGCTCGATCTACATGGGGTTGGGTGAGGCGTTGATGGAGGAAATGGCGTACCGCGGCGACCTGAAAGTGGTCCACAAGATTCCTTCCCTGCTCGAGTACAAGAGTCCCACGACCCTCGAGATGTGCGACGTCATCACGTATCTCGTCGAAGATCCCGATCCCAACGGCCCGTTCGGCGCCAAGGAAGTCGGTCAGGGACCGCTGCTGCCGGTGATGCCCGCAGTCGCCAATGCAGTCTACGATGCGGTCGGCGTGCGGATCGACGAGGTGCCGATCACGCCGGAGAAAGTCTTCAAAGCCTTGAAACGGAAGCAGAAAGGCGAGTCCCCGCGCTACGGACCTGAGCAGTTCCCTGACATACCCTGGCCAGAGCCGGTTCGCGTGCCGACGCCGTGGGAAGGCGGCGACGGCAAGGCCCTCACCGCGGCGCCAGTTCCGCTCGAGCGGCCGCACTGATGCTTCGCCTCCCCACGTTCCGATACCTGCAGCCGCAGAGTCTGTCGGAAGCGCTGCATATGAAGGCCGATGCCGGCCCCGACAGCATGTTCGTCGCGGGGGGGACGGACCTCTATCCGAACATGAAGCGACGGCACCAGGAACCGAAAACGGTCATCTCCCTAATGGGTATTCCGGAACTGAGAACGATGGAACGTGAGAAGGTTGGAACGTGTGTGACTTTGACTGCTCTTTCCAACTTTCCAACCTTCCAACATTCCGCCGTCGCGACCGCCGCCCGCCTGGTCTCCACGCCCCTGCTCCGCAACATGGGCACCCTCGGCGGCAACCTCTGCCTCGACACGCGCTGCAACTACTACAACCAGTCCTACGAGTGGCGGAAGTCGATCGACTTCTGCATGAAAAAGGACGGCGCGATCTGTTGGGTGGCGCCGTCATCGCCGCGCTGCTGGGCAGTGAGCTCCTCCGACGTCGCGCCGGTCATGGTGGCGATCGGTGCCGAATATCGGTTGGTCGGACCGCAGGGTGAGCGTGTCGTTCCCGCGGGACGGTTCTACAACAACGACGGCATCAATTATCTCACCAAGCAACCCGATGAAATCCTCGCCGCCGTGCGGTTGCCGGCGCCCAATGGCTGGGACGCCGTTTACCACAAATTGCGGCGCCGCGGGTCGTTCGATTTTCCGGTACTGGGCGTCGCGGCGTGGATTCAATGGAAAGGCAAGAATGTCGTCGACGCGCGTATCGTACTCGGCGGGGTCGCGAGCTACCCGCAGGAGATCCCTGAGGCGGGCGCCGCACTCAAGGGCGCGACGCTGACAAACGAGTCGATTGCGGCCGCAGCGGAAGCAGCATACCGTCCCTCAAAACCGATGGACAACACCGATTTCGATTTGTCGTGGAGGAAGCAGATGACGCGCGTGTACGTCACCCGCGCACTTGTAGAGCTGCGAGACCGGCACAATAAGTAGCAGCAGCATCGCGACACTTCCCGAACAGCGCAGCCTCAGGCACGTTTGTCGCCTTATGACACCACGTCCGAGACCACTCGTTCTCCTGTCGGCGCTCAGTCTCGTCGGCGCGAGCCTGGCCGCGCAGCTGCCGCGCGATCTCGACACCTACGTCACCCGCGTGATGCACGATTTCGAGGTACCCGGCCTCGCCCTCGCCATCGTGCAGGACGGTCGCGTCCTCCTCGCCAAGGGCTACGGCATCCGCAAACTGGGCGAGCCGACACCGGTCGACGAGCGGACGCTGTTCGGCATCGCGTCCAATACGAAAGCCTTTACCGCCACCGCGCTGGGGATCCTCGTCGAGGAAGGAAAGCTCCGCTGGGACGCGCCAGTGATCGACTATCTGCCGGGCTTTGCGATGTACGACCCCTTCGTCACGCGCGAGCTCACGATCCGCGACCTCCTCGTCCACCGCAGTGGTCTGGGACTCGGCGCCGGCGACCTCCTCTGGTGGCCGACGTCCACATATGACCGAAAAGAGATCGCGCGCCGACTGCGGTACATCAAACTCGCGACCAGTTTTCGCAGTGCGTACGCGTACGACAACGTTCTCTACCTGGTCGCCGGGCAGGTGATCGAGACGGTCTCGGGGCAATCGTGGGAAGACTTCGTGCAATCGAGAATTCTCGCCCGGGTAGGAATGACGGGGAGCACCGTGCGCCATTCGTCGGCCGCGGGGGGCGGGGGGGGCGGGGGGGGCAATGTTGCCGCACCGCACGCGCCGATCGACGGCAAAGTTTGGCCGATCGCGCCGTTCACCAGCGACAACACGAATCCGGCAGGGGGCATCAACTCGAGCGCAACCGACATCGCGAAGTGGATGATCGTGCAGCTTGATTCCGGCCGCTTGGCCGGCAGTCGTCTCTTCTCGCAAAATACGGCGCGCGAGCTCTGGTCCGTGGCGACACCGATCCGCCCGGGTATTCCGCCGGCCGAGTTGACAGCGCTCAAGGCGAGCTTCGCCGGCTATGGGCTGGGATTCTTTCTACGCGACTATCGGGGTTATAAGCTGGTAACGCACACCGGCGGGCTGCCCGGCTACGTCTCGCGAATTTCGTTGATCCCCGATCGGAAACTGGGCATCGCCGTCTTCACGAATCAGGAGTCCGGCGAGGCATTCGAGGCGATCAGCTGGCGACTGCTCGATCACTTCCTTGGGGCGCCGGCAACCGATTGGGATGCCGCATATCGCGTCGTCAGGGCCCGCGGAGACTCCGCCACCGCGGCCGAGGAGAGACGCGCGGTCGCCAAACGCGACACGGCGTCGCGACCGTCTCTCCCGCTCGAGAAGTATGCGGGGACGTATCGCGACGCCTGGTATGGCGATGTGACGATCGCGCTCGAGACGGGTAAGCTGGTGCTGCGGTTTTCCCACACGCCGTCGCTCACCGGCGATCTCGAGCACTTCCAGTACGACACCTTCATCGCGCGTTGGCGCGACCGCGAGCTGCGGGCGGACGCCTACGTCAGCTTCGCGCTCAGGCCCGACGGGTCCATCGATCAGGTCAAGATGGCCGCCGTCTCCCCGGCGACCGACTTCAGCTTCGACTTTCAGGACTTGTTGCTAGTGCCTCAATCTCCGCCTTAGCCTTGGCGAGGATTGCGGCGATGTTCTTGCGCGCTGCCTCCGTCTCAGTCTTCCAACCGGTCCGGTAGACCGCCTTTACGAGCTGGCCAAGCGACCGGTTCACTTCCGCCATCGAGCCGCCCACCGTGCGCTCTACCGTTTCGGTCACGCGGTCGAAGATGTCTTCGACAATGTCTTTGTGCTCGTCCAAGAATGCCCGTCCTGTGTCGGTGATTTCGTAGACCTTCTTGCCTTCGACGTCACGAGCGACCACGAGGGCTTCGTCCTCGAGCCACTGTAACGTTGGATATACGGTGCCAGGCGACGGCGAGTAGCAGCCGTGCATCCGCTCTTCCAACTCCTTCATGACTTCGTAGCCGTGACGTGGCTTGTCACGCAGCAGCTTGAGAATCACGTACTTCATGTCGCCGGCCCCGAACCACTGGCGGCGGCCACCGCTGCGGCGACCCCGGAATCCCCAGGCCCGCGGGCCGAAACCGAACGCGAACCCCTCCCAGCCGAACTTCCCTCTCATCTCTGCCTCATGTTAGATGTTACGCCACGATATTATGGCACGATATATCTTGTCAAGCAGTCATTTTTGCGGCGTGCGCCAAGTCACAATCCGACTTGAGCTTGCACGTTCGATGCGCGCTCCTACATTCCACCCTCGCTTGGCCAATCACCCCACTGTAGCGCCCTGGGAGAGGAGCAGCGATGGCTGTGCAAGTCACCCCCCACCCCTCGTGGGTGGCGGAGCTGGATTCCACGCTCGAGCCAAGCCGGCAGGCAATTCTGGACACGCCGGTCATTATCGACGCGTCCGAGAATCAACTGGTCGACGGACAGATCCAGAACTTCCTGGTCTCCTTCTATCCCATCATTCGAGACTTCCCGCAGTGGCTGCAGATGCTCCTCGACCGCTCACCGGCGATGGGGCGAGAGTTCTTCACGGACAATATCCGGGTGGAACGGCGACATGACGCCATGTGGCGGGCGATGGGCGATGGCTTCAACGTGCCCAAGAAGCGCTTTCAGGAGCCCGAGCCGATGCTCGCCGAAGTCAAGAAATTCCATGGCTATTTGACGGACATGTGCCGGAACGCGGAATTTGGTACGGCAGTATCGGCGACCAACTACGCGGTGGAAGGCGTGGCCCAGAAGATCTCGGAAAAGGCCCTTCGCGGGCTCGCCAAGAACGCGAAGATCGGGCCGCGGGGGCGCTGGTGGCTGGAGGAGCATGCCAAGTACGACGATGAGCATCCGATTCATGCGCTGGAAATCATCAAGGACTGCGTCAAGCGCGGCCCCGATTCACCGCAGGGTGTCACCGATTCGGCGCTCGAGAGCCTGGACCTGATGCGGTACGCGATGGAGGCTTCCTATCACGCGTGAGTAAAAGTCGCCGCGTCTCGCCCGCGCGGGGTACCCGCCCGACTACCGCTGCCGCCAAGCGGCCGCCGCTGGACCTGCTGCAGGCTGCGACGGACATCGTAGCAGCCCTTCCGGACGCCGTCGTCGTGACGGGGATGGACCGCCGCGTGCTGGCAGCCAATGACGCCGGCGCCGACCTGCTGGGATGGGAAGTCTCCGACATCGTGGGCCAGGCGATCGCCGATGCGGTGTCTCCCTCTGAACGGGCACACGTCGCTTCCCGTGAAGACCGCGTTCTCGCCGGCGAGCCACAACGCTACGAAACCAAGGTCGTAAACCACTCGACCGGCGAGGAGCGGGACGTCGCGGTCTCGAGCGGGCCGTTCCGGGTGAACGGCGACCTGATCGGCACGGTCGCTACGCTTCGAGACATCACCGATCCGAAGCGCGCCCAGGACACGCTCGCGCGCTCCGAGGCTCGCTACCGGCATCTCGTCGAGTCCGCGTCCGATGCGATCGTGACGCTCGACGCCAACGGCCGCTTCACCACGGTCAACCACGCCGCCGAAAACATCTCCGGCTACCGCCGCGAAGAGCTTGTCGGTCAGTGGTTCGCGCCGATGCTTCCCGACGACGACCTGCCCAAGGCATTGGCCCATTTCCAGCAGGCGCTCGCCGGTGAGACGGGTCTCTTCGAGACCCAGTTTTACCGCAAAGACGGCGAGGTCCGGACGATCTCCGTGACCTACTCGACGCCGCAGAAGGACGAAGA
>Ga0137388_10002259_pt1 | contig 12056 bp, 12 predicted proteins | sample 15con2h14AmetaG_FD_104644 | JGI IMG/M metagenome (GOLD analysis project Ga0137388, IMG submission 104644) | Vadose zone soil microbial communities from Angelo Coast Range Reserve, California, USA - 15con2h1.4A metaG | ecosystem: Environmental > Terrestrial > Soil > Vadose zone > Saprolite...
GCTGGATCTCTGTCGGTGAAACCCCAAAAGCTCTCGCAATCGCCTCCTCGACCAGGCTTTCCTTCAGCCCAATCCGCAAGTCTCCCGTCATGATCTTGACGATGTACTTGGCTTCCAGCGGTGCCGCCCGCGCCAGTAAGTCCCGCACCAGAGCTGTCTTTGCTTCCGTCCCACGAGCCCCCGCGATCTGGCGAAATGCGTTGCCGACCTCCAACACTCCAAGCCCTTGCCCTTCGCGTTCCGGAAGAACCTCTGCCGCGACCGCGCCCAAGTCTCCATGGCGTCGATACGACGCCGTCAGCTCTCCTTCCTCCTTACCCGCAAGCTCCGCCACGATCCCCCACAGCAGCCGGCCGCCCACTTGCAGGGTCGCCTCCTCCCAAGCCGCGCACGGACGCCCGGACAGAAACACGGCCGAAAGCGACGCTTCCTCCACGGAGAGCGAGCGCAAGTACTCCGCGACGATGCCCGTCTTCAGCAGCTTCTTCGTGGTTCCCGCGATCTCCTCGCAAGCCTCAGCCAACACCCGCATGGATACCCTCACTCACGTAGCCACAGCCGTCCATCGACCTAGATCAGGGCGGCCTCTCGCCTGTCCAGTCAAACGAAACCGTAGCGCCAGCGTCCTCGCCGGCTGTCGCGAGGACGCCCCGCTCTCGCATGCCGATAACTACCTCCAACCAGTTGGACTTACACGCCCTTCAGCCATCCTAACCGACATCGCCGCTGTGGTACCCTAGTCATGGCACTTTCCGCCGCCGTGGAGCATCTAATAGCCGTGCGTTCTCTTAAAAACTATCTTCGTTTCCTGGCCGCCGTACAGCTTCTGCCTGCACTCGAGAGCGGCGAAGAAACCCTGGTCGGCGGACAAGCCGTCCTCGAGGGCGTAATGATGCGCTCCCCGCACGCCTGGTCCATCGCCTGCCGCAAACCATCGGGCGAGGTAGTCACTATGAGTGAAGCGCTGGAGCGCCCCTCGGAAAAGCACAAGTGGATGGCCTGGCCCATCATCCGCGGCGTCATGACCCTGGGATATGCCATGACACTGGGCTACCGGGCCCTCCGCTTCTCCGCCAACGTAGCCATCGAAGACTTGATGCATACCGAGGCTTCCACCCCAGACCATGTGGGGACAGCCGCCTCGGGTGTCCAGTCCCGACGAAGCCCGGAGTCAGCAACAAGAGACAAAGCCGCCAGCATCAGTGGCTGGCTGGCCACGGTCAACATCGTCATATCGCTGGCCTTCTTCATCTTCATGTACAAGTACCTGCCCCTGCTGGCAGCTACCGAAATCAAGAAGGTAAACCCCGCGCTCGGCGGCCAGATCATCTTCAACCTGGTCGACGGCGCCATTCGCCTGATCCTGTTCCTGCTGTTCATCTGGGGAGTCTCGCTGTGGAAGGACATCCGCCGCGTTTACGAGTATCACGGCGCCGAGCACAAGACGGTCTTCGCCTTCGAAAACGGAGACCCGCTCGAGACCGCAGCGGTCCAGAAATATTCGACCTACCATCCGCGCTGCGGCACCAGCTTCCTGATGACCGTGATGCTGATCTCGATCGGCTTCTACATGCTGGTTCCCTTCACCACGTTCTGGGCGCGCTTCGGCGCACGCATCGCGCTGCTGCCTGTAATCGCCGGCGTCTCCTATGAGATCATCCGCTTCGCCGCCAAGCATCGCGGATCGCTCTTCGCTGTAATGACTGCCCCCGGCCTGTGGCTCCAGCGCATCACCACGAAGCCTCCGTCCGACGACCAGGCCCAGTGCGCCATCACCGCCCTCGACAAGGCTATGGCTCTTGAGAAAGAGCGCGGCGGCGAATTGGTGATTGCCTAGGGGGGTCCCCCCGAACTAGTTCTCAGTTCCCAGCAAAAGATGCATAGAATTAATTTCGCCCAGCAAGGGCGGAATTCCGCTTTGAACTGCGATCAGAACCTGAGAAAAGTCTGTACCTGAGAACCGAGAACTGAGAACTAAATGTTTGAACGCCTGGACCAAATCGAAGCCCGTTACGAAGAGCTGACCAACGCTCTCGCGTCGCCGGATATCGTCAACGACTCGGCGAGATACCAGAAGACTGCCAAGGCCCACGCCGAAATTGCGCCCATCGTCGAAAAGTACCGCGAATACAAAGATCTAACCAAGGGAATCGCGGAGAGTAAGGGCGTCCTCACCGACGAAAAAGATCCCGAGATGCGCGCCTACGCCCAGGAAGAACTCGACACGCTGCAAGCGCGTGTCGGTGCCGTCGAAGAGGAACTGAAAGTGTTGCTCCTCCCCAAGGATCCCAACGACGAGAAGAACATCATCTTAGAAATTCGCGCTGGTACCGGCGGAGACGAAGCCACCCTTTTCGCCGCCGAAGTCTTCCGCATGTACACACGCTACGCTGAGACCCAGCGCTGGAAGGTCGAAGTGCTCTCCTCCTCGGAATCGTCCGCTGGAGGCCTGAAAGAAGTCATCGCCATCATCGAAGGCAACCGGGTCTATTCGCAGCTCAAGTACGAAAGCGGCGTGCATCGCGTGCAGCGCGTCCCCGCCACCGAGCAGCAAGGACGCGTCCACACCTCTGCCGTCACCGTCGCGGTGCTGCCCGAAGCCGAAGACGTCGACATCAAGATCGAAGCCAAAGACCTGCGGATTGATACTTTTTGCTCGTCCGGCCCGGGCGGACAGTCCGTGAACACGACGTATTCCGCCGTGCGCATCACGCACATTCCAACCAACACCGTCGTGAGCTGCCAGGACGAAAAGTCGCAGATCAAGAATCGCGAGAAAGGTATGCGCGTGCTCCGCTCCCGCCTCTACGAAATCGAAATGGAGAAGCAGCAGCAGGCTCTCGCCAAAGAGCGCAAGGCCATGGTGGGATCGGGCGACCGCAGTGAAAAGATTCGCACCTATAACTTCCCGCAGAACCGCCTCACCGATCACCGCATCGGTTTCACCATTCACCAACTGGAAGCGGTCATGGACGGCAAACTCCAGCCCCTGATCGAAGCCCTGACGACGTACTACCAGGCCGAAAAGCTGAAGCAGGAAGCCGCCAGCGTGGTCTGATCTCATGCAGGAACATCCGCCCTCGGCTGTCCTGCCGGGCGAAGCCCGGCTCTTTCTCACGCCCACAAAGTCAGATTCTTAAGGCCAGAATCGATATCACAAGTCGAGTGAAGCAGCCCAGATTGGAGTAAGATTCTGCACCTGCTTTCAAATTGCACCCTCTATTTGTTTAACGGAGGTGTTTTCGATGATCTCCTTCAGCGTGAACCACAAGCAGGTAAGTCTCGACATCGATCCCTCAACTCCTCTGCTCTGGGTCTTGCGGGATAACCTCGGCCTTACGGGAACCAAATACGGTTGCGGCATGGCGCAATGTGGTGCCTGTACCGTCCACCTCGATGGAGAGGCAATACGGTCCTGCGTGGCGCCCGTTTCGCGTGCCGCAGGCAAGGAGGTGACGACCATTGAGGGCCTCTCGCCTGACATGAGTCATCCCTTGCAGCGTGCCTGGATTGCCGAAGACGTGCCGCAGTGCGGGTATTGTCAATCGGGACAACTCATGAGCGCGGCGGTACTGCTACGCGAAAAGCCGCGACCGACTGATGACGACATCGACCAGGCAATGACGGGCAACATCTGTCGCTGCGGCACCTATCCGCGAATACGCAAGGCGATCCACCGGGCTGCGGGCATGATGTCCACGGGAGGAGCAAAATGAGCACTCTCCAGATCGAACGACGCGCATTCCTCAAGATTTCGGTCGCAGCCAGCGGCGGTTTGCTGATTGGCTTATATCTCCCCGGCGCGAGCAAATTGGCGGTCGCGGAAGAGCGATCGGGGAATGCCTTCATGCCGAATGCGTTCCTGCGTATCGGCACCGACGAACGAGTCACTGTGATCGTGAACCACTCGGAAATGGGGCAGGGCGTTTATACCGCGTTGCCTATGCTGCTTGCCGAAGAGCTCGATGCGAATTGGAACAAGATTGCCTACGAATCGGCACCCGTAGATCCCAAATACAACCATCCGGTCTTTGGGATGCAAATTACGGGAGGAAGTTCGAGCGTATGGTCTGGCTTTGAGCAGTACCGCAATGCGGGAGCGGCCGCGCGCGCCATGCTGATCGCTGGCGCGGCACAGCAATGGAGTGCCGATCCCGCGAGTCTACGAACGGAATCCGGAGCGGTACTGGACGGGACGAATCGCAAGTTAAGTTACGGTCAACTCGCCGAAGCCGCTGCCAAGATGACGCCACCCGCGAAGGTCACGCTGAAAGACCCAAAGGCGTTCAAGCTGATTGGCACACCGGTAAAGCGGCTCGATACTCCTGAAAAGATAAACGGCAGAGCCGTCTTCGGGATCGACGTCAAGAATCCAGGCATGCTTACCGCGGTTGTTGCCCGCGCGCCTGTCTTTGGCGCAAAGGTAAAGAGCTTTGATGACTCTCATGCGCGCAACATGCCAGGCGTGCGCAAGATCGTGGCCGTGCCCTCTGGCGTGGCCGTGGTTGCGGACTCCTTTTGGCAGGCGAAAGTGGCGCGCGATGCGGTGCGCATTGATTGGGATGAAGGCGAGATGCATACCTTCAGCACGAGCCAGATGATGCAGCAATTTCGGGAGCAAGCCAAATCACCGGGCACAATTGTGCGCCGCGACGGCGATCCCGATGCTGCGCTAGCGAAGGCTGCAAAAAAGATCGAAGCTGTTTACGAGGTGCCGTATTTGTCCCATTTGATGATGGAGCCTTTGAACTGCGCCGTTGATCTGCGGGCAGACTCCTGTGAGATCTGGACCGGAACGCAGTTCCAGACGGTGGACCGTGCCGCCGCAGCCAAGGCCGCCGGCCTTCCGAATGAGAAGGTCCAGATCCATACCACCTTTCTGGGTGGAGGCTTCGGGCGTCGGGCTACGCCGCAATCGGACTTCGTGGTCGAAGCTGTTCATGTGGCAAAGGCTGCGGGAGTTCCAGTAAAGGTGGTGTGGACACGCGAAGACGACATGCAAGGCGGTTGGTATCGCCCGGCGTTCCTCCATGCCATTGTCGGTGGTGTCGACGCGAAGGGGAACCCGGTCAGCTGGAAATCGCGGCTGGTCGGCCAATCGATCATGGCGGGAACAATGTTCGAGGCCATGATGATGAAGGGAAAAGAATACGATCCCGCATCCGTCGAGGGTGTTGACGATCTTCCCTATGAGATTCCGAACCTGGCTGTCGAATCTCACCAAGCCCAGGTCGGAGTTCCGGTTCAATGGTGGCGGTCGGTGGGACACTCGCACACTGGCTTCGCTACTGAGTGTTTCATTGACGAACTCGCGGCCCTGGGGCAGAAGGATCCGTACCAGTTCAGGCGCGCTTTGTTGACGAAGCATCCGCGGCACCTCGCTGTGCTCGATCTAGCCGCTCAAAAAGCAGGATGGGGTAAGCCCTTGCCGAAAGGCCGCGCGCGGGGTATTGCCGTGCACTTTGCATTCGAGAGCTACAACGCACAGGTGGCTGAAGTCTCAGTTACGGAAGGCAAGGTCCGGGTGCATTGGATCGTGAGCGCGGTGGATTGCGGCCATTACGTAAACCCTGGCATCATCGCAGCCCAGTTGGAGGGCGGCGCCATCTTCGCTGCGTCGGCTGCGCTCTTTCAGGAACTCACATTCGAGAATGGACGGTTGCAGCAGACGAATTTCCACACTTTTCCTGTGATGCGCATGAACGAATGTCCGGAAATTGAGACCCACATTGTGGAGAGCAATGAGAAGTCAGGCGGCATTGGCGAGCCCGGAGTGCCGTGCACAGCTCCGGCTATCGCGAATGCGGTATTCGCCGCAACCGGGAAGCGCATCCGCAAGCTACCGATCCGTATGACGGAGGCTGTATGAAGCACTCGCAAACTTCAGTCCTCTTGGCTCTTGCTGGCACGATTCTGATCTTTACCGGGACCGTGTCGCTGCCACGCCCGACTCGCGCGGCGGAAAGACCTGCCACGAAGACGACAGCTGCCGCACCCGCGGCAAAGGACAAAGGAGCGCTCTTTGTCGAATTTGTGTCAGTGTTGCGCCATCCGCGTTGCATGAACTGCCATTCGCGCGGTGACTTCCCGCGGCAAGGAGACGACGGTCATCCGCACACCATGAACGTGCGACGGGGCCCGGAGGGTCACGGTGTTACTGCTGAAAAATGCAGCACCTGCCATCAGGACCACAATCTTGCCGGCGCCCACATGCCGCCCGGCGCGCCGAACTGGGGGCCTTCCGCCGCCGACCATGCCGATGATCTGGCAAGGCCTCACAGACGGACAGATTTGCGCTGCGATTAAGGATCCAAAGCAGAACAAGAATCGCAACCTCGATCAACTCGTCGAGCACCTGACCGCGGACAAGTTGGTGACGTGGGCCTGGGATCCAGCCGAGGGCAGATCGCCGGTCCCCATGAGCCATGACGAATTTTCCGCAAGAGTGAAGCAATGGGCGGACAGCGGCGCGGCGTGTCCCAAATGAGCGCAAAGATTCGCATCCGGTGAAACGGCCTTTTGATTTAGGGAAGCCGCCCTGAGGAGCACGAGTTGCAGTGAGGAACGGTGGCAAGTGATTGAGAGGATGGAGCCGACGAGCGGACTTGAACCGCTGACCTGCCGATTACGAATCGGCTGCTCTACCAACTGAGCTACGTCGGCTTTGTACAGTGTTCACGCTGGGATTCGCGTTTTTGGCGAGACTGGCTGTCGGACGTCTGTCCAACAATGCGCCCAGTCCCTTTTTTGGATTTTAGCATCAGGGAGTGCACCTTGTGGTTGGCGGGCTGGCCCATCCTTGCGTTTTTTTGTGTCTAGTCCCGCGACATGCTTTACAGTTTGTCTCGACACATCCTTTACAGGTTTGTTCAACCATCAAGGCTGGGAAGCCAGCGCTCGACCGCGGTCGAGCGCTGGCTTCCCAGATCCAGTTCGCGGACTAAGGTGCGGCAGTAGTACACCAGCACCCGCTCTCCGATCCGTTCCAACTGCACCCATTCTCCACATAGAGCCTTACTGATTTTCCACTGCCGGTCCCCTGTCCGCAACTTGCCCGAACTATCCACCTTCCGCACCCACGCCCCGGTCGGATACTCCCAGCGCGGCGGCTGCGCATCATAGCGGCGCTCACTTTTCTGCCAGCGTTGCGCCGGCGTTTCCATCCCCAAGGCTTCGTGCGGTCGCACATGGTTGTGTTCCCAGCGAAACTCATCCAGCCAGGCCTGCGGCTCTTTCCGCGGCGCACACCGCGCTTGCAAGGCCCGCTCCAGTTCTCCATGAAAGCGTTCCACCTTGCCCTGCGTCTGCGGATGCCGCATTCCGCTCCAGTGCAACTCGATGCCCTGCTTCATCAGCCATAGCGTCAGTCCCGTCACCCCGCCCGGTGCCAGCGTGCTCCACCACGGAATCCCATGGTCCATCAACATGGCTTGCGGTACTCCGCAACTTACAAACGCACTCTCCAACTGCTCCCGCACCAACTCCGCCCGCGTGCTCCAGGTCGCTCGCAATACCAGCAGATAGCGGCTGTGATCGTCCAGCACCGATAGCGGGCCGATGGGCGCATTCCACCCCTTCGGACTCTTAAAATCCATCTGCCACAACTCGTTGGGTGTGCCGTGCTCGAAGCGCTGTAGCGCCTGGCGGTTCCGCTGCGACTCCCGGATCAAGTCATGCCGCAGCAAGACGCGGTGAATGGTGCTGCGCGTCAACTCCACTCCCTCTCGCGCCAGCAACACTTGCAGCTTGCGCGCTCCCCAGTCGGGATAGCGCTGCCGCATCTCCACCACCCGCTGTTCCAGTGGGCCCGAGGTTTGCCCTGGACTACGCTGCGGACGCCGACTGCGCTCCGCGATCCCCGCGATGCCCGACTGCTGATAACGCTCTCGCCACAGCATGCCCGTGGGACGAGAGATACAGAACTCCTGGCACAACTTGGTGAACGGCTTTTCCTGCCGACTCGCCGCCACCACAAACTGCACGCGTTGTTCTTTTACATTCATCGTCTTCCAAGCCATGTCTGCCCCCGCGCTCGCTTCGCTCGCGCGGGAGTGTAAAGGATGTCCCGGGACGTTTTGTAAAGGATGTCATGAGACTGAACAGTTTTTTTGCAAGGGTGGGGATTTCAGACTGCGGACACCATCGGCGTTTGCTTCGTTCGCTGACACGTCCGTGGTGCGCACCCTCCGAACACCGCGGAGAGTGCGGCAGCCTCATTTGTTCCGATCTCGACATCTTAGAAGCGGAGGGCAGTTACGAAGGCCACCTACGCCGCAGCGCGTTCCCCAGTTATCAATTCATACTCCCGCTCGGATTCTCCCGGCAGCAATACCCACATGGTATAGACGCCAACCGCGGTTCCGAAGGGAACGTTGAACAGCGAAATGAAAGCCAGAACCAGGGTCAGGATGCGGGCCCAGGGTTCACGCTGCAGCAGGCCCCATCCGGCGACAAATCCCAGCGCCGCTTTGGCCATGATCAGGATGGCAACCACGCTCAGCAGTGGACGAAGAAATCCCGGCCCTGCAGCGCCGCCTCGGGCAAAAATTGTATTCGCGACAATATAAAGCGCCACTGATCCGAGGGCGTTGAGCGCAGAGATCGCCAGCCAAAGAATGCCTACCAGTTGCAGGTGCTCCTGCACGCGGCCGCGATGCATCGGCATTTGCGTCACGGTACCGACGATTTGTCTGCCACAGCCGCTGCAAAATGTTTGGCCCGGCTGCAGGGCGGCACCGCATCTGTCGCAAAACATGTTCTTCCTCCTCGCCAGTGCGGCGAGCCTCGTACAACACCTTCTCTGACAGCTTGTCTGACAGATAGTACGCAACTCGAACTTAATAGTTCCGTTGAATCGTCACACTAGAAGTCACGGTTTACTACGGATGAGACCTTGCAGCGCAAACGAAAAGGCCACCCGGCAACGTGGGCGGCCTCTTCTTCAAGGGAGAATAGTTCCAACGGAGGCTTCAAATTCCGTCAAAACTTTCTGGCGAAATCTTAAGAGCCGAAAAACCGAGGTGTCAAGCGATTTTTGGGAAATAAATGCCTTTAGTTTCAACTACTTACACAACCAATCAATATGCCGCGTAAGTGTAGCATCTTGAGACAAACCAGGGCTGCAACCCCTGTAAGCCAATACTTCTAATGCACTTACCGCCCTCCGGGTGGAATCTGGCTGCTCTCAGTCGCTGCTCCGGAACCACTCCCCGAGGCGCCCTTCGCCATCGTTTCCGCCAGGTGCAATGAGATGAATTCCATCTGCTCCGGGCGGTCAAACACCCTGTCCGGGAACAACCGCTTCATCAGGATGCGGAGCCCTCCAAAGGCCACGCCCGCGACAATTGCCATCGCGCCCAGAATCGCGCACAGAAGAATAATGTTCACCAGCAATTTGCCAAGGTCCTTGTTCGGATCGAAGGAAGTGTTCTCGTTCCACGTGACGTTGGCCTCATAGTTCACGCGGCCCAGCAGTTCCCTGGCGTCCCGCTCCGAGACCGGCCCCGCGGCGATCGCAATGATCGGCCCACTGCGCTTGTCATAGAACTCCCCGGAATTTTCGACCGACGATTCCCCCGGCTTGCGCTGGTGAGACGCATCGATGCGGCGCAAATGATCGGCAGCCAATTGCGGCGTCGGATAGTAGATCAACATCAGCGTCGCCTCGCCGCTTGGCGTGGTATAGCGGCCCAGCGTCACCTCAGATCTCACGCTGAAATCAACCAGGTCCGCCGAAACCGGCGGCGCCAGCGCTGCGAGGGCCGTTGTCCCCATCGCATACTTCTCGGTGTTTGCGACATAGCCGCGCACCGGCATGAAGCCGAGGATGGGAGGCAAGTTCCCCGCGTTTCCGCCGGGACGCGGCAGCATCCCCGCCAGTTCGCGTAACTCCGCCCCCGACATCGGAGACTCTTTGCTGAACAACGCGTCGATGACGATGTGTCCGCGATAGAACAGCACCCGCTGCCCCAACGATGCGCCCTGGTCGCCGATCTGTTCCCGCGTCATGTCGGGCTGAAGGTAGAAGGTGTAAGCGCCGAAACCTCCACTGGCATCCGCAAAGCGCGCCGCCCGGATTTTTACCGTGCGCCCGTCCTCGCGCGAGTAATTCGACGAAGCAAAGTCGGTGAATCCGTATTCCCTGAGCACCGCCGCGTTCGTGGGATCAGCCGCCCCGGGATCGGAACTGGTTTGAGCAGTGCCCTGCATCTGCCATCCCCCGAACTGCTGCGGCAGGATCGGCGGCTCCGGGGCCGACGAAGGCGGATTCGCCGCGAAGCTAGCGGCGACCCCGCACAGAAAAACCCAAAATACCAGCCAAAGTCGTGAAAATCTCATGGAATTGCGGCTTATAGAGAGCTCCTTTTTATTAGACCACATAGGCCAGGGAAAAGTTTCCACCGGGGTGGCATGCGAGTGGCCTGATCTTTAAGGCGGGGCGACCGCAGTTACCATAGTGCCGTATCTCCTCCCCCGTCCGTGCCCCACCCGTTGGAGCCATTCGCGAAACCCCGACTATCCGGCACACTAAGAGTGGATTAGGACCTCCCACGCAGTCATGGAAAAGAAGCGCCGTCAGGTTCGGACCAGAGCAGTGCTGCCGGTGAGGCTGCGGGGCAAAGACAGTTCCGGCAAAGTCTTTGACGATCTGGCCCACACGTTGGACGTAACCGCCACCGGCGTACGGCTGGGATCGGTCCGGCACGAGCTAAAACAGTTCGAGCAGATCACGATTTTGTATCGGCAACGCCGGATGGAGTTTCGCGTGGTTTGGACGAAGAAGATGCAGGGATCGGGCGAGTATCAGGTGGGTCTGGAAGCATTGACCTCAGAGCCGGACGCCTGGGGCTTGTCTTCCTCGGACTTCAAAGCTCGCGATGTTATGCCGTCGGCGGCGCAGGTTGCGCACGCCTCAGGGACAGCTTAAGCAAGGAGCAATCATGAACTATTTTCTTAAGGTTTTGTGGACGAATGAAGAGGGCCAGGACATCGCCGAGTACTCCGTCATGCTCGCAGTAATTCTCGTCATCGTCGTGGGCACGGTGCGTCTGATCGGCACGAACGCCGCCAATGTCTTCTCGCAAGTCGGCAGCGCCATCCAGTAGACGCAATTTTCTTCATGGATTTTCGAAAGGCACGGCGCAACCGTGCCTAAGAGGAGACCCGCTCACGCGAGCGGGCCTTCGTTTCGCTCACTTGCCCGCACGCGTTCTCTAACGTGGCCAGAGCCATCCAAAGACGCCGCCGGTCAGCAACCCATAGACGAGTCCATCGATGACTTCCTTGATCGTCGCCGACCAAGTCTGACCCTTCCAGATGCCGTTACTTAAATTTCCCAAGCCGTAAGTGAGGAATGCAGCCGTCACAGCGACACGGAACACCGACATGTAGCGCGCACCCGCTGGGACCGTGTGTCCCGTGAGATAAGCCACAAAGAAGCCAACCAGAAGGCAAAAAACAAACCACTGGATCAGAAATTTCGGCATGGCCGGCGGACCGCTAGGCATGATCGTCAACAACCCAACCGGGCCCTGTTTGTACTTTTCGATGTTCGCAGGCGACTTCATATCTTTTGGCAGGCAATAAGGAAAAACATAGAGCCCGCGCTTGAGGTTCAAGGGCCGCAGAAAGGCAAGGACCTTATCCTCCTCGGGAAGTTGGTGGTAGTCGCTGCGATGATAGGTCAGCAGCATGTGGATGATGGAACTGGCAACGAAGACGACGACCGCCGACGATACGATGGGAAGCCAGAGCGCGGCGAGCGGAACCATGAACAGCCTCCTTCGAGTTCAGATGAACAGAAACGTCGAGATTTCGCAGCCGAGGTTACGCCTGCGGCACGTGAAGGTCAAGGCTTGCGCAAGAAGTCACGCCAAGGGTGCCCCATCCTAACGTCGCGCTTTTGCGACGTTAGGGTGGGGATTTGACTGTCTATCCGCCAAACGCTTAGTGGCCTTTGCCGCGCCGCTTCCGCGCCATCACGCACCAAGCTTCCCGCCACTGTTCAAACATCGAGCCTTTCTTACTCCCATCCGGATAAAACCACAAATTCTTCC
>Ga0137388_10002263_pt1 | contig 12038 bp, 8 predicted proteins | sample 15con2h14AmetaG_FD_104644 | JGI IMG/M metagenome (GOLD analysis project Ga0137388, IMG submission 104644) | Vadose zone soil microbial communities from Angelo Coast Range Reserve, California, USA - 15con2h1.4A metaG | ecosystem: Environmental > Terrestrial > Soil > Vadose zone > Saprolite...
CGCCTCGATGGCGGCCAGGGTGCGCTCGATCGAGATCGGCACGACGTCGACGTCGCCGCAATCGGCGACGCGCAGCCGCTCGAACGGGTGGACCTTGAGGACGGGATTCCACGGGCGGATCAGGGAGGACTGCTCCCGCACGGCGCGCGGACCGAAGCGCGCGCCCGTCCGGTACGAGGTCCCGCCGTCATAGGGAATCCCCATCAGGGCGACGTCGAGGCCCTTGGCGGACCCGGCCGACGGCAGCAGCATGAACGTCGCCACCTGACCGAATCGCGGAGAGACGAACGCATCGCGGGGTCCCGACGTGCTCACCGCGAACCTCCTAGAGCGCCGAGCGCAGCCCGGCGACCGTCGTCAGGAGCAGCGAGACCTCGTCCGGCGAGTTGAACACGGAAAAGGTCGCACGAGAGGTGCCGACGACTCCGAGTCGACGCATGAGCGGCATCGCGCAGTGGTGGCCCGCCCGGACGGCGATCCCTTCCGCGTCCAGCAGCGCCGCCACGTCGTGCGGATGAAGGCCCTCGACGGCGAACGCGACGACGGCGCCACGCTCGACGCTGGCCGGCGGGCCGTAGACCGTCACCCCCGGAATCCGCGCCAGGCCTTCGTGAGTCTGGCGGGTGAGGGCGCGCTCGTGCTCGGCGACACGATCCATGCCGAGCTTCTCGAGATACTCGATCGCCGCCGTCAGCCCGACGGCCTCCGCGATGGGTGGGGTGCCGGGCTCGAAGCGCCAGGGCAGGTCGTTCCACTGAGCGTGATCGATCCAGACTTCCTTGATCATCTCGCTGCCGCCGCGACCGGGCTCGAGCCGTTCGAGCACCGCTCGCCGGCCGTACAGGACGCCGATGCCGGTCGGCCCAAGCATCTTGTGCGCTGAGAACACGTAAAAATCGCACTCGAGCGCGGACATATCGAGCCTCATGTGAGGAGCCGCCTGAGCCCCATCCACCACGGTGAGCGCGTCGACGGCGCGGGCCCGGCGGACGATCTCAGTCACCGGGTTGATCGTCCCCACCACGTTGGAGACGTGCGCGAACGCGACCACCCGCGTGCGCCGTGTGACCAGGCGGTCGAGGGCGCCGAGGTCGAGCGTGCCGTCGGCGATGATCGGCACGGCCTTCAGCACCGCGCCACGGTCCTTGGCGACCAGCTGCCAGGGGATGAGGTTCGAGTGGTGCTCGAGCTCGGTCACCACGATCTCGTCGCCCTTGGCGAGGGTCCGGCCGATGGTCTCGGCGATCAGGCCGAGGCCGTCCGTCGTACCGCGGGTGAAGACGACCTCCTCCCGGCTCGGGGCGCCGATGAAGCGCTGGACGGAATCCCGCGCCAGCTCGTAGAGCTCGGTCGCCTCCTCGCCCAGGGTGTGGATCGAGCGGTGAACGTTGGCGTGGCTCCGCTCGTAGTACCGGTTCATGGCCTCGAGCACGATGCGCGGCTTCTGGCTCGAGGCGCCCGAGTCGAAGTAGACGAGCGGATGTCCGTTGACGATCCGCTGGAGGATCGGGAAGTCCGGCCGCGTGAGCTCGTCGAGCCTCATGGCTTCGCGTTCCCGTCGAGCGCTCGCGCCAATACCGAGAGCGGCAAGGTCGCGCAGCGCATTCGGGTAGGCCGAATCTCCGCCTGGAGCACGGCCAGCACGTCGCTGATCTCGAGCGCTGCCGCTTCGTCACGGGTGCGGCCGGAGACCAGGTCGACGACCACGTCGGCGGACGCCGTGCAGATTGCGCACGAGTCGCCGACGAAGCGCGCCTCCGCGATCCGGCCCTCGGGCGCGATCGCCAGCATCAACCGTACGCGGTCACCGCAGAGGGGGTTCACGTCCTCGGCCACCGCGTTGGCGCCGGGCAGATCGCCGCGGTGCCGCGGCCGCCGCCACCGGTCGCGGATGACGTCGCTGTAGAGGCCGCTCGCGGAGGGCGTGGCGCCACTCACTCGAGCTCTCCCCGTGCGGCGTTCGTCCGGTACGGTGGGAAGCGATAGGCCATGTCGCGCGAGAGAAGGCCGCCGTGGCCCATCTCGGCCAAGGTCCGGTTGTCCACGCGCTCGCCGGCAAGAACCTGTGGCAGCGCCAGGTCGAAGGTCGTCGCCTGGGAGAACATGCCGCAGGTCGGCATCCCGAGCACGGCGTTGCCGTCCCACATCGCGAGCCAGAGCAGGCTGCCGGGATGGGCCGGCGCGCCGTGGCGCTCCATGCGGGCGCCCAGCAACGTGAGGCCGCCGAAGACGGGATCGAGCGGGTCGAGCGCGCTCGCCCCGGCGACGATCAGCACCTCCGCTCCCTCGCGCCGGAGCGCCGTCAGCTCGTCGGCGATGATCTTCGCCGAGCCCCCGGCGTAATGGATCGGAAGCAGGCGGCCGCCGAACCACTCGATCTTCTGCTTCAGGGCCGCCTCGAATCGGGCGCGCTGCTTGGCGTCGAGCCGCTCCTGGGCGACCGCGCCGATCGTCGTGGGCCTGAAGCCGCGCACGGCCACGAGCCCGTGGGCGTCGCGGGCGATCTTCTCGACGGCGCCAAGCGTCTCGGCTGGAATGACGAGCGGGGTGACCTTGCACTTGCCGACCGTCTCGCCGGGCTCGACGGGCTGCGACTCGAAGAGCGTGAAGACCGAGATGCCTTCCAGCGCGTTCGCGTCGGCCAGCGCCTCGCGGCGAACCTTCAGGAGCCCCCGGCGCATCGCGGCGAGCGTCCACTGCCCTCCGGTGTAGCCCTTCACCTCGACCCCGTCGCCCACGACCGCCGCCGCCAGTCGCTTGCCGGCCACCTCTTCGTGCAGGTCGGTAGGCTCGACGACGAGCAGGTGAATTTCTTCCCAGGGCGTCTCCAGGAGAACCTTCGCCGTGGCCGCGGTCAGCCGCGCGCCCTTCTCGACCGCGATCTTCCCGGCGGCGTCGCGAACGTCGTGACAGAGGACCTTGTCCACCAGGCCGTCCAGAGTCGCCGCCTCGCGCCGTTGGGCGATCGCTTTCATGACCGCGGGCTAGGCTCCGACCGAGAGGGCCCCGAAACGGGCGCGCTCTCCCTTCGAGGCTTCGTGCTCATCGGCTGGCCGGTGCCGCCGCCCCGGACGGCCTGGATCTCCGCCATGACCGCCAGCGCGATCTCGGGCGCGGAGCGGGCGCCGATATCGAGGCCGATCGGGACGCGGACGCGCTTGAGCGCCGCGTCGCTCTCGCCCTCCTCGGCGAGGAGCTTCAGGATGGCCGCGCCGCGCCGCGCCGATCCGAGCATGCCGATGTAGCCGACCTCGGTCGCGAGGGCCTTGTGCAGCACCGGCAGATCGTACTTGTAGTCGTGGGCCATCAGCACGAGCGCGGTGGAAGGGACGAGCGGGTACTCGCCGACAAGCTCCGACGGGATGCCGATCCGCAGCTCGTCGACCTGCGGGAAGCGCTCGGCAGTCGCGAACCGTGGCCGGCCGTCGACGACGACCGTGCGATAGCCGAGCACGCGCGCGAGGTCCGTCAGCGGCATCGAAACGTGACTGGCACCCACGACGAGCAGCAGCGCGGCGGGCGCGAAGACCTCGACGAACGCGCGAGTCCCTTCCATGAAGAGCGTCCGGGAGGTGCCGGCCGCCATCGCCTCGCGCGCCTCGCGTCCGAATCGCTCGTCGAGCGTCGCGTCGCCGAGCGTGCCGGTGGCGGTCCCGTCGTCCAGCAGCAGGAGCTTCGAGCCGACCGGACCGTCGAGTCGGGTGACGATAGCCGCCCGTCCGCCACGCCCGGTGTGCGAGCGCACACGCTCCAGGAGATCGGCGCTCAGCGGCTCGACGAATACCTCGATCGTGCCGCCGCACGTCAGCCCGATCTCCCACGCCTCCTCGTCGCCGAGGTTGAGCTCGAGGAGCCGGGGCCGCATCGTGTGCAGCACGTCCTCGGTCTGCTCGATGACCTGGGCGTCCACGCACCCGCCGATGGTGACGGAGCCGAGCACGGCCCCGCCCTCACCGACCAGCATCTTGGCGCCTTCTTTCCTCGGAGTGGTGCCGCGCGTATTGACCAGAGTCGCTACCGCGACCTTGCCCGGGGACCGCCGAAGTTCGTCAATGTGATCGAAGAGTTCCGCCATGGGCCCTAATGATACGCCGACCGGAGCCGGGAAGCACCCCCCGTCCCTCTCGCGCGCGCGGCCGGCCGTCGCGTGGCCGGAACTCGATCGATCGACGCGTTACGCCGACTAGAGATGCAGCTTGCCGGCGAGGTCGCGCAGGGCCGCGAGGTTGTGGCCCGCGGCGAAGTCGTCGATCAGCGGCAGCGCCGCCGCCATGCCGCGCGTCAAGGGCTCGTACGAGGGGTTGCCGAGGAGCGGGTTCAGCCAGATCACGCGCGCTGCGCGCCGCTTGATCCGCATGAGCTCGGTGGCCAGCACGTCCGGCTCGCCCGTGTCCCATCCGTCGGAGAGGACGATCACGATCGTCCGCCGGTCGACGAGATGCGGCCACTCGCGGTTGAACTGCGCCAACGACTCACCGATGCGTGTCCCGCCCGACCAGTCTCGGACGTCGGTCAGCCGTCGGAGCACCTGACGGTACGACCGACCGCGGAGGAGCTCGGTGATGCGCGTGAGTCGCGTCGAGAAGATGAAGGTCTCGACCCGGCCGAAGACGTTCTGGAGGGCGAACAGGAACTGGAGCAGGAAGCGGCTGTAGAGATCCATCGAGCCGGAGACGTCGCAGAGCAGGACGAGCCTCACCTTCTTCCGCTTCCGCTCGCGGTAACGCAGCTCGATGAGGTCGCCGCGCGTCAGGTTCGCGCGAAGGGTTCGGCGGAGATCGACCCTTCCCCGCCGCTTCACCGGCCGCCGGCGGCGGCTCATCCGGTGGGCGAGCCGGCGCGCGATCTTGACGGTCAGCTTGAGCAGCTCCTCGAGCTGATCGGCGCCGAATGTCGAGAAGTCCTGGTGAACGAGCCCTTCGGCCTCGGACGCCAGGGGCACACTCAGCGGATCACCCGCCTCCTCGGGTTCGTCCTCGCCCCACGAGTCCAGCGCGAGGGCCTCGCGCTTCTGTCCAGACTTTTCGACCGCGGCGCCGCCGGAATCCTCGAGCGAAGGCGCGGGGATGAATCCGGACTGGTCGTCGCCCTCCGGCATGACGCGCCAGAACGCCTCGAAGCACCGGTCGAACGGTGGAACCTCTTCGGGGCGGGTCACGAAGACGGCGCGGAGGCCGAGATAAAGCTCGTGGCGGTCGGAGATGTCCAGGTGGTCGAGGGCGCGGACTGCGTCGGTGACTTCGACCAGCGTCACCGGCAAACCGGACCGCCTGAGCAGCGACGCGAAGCGCGCGGTCGCCGCGGAGAGATCGCGCGGCACGCCTAGCTCGGCGCGGGCAGGAACGGGCTGAGCCCCGCCTTGGCCACCTCGGCGCGGAAACGCTTCATGTCGTCGACGTCCTTCAGCACGCAGCCGAGCGTCTCACCGACGAGCGCCTCGTCGATGTGGTCGGCGTGGAGCGACGCGAGCGCCTGGGCCCAGTCGAGAGTCTCGGCCACACCCGGCACCTTCGCGAGCCGGACCTGGCGCAGCGTCTCCATGAACTTGGCGATCTCGCGCGCGAGCCGGCCGTTGATCCCCGGCACCTTGCGCGCGATGATCCGGATCTCCTTGTCGGACGTCGGATAGTCGATCCAGAGATAGAGGCACCGGCGGCGGAGCGCGTCCGACAGCTCGCGCGTGCGGTTCGAGGTCAGGATGACGTGCGGCGGGTGCGTCGCCTTGATGGTGCCGATCTCCGGGATCGTCACCTGCCAGTCCGAGAAGACCTCGAGCATGAAGGCCTCGAACTCTTCGTCGCAGTTGTGGGTGATGACCTGGTTGGCGACGAAATACGGCTGTCCCTCGAGGACGAAGTCGTACACCATCTGAGCCACGGGAACACTTTCGACAGAGGTCACTTCCTCGAGGACGACCCCGCGCCCGAGGAGATCCCTCAACGCCGGCGCGCCGAAGGCCTCGGCGATCCTTCCGAGGGACGACACGTTGGGACGCACGCGTCCAGAGAGAATGTCGTAGATCGTCTGGTGTCCGGGGGTGCTACCGACGACATTCTCCGCGCTGATCTGACGGAGCGACTCCATCACGGGCTCGCTAGGGAGCGTCCCCATCCGGCCGAACGCGGGCGCTTTCAGGCGGGCCGCCCGAGCTCGCTTCGCCGGCGCCTCGAATCCGACCCGCTCCATGAAAGCCGGTACATCGGCCACCGTCAGACTGAAGTGGGTCCCCTTGCCGAACGATCGGGGGTGGCTCTTGATCTTCGAGATCCGGCCGTCTATCCCTAACGAGCCGAGCACTTGCTGGATTCCAACGAGGAGGTACGGCGAGGCGGAGACGGCGCAAACTTGATGATCGCCAACCCAACCCTCGCCGTCGAAGTAGCCGCGGACGAAGGCGGCGCGCTTCTCGCGAGATAGCGCGAACACGAACTCCGGAAGCATTCGTTCGCGGCTCCGCACGAATCCAGTGCCGAGCACGCGACGCAGGAAGCGACCGAGCGGCAGTGAGTGATGGGTCAACTCGAAATTGCGATGCGGCCCAGGAATGATCCGCGGCCGGACTCCGAACGCCTTCTCGAATTTCTCGGCGTAGAGCTCGAGGTTGAGCCGATCCTTGTCGGCGATGCACAACCGGTCGCTCGTAAAGCAACCGTCGGCGACGATGTATCCGAGGAGCTCGTAGAAGGCCACGCACTGATCGATCCTCAGTCCGCCGGCGTGCTCGACATCCCGGAACTGGCCGGCAACGCCGAGCTCCGCCGTCAGCCTCCGCACGACCCCGGCGCGGAGCGAACCACGGAAAGATCGAGGCTGGAATACGTTGCGCAGATGCGTTCTCGACACGCCCACGCGTTCGGCGAGCTCTTCGTAGGTCAGTCCAGAACGCTTGTACGCGGCGCGCAGGAGCGCCTTGCCGGGTGCCGTGATCTTGACGAGGTTGTCGTCGAACTCGAATATCGGCTCGTCTTCGTGGTCTGACCTGAAACTCTTTGCCAGCGGCAGCCGATCGGACGGCCGCAGATCGGCGGCTTGAACGATCTCGAACCCGTCGTCCTTGAATCGGACGAACTTGTGCTCCGGAGTGACCTCCAGAAACCGGCCGCCCACCATGATCCGGCGGACCTCGGCGGTCTGTCGGGGGATGACCCTTCGGACTCGAGAGCGGGAGAGGCGGAAGCCATCCGGGGAGAAGCTGATCAGCTCGTCTCCGGGCCAGACATCTTGAGCGCACTTGATGCCGCTCGTCGTCGTTACGAGCGTCCGGGCGGCGACACAGCGATCGACCTCGTCGACCAGGAGCACCGGCGTCTGGGAGTTCTGCGTGATCGCCTGCAGAAGCGGCCGCCGCAGCAGAAAGGGCTCCGAGAAGATCTCGTGCTCCTTGTCGGCCATCGCCCGATTGTTGTGGCCGGCTTCCTCGAGCTTGATGTGCAGGAGCTGCTTCTGGTAGTTCCACTCGTAGAGCGCGGTGGAGACGTCGAGCCCCTCGTAGCACTGCAACCGGATCAGATTCGTGCCGAGCATCCGCGACATCACCTTCGCGACCTCGGTCTTGCCGACGCCGGCGGGCCCCTCGATCAGCAGCGGCTTACGCAGACGCATCGCGAGGTGCACCGACGTCGCGACCGGCGCGTCGGTGACGTACTCCGCCGCCTCCATCATGTCCTGGATCTTCCGGATCTCGTCACGCATGGCTAGCTATTGTACATGAAGCTTTGCGTAATCTTCGGGCGTGTCCACGTCGGGCGGCATCGCGAAATCGAAGGCGACGGTCTCGACGCGCTCGGGATTTTCCTTCACGACGGCGCGGGCGCCGGCGTCGCCCTTGAGCGCGCGGAGCTCGGCGAACACCTCGGACGAGAAGACGACCGGCGTCCCCTGCACGCCCTGGTAGACCGGTGCGACGATCGCCTTGCCAGAGCGCCGGAGGGCCTCGAGCAGGGCCGGCACGACGGCGCGGGGCATGCGGGGCTGGTCGCCCAGCGCGATCAGCGCGGCGGTCGTCCACGGCTTGAGCGCGGCCACGCCGGCGGCGATCGAAGTGCCCTGGCCGTCCTGTGGACGCGGATTCACGACGAAGCGCACCGTGAGATCTCCGAGCGCCTGTCGGATCGCGGCATCGTCCGGTCCGGTCACGATCACGACGTCCTCGACGTGGCCGAGGACGTGCTCGACGGACCACCGCACGACGGCCTTGCCCTGAAGCTGCAGCAGAAGCTTTTGCCGCCCCATCCGGCGGGCGAGCCCGGCCGCCAGCACGACCGCCGCGATCATGCGCGCTCCCAAAAGGCCTCGAGCTCCTTCGCCACGTCCGCGGCCCGCTCGAGCTGCCACCAGTGCGAGCAACCCGGAAACGCGACGAAGCGCGCGCGCGTGCGGGTGGCGAGGCGGCTTCCGAACGCGGATGCGGCGTACGGGTCGTTCTCGCCCCAGAGCACGAGGCCCGGCGCCTGGACCCGCCGCAGATCGCCCTCCCACTCCGAGCCGACGCGGACGGCCGAGCGGTAGAGCGCCAGGATGCTGCGCTTCATCGTCGAGTCGACGTGCTCGGCCGCGATCGACGCTTCCGCCTGCGGGACTCCGGCTGCGGCGAGCGCCGACGCGAACGCCTCGGGGGTGAGCTTTTCCATCACCTGCTCGCCGACCCCTTGTGTCTGCCAGAGCTTCGCCGCCTTGTGCCACTCATAGTCGGCGTCGAGCGGTGCTCCGCCCGCGGCCCAGGTGCGTACCAGGTTCGGCTCCAGGGAGACCGCGCGAACGGTCAGGAGCGCGCCCCAGTCGTGGGCCACCAGATCGATCGGCCCCTCGATGCGGCCGAGCTCGCCGAGCAGCCAGTCGCTATAGGCTTCCTTAGTGCAATCGAAGCCCGAAGGAATGCCGCAGCCGAACCCAGGAAGGGAGAGGGTGACGACGTCGTCGCGGCGCAGCCGCTGGATCAGAGCACGCCAGACGCGATGAGTGTCCGGCACTCCGTGCACGAAGACCACCGGCATCAGCGTCCTCGAGGCCGAGGAAGCTTTGCGCGTCCCGTAGTCGTCAGCGCCCGATCGACTATCCGCCGGCGCGCTTGACCGCCTCGGTCAACGCGCGCTTGGCGAACACACGGCAGAGGTGCGACTTGTACTCGACGGATCCCTGAAGGTCCGCCTGCACGTCGACACCCTCGGCGGCCTTCTGCGCGGCCGCCTCGATGGCCGCGGCGTCCAGCTTCTTGCCGGTGCAGCCCGCCTCGACGCCCTTGGCGCGCACGGCCTTGGTGCCCGCACCGGTGATTCCGACCGACGCCTTCGAGCAGGCGCCCTTGCCGTCGAGCGTGACGGCGGCGGCGACGCCGACGACGGCGAACCGCGAGGCCGGATGCGGGAATTTCATGTAGGAGGCGCCGCTGCTCGCGGCCAGGACGGGCACGCGAATCTCGACGAGAAGCTCGTCCTCGCCGACGGCGGTGGCCATCAGCCCCTTGAACCAATCGTCGACCTTCACCGTTCGCCGGCCCTTCGCGCCCTCACAGACCATCTCGGCGCCGAGGGCGATCATCGCCGCCGGGTAGTCCGCGGCAGGGTCGGCGTGAGCGAGCGAGCCGCCGATCGTCCCGCGGTTTCGCACCGCCGGGTCGCCGATGATAGCGGCCACCTCGGAGAGGACGGCAAGCTTCGACTTCACGATCGACGACGACTCGATCTCCCAGTGGGTGGTCATCGCGCCGATCGCGAGCACGTTGCCGTCCTGCTTGATCCCCGAGAGGCCCGGGATCTTGCGCAGGTCGACCAGGTGTTTCGGCTGGGCCAGCCGCAGCTTCATCATCGGGATCAGGCTGTGGCCGCCGGCGAGCAGCTTGGCGTCGTCCTTGTGCTTGCCGAGGAGGTCCAGCGCTTCCTTGATCGTGCCCGGCGCGTGATAGTCGAACGCGGCTGGATACATGTACGCTCTCCTGATTCTCTAGAGTCGCCTCTCGGCCGGCGGGGCCCCAGCCCCGCGACGGCCTGCGGCGCGCACTACGTTACCGGGCACTCTTGGCGCCCTGAATGATCTTCCACACACTCTCGGCGCTCAGCGGCATCGCCTCGATGTGGTCCACGCCGAGCGGTGCGAGCGCGTCCACCACGGCGTTCACGACCGCCGGGGGTGACGCGATCGTCCCGGTCTCCCCCGCACCCTTGATGCCCATGGGATTGACCGGTGTGGGAGTAACCGTCCGGTCGGTCTCGTACATCGGCAGCATGTCGGCCTTGGGCAGCGCGTAGTCCATCATGCTGCCCGTCACGAGCTGGCCGGACTGGCCGTCGTACACGGCGCCTTCCCAGAGTGCCTGGCCAACGCCCTGCGCGATTCCCCCGTGGACCATACCGTCCACGATCATCGGGTTGATGACGTTGCCGACGTCGTCCACCGCCAGGTAGCGGAGTATCCGGACGTTGCCCGTATCCCGCTCCACCTCGACGACGCACGCGTGGGCGCCGAAGGGGAAGCAGAAGTTCGAGGGGTCGTAAAAGGACGTCTCCTCGAGCCCAGGCTCGAGCCCCTCCGGGTAGTTGTGCGGCACGTACGCGGTGAGGGACACGGCGCCAAACGGCACCGCCTTGCCGGGGGCGCCCTTGACGGAGAACTGGCCTCCCCCGAACTCGATGTCGCCGGGTGACGCCTCGAGCAGGTGCGCCGCGATCTTCTTGCCCTTCTCGATGACCTTGTTGAGCGACATGAGGATCGCGGTGCCGCCGACCGAGGCCGAGCGGCTGCCGTAGGTGCCCATGCCGAACGCCACGGACCCGGTGTCGCCGTGGACGATGTCGACCTGCTCGATCGGAATGCCGAGCTTGTCGGCCACGATCTGGGCAAACGTCGTCTCGTGGCCCTGGCCGTGCGAGTGCGAGCCGGTGAACACGGTGACCATGCCGGTGGGATGCACGCGGACTTTCCCAGACTCGTAGAGGCCGGCACCGGCCCCGAGCGCGCCGACGAGCTTCGACGGCGCGATCGAGCAGGCTTCGATGTAGGCCGAGAAGCCGATGCCCAGGAGTCGCCCCTGCTTGCGCGCGGCCTCCTGCTCCGCCCGGAACTTCCGGTAGTCGAGCATCTGGAGCATCCGGTCGAACGCCGCGCCGTAGTCGCCGCTGTCGTAGCTGACGGCGACGTGCGTCTGGTACGCGCCGGAGAACTTCGGGATGAAGTTCTTCTTCCGGAGCTCCACGACATCCATCCCGAGACCTCGCGCGCCCGCTTCGACGATGCGCTCGATGGCGTAGCAGGCCTCCGGCCGCCCGGCGCCGCGGTAGGCATCCACCGCGGTCGTGTTGGAGAAGACGCCCGTCACCTCGCAGTGGATCGCGCCGATCGTGTAGACGCCGTTGAGCAAGGTGCCGTAGAGGAACGTCGGCACCGCCGGCGCGAAGGTCGAGAGGTAGGCGCCGAGGTTGGCGGTGGTCTTCACGCGGAGCCCGAGCATCTTGCCGTCCCGGGAGAGCGCGATCTCGGCGTCGGTCACGTGATCGCGCCCGTGGGCGTCGGTCAGGTAGGCTTCACGCCGCGTCGCCGTCCATCGCACCGGGCGCTTGAGCCGGCGGGTGGCCCACGAGCAGACGACTTCCTCGTTGTAGAGGAAGATCTTCGAGCCGAACGCGCCGCCGACGTCCGGCGCGATGACGCGCACCTTGTGCTCGGGGATTCCGAGCACGAAGGCGCACATGAGCAGCCGGTGCACGTGCGGGTTCTGGGACGTCACCCAGAGCGTCAGGTCGCCGGTGGCGTCCTCGTAGCGAGCCACGCACGCGCGCGGCTCCATGGCGTTGGCGACCAGCCTCTGGTTGATAATGCGCTTCTTCACCGTGACCGCCGCGCTCTTGAACGCGGCGTCGGTAGCGGCCCGGTCGCCGATCTCCCACTTGAAGGCGACGTTGCCAGGCGCGCCGTCGTGAAGCTGCGCCGCTCCCGACTGGGCGGCCTTCTCGGTGTTGGTCACCGCGGGCAGCGGCTCCCAGTCGACGTTGACCAGCTCGGCGGCGTCGATCGCCGCCGACTGACTGTCGGCGATGACCACGGCC
>Ga0137388_10002266_pt1 | contig 12037 bp, 14 predicted proteins | sample 15con2h14AmetaG_FD_104644 | JGI IMG/M metagenome (GOLD analysis project Ga0137388, IMG submission 104644) | Vadose zone soil microbial communities from Angelo Coast Range Reserve, California, USA - 15con2h1.4A metaG | ecosystem: Environmental > Terrestrial > Soil > Vadose zone > Saprolite...
AGAGCAGGGGTCTCATAAGCCCCGTGTCGGAGGTTCAATTCCTCCCACCGCCACCAATCCAGTCCGCACCACTGGCGTCGGCGAGCTTCTTCGGACTCAGCTCGCTTCTACGGTGGTCAGGCCGGATCCGTCACGATCAGCCGGATCGGCGTCGGGTTGAAACCGTTACAGGGGTTGCGAGTCTGCGGACAGTTCGAAACCACCGCCAGCACGTCCATCTCGGCGCGCAGGTCCACGTAGTCGCCCGGCTTCGAGAGCCCGTCGACGATGCCCATGGTCCCGTCGGGCGCGACCGGCACGTTCATGAAGAAGTTGAGGTTGGCGACGATGTCCTTTCGACCCAGGCCGAAGGGCGCCAGCGCGCGGAGGAAGTTCGCCCGGCAGCTCGGCGTGTCCTTGACGTCGTAGCGGAGCTCGTTGCTCTCGGCGCTGCAGCAGCCTCCGACCGTGTCGTGGCGGCCGCAGGTGTCCTCGACGATCGTGAGCAGGCGGCGGCCCAGCTCCGAGTAGATGCCGTGTCCTCGAGTGAGGAAGATCGTCTTCGCGTACTTCATCGTGTCGGCCGCGTTGTAGCGTTCCTCGGGATCGGCCGCGTTGTAACAGAGGAAGTCGACGGCCTGCCGGCCTTCGAGATCGACGATCCGAAGCATCTGACCCCGCTTCAGCACCCGCGCCCAGGGTTCACCGGCCGGGATCACCCGATCCTCGACCACGCGCCCCACGGCGCTGCCGACCGTTCCGGAGCCCATGGCCGGTGAGTATAGCGGACTCCGGCGACCTCGGCGCTGAGGGAGCGGTCCCCGGAGCGCCCGGCGCAGCCGGCGCGCCGGAAGTGGTACTGTTGCTCACTCGGCGGCGGGTGATCGATCAGGCACGAATCCTCCCGCCGCGACCAACTCTCGTCGAGGTGGACGCATGACGGATATTCTGGTGCAGCACGACGGGCCGATCGCGACGGTCGTCATCAACCGGCCGGCGATGCGCAACGCGATCAGCCTCGCGATGTGGACCGAGATCGCGCGCGTGACCGAAGAGCTGGGGAAGACCGACTCCGTCCGCGCGATCGTCTATCGCGGCGCCGGCACCGTGGCGTTCGCCTCGGGCGCCGACATCTCGGAGTTCAAGGAGCAGCGCAAGGACGCGGAGAGTGCCTTGCGCTACAACGAGCAGACCGGAGCGGCGTACGCGACCATTCGTGAGTGCCCCAAGCCGACGGTCGCGATGATCTTCGGCTTCTGCATGGGCGGCGCGATGGCGGTGGCGATGGCGTGCGACCTGCGCTTCGCGGCCGACGGGTCGAAGTTCGGCATTCCGGCCGCGCGCCTGAGCATCATTTATGGGGCGGACTCGGTCGGCCAGCTCGTCGACCTCGTCGGGCCGGCCTACGCGAAGGACATCCTGTACTCCGCGCGGACGGTCGACGACCGGGAAGCGCTGGCGATGGGCTTCATCCAGCGCCTGCTGCCCGCGGCCGAGCTCGAAGCCTACACGTACGACTACCTCCGGAAGGTCGCCGACAACGCGCCGCTCTCGGTGCGCGGCGCCAAGGCGACGATCGAGTCGTACCTGTTCGGCCTCACGGAAGAGCGCCGCAAGAAGCTCAGGGACCTGGCCATCGAGGCGACCGAGAGCGAGGACTATAAGGAGGGGACCCGCGCGTTCCTCGAGAAGCGCGCAGCCCGATTCCTGGGGCGCTAGAACTCCGGGTCGTGCGCTTCGAGTTCCTCACGTCGACCCCGCTCTCTCCGACCGAGGGGAGCGGGACGTTCGTCGCCATCGACGGTCTCGCTCGCGGCCTCCGGAGCTTCGGCCACACGGTCGCGATCCGACCTCTCGACACCCGCACCGGCTTTCACACCTTCGACCGCTGGCTCTACAACGCCCGGGTCGCGCTGATTCCGCCGGCCGCCGACGTCACGGTCGGTGTCGATCTCGACGGGTTTCTGTGGGCGCGGCGGCGCCGCGGCCCCTTCGTGGTGATGCTGAAGGGGATCATCGCCGACGAGCTTCGGAACGAGCGGGGCTGGGTGCGGATGCTGCTCGCCGTGCAGGCGCGCTGGGAGCGGTCCAACACCGCGCGCGCCGATCGGGTCGTCGTGCCGAGCCAGTACTCCGCCTCGGTCGCCCACGACGCCTACGGCATTCCGCGATCGAAGCTTGTGGTGGTTCCCGAGCCGATCGATCTCGTCGACTGGCGGCGCCGCTTCGCCGAGGCCACGGGCGCGCGCGCGGCCCGACCGACCGTGCTGTCGGTGGCGCGGATGTACCCGCGCAAGCGCCTCGAGGATCTCCTGCGCGCCGCGGGGATCCTCCGTGAACGAATCCCGGACGCTCAGGTTCGCATCGTAGGGGAAGGTCCGGAGTCGGCGCGCCTACGGGCGCTTCATCGAGAGCTTCGGCTGGACGACGCGGCGGTTCTGCTCGGCGAGGTGACTCGCCAGAGGCTCGCGGTAGAATATATGAGCGCCCACTGTTTCTGCCTTCCGACTGTCCAGGAGGGGTTCGGGCTGGTCTTCGCCGAGGCGATGGCGGCCGGGTTGCCGGTGGTGGCGTGCCGTGCGGCGGCGGTGCCAGAGATCGTCGAGGACCGGCGGACCGGTTTTCTGGTCAATCCGCGGAGCCCGGGTGAGCTGGCGACCGCGCTGGAGACGCTGTTGACGAACAGGAAGCTCAGCGAAGAATTCGGGAGGGCTGCAGCCCAGCGGGTCGAGGCGTTCGGCCTCGAGTCGGTGGCGCGCCGCTTCCTCGAGGCTTTGCCATGACAGATGGCACCCGTGCCGCGAGCACTCGGCGCTTCACGTTCTCGGCTGGCCACCGCTACTGGGTCGAGAGCTGGTCCCGCGAGGAGAACGAGCGCTTCTTCGGTCGGCTCACGGTTCCGCACGGGCACAACTACACGCTCGACGTCACGGTGCGCGGCCCCATCGACCCGCAGACGGGGATGGTCATCGATCTCGCCGAGTTGAAGCGTGTGGTGGGTGAAACCGTGGTGGAGCGCTTCGATCACGCGGATCTGAACGCCGACCCGCTGTTTCGCGGGCGCGTCCCCACGACCGAAAATCTCGCGATCGCCGCGTGGGAGCTCCTGGCGCCGAAGCTCGGCGCGGACCGGCTCTGGCAGGTCCGCGTGTGGGAGGATCCGACCTTGTTCGTGGACTATCGAGGGCCCGATGCTTGAGCTCACGCGCGTGTATCACTTCAGCGCGGGCCATCGTCTGGCCGATCCGGCCCGCTCGGACGAAGCGAACGAGGCGCTCTACGGCGTGTGCTACCGTCCGCATGGCCACAACTACTACCTGGAGGTCACCGTGGCCGGTCATCCCGACCCGGTGACGGGTATGGCGGTGGATCTCGAGCGGATCGACGGTGCCGTGCGCGAGCGCGTGCTCGACCACGTAGACCACCGGACGCTCGAAGACGTCCCGGCGCTGGCCGGGGTCGTGACCACTGGCGAGGGGCTGGCGCGCGCGTTCTGGCGCCTCCTGGCGCCGGCCGTTCCGGCGCGAGCGCTCCGGCGCGTCACCGTCGTCGAGACGGCCAAGAATCGATTCCAGTACGAAGGCGAGGCGGCGTGATGAGCGAAGACGGACGGGTCGCGGAGCTGGTCGCGAAGCTCCTGAAGGAGCTGGGCGAGGACGTGCAGCGCGAGGGCCTGGACAAGACGCCCGAGCGCGTGGAGAAGGCGCTCCGCTACTTCACGTCGGGCTACGGACAAGACGTCAAGGAGGTCCTCAACGGCGCCATGTTCGTCGAGGAGTACGACGAGATGGTGATCGTGAAGGACATCGACTTCTTTTCGCTCTGCGAACATCATCTCATCCCATTTTTTGGCAAGTGCCACGTGGCGTACATGCCCAACCATAAGATCGTTGGCCTGTCCAAGATCCCGCGGCTCGTCGAGATGTTTAGCCGACGACTTCAAGTACAGGAGCGGCTGACGACCCAAATCGCGGGCACGCTGAACGAGGCGCTCCAGCCGCGCGGCGTCGCCGTCGTCGTGGAGGCAGTCCACCTGTGCATGCTGATGCGCGGCGTGGAGAAGCAGAACTCGAAGGCGATCACCTCGGCCATGCTCGGCTCGTTCCGCGAGCGCCCAGAGACGCGCGCCGAGTTCATGGACCTGATCAAGTCGAGCCGGGGGCTTCAGATTTGAGCGGCCGGGGCGCGCTGCAGGGCCAGGTCGCGATCGTCACCGGCGCCGGGCGCGGAATCGGGCACGCGGTCGCGCTGGCCCTGGCTCGCGAAGAGGCCACGGTGGTGCTCGCGGCTCGCACGCGGCAGCAGTTGGCGGCGACCGCGGCGGCGATCCGCGAGACCGGGGGTACGGCGCTCGCCATCCCCACCGACGTCACGCACGATGCGGCCGTCGAGGCGATGGTCGAGCAGGCCATCGCCGAGTTCGGGCGCGTCGACACCCTCGTCACGGCAGCCGGCGCCGCCTCCTTCGGTCCGGTGGTGGGCACCAAGCCCGCTGACTGGGACGCGATCCTCGCGGTCAATCTCCGCGCGGTGATGATGTGCTGCCGCGCGGTGCTCCCGGTGATGATCCGCCAGCACCGGGGCACCATCATCAATATCGCGTCGATCGCCGCCCAGCGAGCCATCCCCGGCGCCGCCGTCTACACGGCCACGAAAGCCGGCGTGGTCGGCTTCAGCCGGGTGCTCGCCGAGGAGCTCCGCTCGGACGGGGTGCGGGTCGGGGTGCTGGTTCCCGGGGCCGTGGATACGCCCCTTTGGGACACCATCCCGAATTCGCCGGACCGCAGCCGGATGCTCCGGCCCGAGGACGTCGCGCGCGCCGCGGTCCTGATGGCTTCGCTCCCGCCTGGCGCCTCGCTGGAGGAGCTGACCCTGCTGCCCTCGGGCGGCATCCTGTGACGCCCCTCGGGCGGCATCCTGTGATACGATGACTTCGAATCGGGTGGATTCCAGAAACACCTGTCAGATCGGGAGGATCCCATGGTAACGATGACCGAAACGGCCGCAAAGAAGGTCTCCGAGCTTCGCCTCGAGGAAGGCAAGCCCGAATGGGGCCTTCGGATCCGTGTGGTCGGCGGGGGCTGCTCGGGCATGTCCTACGAGCTCGGCTGGGAAGACCAGCCGGCGGCCGACGACAACGTGCTCGACGCGCAGGGCATCAAGGTCTACATCGACAAGCACAGCGCGCCCTACCTCGAAGGCAGCGAGATCGACTTCGTCGACAACAACATGATGGGCGCCGGCTTCGCGATCAAGAATCCGAACGTGAAGTCGAGCTGCGGCTGCGGTCAGTCGCACCGCTTCTAAGCTCGTCTCCAGCGTGCGCGTCCGGGTTCGTCTCTTCGCCCGGTACCGAGAGGCGCTCGGACGCGAACGACTCGAAGTCGATCTTCCCGAAGGCGGCACCGTCGAATCCGCCTGGTCGGCGATCGCCGACCGCCATCCCGAGCTCGCACCGTTTCGCCCCTTCACCTTGTTCGCGGTCGGCCACGACTACGTCACTCCCGACCACCGCCTGGCGCCCGACGACGAGCTCTTTCTCTTCCCGCCTGTGAGCGGCGGCGCCGCGCCGGACATCTACCGCGTCGTGACCGAGCCGCTGTCGCCGGACGCGATCGCCGCGGAGGTGGACGAACCGGGCGCCGGCGGCATCGTGATTTTCTCCGGCGTGGTGCGAAACCAGACCGACGGCCGCTCGGTCAAGTTCCTCGAGTACGAGGCGCACGCGCCGATGGCCGAGGTGAAGATGCGCGAGATCGGCCAGGCCGTGCGGTCGCGCTGGCCCGGAGTCCGGCGCCTGGCGATGCTCCACCGCACCGGGCGGCTCGAGATCGGCGAGGCGAGCGTGCTGATCGCCGTCTCCGCCGAGCACCGCGGCGACGCCTTCGAGGCGTGCCGGTACGCGATCGACACGCTCAAGCGCACCGTGCCGGTGTGGAAGAAGGAGCATTTCGAGGACGGCGAGGTCTGGGTGGGTCTTCAGGGCGGCTAGGCGGTTGCTTCCGCGCGACCAAATGGAGCGCACCATTCGCCGCCACGCGATGCTCGCGGGCGGCGAAGCCGTTTTAGTCGCCGTCTCGGGCGGCGCTGACTCCGTGGCGCTGCTCCATCTCTTGCTGAGCCTGGCCCCGACATGGCGGCTCCGGCTCCACGTCCTTCACGTCGACCACCAGCTTCGCGCCGACTCGGCCGGCGACGCCGACTTCGTCCGGGCTCTCGGGGCGCGTCTCGGCGTCCCGGTCGACGTCGCGACGGTCGCGGTGGATCGGCGGGGGTCGCTCGAAGCCTCGGCGCGGGCTGCCCGTTATGCGGCGCTCGAGACGTGCGCCGCTCGAGTCGGCGCCGAGCGTATCGCGCTCGGCCACACCGCCGACGATCAGGCCGAGACCGTGCTGATGCGGCTCGTGCAAGGCGCGGGCGTGCGCGGCTTGTCTGGAATCGCGCCTGTTCGAGGTCGGATCATCCGTCCACTCATCGAGCTTCGCCGGTCGGCGCTCGAGGCCGCGCTTCGGCGCGCGGGGCTCTCGTGGGTGGAGGATCCGACGAACCGAGATCCGAAGTTCCTCCGTAACCGAATCCGCCACGAGTTGCTCCCGCTCCTTTCCGATTCTTACAACCCCGAGGTCACGGCCGCGCTCGTGCGAACGGCAGCCCTGGCGCGCGAGACCGTGACCGCGCTCGACCAGGCCGCCGGCGCCGAGCTCGACCGGCTCGCCGTCTGGGGGGACCGCGCGGCGACGCTTCGGCTCGGGACCCTGCGCGCTCTGCCGCGTCCGGTCGCCGCCGAGGTCTTGCGCCAGGCGGCGGGGCGTCTCGGAAGTCGAGCTCCGCTCCGAGCGTGGGCGCATCGGGGGCTCAAGCGAGTCCTCGCGGTCCCGGCTCCGCGCCGTCCGTTCAAGCTGGGAGGCGTGACCGTCGAAGTCAGCGGCCCGCTCGCGCGCCTGGCGTCGGCTCCGCTGCCGGCGTTGATCGAGCGCGCCGTCAGCGTGCCCGGGCGCACCGAGCTGCCCGAGATCGGCCAGGCGCTCGAGGCGCGCCTCGTCGGCGCCGATGCGTACGCGATTCCCCGCGAGCCGAGTCGCGTGGCCTTCGACGCCGACGATCTCGCGGCGCCGCTCATCGTCCGCGCACGAAGGCCCGGCGAGCGCTTGGTCGCCTTCGGCGGCGCCGAGCGCCGGCTCAAGACTCTCCTGATCGAAGCGAAGGTGCCGCGCTGGGATCGCGGCCGAGTGCCGGTGATCGAAGCCGGCGGCACGATCGTCTGGGTGGGCCATCTGCGCCGCGGCGCCGCGGCCCGTGTGACGGCGCGGACGCGCCGGGTGCTCGAGCTGGCGCTCGTCCCTCTGGCGCAGCCCGACCGCCGACAGTAGAGTAGGAGGCCGAGCCGCTCATGAATCCACTGGTCGCACTGGTCTTCGCGTTGCTCCTCGCCACCCCCGCCTGGGCACAGCAGCATCCCGCCGCGGCCGAGCCGCGCCCGGCCCCCAAGACGGATCCGCGCGCCCTCCTCCGCGCGATGGAAGACGCCTTCAGCGCCGTCGCCGACCGCGCCACGCCGGCCGTCGTGCACGTCAGCACGGTGCAGAAGAAGAGCGCCGGCGGCGCGCCCGAGGAAGGGCCGGAACGGTTCAAGGAGTTCTTCGGCGAGGAGTTCTACGACCGCTATTTCCGTCGACGGCCGCGCGAGGACGCGCGCGCCACCGGCTCGGGCGTCATTGTGGATCCGAAGGGATACATCTTGACGAACAACCACGTGATCGAGAACGCTCAGGACATCATCGTGCGCCTCTCGGATCAGCGGAAGTTCACCGCGCGCCTCGTTGGTCGCGACCCGAAGAGCGACATCGCCGTGCTCAAGGTCGACGCCCCGCGACCGCTGCCGGCCGCCGAGCTGGGCGACTCCGACCACCTGCGCGTCGGCCAGTGGGCGATCGCGATCGGCAACCCGTTCGGCCTCGATCGGACCGTCACGGTGGGGATCATCTCGGCCACCGCCCGGACGCGGGTGGGCGTGACGCAGTACGACAACTTCATCCAGACCGACGCCTCGATCAACCCCGGCAACTCGGGCGGCCCGCTCCTGAACATCGACGGCAAGGTGATCGGAATCAATACGGCCATCGTCGCCGCCGGTCAGGGCATCGGCTTTTCGATTCCGATCAACCAGGCGCGCGACGTGATGCAGCAGCTGATCACGCGCGGCAAGGTGGTGCGCGGCTGGCTCGGCATCGTCATCCAGGACGTGACCGACCAGCTCGCCGGGAGCTTCGGCGTCAAGGAGCGTGAAGGCGTCCTCGTGGCCGAGGTGATGAAGGGGAGCCCGGCCGAGACCGCGGGCCTGAGAGCCGGTGACGTCGTCGTCGAGCTGAGCGGCACGCCGATCAGGGAGGTGCCCGACCTCCAGCGGCGGATCGCGGCCATTCGTCCGGGGCAGACGATGAAGCTCGTCGTGATCCGCGACAAGAAGCCCGTGCCGGTCACCGTGAAGATCGGCGAGATGCCGGCCGACGAGCCGGTCGTCGCCGAGGCGCCTGGCAACGACGAGTGGGGGCTGAGCGTCGAGTCGCTCACGGGCGACGCCGCGCTTCGCCTGGACCTGCCGGTCTCGCGCGGCCTGCTCGTCACCGAGGTGCAGCCCGGGAGCCCCGCCGAGAAAGCGGGCCTTCGACGGGGCGACGTGATCTTGGAGATCTCGCGCCGTCCGGCCGACGACGCGACCGTGCTCTTCAAGGCGCTCTCGGCGCTCAAGCCCGGCGAGTCCGTGCTGATCTACGTGCACCGCGCGGGCGGCAGCGGCGGCGGCGCCAATCAGTACCTGACGATGGAACGCTCGCGCCAACGGTGACGGGCGTGGACGCCAAGACGGCGCGCCGGGGCACGGTCCTCGTCGTTGACGACGAGGAAGGCGTGCGCGCATCCGTGCGGGCGATCCTCGAGGAGACCTGCGACGTCCTCGAGGCCGCCAACGGCGCTCAGGCGCTCGAGGTCATGAAGGCTCACGAGATCGATCTGGTGATGCTGGACCAACGGATGCCGGGCGAGGCCGGGATCGACGTCCTGCCTCGCATCAAGGCCGCCGACCCCTCGACCGTCGTGGTCATCGCCACCGCCGTCCGCGAGCTCAGGACCGCCGTCGAAGCGCTCAAGCGGGGCGCGTACGACTACCTGACCAAGCCCTTTGACGTGGACGACATCCTCATGCTGGCTCAGCGCGCGCTCGACAAGCGCGCGCTGGAGCGTGAGGTTCTCTATCTCCGCTCGGCGCTGGCTGGTGGCCCGTCTGACGCGGGCGGGGTGGCCGGATCGTTCGAGCGCATGGTCGGTCGCCACCCGGAGATGGCCCGCATCTACCAGCTCATTAGACGGATCGGATTCCGTAACTGACTGTCCGGTAACGCGGTTTCCGTCCGTCCGCGCGACGCTGCTACCACTTTGCTACCACCGCCCTCGTCCACCCTATCAACTGCCGCCTTATTGCCCATCGGCAGCCACCGCCCGTAGGTGTCAACGGTGAGCTTGATGGAGGCGTGGCCGAGCTGCCGCTGGACGTACACCGGGCTCTCGCCGGCCTGGAGCAGCAGGGACGCGAAGGTATGGCGCAGGCCGTGGGGCGTGAAGTGTAGCGGCAGCTTCGCGGCCTTGAGCACGCGCTTGAAGACCCGCTGCGCGAAGGCCGGGTCGTAGGGCTTGCCCTCCGCCGTGCAGAAGACCCACTCCGGTACGCTCGACCAGCCGCGCCGGAGGGCCTCGGCTTTGCGGTCGACCTGCACCCGCCGGAGCGTCCGGGCGAGCTGCTGGCTCATGTCCACCGTGCGCCCCACGCCGCTCTTCGGGGTCTCGAGGCGTCCTCGCGAGAAGCCCCGCTCCACCCGGATCTCTCGAGTGACGAAGTTCAGGTCGGTCCATTGTAGAGCGAAGACCTCGCCGAGGCGCATGCCGGTGCGCGCCAGGGTGAAGAAGAGAGGCGAGAGGCGGGGCTCGGTCCGCGCTGCGGTCGCCAGGAAGCCGGCGACCTGCTCGCGGGTCATCGCCTTGATCTGATCCTGCCGTCGCCCCGGCGGGACCGAGAGCTTGAGCTGGCGAGCGAGCTTGTCAGCGGGGTTCGCGAGGATGAGGTTGTCGTCGATCGCGGCGTTGAGCAGCGTCCGGAGCGTCGCGTGCAAGAGCCTCACGGATTCGCGGGCGAACTCGCCGGCGGCGAGCACCTCGGCGAGCCAAGCCTTGATCCGGCCGCGCTGGAGGTGGCGGATCTTCACGGCCTCGAACACCGGTAGGATGTGCAGGCGCAGCATCCCTTCGTAGCTGCGGAGCGTGGACGGCTTGACGCTGGCCTGCACGATGCGGAGCCAGCGCTTCGCGTAGGCGCCCACGGCGATGTCGGGGTCCACGACGGGGCGGCGCCCCTGGCGAGACTCCCGGGCCTTCTCATCGAGGAGGGTCTTTGCCTCGCTGAGCGTCGGGCAGGTCGTCCAGCGGCGCTTGCCGGCTCCGTCGCGGTAATCGACCACCCATTTGCCCCGTCGCTTACGGACGCAGGCCATCAGGTTCGCCGGGTTTGCTGGCGCACGGCCGCCATGGTGGCATGGCCCCCGTCGCGGTGTCGAGCGATCCAGTCACGGAGGTCGCTGACCGCGAAACGGACGTACTTCCCGATTCGGACGCTGGGGATCTTCTCCGTCCGGGCCAGCTCGTAGACATAGGTCGTGGGCAGTAAGAGGAGACGCGCGGCTTCTTTCGCGTCGACCAACGGTTCAGGATCGGCTACGCCACCACCGCCGATTCGTTGCGGAACGCACAGTCGCGTCCATAGTGCCGCCTTGAGCCGCTCGAGGTGGCCGATCAGGGCGGGGATCCTGTCCGCGGAAATCTCGGCAATGAGTCGCGGATCCCGGAGAAGTGAGGCCAAGTCGCCCACGCTCTCCTCCGGTGAGGCCAGCGGGCCGGTTTGTCTGTGAGCCACGAGCTTCTCGTCGCCCGTCACCAAAGCGCTCCCGTGGACAGGTCGGACTGGTTGGACAGGTCTTTCCTGTTGTAGTGCCCTCTTTCTTTCTTCCTGTTCCCCCCTACGCGCGCATCCCTGACAAACCTGTCCAACCTGTCCAGCGGGCGACAAGTCCACGTCGGAACGATACGTTTGCATGGACAGGTGTCAGGGCGCAAACCTGTCCACCCTGTCCGACCCGTCCACGACTTCATACGTCAGCTTCCGGGCGGAGGCAGAGTCCAGTACGTCCTCGCAGCCCGCCCTCCTTGGCAGCAGGGAATCCGCGCTCGCTGAGCACTCTGCCCAGCGCCGTCTTGGTCATGGGGCGTTCGTGGGCTGCGGTCGCCCACTTCTCATACTCCGTGTAGAGGGAGTCGAAGGGGACCCAGGCGGCGGAATCGACCACGCAATACTCGTCGAGGAAGGGTCTGAGAACGTCCTGCTCGGCGCGGTATTCGGCGGTCGCGACCTGGACGATCTTCGGAATGTGGAGTCCCTCGCGCTGCCACTTGAGACAGCCTTCGATGGCCCAGTTCAGGACGCCCGGGAGTTCGGTCAGGAGCGTGTCGGCGAGGTCCGGGTCCTGAAGCGGCGCGCCCGGTGGCGGGTTGTCCTCGGGCTTCCAGAACTTGACGGTGAACGGCACCAGGGCGAGGCGGCGCCAGATCGCATGGTCTTGCCCGCGGACCACCGGCTTGTGGTTGGTGACGAGAAGCACTTTATGGGTCGGATCGAAATCGAAAAATTCGCGGTGCAGAAAGCGGCCGGTCAGGCGATCACCACCGGTCAGCGTCTTGATTGTCGCTTCGGCCAAACGGCCGTGCTCCGGCGTCTCCGACGTCACTACGAGACGCACCCCGACCAGACGGGCCACATCGTTCGGGATGCTGGTCCGATCGTGCTTGGACTCTAGCAGCAGGCTTAGCGGCGCGACCTGGGCGAAGGGCCCGAGGAGTGCCTGCACCACCTTGAGCCATGTCGATTTGCCGTTCGAACCCCCGCCCCAGCAGATTGGCAGCAGGTGCTCCCGAACACAACCGGTCAGGCACATGCCGACGAACTGCCGCATGAACT
>Ga0137388_10002272_pt1 | contig 12030 bp, 13 predicted proteins | sample 15con2h14AmetaG_FD_104644 | JGI IMG/M metagenome (GOLD analysis project Ga0137388, IMG submission 104644) | Vadose zone soil microbial communities from Angelo Coast Range Reserve, California, USA - 15con2h1.4A metaG | ecosystem: Environmental > Terrestrial > Soil > Vadose zone > Saprolite...
AATCCCCATCAGCAGCACAACCTGGTTGGCCAGATCGCCGCCCATCGCGAACAATACAGGCTCCAGGACAGAGGCTACCGGCCACCCGTAGGTTCCGAAGTGGCCAATCACCAAGGCACCATTGGCAGCGTACCGCCGCCGAACCGCCTCCGTGCGGTCCGGGCCGTCCGCGACGGGGATGTTGCTCGGAATTGGGACCCACCCGAACGGAACCCTGCGGCCGAGCGTGTACGGCCGCCAGCACCGTTCCCACTCGGGAATCGACACCCATACGCGCTCCGCGGCGCGGAGCAACAGGATCGTCATGAGGCGATGGACCAGAGCGGCCGCATTCAGCCTCCAGGGACCCGCACGGAAAGCCAGGTAGGCTTCGTGCACCATGATCTCCACTCTGTCGCCGTGATGCGTCGAGCGATGCCATAGCCACCAGCAGAACGCCAGATTCATGGACCGGTAGCCGTAGCCGTGCGGCACCCACTGGACCAGAAGCCGGCGCGGCGATGGGGATCGGTCCAACCCCTGCCCTACGCGCCGCAGATCCGCAGGCGTGACGCCGCCCAGTTCCCGGTGCACGACGACACGCTCCGCCTGGGGCTGCGTGCCTGGGCAGGCCGGACACCACACGTGCACATCGTCACCGCCAGCGGCCAACCCAGCAGCCACCCAATAGGTGTAGTCACTCACGCCGCCAACTTGGGGAGGATACTCGCTCGTGATCACGTGCCAGCAGACCCGAATGGCTTGCCTCTCTATCCTCAAGGGAACGCGGCACCTTGGTTCCGCATCGGCACCGCTCTCACGTCTGCCAGTCGGGCCAAGATCATGAGATCCATGGGTGGGCCCCAAGGAAATAGCTTGTCCAAGACGGCCAACCCCCGAATCAAAAGTTTCGGACGCCACGGCAAGGTTGAACAGTTGGTAAGTAGCAAGCGGAAGAGAAAGTACATGCAGAAACGGGTCTCGACGACGTCAAACCCTCTCTGGTTAAGCAGAGCAGCGAGTTCTTGAGGACAATACCCTTCCCGAACATGCGCAGGATCCTCAATGGCAGGGGGCGTCGGCACCGTGATCAGCAGCCAACCTCCGGGAGCCATCACTCGGGCGATCTCATCCAGAGCCTGCTCATGTTCGTGGATATGTTCCAGCACCTCCGTGCAGAGAACCAGATCCATTGTTTTGTCTGCGAGCGGAATCGATACTAATGACCCACCGAAGAAAGCCTGTCTCGGATCTATTTGCCGCGGAGGATGCGAACGATAGGAGAGATCGCTCTCGATCACCGATTCCACTCCGGGAAGCGTGAGCAGCAGCGGCGAGTAGCCGCCTTCGCCGCCGCCGGCGTTGAAGACACGGCGGAAGCAGCGGGATTCTTGAGCGGCCCGCTCGAGGAAGCCTCGCAGATGCGGACCCTGTACGATCCTCCGTCCCTCATCGGGCCAACCCGGCATCAGGGGCCATAACCATCGTTGTATTGCCTTTTTGAACGTGGACTGCAGCTTCAGGAGCAGACCGCCACGCCTGCCCGGCTGTAAAACCACTCGGAAAGCTGCCGCAGTTGGGCGGGGCCAGCATATTGCTCGACGTCAGCCCGTGCATTCTGTCCCATCGCCCACAATTCTCTGCGCCGCCGCAACGCGTCTTCGAGCGCTGCCGCGAGTGGCTCCACCTGTCCTGCCGGCACAACCCACCCGCTCTGTGCCGGCCGCACACATTCAGCGGCACCCGCTTCCTCGGTCACAATCGCTGGCAGGCCGCAAGCCAGGCCTTCGACGAGAACAAACGGGAGGCCGTCTTCAAGGGTGGGCACGACAAATAACTCTGCCTGCTGATACACCGGTAACGAATCGCCTGGAGCGGACTGGATCTGTAAGCCCGCGCCCTCCTGGGCAAACAAACGAGCGCAGTCCCGGTCGCCCGACGCCCCAGCAATTCGAAGATGGACGTGTCTAGGCCCGATAGCTCGGATCGCCCGCAGCAGGTAAACAAATCCCTTCCGAAGGTCTAGGCTGCCGACGTAACAGACACGCAGCGGACCGTCGGTAGCGGGACGCACTTGGGGTGGGCAAAAGTGCTTCAGGTTTATGGTCTGACGCAGAATGTGGATCTTTTGCGCCGGCACACCGAAGCGCATCATGCAAGCCTTGCCCCACCGGGAATACACCCGGATACGGTCCGCTAGCTGATACTCCTGCTCTACGCGTTCCACCATAGCTGGCGAAGGGTGTCCGGAATATCTCTTTCCGAACCAGCGAAGCGATTCTCCTTCGCAAATCTGCTGGTAATTGCGGATGTGGCCGTTCGGGCTATCTAGTGTCGTAGGCACACCCTCGCCGCGAGCCCAACGGAGCACTTCCAAGGCGACTTGAGTGAACAGGTAACAGGATTCCGGGTGCAATCGCTGGATCTCTCGCGCGGCCCACTTCCCCAAGCCGCAGTCGCGCAGTAGATTCAGTTGACCATGTCGCCACCTCAACCAGCTATATCGGACGATCCAGGGCCGAATCCCGCGCGGCGAGTTCATCCATTTTGCAGGTGGCACGCCGCCGGGAAGCGACCATGGTACCGAGGCGCCCGGCCCTAAGGCGAATACCTCCCGGCCGCCCCTGGCTACAGCCGTGATGGCCGACGACACCGAATGCCCAAGACCGCCGATGCCAGCCTGGGTTCCATAAACGATGGCAACTCGACCGGGCAAGCTCACACGATTTGCCATTAGCTTTTGAGCCCGCCTAAACGCACCTCACGGAAGACCTTCACAAAACCCAAAGGAACACCGCCGCGTTGCGGGGCGCAAACGTTGGCTGGAATGTCAGGCCCACTCAGGCTAGATGACTTGAACGCAGTGCCGCAAATAATTTCATCCGCACGAGAGCCAGTCGGGGGCCAAGGTAGACTCCCAGAGGAGGCCGTAGCGCTACCGGCAGCATAAAGGCGAAGTAGACTGTGCCGGCGGCCATGGCAGTCGACACTAAGGCCAAAACACCGTTGGGAACACTCAGTTTCGCTATTGCGGTGGCAACAGCAACGCCAAGAACGAATCTCTGGCACCACGCCCAATAGGGCGCCAGCAACGTTATAAGCGACACGCCGGTTTCGCGAGCCAGGACCGATAAGTTCCCTGGCAAGCTGACTAGACCGACGCCCAACAGCGAGCCAAGCGGGGCTCCTATCGGCCCGAGCAGCCGGACAAATATGACCGAGCTACCAATGGTCACGAGGCCGTCCAGAAGGTGCGTTAATGAAATTCGCCGCTCGTAACCGAAAGCCAACAGGGCTGCCACCGCGGTATCCTTCCAATGACGGAGGAGCATGCTCAGCAGCAACAACGTGGTCAGTGCGAGCCCACCATACTGGTCCGCCCCGACCCACCAGCTGACAAAGCCCTCGTTGACTACAACGATCACGCAGACGACTGCGCCGCTAAGCATAAGCATGGCTTGGGTCAGCGCATTGCAAGCTTGGAGTATTCGCCCGCTGGACTCACCTGCTTTCATTTCGCTTAGCGCAGGGAAAGAGGCTTGCATTAACACTTGTGGTTGATTACTCAGGACGGCCACCAGTTTGCCGGTCAGGACAAAGGGCACTACGGCAGCCGGGCCGAGTAGATAGCTAATGATGAGAATGTCGGTGCCATTCAACATCACCTGAGCGACTTGGGCCACGCTCACCCACATCCCGCGACCGAGATACGCGCGTGCCGCAGTCCATGATAACGCTGGAAGACGTCGCGGTAGAGCGTTCGGGAAGCGGCGTGGCAGTCGATACCAGCAAACGCACGCCGTCAAGATCTGACTACTCGCCCAGCCGAGTGCGAGCGCGTAGAGCCCACAACCTCGAAGGACTAACACGACCATTAATGCCGTACCCACCACCCACGTAAAGATCTGGACGTACCCCAAAAAAGCAAGGTCCTGCACTCCCTGAAGAACAGCCGAAAAGATTCGCAGTGGGAACATAGCCACAAGCGTCAGGATCGCCAGACCCAATGGACCGTATATCGCTTCCCAGGCAGCAGGTATGGAAAACCACACGACGCTCGCAGCCACGACAACGAACGGCAGTTGCCACAACACCAGGCGTCCTGTCTGTCCAATGAGCACAGCCAGGTCCGTCGCCCTCTCCAAGCTCCCAGCCCGACCCGCGGCGTACGCCGTTTCCCTTGGCAGCAGCGCGACCACTCCACAGTCCATCAGCATCAGATAACTGATGAGTTGAGTCCCCGTTAGCCAAAGTCCGTAATCGTGCTTCCCAATGCGATTCAGGAGGAAAGGAGTGAGCCATATCCCCGCCAGTGTCAGTAATGCTAGGTTGAAGTAACCGAGGCCAACGCCGCTCAGGAAGCGTCCGGTACGGCTCATCGAATCTCTATAGACTCCGTGTCGACCGCGGTGCCTTCGGCAGAGCAGTAACTAAACAATCGCGACTCGAAGGCTGGCGTCGCCCAATCCGACGTTTAGTCGCGCACGCACTTTCATCATCGCTTGGCTGATGAACCGCAATCCATCCAGCACTCATCAGCAGGAAACACGAGGCCGGAATGGAAGTCAGCAATCCAACACCCAGCACACCATTGGCAAAGGCTGATCCGCACGCGAACCACGCAAGCCGGCGACCCAGATGCCACGCATCACCGGCGGCGGTAGTATTACGGCTAAATAACCACGTCAAAAACGCCAACCACAGGGCCAATCCCGGAATCCCCTGTTCCATCACGATGCGGGCATACTCGTTCTCGAGTCTTGTAGGGTCCTTCACAAGATCTTGCATGAAGTAGGGTATGCTCGTGCCACCGCCTCCCAGACCGTTACCTAATGGATAGTCGCTCACCACCTCAAGAAAGGTGCCATTAACGCTTCCCGCTATACGATCTTCAACAAAGTCTGTGTCTGCTAACGTCGTAAACCGCTGAAGCCGCTCGTCGCTTGACACGACCCAGCCGAGGCTGGATATCATTACCGCCAATGACAACCACGTCCTCCACTTGAATCGCCCATGCAGCATTGTAACGAGTAGCAACACTGATAAAATCACCACTGGCGTCCGGCCGGCAGACATGAAAACCCCTAAGAGGGTCGCAGCCAACGCGAGGACCAGCAAGTGCCCGTGCCAGAACGAGCGGTGTTTTATGCCTAGCGCCCCGATGAGGAACGGCAGCGTCATCACCATCGTGCCACCATAGGCAGACGCGCTTGGAAAAGTACTCGGAATCCGAAATGCGGTGTAACCCGCAACATCCGTGCTCTTATAGATTATCTCCGTCGCAGCGTTGAATGGAACGAACCGCTCGACTCCAAAGAAGAATTCTGCGCAAGCGACCGCGAATGCCATCATGTTTAAACCTGCGATCCATAATGTTAGCCGGCCAATGTCCCTCCGCTGCAGCTGGGCCCCGATGAGTAGAAAGGGCAGAAAGAGAGCATTTCCACGTAACCCAACGAGCTGAATCAGCGGATCCTGTATCGGCACTATGAGTAGTGCCACTGGCCAGGCGATGAGCAACCCGACCCACCGCTTCAGCGTTTCGAGCCCGACGACCCGTGTAGGACGTAATAGCCAGAGGCCCTGAGCCAAGTACAAGCCCAACAGCGCAGCATCGAATATGAAATGCGAGAAGGTCTCGTACACGTTCGCACGGACGATGCCGTAGATGTATCCGACGCCCAGTACAGAGACGAGACCGTAGACCAGCGAACGCCGTGCCGCGAAGAAACAACCTAGAAATGATGCGATACAAAGAACTATGGCTATCACGAAAATGTCCTCGAAGCGCCGATACGCCGTTCGAGGCTCGATGAATGGAGGCTCGATTGTGGGTCCAGCTTTTCAGTCGACCTCGCTGCTAAGCGGCGGTCAAAACCCAAGTCGGCTCGCTGTCGCATCTTACTTCCGCAGACGCCCGGGTGGATGGCTTACGAGGTACCTGTATGGTCCCAAGAACCTAGCCCGTCGACTCCGCCCGCCATCTGAAAGCACCAATGATCAGAAGGCCAAAGGCGATCAGAAGCAACGAGAAATCTGTACCCGCGAAGTAACTGCTAGTTACGCACGATATACTTTGCGCGAAAATATCGACCATCCAGGCACGCCCAGCCGCCGTCTCGCGCGGTCGGACGCTACAGTAGCCAGGAAGCTCGTGAACTCCCAGGCCGATCGAGGTGTGATTGCGTCGGGAGAAAGAAGCACCGGACCGAAGAACGGTTTGTGAATCCGCTGGAGCTCGTACCCGCATTCCTCCAAAATCTCGGATGCAGCGGTCGGATACTCGTCCCACTGCTTAAAAATCACGTCTCGCACGTTACGGCCTTCCAGGAACTACCGCGCGCCTCGCAATGCGGTCGCCCCGAGGCCTTCTACGTCGAGCTTCACCACGTTTATCCGCTGGTCTCGCAAAGCGTCATCGAGCCTCATGACGGACACCTCGAAACCTCTTTCGCTGCTTTCTGAGGCGGCGGCCTTGGTCGGTCAACCGTTCACTCCTTCCGACACATTGAGGGCGGTCATTCCTGTGACGCATAGCCGTTATGAGACCCGCTTCCGAGGGCGGTCACTCTGACCGTCAATTTCAGCGACACCCCTCTCGTTCGCTGCACCCATCGCCTTCGCCCGTTGTTCTAAAACCCTCGGGTTATGGTGCCGATCGAACACCTCCCTTGCCGTTAGCAAAACAGGCCAGTAGTTCGTAGAGCCGATTCATTGTGTTGGCGGGATCACATAGCCGTTTGGCATGTTCGGGGCCGCTTGCCCCTAAGCGAGCACGAGTGTCTCGGTCCAAAATGAGCATCCTCAACGCGTTGGAGAGCGAAATCGGATCGCCAGGAGGGACCAGCATCCCGCAACTACCATCCACAACTTCCGCCGCAGCGCCGATAGCAGTTGTTACAACTGGTAATCGAGCGTAGAGCGCCTCAATAAAGATTATGCCGAATGCGTCAGGGCCGGTGTTCGGTTGGCAGTGAATATCAGCGGCCGCAAGAAGTCTCGAGACGTCCGACCTCTCGCCAAGGAAGCGGACGCGCCGTGCGATCCCTAGACAATCTGCAGTCCTCCGTAGTTTCTCATGGTATTTAATCTCCTCTCGCCTCTGTGGTCCCCCTACCTGCCAACATATCCATCCAGGCAGGTCTTTTAGCATTGCCAGTGCTTCCAAGTGTACTAGGTGGCCCTTCGCCGCTTCCATGCGGCTGACTTGTACTATAACTGTGGCCGCTCCCGGTGTACTTAAGTCCCTCCGCACCGCAATACGGTCAGCATTCGAATGCCGATCAGGGGGCGCAACCGGACAGTAGATTACCTCGGTCGGAACGTCGGCATTCATCCTGGGTGTTGAGGCTGCGGCGAACTGGCTGTTGTAAAGTACTCCATCGGGCGTAGTCCGACGCGCCCAACGCTGCAGCCAGTGCGGGCCAGGGGCTGTGCCGTGCACCCAGAAGACAAGCGGCCTCTGCGCCCCCCGCACTATCGAACCGAAAAGCGCCTGAGACCACTCCGAGTGGGTGACGACAACGTCAAAACGCAGAGACTGCAACAGATTCCAGAGAGCCCGACGGGATCGCCGAACGGAAAGGGGGCGGCTAGTTCGCGCATTTCCAAGAAGATGGAAAGGCGCATTGGCCGCCATTAACTCCTCAGTGAGGCGCCCTTCGAAGCAGAGCGCAAAATGGGACTCCATCAGCGGGCAGACATCACGAAGGCGACCCAGCGTCGCCAAGATCCTCTCAACGCCGCCGTATAGGTTCCCGCTGTGAACGTGAAGGACCCGCATTACAGTAGGTTCGCCATACCCGCGCCATAAGCGTGGAGGACGTCCCAGTCGAGGATCCATAGCAAGAGCCCGAGACAGGAGCTTTCTGTCCACTGCACTCCGTAAGAGGGCCGACGTACGGTCTCAATGACCGTCATTGACAGTAGAAAACCACTCCTCAATACGAGAGAACCGCATCGATCCACACGACGACTCGCGTCTCCAGCTCTTCTGTCTTCCCTCGCTCCGCCCGAGCCGGATCGACGCACCGTAACGCTTCCATCGCCCGTCTCACCGACCAAACGTCTTGACGAAAGGCGCCTGCCTGTTAGTGGGCACCAAGGGTCGTCGCTATCGCTGGAGGCCAGTCCCGACGCTCAATCCCGTACTGTGCCAGGAAAGCCAGAGCAGTCGCTCCAACCAAATCCCACACACCCACTATGGACAGGATCTCCGTCTGGGCCCACAATACCGAGGGCGCCTGATGGGCGGATTTGTATCTATGAACTTTCTGGTTCGCCGGGTCATCCGTGGCGATGAGCTTCGCAAGACGCGGCTGCACAATTACCAAGGCGAGCGCATTGACCTTGCGGGCCTGCGTTTTTTGCCAGCCTGTATGTACTCCAAGCTGTGGTTCATGTTGACTGGTAGGCGTCCCACTGTTCCCTGGCTCGGGTATCGCGCCACGCTCAAAATCGGTTCATTACTTAACCCCGAATCTACGGTACTGGAATTTGGTTCCGGCATGTCTACGCTTTGGTTCGCTCGACGGTGTCGGCGCCTTGTGTCCATCGAAACCGATCCCGCCTGGCATGCGGAGGTGATCAAGCGGCTTGCACGCGCTGGCTTACGAAACGCTGACTGCCATCTGATGTCTTTGGATTCGTGTGGGAAGGTGACCGATCCAGACGAATCCTTTGATTTCGCCCTCGTGGATGGTTGCCGCCGTGATGTCGTAGTGTCTGTCGCTGTTCGCAAGGTTAAGCCCGGAGGCTTCGTCTACTTGGACAATTGCGACGTGCCTGATGCAGAGCACAGTTCGGCGCGAAGTATCTTGCTTGTTGCTGCCAAGAGTGCGCCCGAATACTTCACCGACTTCTCCCCCTGCCTGGCCATGGTCACGCAGGGGATGCTTGTGAGTATTTAGACCACCTTCCAGCGCGCCCTTAGCACAGGCCCGGCACGTTTCTCACGCCGTCAACCGGCTTTCGCTATTCCGCCGCTTCCTACTACTTCGCGGTAGATTGGGACGAAGTCCCTCGCCAATCGAGCTCGGTCGAAGTGCCGCACTGCCGCAGCTCTGCCTGCGATACCCAACTGCGTTCTCAGATCTCTGTCGATTACAACTCGCTCAATGCTTTCAGCTAAGGCAGCGGCGTCCCCAGGGACATACGCAAGTCCATTAGTCGGCGGATCAATTATCTCCGCGACACCCCCTGCCAGGCTGACGATGACGGCCCGCCCGCAGGCCATCGCCTCCGCAACAACAAGACCAAAAGGCTCTGGCTGCGTGCTCGCGTGCACGACGATATCCAATGCACGTAGCGCCGCTGCTGGCTCCTCAACAAGACCAGTGAATCCGACCTTCTCCGAAATGCCAAGCCGCCGCGCCATACTCTTAAGCTCGTCAACGGAGTATTGGCTACCGGCAGTCTGATAAATCGCGTCGCCGATCACGTACGCACGCACCGGGAGGCTTGGGGGGAGCATTGATATCGCTCGTAGAAAGACAGAATGTCCTTTCCATCGTGCCAGTGTTCCAAGAAGCCCGACTCTTACCTCACCGGCCGCTGTTCGTGGTAGACCTGCCAAAGCGTCTAAATCCAGGGTCGGGCCTACGGGGCAAAAACGCGTCAGATCCAGAGCATTGTGGACCGAATAGGCTATCGGATGATCCCCTAGCGCTGCTCGCACATCGCGCCGCACGTCCTCCGAATTCGTCACGACCGCGGCACACCTCGAAGCATGCATCTTGAGTAACTTGGCCATGATCGGTCGCGGCCGAACATAGTCGTGGATGTGCCAGATTACGGGTACCTGTCTGGGTCGCGCCCACACGCCGAGCACGTGCATCTTGAAACCATTGGTGTGCAGGATATCTGGCGCCATCTGCCCAAGGACCCTGCGCAACTCCCCGACATAGCTCGCAGCAGCCACAATCGCTAGGCCGAGCCTTGACAACAAAATCAATCGCCGCAGCTGCAAGGCAGCAGGTCCTCCTGCCCCAGAATCGCCCAGCCGTGCGATGGACGGCGGAAACGGCAGAACAGTTGTCGGCACCCCCAGGGTAAAAGCCCGCTCGGCAAGTGGCCCTTCGCTCGCCACGATAAGGTTCGTCGACCAGTCCGGCTGAGCCGCGCGCAAACTCGCCAAGAGATCGAGCAGCACCCGCTCAGCTCCGCCCAGCTGTCCGGTGGGGTTCAGGTACACAATCTTCACATTCGATTTCCCATCGTGGTCGAGGGCTCTACGTGGCTATGATTCCTAGTCCTCACTGTTCCTTCTGAGGATGGAGCGGCATGAATCCTCGCGCTATCGCTCGCCATTAGCTGACCGCTTTCTCACAAGGGCGCCGAGATCGTCGAGTCGAGCGCGCCGGGGACCACCCGTAGTCGTCGAGCACAGCGGCGGTTCGCTGCCTCTCACTCCCGGTCCCCTGGAAAGAACGCTTTACGGGAGACTTCTCTTCAGGAGGCGTTCTCAGACGATGTCCAACCGGCCGGCCCAGTTGTGGCCAACGGGTGAGACGGCGCTGTCTGCGGCAACCGCATAGCTCCGCCCTCTCGCCTACAGCGCCGTTGGTCGACCGTTCCGTCGGCCTACCTGGAGGCCCCGTGGATAGCACAAATGGGTTTGACGGTCAAATGACATGTGGATAAAGCCGGGGATAACTCGAGCAGATCGGGGGAACGCCTTTAGCTTATAAATGGTTCGAAGAGACGCGGGCCGGCGGCTGCGCGGAGTCTGCCCCAGCGCCTGCTTCCTGGCCAGCGCGGCCGCCTTCCGCGGCCGACCGCGCGGCACCAGCGCGTCGGACCCACCCCACTCGCAATAGTCGCGCCACGTGTACAGCAACTGTGACCGCAGCCCCAGCTCGTTGGCCAGCGCGCGGATCTTCTCGCCCGCCAAGATCCGGCGGACGGCTGCCTCCTTGAACTCCCGGCTAAAGATCCGGAATCCGTGCCCGGGCATCAGTCTCCCCCGGAGAACTGTCACCTGTTTCTCTGTCTCACTCCAGGGGTGCAGCCCCAGCATTGAACACCGGAAACAACCTCGTTTTGCTGGGAACTTCACCTAATGTCCCTACTTCGCGTATCTAACAACCTTGCCTTTTTGAAGGTCAAAGAAAGGGCCACCGAAATTGATTAGGCAGTTCGCGCGAAGCTGCTTGGGATCCAATTCATCGGTGCCATGGTACGACCGGAAGCCATAGAAAAAATAGAGGCTTCCAGGGACAAAGTTCACAGCCAATTTCTTCACCAACCGACGAAGGAAGCCGACCCTGGCGAGATTCGAATAGAGTCGGTTCCGCCAAGCGCTTTGAGAAAACTGGCGGACGTTCGGCCAGATGATGAACTTTCCATCTCGCTCGCCAGTGGGAGGAGGCATTACGATCGGCATCGCCATGGTTAAATAGGTGGCGTCAAAATGCCAACACCTCACGGTGTCCTGGCCATTCTCGCCGATGAGGATGCCCAGCACGGAGTGAATATCGGACGCCTCGAGGCGAATATGGAAGGGCTCGAGTACGTCATTAGCAAGCTGGATCGCAAAATCGGAGAAGGTGAACTCCCAAAATCCGGTGTTCTGTAGCTCGGAACCGACGAGCGGTTTTCTTTTCCCACTCGCATAACTCAATGGTCTCAATTGATCGACACTGGAGCGCAGTTCCGCCAGGAACTCGGGATGGATGAAATTCTCAAGAACCGCCAGTCCCGTGTTATCCATCGCCGTACGGAGTCTACGGACTAAGCCCGCATAATCGTTCCGAATTTCTTCGTGGTAAAAATCATTGATAAAGCGCGGCATGATCGTGACTAGCGGAGAGCGCGCAGACGAGAATCGCGAGACTTCTTTTGTCATCTCGGCTCATGACTTCCTTGCAACGGAATTTACTATACAAGTCCCACGGAGACCAGCAAAGGCTGGAACGGCATCAGCACCGGAAGAACGGGCCAGGCGATGAGAGCTGCCGTCGCCAAGCGAATTATGGTAAATCTTCGAACATCCTGCTGATCGTTCACTTGCCACTTCTGCGAAAGCATCGAGGGCTGGTACAACCCGCGCCG
>Ga0137388_10002282_pt1 | contig 12003 bp, 8 predicted proteins | sample 15con2h14AmetaG_FD_104644 | JGI IMG/M metagenome (GOLD analysis project Ga0137388, IMG submission 104644) | Vadose zone soil microbial communities from Angelo Coast Range Reserve, California, USA - 15con2h1.4A metaG | ecosystem: Environmental > Terrestrial > Soil > Vadose zone > Saprolite...
AGTCAGGAGCCCCTAACAACCCACTGATCTTATAAACAAGTGCGATGATGTGAAATTGGAACGGTCCATGCAAAAGTGGATTATACTGGTAACTCTGCAAATTCTTCATCAATTGCAAGGCGAAATATGCATGCATACTCTCATCATGATGCAGAGGCCTATCGCCTAGCCCCCAGAAACGCAGTACAGCCCCCAATAAAACGATTCCCCAGAAAGCAATAGCCGTCAGGGAAGGACGAGAAAATTTTGCCTTCTGAAATACTCTGAAGGAGTATTTGCCCTCAGTAACACGAGATGGGCGGAGAGTATCGAGTTGAAGCCAATTGGCAGGAACTGTTTCAGCCACATCTGGGGCTTGGGCACCGGGATACTTTTGTTGCGTCAAAAGACCAACTCCTTTAAGAGGGGAGCTAAACCGAACCCTCTGTCATTTATGCCGGGGAGATCTCAACTGATCTTGTAGATAGCAACTCCCCTAGCTTTATATACAACCCGCATAAACGCACTATATCGATATAAATTAGTATTAGGATATTTTTCAATCTCTAATGGTCCGACATACAGATACTGAGCTTTGTAACGAGCCATTAAAGACAAAACAACGCTAGGATCTGGACTTGTATAGATCTGATCAATGTCTGGACCTCGGCGATAATACTCAGCCTTATTAGCAGAATCCTTAAGCCAAGTCAAGCGCCACTGATCCTCATGTCCTGCCCAGCCCATCAACGTCGGTAGGCCAGTAAACGCCGAAATTCGGCCGTAGAGCGAATAGTCATCGCCCATCGCCTCTACAATCACAGGATCACCCTGGACGTTAGCATTAAGCCAGCGAATTGCTGCATAATCGCCCACACTATTAGGATAAGGACAACTCAAAGGGAGACAATTCTTTAGATATTCTAGCCCGTCCAGGCTATTCGCACGCTTCAGATTTTCCAGAGATCCTAGCCAACCCAGGCTATTCGTAGACCCCTGGTAAGTAGGAGAAAATATCCCACTATCACTAGCATAGCGCTCATAAGGCGCAGTTAAAGGATACACCATACTAGCAAGCACGAGTATCAGCAAAATTAGACTCCACCCGCGCTGTACATTACTCACTATTTGGAACAGAAATGGAGAGTTTTTCGAGACAGAACGAAAACCATCTAGGATGAAGAAAAGGCCCGCCGAACAGGCCACAGAGAGCAATGCCCAGGCTTGAAAATAAAACTTAAAGACGGTATTCATGCGATCTAATTCAGTAGCTGCAAATGCATCTTTAATGAAAAATATCTCACAACCAGCCACAAGAGCAAATGCAGTAGCCCCCAACAGCAGAACAAATGCATGCGAACGATCCCGACAGTGACAGCACATCAGCATAACACCCAGGATTGCAAAGTCGCTACCGATGACAAAGGTAGCACTATTGGGCACAAATCCCAACATCAGGAGAGAGAATGCCCAGGGGACCAAGCAAACTAGAAGCACAGGGTAAGCAGTAAAGACCAGAGACATAGTCAGTAGTTTTCTGCCAGTAGAGGAAATAGCAGCCTGGATTCCGTCTGCCGGGAGAGACACGTTGCTAGCCCTGCTACTTCTAACAAGAGTATCTTCTTGCGATCGTTCAAAAAGTGGTTCTTTCACTGCGCTCACAAGCAAAAGCGAGAAGAAAATAAAAGCAAAAAGGCCAAAAACTAACAACTCATCGCTGAGCATCGAACGTGATTGCGCAGATACCAAGCCGATACCTTGAGCAGGAGAAATAAAAGTCAAATAGAATGGCAGATAGAAGATAAACGAGAGAGCAATCAGGCTTGTCCCGGCAGTCAGGATACCAAGGAGCAAGGAAAAGGAAAAACGCTCATGATACGCAAACCATTGCTGACCGATGATACAGACCAGAGTCAGACCCATATAGGTCGGATAATCCCATCCATTCATCACAAATAAGCTGCCGAGCACAAGCGCTGTACCACTAAGATTTAAAGGAATGGACCAGCCACGGCCAAAGAGGAAGATTCCTCTTCCTTCCGCCTCTAGCAGAAGATTAAAGGCCAATCCAATTGCCATAATAGTAAAAGCCAGACTCAGCACATGAGCATGAAAGCAAGAGAGCAGAAAACTAAAGGCGGGGAACTCATTGATAGTACCAGAAACAACACGCGAAGGATTAAACCAAAGATTATACAAATTAGGGCTTGAGCTGTCGTGAGCGACCCACCACTGCTGTGTCGAGGCCAGATTGCCAAAGACAAGCGCCATTAGCATGCTCAGCAGTCCATACGGGACAGCAGGCAATAAACGTGGAAGAACAATATCAGGATACTCCGGCAGAACACTGGAGTATCGTCGCACTTGCAAACGCAGATAGCGAGCCCACGTGACAATATTGCATGTGATCCCAAACAGATTCACAGCACATAAACCAAAGATGATACAGATGCCCGTATTGAAGGCGATGGACGGAGACTGCCCCAGCAATTTAGCTAGCACAGCGATGGTATAGTGCGCATAATAATAATAATTGATACTGTAGCCAGCAAACCACATATCGTTGGGTGATAGATGCGGACTACGCATAATTGCAGCGATAAAACCCTCATCCATGAACATCTCATAGCTACGAATATCTGGTCCAAAGGAACGTATCCACCCTAATAGGAAAACCATCCCGAGAAACAGAATTTCAACCGCCAGAATATACAATTTATTTTGACGCACCATCTTCATAATAGCATAACGCAGATGCATAAATCTAAGCGAGCTACCAATAAGCAAAAGAAGTGCAATACCAGCAATAAATAACTGGTTGAAAGGCAAAGCAGGCACACACATCAATGGCAGCCAGACACAGAATGCCAACAATAGCATACCCAGTGCCTTGCTGAAAGCCCATCCACGATCAGGCAAATTGCGAAACACACTAAAGGTCAGCGGCAAGCATAGCAACCCCAGGATTTCAACCAAAGACCATATCTGAAACAGCTCAAGCATAAACTCTCCCTAAACGCGGCTCGATTAAGATGTCTTGATCACTCCTGCCGTACTGACCAAAGGCAAATGGACACCTTCTAGCAGTTTGTGAAAGAGTTGATCGGAAGTATAAGGGTAAGGAGTATCACGTACAAAAATGCGGCACGTTGGATGATTAAAGACTGAGTAGCTTTCATCAGCACCACGATCATTAAGAGTTATTCCAAAGAAACGAGGATAATTGTCAAACTGTGCTGCCAAATGAAAACCAAGTTGCCCACTAAAGAGTAACTGATAGTAGTGGATGGTCAAAGGATAGCGCTGAGGGAGACGCGGAATAGACTTGTCGAGGCGATCAGTGGCCATCGTAATGGCATTGACTGTAGGGAGAAGATCGGCCAGTTGCCGTGCCTTCAGTTCTGTATCGTCACCATAGAGATCCAGCCCAGGCTCAAACTGCCCAAGGGCTCCCCTATACTCGGCCTGAGTAAACACAAATGGACTGTACTCATTGACAGCGACTGGCAAAGAATCATCCCATTGCTCATAGGTCAGTACGCTGCCAGGACGTAGATGATGATAGATCCAAAGCGAGGCCTGGACACGTGTATTTGGCTGGCTATAGACATTGAGTAATGCTAACCCTTGAAAAATCGTTCCGCCCAGTACAATTACCAGTAAGCCGACACCTAATGCAAAACGACTTGACGTGTGAAGCATTGTTCCGTTAGCATGACCCACGTCAGGATGCGTAGGGAGCAGCATCAGGTTTTCCCTTTCTCTTCGATCCGTCGGAGGATACTGCAATGTCGGAGGATACTGCAACGACCACAGGAGACGTTGCACCAGTGCTAGCACCCCCACCGCAGCCATCAGCGTAAGGAGTGGATAGACGGGTAGCATATAGCGCATAAACTTAGTATAGAAACTCCCAACAATGGCAGTATAGACGAGTATCCAAGAAAGTACAACCAGCCAGGGACCAGCATCGCGCCTCAAGACACGCCAGATAAACCACAGCAGTGCAGCAACCGCGCTGCATCCCAACATCACTCCCATGCCCCAGAGAACCATATTCTGTCCTTGGTAGAGATAGGGTATTGTCCCAGCAAATTGCTCGGTATAGGGTACATCGAACACACCACGTGCTATATCGCTCTCCTGGATAACCAGATCGCGGAAGCTGCTAAAATCCAGCAATGCATAAGGTTCAACGAGCAAAAAAATATCAAGAGTAACAGAGGCAGCTAAGAGCAATAGGGAAAAAGAGCCTAGGAAATCACGTTTTTTATACCAGCGCAATCCAGCCGCAACCAGCAAAGGAACGGCTAGAGGAGCAGCACTGAACTTCGTACCGAGCGCTAGACCATAACCCAAACCAGCCACCAAAGCCCAGCGTATAGGCGCTTTGGTATCGACCAATGCCACACAGGCCAGTATCGTAAGCATTACAAAGAAGAGAAGTATGGTATCGACAGTATAGAAGTGCGAGAGTTGTAATTGCAGAGGAGTAAACACAACCAGAGCTGCTGCGAACAAAGCAATCCTCCAGCCATAAGGACGCCCGGGAAGATCGTCCTGGGCTAGCCACAATCCTAACAAGGCAGTCAAGAGAATAGTCCCACTATCAAAGAGAGCCGAAATAGCACGCCCAATGAGCGTCAAATTGACAAATGCTGTCGGGCTTGAAAAATTATAGTGTAAAATAAAGCCAATCAAAGCCAGAAGATAGATAGGGAAAGAACCATAAGCAAAAAAATGAGGATCGAGCGGAGATTGCTTTGGATTAAGAAACTGCGCCCAGCTTGTTGGCCAGCCTAAAGCAGTGACGTGGAAAAGAATCTCACGCTCATCGGGATGAAAATTATTTCCTTGATCCCAATTGAGACCGTATAGTCGCAAGAGGAAGCCGCAAAGACACAAGGCTCCCAGAGCCAAAGGTTTCCAGCGAATAATGACCTTCTTCATCATCAAAATACATGATGTTTCCTCTCTGTCCCATTAATGGGATAGAGTTCCATGTCGTTCTCCTTTACTATTCTCTTTTTCGACGCGATTGCCCAGACACTTATCGTAGCTCTGCTTTTAGCTGTCGTATCTTCCGTAGCATAACCTCTTCCCACTGTATCACGGTTAACTTAATGATAACATGACTAATGCCGTGAGTTCAAGAAAGGTATCGAAATGGATAGAGGCAAGTAGCATAGCCTATTCAGGAGAATGACGAGCGCGTATCTAACAACTTATGCGGCCACATCTCTTTGTCCATTGCTTTTCGTAGAAACAGCGCACATCTGGACATGGATACAGAGCTGATCATCAACAACATCGACAATTACACTATCTCCTTTGCTACATGAACCACGCAAGATGGCCTCTGCCAACCTATCCTCCAGTAGATGTTGCACCGCTCGACGCAGAGAACGAGCTCCATACTGCGCATCATAATCTCGTGTAGTAAGTAGCATACGTGCATCATCCGTGACCTGCAGATCAATTGATTGAGCAGCCAGACGCTGTTGAGTCTGCGCGACCATGAGATCAATAATCTGGCGCAAATGTGCGTGTTCTAAGGCATGAAACACTAGTACTTCATCAATCCGGTCAAGCAATTCGGAACGAAACACTTCTCGTAATCCATGAATAGCCCGTTTGCGCATCTGCTCGTGACTCATCACATCCCGTTCAGCAGATGATGGTGTAAAGATCATTGGCCCTTGCTCGTTATGGACAGTACCAACGTTCGATGTAAGAATAATAATGGTATGCTTGAAATCGATAGCCTGTCCCCGAGCGTCGGTAAGGCAACCATCCTCAAGGATCTGTAGCAGGAGGTCGAATATTCTGGGATGGGCTTTCTCCGCTTCATCAAAGAGTACCACACTGTAGGGACGGCGCCGCACAGCCTCGGTTAACTGTCCTGCCTGATCATAACCGACATACCCTGGAGGGGAACCAACCAGACGAGAGACAGTATGACTCTCCATAAACTCAGACATATCGAGTTTGAGCATGGCACCCTCATCATCAAAGAGAGCAACAGCAAGCGCACGCGCTAATTCTGTCTTGCCTACTCCTGTTGGTCCGATAAAAATAAATGAGCCAATAGGCCGATGAGCATTGCGCATTTGTGTACGAGAACGCCGAACTGCTTTTGCCAGAGCTTGCACAGGTTCATCCTGTCCAACAACTCGTCGGTGCAAGTCTTGCTCCAGGTTCATGAGATGCAGGCTCTCCTCTTCAGTCACGTATACAACAGGAATTCCAGTCCACACTGACACGATCTTGGCAATATCTTCTACACCCACGGTTGGATACTGCTGTTCTTGACAGAGAAGCCACCTATGTTCGGCCTGCCAAAGGCTCTGTCGAAGCTGGCGTTCACACTTGAGTAGGTATGCAGCACAAGGGAAATTAGAATGAGCAATGGCTTCATCTTTCTCATGTTGCACTGCTGCAATCTCATCGCGGTACTGGCGAATGCTATCAGGCACAACTGAGCACTGTACCCGGACGTGAGATGCAGCTTCATCGATCAGGTCAAGTGCTTTGTCAGGAAGGAAACGCTTCTGGATGTAGCGTGAAGACATCTTAACAGCAGCTTGTAAGGCTTCATCACAGATCTTTACCCGATGAAAAGCTTCGTAGCGTGAACGCAGGCCGCGCAAAACCCTCAGTGTATCCTGCTCCGTAGCCTCGGATACAAGCACAGGCTGAAAACGTCGCTCCAGGGCAGGATCCATTTCTATGGTTTTTCGGTACTCATCTAACGTGGTTGCACCGATACACTGGAATTCACTGCGTGCCAACATCGGTTTGAAAAGGTTAGAGGCATCAATAGATCCTTCAGCAACACCAACCTGTACAAGAGTATGCAACTCATCAATGAAGACAATTAAACTAGGAGTAGTGGTTATTTCCCGCAGAATACGTTTTAGGCGTTCTTCAAAATCACCCCGGAAGCGAGTCCCGACAGAGAGCAGTCCTACATCCAGCGCAACAACGCGGCAATGCTGGAGATTATCTGGGACCTTTCCCTGGATAATGGACAAAGCTAATCCTTCCGCAATAGCTGTTTTACCTACCCCAGCAGGACCAATGAGCACAGGATTGTTTTTTGAGCGGCGAGAAAGAATCTGCATCATGCGCTCTAATTCAGCCTCACGACCAATCAAAGGGTCAATAGCATCTTCCAGCGCTGCTATTGTTAAATCACGGCTAACTAAATTCAGCGTGGGAGTAGCTTGGTAACGCGAATGAAACTGCGTGGCAAGAACGAGATGCTCGTATCCATTGCGCATCAACAGAGACAGTTGTGCACGAGCCAAATCTAAGTAGACACCAAAACTTTCTAATACACCGACGGCAATCCCATTTTGTTCTTCAAACAGAGCAGCAAACAAATGTTCTATTTCAATAATTTGGTCCTCTTCACTCCCTGCTTTTTCCTCGGCACGAGCCAGAACCGCACGAGCGCCAACACTCAAGGCAGGTTCGCCCAAAAGAGCCTTATTGCCATGCCCCATCACAAAATCGAGCGCCTGGGAAATACTTGCCGTACTGACATGCAAAGACGCAAATAGCCCTTCGATAAGAGGATTGTGCAGCCTGAGTATACCCATCAGGAGGTGCTCAGGTCCAACTAGCCTATGCCTTACACGCTGAGCCTCCTCGCGAGCATAGGATATTGCCAGACGCACATCGGCACTATATTTATCAAATTTGCCCATTTTTCTCTCCCCTCAATGCTTTGCTAGCGCACAGGCAGTTTTCATGGTATCCCGTTAGCAAAAACGATCCGCCCACCCACTTCGCATACTTACCACCGTCACTACCAGATAGATATCGAACAAAGTTGCTTTCCTCGCCACCTCACACGGCCGAGCTTGTATACTTACCACCGTCACTACCAGATAGATATCGAACAAAGTACTCCTTCTAGAGAGGGCCAAGGACAAGGAGCCAGAAAAGTCAGGAGAAAAGGTCCCATTAGTACAAGATGGAGTTTTCAGGAGATGCAAACAAACAAAATAACAGTTCGAACTGCCTTAATGTTAACCTAAAAGAGGCTTCTTTCCCTAGGGACAAATAAGAGAGGATATCTCGATTGGTAAGGGGAATATCTTTGAGACAGGTGATGCATCCTAGTGTTGACATAAACCCGTCAATATGAGATATTTAGGTTGATTAAAGATTTTTTAATAACAAGTGGCGCTTATATGTTCCAAAGATATTGTTCCATGCGATCATGATGAGTAGAAAGGTTTTTGTTGCATATGTTTGCAGAAGAGTCAAAGGTGAGGCTAGCACCAGTGATGGGAAATGGATCGTGATAGGGGGGAACAATAACAATGTTTTCCAGCGGCTTGTTGGAGTTCTAGGTCGACCAGAACTCGCAGAGGATGCCCGCTATGCCACTGACAAAGCCCGAGCTGTACGTAGCGAAGAACTTGATGCCCTGATGGGGTAGAAGCATACACTTCGACTCCGAGAAACGTTCACTCACTTGGAATGTTGTCCTTACTCAATCAGTATCCTTGTAGGTAGCTTCTTAATTCCCCGCACAAAGCAAGTAGGAGGGACATGATGATCCCACTAATATTTGTGATAGATGACAGCCTAGTTGTCCGCAAGACCCTGGAATTTAGCCTGAGGCAGGCTGCAGTCGAGGTCATAAGCTTCAACGACGGGGTTGAGGCGCTACGCTGGATGACGACACCAGAAGCCCGCATTCCCGATCTGGTCTTCGTTGACATAAGTATGCCAAAAATGAATGGCTACGAGGTCATCAGGCGCTTCAAAAGCAAGCCAACTTTCGCCAACACAATTTTTGTGATGCTAACACGGCGCGATGGTATAATAGACAGCTTAAAATCCCGTCTTGTGGGCGCAACTGTCCACATGACCAAACCATTTAAGACCCAGGACATTCTGAAAGTGGTCTCAGAGCAGCTCCATATCTCAGTTTCTTCCTACAGCGGTTCGCAGAAGCCTTGACCTGTAAGAGAAAATAGAAAACCGCTGAGCCTGGGGTAAGCTAGGGGTTCAATCGTTTGGCGAACCGCTGTAGCGTAGCGAGGCATAAAACCACGGCGTTTAGACTATTCTACTTCAGCTCTTGCACAACTTACTCACCTCGTGAGGTGACGCAGTAGTTCTTAGGCAAGCGTCAAAAGGGGCAGATTCTGCCTGACAGTGTTGGCCTTGTACAAGCACAAGACTGTCAAGTGAATTTGACGCATGCCTTAGAAAGATAGAACTCATCATTATCCTGTTGCATTGGCTAAAAGTCAGTATAGGAGAACTTTGCATGCTTAATATAGGGGGAAACAGGGACAAATCTCACTATCGAATATTATCCCGGTCTCTGGCGTTCGAGAACGCGTTTTAGCACACCAAGAAAGACAATCGTGCCGAACCAAGCACCAACTAAAATCCACGATCGCTTGTTTGATTGCTCTTCATGCATAATTTTAACTCCTTTTATGATGTATCACATGTTCAAACTAGATCGTTCCAGCATCACTACGTTCAGGTCGATCAACAAAACGTTTCCCCATGATATTATTATGCCACGGAGCAGTGAGTTCCTGATAGCCTTGCACGACATGTTCAGCGAAAGGTCGCAGTGGCTCTGTCGATTTCGTCGCTCTCGATGAACGTTCTCCAGGAAGATCTGCTGGTTTTTGCACGACATTCACTCCTAGCTTATTCATGATCTGCATGTTGCGCTGCGCTAGGAGTTGATGAGGGACAAATGAGTATAGCGGCGACTGCATCTCCTCCAACTGTACCGCTATCTGCTCGGGAAGATACCCATACTGCGTGCAGGCTTCGCACACACTCCTGAACAATGCATCTTCAGGCAAAGCAAAGAGAGCATCCAGTGCCTGCATCAGGTTCATGCCACGGTTGAGCAAAACAGTTCTGCCGTGCATAAGACGCTGCGCTAATCTATCACTGGCATGAACACGGGACGCCTCATGAACTTGACGGGTGATATCGGCTAGCGGCAGCATGTCCAACTTGCGATGCAGGAAAGCAACCACATCGGCTGTATCCTCTTCTTCCTGCCAGCGTCGCAGGAGTTGCAGACAGAGCTGTCCGTCGTACTCTTTCACTGTCTTTGACACGCTAAGCAGGTTCGTCTTGCATTCACAGATCCACAGGGAATGGAGATAGCGCACTGTATAGGCAACGGAGAACGAAGAGAAACGTTTCTGCCCATGCACGCCTTGAACAAACTGAAAGCAATCTTCAAATTCTGGCTCCAGACGCGTAAAAGCTTCCAGCTTCTGTTGTACCAATTGCGGCACCATAACTATTGTCGCCATAGTTGATCTACCTTTCATGGGTCTCTGTCGATATCTTTGCGGCTGTTGGTTCTTCACACATCACCAGTAAAGTTTGTACAATAGCTACATAGAGCACGAGGCAAGAATGCTAAGAGGAGACAACCAGTAAACGCCACGACCCGGGGTGACCCACTACCCTGTGTTGATATCAAACGACAATCTTATCCATATCAGGGGTTTGGTGGTTTGAATTAGAGAACTTGAGAGTATTATTCCCAGCACTCAAGGTTACACCAAAGAACCCGCCGCAAGCTATCGTGGCTTTAGCCCGTGTAGATAGGCGGGTTTCTCGCGGGCTTGAGCTAGAGGTCCTAAGACTGTTGACATATACAGATATCGCGTGTATACTATCTGTATGAAGAAACGCATAAATATGTATCTTGAAGAAGAGGATAGGCTTATGGCTCGTTTTCTTCAAGATACATATGGACTTGATAATGAGTCAAGTGTGATACGTTTTCTCATCCGAAAAGCAGCAAAGGAGGAAGGCTATGTACACCGTGAGAAGGGTGAACATCGGCAAGACAAAGCAACTTGATGAGCTTGCCCATGCTTGTGGGGAACTCTACTCAAAGACGGTGGTCTTTTTCTGGCGCACAGTACGACACAAGGGCATCTGGCTCAAGTGTGCGCAGATGGAGAGGATCTTCACCTCTGATAAACTCCATGCTCATACCAGTGATGCTACAGTACAAGCGTTCTTTGCTAGTCTGAAGTCCTGGAGGAAACGTCGCAAGACCGACCCGAATGCCCACCCACCGCGTAGACGCCGCTGGTACTTTCGTGTTGAGTACAAGGACTCTGCAATCACACTGGAGAATGGAGAGATGAGCCTCTCAAATGGTCGTGGAAACGATCCGCTCATTCTCCCATGGAAGTGGGAAAAGCCCAAGACGGTGGTCATTCACTGGACTGGCACACAGTACGAAGCGATTGCAACCTACCGTATTGAATCAGAGTGCAAGCCGATGGGTGGTGAAGTTGCGGGGATAGACCTGGGTGAAATTCACATGGCGGTATCTCATGATGGTGAGAATACCCATATCCTCAACGGGCGGTATCTGCGTTCCAAGAGGCAATACCAGAACAAATTGAAGGAAAAGTTGAGCAAGAAAATCGACAAGAAAAAGAAAGGGTCCCGTCGAAGAAAGAAGCTGATCAAGTCGAAGCAGAAGCAACTGAGGAAACTGAAAAATCAAATCAAGGATATCGAGCATAAGCAGACTTCACGACTTGTTTCCACACTCTATCAAGAGGGTGTGCAAACCGTGGTCATCGGCGACGTTCGAGATCTGAGGCAACATGTTGATGTGGGCTCCAAAGGGAATCAGAAGATCCATCAATGGTCTGCTGGCAGTGTGCGCCACAAGCTCACCTATAAAGCTGAACGGCTGGGGATGATAGTGGAATTGCAAGATGAGCACTCCACCTCCAAGACGTGTCCAGTCTGTGAGCATAAGCGCAAGAGTTCACCGAGCGGGCGAGTTTTCACCTGTACGAAGAAAGAGTGCAAGTGGCAGTACCAGAGAGATGGAGTTGGAGCCATCAATATCAGACGAAAGTATCTGGGCTTAGGCCCTGTAGTTGGCGATATGGCACCGCCCACGGGGATGAGGTTTCGCCATCATCCTTCGCGTAGCTCGTCTCTTAAACGAGGCGAGAAATTCGACCCTGGCAACCGGGAAGA